>Ga0315284_10005768_pt1 | contig 17608 bp, 12 predicted proteins | sample YL17G09_16_MG_FD_203696 | JGI IMG/M metagenome (GOLD analysis project Ga0315284, IMG submission 203696) | Sediment microbial communities from Yellowstone Lake, YNP, Wyoming, USA - YL17G09_16 | ecosystem: Environmental > Aquatic > Freshwater > Lake > Sediment | place: USA: Wyoming | collected...
ACTACAACGGCAATGGAACCTGGGATGCCGGCATTGACAATTCGTCTACGTTCGGGACAATCGGTTGGACCTCGGTAGTTGGTGACTGGAACGGAGATGGTAAGACCGATATAGGAATCTACAAGGATGGCGCCTGGTACCTGGACTACAACGGGAATGGAACCTGGGATGCCGGCACCGATAAAGCCTATAATTTCGGCGCTCCCCTATGGACCTCGGTTGTCGGGAAATGGAGCTGAAAAAGATCCGATGAACGGTATTCGATTAGGGGTGATTTCAGTTCGGATCCTCCTGAATCGTTACCGAATCTGTTAAAAAAATTAAATACGGCATGGCATTGTCGCCTTGCACAATTTTATTAAATATACCCCCAAATGGTATCAATCGTAATTAAGAGGATTCTGTCTATGAAATTAATTAATTATAGTTTCATCAAATTGTTTGTACTGTGTCTTTCAACAGCTATTCTGAGAGTATAAAGGAGGATTATTTTGAGATATCAATCATTGTTTATCTCTATCTGCGCAGTATCACTGGTTCTGCTCCTGCTGATGCCGGCAGCGAGTGCAGTTAAGATTGTTGTGAATGCGACTCATGACGGGAGTGTCGGGACGGGCGAAGATGCGAATTGGTCAACAATGAGAACTGCCGAGGGAAATGCGGTACGTTTGTCTCAGGATAAGACATGGTGTGGTATGACCGAGGCAATAAATGATATACCTGATACTTATGACGACCATTGGCGGGCGTTAGTTACGTGGGATACTTCGGATATCCCGGATGACGCAACAATAACGAGTGCCATCGTTTCGGTGTATGGTGCTCCCCACAAAATGAATGAGCTTGGAACTGTAGACTTCTCTATTATTGATGCAGATCCGACAAATCCCTTGGTATATACTGGAGGAGACTACAGCAGAACAACATTCACCAGGATGGCTGATGATATTCCCTTTAATTCATTCACGATTGTCGATTATCCACCCACGATTGTTACTTCGAATAACCTGTCGCTTAATCCTTCAGGAATATCCCATATCTCAAAAACCGGTTTAACAACATTTATGTTTACTCACAGTGCTGATGTAGACAAATCTTCTCTGACGTGGCTGCCAGGTCCAGACCCTTCCAATGAAACACAAGCATCAGGTTTTAATATTAAAGGTCTCATGAATCTTTCCGGAGCATATACGCCATTTATCACAATTAATTATGAACTCCACGTAGTTACACCAGTCGCGATCTTTATGCCTAACGTAACAACTGGCACCTCTCCGCTCACGGTTAAGTTCACCGACACCTCAACAAATTCACCAACGAGCTGGAACTGGAGTTTCGGAGACGGTACCTGGTTTAATACCACGGTAGCCACCGAGCGGAACGCAACGCATACGTATACGACTCCAAGCACTTACATCGTGAAGCTGACGGTCGCCAATGCAGATGGATCAAATACAACCAGCCCAGGAACAACCATCACGGTGAATGCAGCACCAATATCGACCACTGATAAAGTGGGTATCTATAAGAATGGTGTGTGGTACCTGGATAACAGCGGGAATGGAGCATGGGGTGCCGGGGATAGTGTATATTCCTTCGGAGCCCTCGGCTATACTTCTATTACTGGCGACTGGAATGCGACCGGATTCACGTACATCGGCATCTACAAAGATGGCGTCTGGTACCTGGACTGGAACGGGAATGGAGCCTGGGATGGCGTGGATAAGTCATATTCCTTCGGAGCGCCCGGCTGGGTTCCTGTTGTTGGAGACTGGAACAATGACAAGAAAACCGATATAGGGGTCACGAACGGGCAGCAATGGTACCTTGACATGAACAACAATGGTGTCTATGACAACGGCGTGGATAAGGCCTATTCCTTCGGAGCACCCGGCTGGGTTCCTGTTGTTGGTGACTGGAGTGCAACCGGGTTCACGTACATCGGTATCTACAAAGATGGCGTCTGGTACCTGGACTGGAACGGCAACGGAGCCTGGGACGGTGGGGATAGTGCATATTCCTTCGGAGCGCCCGGGTGGGTTCCTGTGGTTGGTGACTGGAACAATGACAAGAAAACCGATGTAGGGGTCGCGAACGGACAGCAATGGTACCTGGACATGAACAACAATGGTGCCTATGACAGCGGCGTGGATAAGGCCTATTCCTTCGGAGCGCCCGGCTGGACCCCGATTGTAGGTGACTGGAGTGCAACCGGATTCACATATATAGGGGTCACGAACGGACAGCAGTGGTACCTGGACTGGAACGGCAACGGAGCCTGGGATGGCGTGGATAAGGCCTATTCCTTCGGGGCACCTGGCTGGACACCCGTTGTCGGGAGATGGGGTTAATCCCTTTTTTTCAACATCGACCTTAATTTTCTCTTCTTGACTCAAAAACCGCATGGAGAAAGTATCCGCTGCGGAAAATCCTCTCCCTTTCAAATGACGGGTCTGCACAATTATTGGCGTCATTGTCATGGGGATACCACTGTCCAATTTTTCAACGATCTTTTTATTCCGCGAAAATCCTGCAGGATGTTCCTGGAGAACGCTACGATTCCATATCTGACATCTGCTTGAAGGAATACCGCATCAAAAGACAACACACAAAGTTGATAATAAAGCGGCGAATATATTCTTCCAATCAAGAGGACAAGTATGAGAAACCAGTCATTGTTAATTACTGCCTGTGCAGTATCACTGTTTCTGCTCTTGCTGATGCCAACGGCAAGCGCAGTTCAGGTTGTTGTGAATGCGACTTATGACGGAAGTGTTGGTTCAGGTACTGACGCAACCTGGTCAGCAATGAGAAATGGCCAGGGTACTGCGGCTAGTGTATTACAGAACAATACCCACAGTGGTCAAACAAACTCGGGCCCGTTAAATGTGAGCGGGCAATATAGTGAAAATTGGCGGGGGTTAATTACATGGGATACCGCTGCTATACCTGATGGTGCAACAATCACAAGTGCCGTCGTTTCCGTGTATGGTCGCGACAAATTAAACGAACTTGGCACTGCCAACTTCGCTATAATTGATGCAAATCCTTCTAGTAAATCTGCATATGTTATGGAGGATTATAATAAAACCACATTCACCCGGATGGCTACTGATATACCCTATGCCACATTCACTGATGATGTCTGGCAAAATTTCACACTCAACGCTCAGGGAAGAGCAAATATCTCAAAAATCGGTTTAACAACGTTTATGCTTACCCATAGTGCAGACGTAGATAATTCTCCATTGACATGGAAAAATGATTCTATGTCAGCGTTTGAAATTCGGGGTCTTAGCTATTTATCCGGATCATACACCCCTTATATCACCATTAATTATGATATTTCTGTAACACCGCCGGTCGCCAGCTTCACATCAAACGTAACGTCTGGTACCGCCCCGCTCACCGTAGGGTTCACTGACACATCAACAAATTCCCCTACGAGCTGGAACTGGTCATTTGGAGACGGGACGTTTAGCACAACGCAGAACTCCATCAAGTTATACTCAACTGCAGGAAACTACGTAGTAACTCTGAATGCAACTAATGCAGGCGGATCAAACACCACCAGCCCGGGGACAACCATCACAGTGAATGCAATACCCACATCTACCACGGATAAGATCGGTATCTTCCAGAATGGCCTGTGGTATCTGGACTCGAATGGGAATGGAGCCTTTGACAGCGGGGTCGATAAGGTATATTCCTTCGGCGGAGCCCCCGGCTATACTTCTCTTGCAGGTGACTGGAATGCGACCGGATTCACGTACATTGGTGTCTACAAGGATGGCATCTGGTATCTGGACTGGAACGGGAATGGAGTCTTTGACGGTGCGGATAAAGCCTATTCCTTTGGTGCCCCCGGCTGGATGAACGTCACCGGAGACTGGAATGGAGACGGGAAAACCGATATCGGTGTCACGAACGGACAGCAGTGGTACCTGGACATGAACAACAACGGGGTCTATGACAGCGGCGTGGACAAGGCCTATAACTTCGGAGCTCCCGGCTGGACCCCAATTGTCGGTGACTGGAATGCGACTGGATCAACATACATTGGCGTCTCGAACGGACAGCAGTGGTACCTGGACTGGAACGGGGATGGAACCTGGACCGGCGCGGATACGGTATATTCCTTCGGAGCTCCCGGCTGGACACCGATTGTCGGTGTCTGGGACGCTACCGGCACGAAGATAGGTGTTACGAACGGACAGCAGTGGTACCTGGACTGGAACGGGAACGGGGCCTTTGACAGCGGAGTTGATAAGGCATATTCCTTCGGAGCACCTGGCTGGACCCCAATTGTCGGTGACTGGAACGCTACCGGATTCAAGTACATTGGTGTTACGAACGGACAGCAGTGGTACCTGGACTGGAACGGGAACGGGGCCTTTGACAGCGGAGTTGATAAAGCCTATAACTTCGGCGCACCCGGCTGGGCACCTGTCTTAGGGAAATGGGTATAAAAATCATTTTCTTATCCCTTTTTTTTTATAAACAATTTGTGAACTATTGTATCCATGGATAGTCCATATAAAACGGATTTTATTACAACTGTTTTAAGAAATGGTGTGATTTAATCACGGTAATCCTTCATCAGGATGGAAATGGGCGTGAAGCATAATAAAAAGAATCACGTATAATTAAAGATAAAAAACTGATACTGACTTGTTGGATTACCGAGGCGGTTTATATACCAATTCCTTCTACGAAAACTCAATTTACCAAAATACTGATGTTAGCCGGTTTTATAATCAGTGTAACGTTAGTGCTGGTAATCCTCTCAAGAATTGACTGGAAGCTTTTTTTATCGACAATCCAGCAATTACAGCCAGCGTGGCTCATTTTGTCTGCAGCGTTCATTATTTTTGGTGTTTTTATCCGTTCATTACGCTGGAATGAGATAACAGGGTTTAATATTGGGAATGTAAGGCAGTTCTGGGATGCTACCAATCTTGGATATCTCGGTAACCTGATCTACCCCGCCAGAGCGGGTGAAATTCTCAGGATTGTTGCGCTGAAACGGTTTATTGCGATATCTGAAGGAAATGCAGTATCGAGTGCGCTGATTGATCGAATATCAGATGGGATTATGCTCCCGTTATTCATTGTTATTTTACTGGACTATTTTCGCAGCACAATCGAAATACCCTATGCCGTCAGTTTATTTGCGCTCGTTTTTATTATCATTTCAATACTCTTGTTTATTTTTATTGTATGGGGGAATGCAAGGGGAAGTGATCGTATTAAAAGAATCCCGTTCATTCCCGATAGTTGGATTGAAAAAATATCATACTGGTATGCTGAAGCACATGAGGGGGCTTCCAAACTTAAAAATCCACGTGTTTTCCTTATCGTTATCTTGCTGAGTATTTTTGCATTCTTAACAGATTCGTTTGCATATTATCTGCTGTTCAATGCATTTGGGTGGACATTACCGTTCTCAGCAGCGGTGACGGTCTGTCTGTTTATTTTTGCCGGGAGTGCTCTTCCTTCAACCCCGGGATATTTTGGCATTTACCAACTGGCTTGTATACTCGCACTCTTCCCTTTTGGAATCAACAATACCGCTTCGGTGGCATATTCACTGGTCATCCAGTGCATTTCGTATGCCATATTTTTAATCATCGGAGGATGGATTATATATAGCAGGGGACTCTCTCTTCGTTCGATGAAACCGGACTGAGATGATTGCATAATATGGACAGTGCTGCATTTTCAAAGCGAAAAAAAATAATCTATGAGCATAATCTGAAATTTTCGCAGGAGCATAGTCAACAGGAAGATCAAAAACGGTATTCCCGGGAAGAGCATTACCGCTATCTGCGTTTTCTCGTACCGGAAGGACTTCGGGTGCTCGATCTCGGATGTGGTTCAGGGGACCTTCTGGCCTCACTGAAACCTTCCTATGGTGTTGGAATTGATTTCAACAAAATAGCCATAAATAGAGCGATTTCAAAATATCCGTCTCTGCATTTTTTTATCGAAGATATTGAAGATCCCCGCATGATTAACGATCTGAAAGGACCTTTTGATATTATCCTTATGACCGATATAATCGGAGAACTTGATGATATCCAGGCCTGCCTCGCTATGTTACACCAGCATTTTACTGCAGATACCCGGCTTATCATTACATACTATAATCCCCTGTGGGGACCGCTGGTGAAATTTGCCGAGATGATTGGCTTCAAAAAATCCCAGGTTGAACAGAACTGGCTTTCAACTGCCGATATCCGGAATATTGTGGAGCTGGCAGATTTTGATGTTATAAAACAAGATTGGCGTCAGCTTATACCGTTGAGGATTTTAGGGCTGGGTCATCTCTTCAACCGGTATATCGGCACTCTCCCTTTAATACGCAAATTATGCCTGAGAAATTATGCTGTAGCTCGTTTTCAGGAAAAGATCCAAAACAACGAGTTTTCGACAACGGTTCTTATCCCTTGTCGTAACGAACGGGGCAATATCGAAGATGCAATAAAGAGAACCCCTCACTTTTGCAAAGATATAGAGTTTATTTTTGTTGAAGGACACAGTAAAGATGGGACTCTGGAAGAAATTTACCGGGTTCGGGATGCGTATCCGGGATACGATATCAAAGTTCTGACACAGCCCGGGATTGGAAAAGCAGATGCAGTCAGGGCAGGATTCAGTATAGCACGGGGAGATATCCTGATGATTCTTGATGCAGATCTTACCATGCCCCCGGAAGATCTTCCGAAATATTATCAGGCTCTTGTATCAGGAAAAGGAGAGTTTGTGAATGGCTCCCGATTGGTATATCCCATGGAAAAAGAGGCAATGAGATTTCTCAACCATATTGCCAACAGAATCTTCTCTTGGACCTTTACCTATCTTCTCAATCAGCGATTTTCTGATACATTATGCGGAACCAAGGTCTTATTTCGCCGTCATTATCATATGATTGTTGTAAACAGGTCCTACTTTGGGGATTTCGATCCTTTTGGTGATTTTGACCTGATATTTGGTGCCACGAAACTTAATCTTAAAGTGATTGAAGTCCCCATTCGGTATTCAAGCAGGTATTATGGAACAACCCAGATATCCCGGGTGAGTCACGGTTTTCTCCTTGTGAAGATGGTGATATTTGCTTTCCGAAAATTAAAGGCGTTTTAAATTGGTTTTTTGCATGAACCCAACAAATGCCAAAAAGGCATTACAGGAACATCGAAAAATCTGGTTTGAGAAACCCGTACTTCGGGATATTTATCTCAATTATTTTGAGATAATAAAAAATGCCTCTGTCGATGGTCCGATTCTTGAAATAGGAGGCGGAAGCGGTAATTTTAAAGAATTTTTGCCTGAAACTATTTCAATTGACATAGTGCCACTACCATGGCTTGATATTATTGCCCATGCTCATACGCTTCCGTTTAAAAAAGGAAGCGTTGGGAATATTGTACTGGTCGATGTTCTTCATCATATTGAGAATCCTTCTTGTTTTTTTAAAGAAGCCATCAGGATTCTGAAACCTGGCGGTCGAATAATCCTGATTGAACCTGCCATCACTCCTATGAGCTGGATATTTCTGCACCTGTTCCATCCGGAGCCTATTGATATGAGAGAGGATCCTTTCAGCGAACCGGATGTTGATCCAGCTCGCGAACCCTTCGATGCGAACCAGGCTATTCCTACATTACTTTTCGGTCGTTATCGAATGGATTTTGTTCGAAAATTTCCGGATTTGAGCATTATTTCTGTGGAATATCTGGATCTATTTGTATACCCCCTTTCGGGGGGATTCCGCCCATGGTGTCTGATACCTCAGAGATATATCCAAGGTTTATTAGGAATTGAAAGAAATATACTCCCCGTATTAGGACCGTTAATGGCGTTTCGTCTGTTTTGTGTTATTAAAAAAAATGAATAATCTGAGAATAAGCACGAAATACCGGGGGGAGGGATCTTTAACGATAAAAACAGCACAAAAAATTAAAATCGCACAAATTGTCTGTTCAGTTGTTTTGAGTCTTCGAAAGATACGGGGACTAAAAAACCAGACAATTGTAAAACGCGGAGGAATATTGTGGGATCTTGACTTAACCGAAGGGATAGATTTTTCGATTTATCTGCTAGGGGGGTTCGAGCCAAAAACCCTGAAATTGTATAAAAGAATTGTGAATAAAGGCGATATTATTCTTGATATCGGCGCGAATATTGGGTCACACACATTACCACTGGCTTTAATCACCGGAAAAAACGGACATGTCTTCGCAATTGAACCAACCGAGTATGCTCTAAATAAATTGCATAAAAACATAAGCCTCAACAAGGATCTTGCCTGTCATATTTCTGTACATCAGGTAATGCTTGTAGCAGATGATAATGAACACCTTGAATCCGATATTTATTCAAGCTGGCCGTTATTTCATGACGGAAAAAGGATCCATCCGGAACACAAAGGACAATTGATGGGAACGAAAGGTGCAGTTGCGCTGACACTCGACCAAATGGTCAGACAACTGCTTATCACTACGATTGATTTTATCAAACTGGATGTAGATGGACATGAATATTCTGTTCTTATGGGGGGTAAGGAAACCTTAAAAACCTACACTCCAAAAATCCTGATGGAATTCGCCCCCTATTTGTATGATCCTGTGACAGGACAATTTGAAGCAATGCTGCATCTCTTATCACAATTAAATTACATCATGTCAGATGCAGATACCGGTAAAATGCTGCCCCTGGACCCCGAATATCTCAGGAAAATAATCCCTGTCGGGGGATCGAAAAATATTCTTTTAATGCCCTCTAAAAGGAAAGAAATGAAACGGTAGAGGGCAGAATAAAAAACGCTGGCGATGCAGATTGAGAAACAAATGCCTGTATTTAACCTGTTGTGGTAATACGCCTTTTTTTGCGCCCTTGGGTAAGAAATCCAACAAATGCAATTCAACATTATATACCATAAAATTATACCCCTTACAGTGAAAATTCAATAGGTAATCTGATTCGTTAAAACGGTGAGAAATAGTGATTTCTTTGAAAAATTTTCAGAACTATATAGGAATTTGTTCTGAAATTTTAATTTGTCTCGGAATAATCCTTGGTTTTCTCTATCTCGGAATGAATTCTTCTTTTTTTCAATCACTTGTTGTATTGGTATATCCCATTGGAATTTACTTCGTTATCTTAGCTTTATGTATTTCAGCAGTTACCGTTGTTCTTACATGGTTTCACCACGAAGACCTGCTAGAAAACTTTCAATTTTCCAAATATCTCCAGCAAAGAAGGGTTATTCTTGCCTTATTGACTATTGTTATTTGTTTATCCACTATCCCGCTTATTACCTCATGGAGTTCAGCCGAATTTCATCAAAATAACGTTGGAGGTCTGTTTCCCATCTTTGATGCCGGGGCATATTATGGAGGTGCAGAACATATTTTGGACACTGGTCATCTGGATGCCTGGAACCAGCGAAGACCTCTCACCTCGATGTTCCTTGCTACACGCTTATTATTGACAAATTTTGACTTCCGATCAACTCTGATTCTGCAGGCAATGATTGTGGGTGCGGGTATCTTTCTGGCAGCCCTAACAGTTTCACAAACATTTGGGAAAAGTGCTGGTTTTTTAATGTTCGCAGTTCTTTTCGTATTGTCCAGTTTTTTTCTGCCGGACAATCTGAGTGAAAGTCTGGGAATCATTTTTGGATGTATATCCTTTTGTCTCATCTGGCTGGGTATTTTCCGGCAGAATTTTATATCATATCTTTTTGGACTGTTTTTTTTAATGATTGGGTTCATGATCCGTCCAGGCCCGTTACTTTTATTTCCTGCTCTGGTTTTATTGGCAGGCACTATATTTTCCGATGAAAACGGGTTTAACTGGAAAAAGACCTTCCTTTCCTGTGTACCTCTGGGCATCGGGATACTCTTTAATCAGGTGATTATCTGGTTGTATGGCGATGGAAGGGGCCTTTTTATGGGGAATTATGCCACAGTTTTCTACGGGCTTGCAGCTGGTGGGAAAGGCTGGCAACAATCAATACTGGATTTTCCCAATGAATCAGCAAACTTACCAGAAAGCCAGTTGGCCCCCATGCTCTATCAGAAATCATTCGAAATGATCCTTGCAAACCCTATGCAATTTCTCAAGGCAGTCTTCAATGGATATGTTTCAGGGCCCTACGATACGGTTATTCAATTCTACCATCTAATAACGGGGTATTCTGTGAATCCAGTATTCAACCAGCTGGGATTTACAATTTTTTTAATTGTATTCATATGTATTTTGACTGGATGTATCCGTTTTTTCCTCTATTCTGATTTAAAGTATGTCAAAATTCTCTGCCTGTATTTAATAATCACAACATTTCTCGCATTGCCCTTTTTCTTTACAGATGGTGGAATACGAACACTCGTGATTATTTTTCCTTATTTTGCGATCAGTATAATAATCGGGATTATCGGATGGAGGTCGAAACCAATGATCCGAAAAAATATTACTCCTGAAAAAATTAATCCCCTGTATGCGTTTAAACTCCCGGTAATTATCGGAATACTCATTCTGGTTTCATCCGGCATAACACTTGCTTTTGGTCCTGTATTTAATGAGATTCTGCTTGGCCAGCACCCTGAAATCTCTCCTCAGATATGTAAAAATAATGAGACATACTTTATTATGCGTGTTGATCAGGGAATCCCTTATCTGGAACTGATTGATGCTGCTGATACCAACAGGTCATTTGCACCACATGTTCGAGCTAGTGATTTCTCATCACCCAACGAACGCTATTATCTGAGTTATTATTATGAACTAACAGATTTCATCGATGGAAAAGATCTCCCTGTTGTATTCAGAGGATATGATATACAATACCATGAAACAAAAATCATTCTGGCACCATACGGCATTCTGGGAGAAAAACATCAGGATTTGGGATTCTGTGCGCAATCCAATAATGTGTCAAGACTTCCCCCCTATATGGTCTATAAATTAAACACGAGCAGTGTAAATTTACTCAAAAAAGAAGAGGTTTTCGGCTAATCCTTTTTTTTGAATTATGGAAGCAATGAGAATTTTCAGAGATTCCAATTTTTTTTATTCTACAAAAAAACCAGATAAAGGTCTTTTTTCATTCTACATCACTTTTTTCCAATAACCTCTTTTATTATGGGGTTTAAATATCCAATTCACCTGGTGAAAAATAATTATTGTAGTCAAAACAAAAGTCATTAAAATGACGGTCTTTAAAACAAGCGACTACATCCTGATGGTGATCCCACCCTTTTTCTTTATAATAGAGCATTTTTAATTCCGGAACTGATTCCAATAATTTGGTGACATACCAGGGTTTTGCTACAGAGATTCCATACCCCTGATTATTATCATAATTTTCATATCCGAACCCCGATTTTTCATAGTTACTTACCATTTTTCTGAAGGGTCTGGGTTTTAATCCATAGTCAAATCCCTCCTGACCACGAAATACAACATATGGACCGTGAGTAGTAAACAGCAATAATCCATTTGGATTTAATAACGAACCAAATAACTTTAAGAATTGTATCCATTGTTTACCGTCAAGATGCGTAAACAATGATCCACACCAGATCAGATCGAACTTTTCTTCAAAAATAATTTTTTCTGGATCTTTCTGAGAATAAATGGGTTTTGCACCAAATTGTTCTGCACAAAAATTTACACCCTCAATTTCGAGATCACATGCTGAAATTTCAGCATCCGGAAATGTTGCATGTATCCACCTTAGAACTCTTCCATATCCGGAAGGCAAATCCAGAATTTTTTTAATACCGGATGGATCCTTTTCGGATATGTTTATTGCGAATTGTATGCATTTTAGCGCGGAATTACCGACATAAAAATAGTGTTCACGGTAACCTTTGAACATAGAATCATGAGGCGAGATTGTTTTATCAACCTTATCAAATGCAATTGTATCTATTGTCATTATCTTGCATGGACCTCCCGTTTTAGTATCATATTCGCCTTAAAAAAAATCATTTAATCAAATTTTATTTATCCATTCCCACGTTTTCTTAATTCCTTCTTTAATATCAGTTTTAGGATACCAGCCGGTTTCTTTTCGGATACGGGATATATCGAGGACGATTTTTGGCAGATATATTCCTGAATTTTCCAAGAACACCGGATCAACCGGAGAGCTCGTGACATCTGACATTACCGATATTAACTGATTTATCGAGGTCTCCTGTCCGCTTCCAACATTGAAAAGTGTTTCATCAGTATTTGAATTCAGTACAGCCATTGTTGCATCTATCGCATCATCTATGTAGATATAGTCACGTATAGCTGAACCGTCTCCATAAATAACCGGGTGTTCTTTATTTTTTATTTTATTCAGAAAAATTGGAATAACTCCTTGGTTACCCCGTGGATTTTGTCGTTCTCCATAGGGATTTGAATAGCGAAGGATGAAATAATTCATCCCTGAGGAATAGTTAAAATAATGCAGGTATTTCTCAATCGTCAATTTTGAAATAGCATAGGGATTTACCGGGTTTAACGGGTGTGTCTCCTTGATAAGATCTCCTTGGACCGGACCGTAGATGGTACCTCCTGAAGAAGGGAATATTACCCGCTCGATTTTATTCTCAATCGCGGCCTGGAATAGTCGTATTGATCCAATTATGTTGGATTCTACATCAAAAACCGGATTATTAATTGCTGTTACAGGATTAGTGGTCGATATATAATGAAAGACCAATTCAACGTTTTTGAGAGCACAGGAGAGATCGTCTTTATTCAAAAAATCTCCACGAACAATTTCAATATCGTTGATTATTGAATCGAGGTTGTGGATGCCGGTGTTAAATGTATCAAATATTTTTACTTCAAATCCATCCTGAACCAGCCGTTCTGCGAGATGAGAACCGATAAATCCGTTTCCGCCAAAAATGAGTGCTATGGTCAATCCAGTCAACCTTGTTATGTAATAGATTGTAATTATTCTTTAATCCAGTGTTTTATGGAGCTGAGTCTTGAATAATTTTTCATATTCAAATGCTTCCTCTTCAATCCTTGGAGGGGATTGGATATTGGCTTTTAAATCGTTCAGGACTTCTGGATTTTCACTTATTTTTCTGATTACTTCTGAAATACTCTTCGAATTATCCGCTAATGAATCAGTGTATCCAACGGCAAAAGTAAATCCGTTTTCGCCATCCTTGACAATCTCTGTAAGCCCCCCAAGGTCGCTTACGATGGCAGGAACCTTATGTGCCATTGCACGGAGAAGTACTAGGGGAGAATTTTCCCACCAGATTGAGGGAACCGCAATGATATCAATTTTTTCAAATATCTGGGACATCTCTTCATAATCATATTTCCCGCAGAATTCGATGTTGGAATGTCCTCTTGAAATTTTTTTGAGAATTGCAAAATATTCCGGATCTGACGCTGTATCCCCGAATACTTTTATTCTGATATTTCGAGGATTTACCTGCATAAATGCTTCCAGAAGAAGGTGTGCCCCTTTATGAGGATTCAGGGAGCTCAGGTAGCCTATTGTAACAATGGAATCTCTGGAGTATTTTTTGTCATTTTTTTGAATATTTTTAAAATCTTTTCCAAACCGGATAAGATGAATGTCCTGATAAAAATTTCTGTTCTCAAACATCATTTTCATAAACCGTGTTGCGGAAACAACACAGCTGATGTATTTGAACAATTCAGTTGTCTGTTGAAATCTCTCCACAATCTTATTTTTCCAAAAATCTCCTGAATAACACTCTTTTAAACAATTTCTCCCGTCATCAGACCCCTCACAAAGAACCCCCTTTTGTGTGATTGCAATTCCCCGGGGACACATGAGCCAGAAATCCGTAAGCGTCAGGACAATGGGGATTCGTTTATTATGTGCGGATTTTATTATTTCTCCTACACGCATTGGATGACAGACATGGAGAATATCAAATTGTTCTTTTGAAAGGATTTCATCCATAATTCCTGAAAGTGTCGTATCAAATATTGAAAAGCTTACAAGACTCGGATTTGCATTTTTATGCCTTATTGCTATGACCGGAACACCCTGGTGGATATACTCCCTGAATAGAGCGCCACTTTTTTCAGTAAACCCCTCAGTCTCTGTGACGGCATACGTGAGCACCTTAACCCGGTGACCCATCTTTTGCATCTGTTTACTCAGGTTCAGGACAAGTCGTTCGGTTCCTGTGTAGTGGTTCGGAAAAAATTGGTGGACGGCAAACAGAATCTTCATCAGACACCTTTGGAGAGCTCCAGATTGATTAATTCTAATTCTTTCCCCATATCATTCTTTTCGGATTTATGAAGATAGTAACTTGCAAGGCTTGCTCCGGCTACTACCGAAAAGATCTTGTAATAACATTCGATAAACTCATCTTTTTTGTCTTCGATTGAATCAAAAATTTCAATGTATCCCAGAAAGTTATTGATCACCCATACGTATTGATCCAAAATCAGGTTATTCTGATTTATGTTAGAATACTCAGGTTTATGATCCAGATGTTTTGTCAGTGCGACGATAGCATTGCCTGGTGAGTGCTCATTATTCTCGAGTAATGATGTGTTTTGATCACTGTTGTTTTCACAATATCTGAAATTATTCACCATGTTAGACCTGATTTTTAAACATAATTCACGCGTTGGCAAAGAAAATGCTGATTTTCCAAGGGAAAATAACGTAAAATTGAGTGAATTGTAAAGGGTTATTATGGAACCAAAAGTTTCTGATAAGGTACAGTTATCGGTAATTTGCTGTGTATTATATCCTACAATTTCTGAAACTGTTTTCGTATCAATAAAAGATCGGTTTAAAAAATATCCGGCATCCCTGTTGTGGGAATGAATCACACCAACAGAAAAGAGAAATGCATTTTTATATCCATCCTGGATAAATCTTTTACCAAGATCGAGGTCTTCTGAGGATTGAATTTTCCTGAACCGGTATTTTTCGAAAATAATCTTTCTGATGAGGCATGAAACATCATCAAGACCGGCAAGTCTGCGTTTTTCTTCACCGGGCAGAGTGTTGAAATCACCCTGGTATCCATAAACCCGGTCAGATTGTGAATCAAGTGTATAGGTATAGTGTTGCCACAAACCAAAGCACGCGAACAAATCCGCATCACTTCTCGGAATTTGCCTGCAGGTTGCTGCGGCTATTTGTTGATCCCTGTCCAGGACATTCACCATTTCATAGAGCCAATAATGACCTATTGGAAAGGCATCCTGAACTAAAAAACAAAGATATTCACCGGTAGCATTTTCTGCGCCGAAATTCCGGGTGGTGCCATGATTAAAATTTTCCGGATCTATCTGGAAGATTTTAGCCCCATATTTTCGGGCGATTTCCAATGTTTTATCAGTTGATCCGCTATCAATAATGATAATTTCTATAGTTTGTACACCTTTTTGCTGCGATATTTTCTCGAGATTTGCTTCGAAATCAGGCCCGGCGTTTTTTGTTGGAATAATAATTGAAACACTCGTCGCTATAGGTGTTATATCATCTGAATTTTGAATTCCCGTAATATTTATACTAGGAACTGTTATTTTTTTCCAGGGAATCGGTTTGTGCAATAATTTTTCCTTAAATTGTCTCCAGAAACTATTCAAACCTTCATTTATAAAAATTCGGCCACCCTTGAGTCCAAGATAATAAAATCTTCTTCTATGTGTACCCTCAGGGAATACTTTCCCGATTATTTTTTTATGGAATTTCATGGTTAACTGATAGGTCATGCTCTGTTTCATTGAATTATTTTCATCTCTCAAAGACTGGACCTGTTCTCTCAAAGACTGGACCTGCTCTCTTAACGACTGGAGTTGATCGGAAAGTTCCAGAAGTTGCTGGTCTTTAATAAATATTATCTGTTCCAGAGACTGGACTTTTAGAGTAACTTCTGTAAGCTGGGAATCTTTCTGGATTACAACGTGTTCCAGAGACTGGATATTTGCAGCTGCAGCGTTGAGTAAGGAGTCTTTCTGAATGAGGGTGTGTTCCAGAGATTGAATAGATGCACTATTTTGTTTGATAACATCCTGGAAAATGGCAATTTCTGTATTTGATTTATCGACTAAGTAACTTCTTTGAATGTTTTTTGGATTTAATTTCTCATTTGATGCGATTGCGATAAAATATATTGGTACTTTTTCATCATCCTTGTCAAAAGAAAAACGAGAATCCTCGAGGGAGATGACAAATTCACTGGAACTATTTGTTGCCTTCATTGATGCGGGGTAAATTGAAGACCCGGAAAAAACTCTCTGACCAAAAACATAGGTATGTGAAAAATTTTTTTTCAGGATTGTCAAAAATTCGGAATAATACAACTCTTTTACATGAAACGGATTATTATAACCCGCATCATCGGTATATAATTTTTTATTAGGGGTGGATATGATTAAGATACCATTCTCTTTTAATAACCGTTTAATCTCTGTGAACAAGGTACCATGATCTTCAATGTGTTCGATTGCTTCAAAGCATACAATCACATCAAATATTTTCTCTCCCGTTATTGGTATGTTGAGTATTGAGCCCTCTCTAAATTCAATATTTTCTTTAATATATGTGTTTGAAGCGTGGGTCACCGCCTGGTGATCTATCTCTACACCGACAACATAGTCTGCAGTTTTCGAAAGAATATAAGTCCCATATCCTTCTCCTGATGCGAGATCGAGTACTTTTTTTCCTTTCACATACTGTGCTACAAAGGCATAACGGTGAAGATGCTCATAATGAATATGAGCTCCGCAGATTGAAGGCTCAATAAAGGGTAAATATCGCTCTCCGGTCCATTCAAGCATTGTTTTTCACCATCTTTTCGGGTTTTTGAGATCGAAAAACCCATGAATTATATTTAAAAAATCTGCAGAGATCATTTGTGTTGTAATATTTGAGATAAGTATCATATGAAGTTTCATCCCTAATAGTTGGTATTTCATGAGAATTATACCACTGCCCACAAAGAAACGAGTCGGTCATAAATCCCTGTAATTCAAGTTTGGATATGAGATCTTCCCCGAAATCAGTAAATACAGGTGCACCCTGTTCACGAAGGGGATCGCCATGATAAACTGGAGGATACCTGTGGTTCTCCTTTCCATCTTCAATCGTAATTCTTTGGAGAGTTTTATTGCCCTCGTGATAGGGAATTGTGAAGATATGGAATCCTCCAGGTTTTAACACACGGTATATTTCAACAAACGCTTTATCCGGGTCTTGGATATGTTCGAATACATCCTGAGTAATTACCAAATCAAATGAATTGTCTGAAAAAGTCAGTTTCTGGAGATCTTGACAAAGAATACCCTTCTGATGCAATTCGCCAGGTTTGACATCATCAAAATATTCTGAACAATGATAGTCGGGTAAATTTTTAAGACAGTCATGAATAATCCCGGTCGATTGTGCTTCATAAATTTTTAGGTACGCTAAGGACAAAGAAGTTTTGAATAATGGTAGAGTATCATTTTTTAAAAAGGTATGAATAATGATTCCTGCAACATCACTTGCACGCTGAGTCGCTTCACATTCAGGACACGTAGCTTCCCTTAGACTTACACCTTCAGGGCTAAGGAACGAGGATTGACAACCACAAATATGGCA
>Ga0315284_10005769_pt1 | contig 17603 bp, 40 predicted proteins | sample YL17G09_16_MG_FD_203696 | JGI IMG/M metagenome (GOLD analysis project Ga0315284, IMG submission 203696) | Sediment microbial communities from Yellowstone Lake, YNP, Wyoming, USA - YL17G09_16 | ecosystem: Environmental > Aquatic > Freshwater > Lake > Sediment | place: USA: Wyoming | collected...
ATTGAATTTTAAATGATAAAGCGGGAGATTTTTCAATATTTATAAATTCATATCCAGGAGTTAATACATTTCCAAAATTCATCGTTCCTTTATTTACAACAAAAGAATCAATATAAATAGCTCCCCATCTTTTAATTTTAGTTTCATCAATATTTATTATTATATCAATCACAATTCCTCCTTATTTAAAATTAAACTATTAAAACATGTATTAAAATTATTAGATGTTTTAATATTTATCCTATTTTTATCTGAACCAAATGAAATTATACATTTTCTATTATCTTGTTCAATAATTATAGGATAATGAGCGCAGCTTCTTAATTTTCTTTTTCTTTTATCTATAAGAATAACTCCACACTTATCGCATTTATCCATAAACTAATTTCCATTAGAAATTTTAAATTGACATGCAACATCATATAATAATGAAATTTGTTTTTGATTTAATGTTTTAAAAAATCTCATACATTTAATAAAATTTGATTCAGGAATATCATCAAGTTCTAATTCATTATTAAATATTTCAGATAACTTCATAATATTTTCTTCTGATGGTATTCTTATATTATTTTCAAATTGTGATATGGCGCTTTGAGTAACGCCAATAATTTCAGCAAGTGATGATTGGTCTATATTATTTTTAATTCTTAAACTTTTAATTTTTTCTCCAAATGTAATTTTTTCAAGAAGTTGGTTTTTTTCTTGATTACCATTTTCACTTTCAATATTATCATCAGAATTTTCTCTATCTTTTTCTATTTCAATAATATATTTAAATAATGTATCGGCTTGATTACGATTATATTCTTTTTGTTCTTCATCAAGGTCGTTATAATCGGTCTCCATTAATTTTTTCCAATTATTAATTATATTTTGTTTAATAATTGTATAAGAAGTTTCATTTTCATCAAGTATTGAAATTTTATCAATTTCTTCAATCATTGATAATAAATATTCCATCCGTGCAATCCATAAGTAATGCATAAAAGCCGCTATTTTTTCTTTCATATGCCTCCTTTAAATTGGTTTAACTACAAATTCTATATTGCGCAATCTTTCCATTGTGCTTTTGACTTTCTTTAAATACAACTCATCGTTAAATTTATCTTCAGGAAATACACAACTATGATATGAATTCATTAGGCGCATTTTATCATCTGGACCGGCTATAGAAAATAAAGGAGCCATATATTGAATTTGTTTTTCTCTTGAGTAAACTGATATAGCTATACTTTCTAATATCGAATCATATTCAAATTTTAAACCTTTAAATAAAAAATATGCACGAGCTGCGCCTGTTCCGGTCCCTATGATTTTGGGATAATATTCTTCATTGAAAATATTTTAGATATTTTTTTATCAAATTTATTTTTTTCATTAGAAATAAAATCAATGACAGGGGTAGAAAGTCTTCTTACTTTAGAAACTCTATTTCGTAATGATTTTTTTAAACTATCTTTTAATTCTTTGGCAGCTTTTATATTGCCATCATTAATAAATGAATCAACTTTAATAATAGCTTTTTTAATAGTATTTAAATGTTCTATAGGATTTTCACATAACTCTTTTTTATTCATTCCTCTATATGATATCGCTATAAATAAAGCATTATTCATAGCTCGTATATTTGTTTGAGGCATGTCTATCCTATCATCATTAGTTTCATGTTCTTTACAAATATCAAATATTATTTCTTGTATCAAATCTATCTCTTCTGCACTTGTAGAACATATTGTAAATTTATTATCAGGAAAATTAGCAATAGAAACATCAGTTTCGGCATATCCATCAAATAAAATTTTTTCCGCTATTTTAAGATCATCGGAATTAACATCAATATCATCATACAACGAATCATCCAAACCTTTATCGAAATTTTTATTTATTTTTTCGATATCGTCATAAGTTTTATTATCTTCAGATGTCGTATCGGTTTTATTAATTATTGATTTACTTGTTTCGTTATTAAGTGACGGTTCTTTAAAATCAACTTTTTTTATTTCTGATTCTGATTTTAAATTACTTGGTTGTTCAGAATTAGATAATTGAATATTTGGTTTTGAAAATACACCTGATGGTTTTGGTTTTTGTTCAATCACACTTCCTCCTTTTATAGATTTTATATAGAAATATAATTGATTTCTATTAAAAATGCAATTATATTAATAACAATGTTATTCTTTTAAAAAATATGACATAATTAATATATACATTATTTACTTTATCTCATGAAAGGGATATAATGAATTTAAGAAATGCCGGATCTTTAGTTAATGTTATATTAACTGAAAAATTTCCTAAAAAAATTGAAATCAATACAGGGGCAACCGAATGTCTTTATACGGACAGAAGAGCCGGAACTATAGTTGAAGTTTTAAAAAATAAAATTGTTTTTCAATACGATAACTCTGTTCGTACCGATAATAACGGAATATCTGAAGTTCAAGAATATAAATATTTTGTAAATACAAATAATGAAAAAAAAATATTTAGACTAACTAAAAATAGTTGGAAATCAAAAGGTGGCTCCTATCTTTCAATAGGATATAGAAATGAATATTATGATTATTCTTTTTAAATAAAATTAATGTTGGAGGTTTTTATGAAATGCACTGACGTTAAATGTATTCAATACAACAAATGTCGCCATAAAGACACTGCCGAATACTGTTCTTTAATTAATGAAACTATTAATATGCCTACATGTGATAAACAAAAAGATTGTTTATCAAAAACGATAAATGGAAGGTGTAGCAAGAATGATAAAATATGTACAATTTAAACAAAAAATAAAAAAATTGTTATTTAATCAACGCAAATGGTTAAAATGCTCCGATTGCGGAGAACTATTAGCTTGGCATTATTGGTGGGATATTGAAATAGGTTATATATACAAAATTCCATTTTTATCTAAAAAAAATTATTTAAAAATAGTTTTTCATGATATTAAATGGCGCCTTCCTATTTAAATTTATTTTTTTTTAAGAAAGGATTTTAATAATATGGTAAAAATTTATGAAGGAAAAAAAATTACTAGTTGTTTTGATTGTGGACATGTTTCAAATGATCAAAAATTATGTAGACATGTTAAAATGAGAAAACTATTTAAAGAAAATAAAGAATTAAAAATTTCAAAATCAATACCTAAAGAGTGCCCACTTCCTAACAGTGTATGCCCTAGATGTAAAGGATCTGGGATATTATCAAATCAAGGAGCGGATGTATGCTGTCCTTCATGCCAAGGTACAGGAATTTAATTAAAAATTTAACCAAGGATAATAAAACAATTATGTCGATAGAAATAGAAAATCTTATTAATAAAAACTTAAATTTTATAATAGAAATGCTTAGTAAACAAAATAAACTTATTGGTAAACAAAATGAAATTGTTATTGAAATTTCAAAACTAAATCTTGAATTATTACAAGTAATAAACAAAAAGTTAGACTTAATAATTTCAAATCAAAAATAAAAATCATTAGTTTTTTTTAATTTAAACGGAGGTTTAATGAAAAAAATTAGAATAAGTAAAAAATATGGATTGAATCCTTCAATGTCAGTGTGTTTCCTATGTGGGGGTGATAAAAATGAAATCATTATTCCTGGAATGTTAAAAGGAGATATTGAAGCTCCACGTAAAGCTGTTTGGAATAAAGAGCCATGTGATAAATGTAAAGAATATATGAATATGGGCGTTATGCTTATTTCAGTAGAAAATAAAACAGATCAAGAAAATCCATATAGAACAGGAAAAATAGTAGTTATAAAGGTCGATGCTGCAGAAAAAATATTTGGTGATTCTATTAAAGATAAAAGAGCAGCTTTTGTTGAAGATGAGGTATGGGATAAATTGGGCTTACCAAAAGAAATAGAAGAAAAAAAAGAATGCGAAGAAGAAAATCAAAATGATGGCATAGTTATATGAGTGAACATTTAAATTTATCGATTAAAATTGGTGGAATATTATCAGCTATAAAAGTTAATGATTTTCTTAATACATTAAAATCTGATATTATAAATATTGAATCAGGACCTGTTAATTCAAAAGAACTTTATGATTTAATTAAAAATAATAAACCAATAAATTGGTGTGGAGTTAGTAACTATGCAATGTGTGATAATTTATGCTTATTTTGTATAAAAAATAAAATGAGTTATCAGCATTATCAAGATGGTGGTGGAATATATGATAATTATAGTTCATTTTGGAATCCTAAAATTAAAAAACCAGTTACTTATATATGTTCTGTTAATACAGAAGTATTAATATTTAATTATCAAATTAAAAAAATTGTAGATAAATATGATAAGGACCATTCTTCTATATTATTAAAAAGTAGACTAGATAAAATATTATTTAATAAGAATGATTTTATTTTACCGCCATTTAAAATAAAATAAAATTGTTTATTTATTAATAATAAATTTAAAAGCGTATTAACAAATACGCTTTTTTTTAGTTATTAACAGTTATTATTTGGTTATATAAAGATTTTTTAAATTAATTTGTTATTATTAATAAATAACTGAAATAATAATTATGGATAGTTTACTTAATATCCATCAATGGTTAGTGAAAGTATATAGCAAAACAATAGTGGTCATTATTTAAACTATTGCATATCTGGGTGAATGACCGCCAGATAAATTAAACCTCTTCCACTAATCTATTTTTTATTTATAAAAGGAGATTTATGAAAATTAAATTGATTTTATTTATTAAGGATGGAATTATTCAAAGTGCAATTTCAAATGTTAATGATTCTAAATTAGAATTATTGATATTAGATGGTGATGTTGAAACTAATCCTAAAAATGTTAAAGATTATATTGATAATGAATTAGAGTATTTTCAAGCAAATGGAAGTTTAGAACAAGTAATAAAGAATGTAGATGTTATAAATATTAATTTTAGTACATTCAATAAAGGGCTATATTGTACCAATACATAACATTAAAAACTATTAACAAAGGAAAAAAAATGAAACAGTATATTAAATATTTTATGTTTTTAATAAAACATAAAATGTTTGTAATTAAGTCATGTAAGATTACAAAATGCCCATTATGGTTAGGGATTATTCATGATTGGAGTAAATTTCTTCCATCAGAATTTTTTCCTTATGCTAATAAATTTTTTTATCCAAGTGGAGTACAAAGAAAAAATTCACAAAGCCTGTCAGAAAAACAAATATTACTGTTTGATAAAGCATGGTGGCATCATCAAAAAAACAATAAACATCATTGGAATTATTGGGTTATAATAAAAGACAGTGGAGGATTAAATTCAATTCCAATTCCTAAATTATATATAAAGGAAATGATTGCAGATTGGATTGGAGCTGGCCTTGCAATAAATGGCAGTCTTGATATCAAACCATGGTATTACCAAAATAGAAGAAGTATGATAATTGAGAAGAATGCATTATATAAAATTGAAGAAATAATTAGAAATATTAATTAATCAATTTAATTTTATTAAAAGATTCTTCATCTAAATCAATTTCATTAAATTCAACATGTTTAAATTCTCCATAATAATCAAAAATAAAATGATCTATAAGAGGTGTAATGACAAATTCTTTTTTATCAATATCATACCATTTTTTATATTTTATATTGTATAAAATAAGAAACTTTTCTACTTTTTTAATAGATCTATTATTATAGCTAAATAATAATAATATTATTAAAATAGATAAAAATATAACAATAAGTATCATAATTATCATATTATTAATATACTAATTTATAACAAAGGAATATGTTTTAAATGAAGATAGAAAAAATTATAAATATACTGAGAAGAGATTTTAATGCAATTTATATATGTGAACATTGTGATTAAAAAGAAGAAAGTTATGGATACGATGATGATAATTTTCATATCAACGTTATTCCAAATAAGATTTGTAAATCATGTGGAAAAAAATCACCTAAAAATTATATACCAATGAAAACTAAATATCATTGGTTTGAAGTTGTATAATAAAAATAGTTAAATTAAGGGGATGTTATGATCGATTTAATAATACCTAAAAATAAAAATATTTTTAGATTTACTACTGAAATACAATCTGTTGTAGAGCATTTTTGTATTAACGTTTTAAATTTAACTTATGAAGATTGTATCTTTTCTGATCCTATATATACAGGTAGTAAAAAAAAATTTAGTAAATTTTCTGTATGTATTGTTAAAGCAAAAATATTGAAAAAAAAGAAGTATAAATTTATAATTTATTAAAATTTTATTGACAACGAATAATTATGTTTAAAAGCGTATTAACAAATACGCTTTTTTTTAGTTATTAACCGTTATTATCTGGTATAACTATAATGAACAATTGAATGATTGTTCAATATTTTCCTCACAGATTTAAGGAGTTTTTATGAAAAACAATAAAGGTTTTACTTTAATTGAATTAATGGTTTCTCTGACCATTGCCATGATTACATGCATGGCAATAATTACAATTGTAGGTGGTGGGTCTCTTGTAAACAAGAGGATGATGTTTGAGGCGAAAGCCTACAAACTTGCCCAGTCTATTTTGGAACAGCCTAAGTATGCTCCGGGACCGGCATATCTTAATTTGAACGTAGGGGTTGTTATAATTCCAAACAAACAGATATGGAGAAATCTGAAGAGTTCTTCTATTAGAGTAGAGGTAACTTCAATAGATTATGTCGAGGGATCCATAATAGTTCCTAGCAAGAAAATAAAAGTGACTATTGACTACAATCAACCACAGTTGACTTCGATTGATCTGACAACTGTGATAACATACAAAATTTAAAGGAGTATTTATGAATAATAAAGGAAGTACTTTAATTTTCTTTACTGTCTTTTCTGCAATGATTTTGATACTTTGCACAGGGTTCGTGAAATTTATTTCTATCAGTAGCGATAGAAATAAAAGAACGGCAGATTCCATTAAAAGTTTCTGGGCAAATGAAGCAGGTGTTAATGTTGGATTCCGCTATTTATCATTGGTTCAAACGGGTGGATCAATTGACTATACAATCCTAAGTTTAGGAGATATTAATGGAATTACACCGTCTATTAGTATAGTGGGTACTGAGATATCCGATCCTCTATATTCAGAGAGTGTCGTATCGTCATGCTTATTACCCAACTCTTCCATTACTAATACTTCTGAGATTGTAACCAATTTTAAAAGCATGCAATACTGGACATTATTTGAGAACGATACGGGGACCGCTGCATCCTTGTGGGTATCAAAGGTAATAAATGGTGATTATCACACAAACGGCAATGTAAGAGTCGCTAGTTTCATGGGTGGTGGCGCTCATGTAACCGGTATGCTTACTGCTGCTAGGAGGTTCCTAAAACCTCCAGCCTCACTAACTCAAGTTGATAGGGTTAATTACCCTGTCATTTATCAAAATGGAATAGCCCGTTTTGATAAGGCTGCCAATGATAAGCCTCCTGTTGAGTGGTTGGAAGAGAGATTTCCAAATTACCAGTTTGTAGACAAAATTGATATCCAAAACGTAACCCCTGCATCGTTTACTGGCACTGTATACAATTACAGTGCATCTGATGGATTTGATTCAGTAATGATCGTTTTGAAAAATAAAGTTTTTGATCTGAAAAGGAAATCGATCATTGGAAAGAATTGGCAGACATGGGTTTCCAATGTATCCATTTTGGCAAATCCAATAATCAAGACCAATCAGATTGTGCTTGTATATGGAGTTCTTGAAGGAAGATTGACGATAGTGACAGACCGAAAGGATATTGTCATTATTGGTAAGATCCTGTACAAAGAACTGGATCTTACAAAACCTAATGCTAAGGACGCACTAGCATTAGTTTCTGGTGGAGATATCTCAATTCTTGATTCATCCCTTGTCAGTAATTATGACTTTAAAGACAATAGTGCTGACAACAGAGTATATGGGTATTTGTTCGCTCAGGACACGTTAAGGGTTATGTTCCAGGGGCATTACCGGAATGCTTCTGGGTCTTATACAAGGAACATCTCCTTGTACGGTGGTACTTCCATGAGAGCTCCTGCGAGCACTTATGGAACGTCCGCTGGTGATGGCGGCCTTATTCCAATATACAACGCCGATCCAAGGTTGGTTAACGGTACCATCTCGGCCCCTGGAATCCCTGTGGCGAGAGTTCTGGACAAGGAAATGTCCGCTCGTGCGGGAGCGGATAGATTCATGAACTCGTTCAGAGCGAGTTCGTGGAGCAATAAAATGATGTAAGTACATCGTTTTAGAATGGGTTTAATACCCATTTTTTTTGCTATCACTATAATTAAAATTTTGATTTTCATAATATTAAGAATGTTAACATTGTATGTTATTATTGTCAAAAACATGGTATAACTACAGTGTATGCTAAATTAACTCTAAACTTGGGGGATTTATGAAAAATCAAATTGATTTGTTAAGAGAGTTAGTGGCTGAAAGGGAAGATCTGGTTGAGGAGAATGATTTCAAATTATTTGGCTTTTAAGGCCAAAGAAATGGCCTCTGTTGAAGAGTTATGTTAAGGATTTTAGGAATGGCGTTTGCCATTCCTTATATTGTAATAACAATAAATATTGTTATTACAATATTGAATTAAAAAAAACTCTTGCGTAGTTTTTTTTGAAATTAATAACAGGCCAATTGTTACAGGGCAAATTCGGATTATTAATTTCTTTTTTTTTAATTAATATTAAAATTTTTAAGGACAAAAATTATGATAATAATAACATTAGACTGGAGTCCATTTAAAATAATATCTTGGGAACGCTTACTTTGGGGAACTGTTGAAATAACATGCTATATTGGAATAATAGGCATTATTATAATAATAATATTGCTTATTATATTGGCAAAAAAATTAAAATAATTTTTAACAAATTTTTAGTTATAATAAGAATAGGGACAAAGTGAATGAAAAAAAATTTAGCATTTTTATTAACAATGACAATGACATCTATGTCGAAAGAAATATTTAGAAATGATTCTTATTATCAAAATTCAAATTCATTTGATATAAACCAAATAAATAAAATTAGTAAGAAAAATCGTAAAAAAAAATAAATCTCGTAAAAAAAAAATAATAATTTACAAAAAATTCATATTAAAATATACTTACTGAACCGGCGCATCTTAAAATAAAAAAGAATAAGGAAAATTATATGATACCAAAAATTTTTTATCAATTTGTTTGTAAACAACAAATTGAAGAATTAGAAAAAAGAGAAAAAGAAAAAGAAATTAAAGATAAAATAAACAAATTTGAAAAAATTTTTAATGATATGCCAATAGTTAATGAACAATATGGCAATAAAAATAATGCAGTAATATATCTGCATTATTTTAAAAATTTACCTTCTAGTCTTACAATAATTAATTGGTATATAATAGAAAAAGATAATAAAGAAAATCAAACAGAAGCTTTTGGAATGTATAATTTAGAAGAAACATTTGAATTAGGTTATATTTCTATTAAAGAGTTAATTAAAGATAATATTAAACTTAATTTTGAATGGAAATTTAAAATAGTTAATGAAATTAAAAAAAAATAATTTATAGGAGAAAAATATGGGGAAATTACATTGGGGAATAGTTGACAAAGACAATTCATACGGATCGCGAGATGTAGGCGATTTAATTTATGTAAAATCTTTAAAAGAAGCTTGTAAACGTATAAAAAAACTAAAAATATTTTATGAAAAAAGGGGTTATAAAATTTGGTTTGCAAACTATAAAGATTCTCCTGAAAGTAAATTTATAAATATCAAAAGAAAGGAATGCTTATGATAATTAAATTTAAAATTAGAATTAATATAAATAACGGAACTCTCAATACAGTAGAAATAGAAGAATTTGAAACATTATTAAATGAATGTATTCGGGAAAAAATTAATAAAAGTACTAATGAATTATATAATGCACAATGGGCAATAAGCCATAAAATTATTTTTATATAAATTTTTAACTAAGGAATTATAATAATGAAATATTTTTTAATTATAAGTTTTATAGTTATTTTTTTATCAACATATTATATATGGTATAATAAATATTTTTCACATAAACAATGCAATTGTCAAATTTATGAAAAGAAAATTGAACAATACAAGGACAAAGAACAGAAGTTATTGAATATGCAAAAATCTTTAATTATAGCATATCCAAAACTGTCTTCGTATGAGGCAAAATACTATTCATATATATTTGAAGATTTTGCAACTGTTTATAATATTCCTTGGGAAATTTATCCGTCCTTGATTAGAATTGAGTCAAATTTTGAAGTCGGATTAAGATCAGAAAAAGGAGCAAAAGGAATTGCTCAAATTCTTGAATCAACTGGTGAAGAGGTTGCTGGTAAATTAGGTATTAAATATGTGGAGAACATAACTCTGTGGAATGAATTGATTAATCTAGTTATTGGATTTACATATTTTTCTGAAAATATCAAAAGCGATACCACATTAAAAGAAGTTGATTCCCTTCTTGAAATAGCTGTAAAAAAATATATTGGGGGACCTTTAGTATCTGTCAAAATAGCGAGTGATAAAACTTATATAGGAGAATATCGAACAACTATTATGCAAGAATATAAAAGACTCCATTATATTTATTTAGGAGTTATTTATGGAACAATAATAGAAAAAATAGAATAAAACTAAGGACTAAACCACGATGATACTTTTATATTCAATCAAAGCAATAATAGAATTGACATTTAGGAGAAAAATATGGGAAAATTATATTGGGGAATAATAGATAAAGACAATTCATACGGATCGCGAGACATAGGAGATACAATTGATATAAAATCTGTAAAAGAAGCTTGTGAATATATAAAGAAACTAAAAATATCTTATGAAAAGAGGGGTTATAAAATTTGGTTTGCAAGTTATATAAATTCCTCTAAAAGTAAATTTATAAATATCAAAAGTTTAGTATTAATGAATGAGGAGGGATGAGGCAGTAAGGTTGTTCCCCTCGTCGCTTATTTGATATTTTGTTCACTAATAAGAGGTAATAAAATGATCTGCTTGCATTGTGGATATTGTTGTATAACATATGATGTCATAATAGTATTAAAAAATTTGGGTCCACGAAAAAGTGTTGAGAGAGAAGAAAATATTGAATATAAACCTACAAATCAAAGATGCAGACATATTACAGGTAATATTCCAGGGGAATTTTTATGTGGCATTCATAAATTCCCTTGGTATAAAAAAACTCCGTGTTTTAATCATGTACAAATAGAACGAAAAAATACTAATTGTCGAATGGGAGAATTTGTGTTAAAAAATGAAAAAATGATTAAGTTGATTAAATCAAAATATAAAATTAAAAAAAAGGAAGGTTAAATGAGAAGACTTGCTACTATTCAGATTATTAACAATGTAACTCCAATAGAAGGAGCAGATAATATAGAAATGGTTTGTATAAAAGGATGGAAGTGTGTTGTAAGAAAAAATGAATTTAAAGTTGGTGATAAATGTATATATCATGAAATTGATTCATTACTTCCAAATGTTGAACAATATAGTTTTATGAATAAAGGTTCAACACTTAAAAAAAGTATAATTGATAATGGAAGAGAAGTTGAAGGCTATCGTTTAAAAACTATTAAATTAAAAGGTCAAATATCTCAAGGGCTTGCCCTTCCCTTAAGTATATTTCCTGAAATTAATAAGGATATTAAAATAAATACCGATGTATCTGAAATTTTAAATATTTATAAATACAATCCTCCCTTAGACGCAAATATATCTGGAGATGTAAAAGGAAGGATACCTGGTTTTATACCTATAACTGATGAAGAAAGAATACAAAATTGTATTCCTTTATTAGAATTATATAAAAACAATAGATTTTATATTACTGAAAAAATTGATGGCACTTCTTCAACTTTTTATAAATATGATAATGCATTTGGGGTCTGTGGGCATAATTATGAATTTAAAGAAAGTAACAAAAATATTTTTTGGATATTAGCTAAAAAATATGATCTTTCAAATAAATTTCCAAATGGTTATGCAATTCAAGGAGAAACTTCCGGGCCTGGTATTCAAAAAAATAGACTTAAATTAAAAGATGTTGATTTTTTTAGTTTTTATGTTTTTGATATTTTAAATAGTAAATATTTATTACTTGATGAAATGATAGAATTTGTAAAAAATTTAGGTTTAAAAATGGTTCCTATAATTAATGATAATTTTATACTTAATCATTCTTGCGATGAATTATTATCATTAGCTAATACAAAAAGTAAATTATCTCCAAATTATTTTCAAGAAGGAATGGTGTTTAGACTTTATTATAATAATGATAAAATATCTTTTAAAGTAATATCGAATGATTATTTAATCCAACATGGATTATAATATGTTATTTAAAATAAAAATCTGGTATAATTATATAAATGCTGCAAATAATATATTGGCTGCGGGACTCGATAAGTCTCAGGAATCCTCGTTCTTCAGGACGGGGGGTATGTCAAAAAAAGATTTAATTAAATTATATAATTAAGTCTTTTTTTAATTATTAAATTAATTAATTGAAAGGATTTGAATGAAAAAAATTATTACTATAATTGGAACTAGACCTCAGTTTATAAAAGCTTCAATTATATCGGAAGAAATTAAAAAAGAATCTTTACTTAATGAAATAATATTAAACACTGGTCAACATTATAATGAAAATATGTCTAAATTATTTTTTGAAGAACTTAATATACCTAAACCAAAATATAATCTTAATATTATTGAAAAATCATATGGAAATCAAATTGGAAAAATGATGATAGGTATAGAAGAAATTCTTTGTGTAGAAAAACCAGATTTAGTATTATTATATGGAGATACTAATTCCACTTTAGCTGGTGCTTTAATCTCATCTCAATTAAACATTCCAATAGCACATATTGAAGCAGGTTTAAGAAGTTATAATATAAGAATGCTAGAAGAAAAAAATAGAATTATTACTGATAAATTATCTACATTACTTTTTACCCCTACCAGTTTAGCTTCTAATAATTTAGAAGAAGAAAAAATTAATAAAAATGTTTTTTATGTTGGAGATGTAATGTATGATATAGCATTAAAATATACTAACAAAGCAAATAAAATAAGCAAAATATTAACCGATCTAAATATAAAAAGTAAAAATTATATTCTTGCTACAATACATAGGGCTGAAAATGTTGACAATAAAGATAAATTATTTAATATATTTACAATTTTAAATACTCTTGCAAAAAAAATTAATATAATTTTACCTATGCATCCTCGTACCAGCAAGATGATTTATCATTTTAATTACACCTCACTTATGTCAAATATTTTGATTATAGAACCAGTTGGATTTTTTGATATGATATCTCTTGAGAATAATGCAAATTTAATTATTACTGATTCTGGGGGAATACAAAAGGAAGCTTATTTTCATAAAGTACCCTGTGTTACTTTACGTGAAGAAACAGAATGGACTGAAACTGTTGAATTAGGTTGGAATAAAATTGTTAATCCCAATCATATTGAACAAATAATTCATGCAATATATTTAACTCTAAATGATATTAATAATAATAAATTAAATTATATAAATAATATGTATGGATATGGAGACGCTTCTAAAAAAATTATACAACATATAATTAAATATTTTGATGTTAATTGTAAATATATAAAAGATTCTAAAATTGATAATCAAATTATCCAATAGCCCGTAAAACCTCGTCCTTCAGGGCGGGTAGTATGTCAAAGGAGTAATTAATTAATGGAAGAAAAGGATTTATTTAATATTTTGGAATTACAAGAATTGACAGAAGAGTTAGAATTATTAATAGAAAAAATAAATAATAATAATAATAATAATAATAATTCTAATAATATAGAAATTGAATTATAATTTTATTTAAAGGAGCAAGTATGTTTGACAATGACAATAGTAATGATAAAATTAAAATAGAAGGAATAAATGATATTATTGATTCTGCCATTAATTTATTTGAAAACATTGAAATAACGACAGAACACATTAATGATATTAATAATTCATTTCATGACGTTGGCGAAACTATGAATAATATTAATGATACTATTGGAAATAATATGGATAGTATAATAAAATGTTTTAATAATTTAAATTCTAATTTAGAAAGAATTAATTCCACATTAAACATAATTGCAATTAGCATAGTGGAAAATACTAACACTATCAAAGAATTCAAAAAAAAAGAATAAAAAAATAGAAGTTTATATATATTTGTAATAATTTCTTATTTTTTTTAAATTTATATCATATATTTTATTATATTTTATATTATATTATATATATTATGAAAAAAATAGATATAGTAATATTAAATTTGAAACTATCAAGAATCGATAGGGACAAATTTAAAAAAATAGTTAAGAAAAACCATAGAAAAACAATGCAGGAAATGTTAGAGTTATTTATAAAAACTTATAACAAATCTCCTGCAATGTTTAATATTAAATTGGAGGTGAGTAATGGAAAGCGATCAAAATGATAATCTTCAACTAAATGATAAATTAAAAAACATTACTTTAAATATAATACCTGAAAATATTACTTATGGATATTCTTATTATAGTCAATTTACAGTTAGAAAAGTTTATATAAATAATGTTTTAAAAGGAGAATATCATATAGCTGTTAACGATATTACAATACAAAATATGATATTTTTTCTTAATAAATATTTAGGAAATGAATGTGATATTGGATTGATAGATCCAACTATGGTTTTAAATCTTGATTATCCTATTTTTATAATTATTAAAAAAGAAATAATAAAGGATGTAATAGACGATATTTTTGAAACAATTTATAAGGAGTTGAAATCTCATGAATGAAAATTTAAATGAAGATAGTGTTTTAGAAGAAAACAACCCAATGTTAAATTTGGTTAATGAAGAAAATAATAATAATTTAGAAATTAATACTAATGAAGCTATTGAATATCCTGCCTATACAGAGAATGAAAAGGATGATAGTAAAGAGTCTAATAATCCTATATTTGTTAAAACTCCTATATTAAAAAATTCTGGTAAACCAGGATTTAATAACAATGAAATTCAAGATGCACGAATTGATGAAGAATTGGAAGGGGGTATTGCAAGACCGTCAACTATAAGATTTAGTGAAAGAGACGGCTCCCAAGAAGAGGGGTATATAATGAAATATAATAAACAAAAAAAAGAAATTGATAAATGGGAAGTATCTGGATTTTCTGTTATGATTGAAATCACTAAAGGATCTGGGTATATGAGTAAAGAAATTATTAATTTCTTTGAGAATTGTGAAACTGCTAAGGCAAGTATTGTCGGAGGTATGTATTTGATGCCAATCGATAAAACTTATAAGTTAGTTAGAATAGTAAAAGGAGCCCCTATCATTACTTATAATGATAGGCAGTTGTTCCAATATATTGATAATAAGTGGAGAAATATTTAATTAAATTTAAAAAAAATAATTATATAATTAATAATAGGTTCGTGTGTTTATATACACGAACCTTTTATTTATGTTATTAATTTGTAAACAATTAAGGATATTAATATGACTTGCAAAAAAATAGAGACTATTTTAGTTAAAATTGTAGAAGTAAAAAGTAAATCAAAAACAGTATGTGCTATTGATAGAGACGACTGTGACGGTGAAGACAAAAATTGTCCTTATAGAGAAGATGAGCCTAACACTCGTGCTCTTAATGAAGAGTGCGAACGGTACGCTAATGTAAAAAAGCTTACAGACGTACAACAACTGCAAGCCAAAATTCGCGCTATTGCAGATGGACTTGAAATTTCGTATCGTACCGCTGATCCTATGGCGGTAGATAATGCCGTCAACGAACTGCGCGAACTATCAGACGTTTATAAACCGTTGTAAACCATTTGCACTCGCAAAACTTATTTATAAGCGGACATAAGAAAGGAAAGGAAAATGAATATAATAGACAAATCTGGTGAAATTACCACCATTGAAGATATACAGGAATCAATTGGTGCAATAACAAATTTTATGAAAAATGATTTGATAAAACTACCATCGTTGGCAGTATATTCGTTAACAATCAGACGGTGTTTAATGGAATATTTAGCAATAAGAAAGAGTGCGCCCGCAGAAAGTAATGTTTTAAATCTTTAATTTATAGGCGGCAATATGAGAGCAGGTTCGGTTTTGTTATTTATCTTTTTGCTTATTGGAAGTATCACTGCGATAATAAACATCCGTGATATTGCCTCTGACATTAAGGTAATTAAAAACACATCTTACAACAAAAAAAGTACGCCATGTTCGTGTCCAGATACTGTTTACATTCATGACACAATTTATACTCGTGCGTGGACTTGTTTTCCTAAGCGGTAGACACGGCGTACATTTGTTATACGTTGTTCAAAATAACTGACGAGCCTAATTTGTAGGCCGCTAATCTTGCAAAGGAGCATTTGTTATGCGCAAAGAGTTTCAGATGACACCGGAAGAACTGAAAGACATTATGGAGGCATGTCGCCCCGTTCTGATGATTATGTTGCAGTGCGGAACACCATCTTCCCCTCAAGAAAACGCGAATAGTGCGTGGAGGTCATTGGCGGCAAAATACGGTTTTAATTGGGAGTCAGTTCGACCGGTATCAGGAAAAGATAGTCATTATTTCACAGCTGAGAGCGCGGCAGAACTGGTGGAGTTGCCAGTTACTTCGCACAATAAATAAAGTGTGTTCGTTTTACACAAGGAGAAACAAAATGAAATTATGTGATAATGATTGTAATCATTGTCAAATTATCAGGCACGAAAACTCTCGTATGGTTACGTTTATTCTCAACAGTCTGTTTGAAAAATTTGGTGATGAAGTTTACTTGGTAGTTCAAAGTGCGTGCCCGAATTTGACTTGTTGCTTTGATTGTCGTATTGACGATTTTTGTCATGTTGAGGGTTGTGAAATAGCGGCTGCGGCGGAAGAAAAATATGGAAAGCCAACTGCATAGTCTACAACAACCGAAACACAAAATATAAATTTTATCGAAAGGTTTTTATGATGCGATATTTTATAACTTTTAAAATAGTCCGAAATTTTTCATTAGGTTTTACGATTTATAGTCCGAAATATAATGGATGGATAACTTTTGATATTAATTTTATGTGTTTTTCTTTATGTTTTGATTGTAAAGGAAAGGTATTTTTTGGAATTCAAAATTATTGGAAAGTAAGAGATATTAAATTAAAACGACAGTACATTTATCACACATTGTACAAAATTATTATGCTTTTTAAATTATAATGAACGGATGAAAATTGGAGTTTTTATGAATGTTATGCAAATGCAAAAATTAAGTAGTTTAAGTCAAGAGCAACTTTCAAAAATTGAAACAGGATATCAAATTGCATATGTTCCTGGCCATGCAATAGATGAATTTAATATAATAGAAGATTCGTATATTGAATATGGCTTTGTAACTTCAAAATCATGTTCAGGATATTTCTGTAGATATTGGATAAAAGGAAAAGAAGGAATAAAGTTAAGAACAACTGCAAACAGTGAATCTACTAATTTATATGATCTCTTTAAATATGAAAAAGTA
>Ga0315284_10005770_pt1 | contig 17601 bp, 34 predicted proteins | sample YL17G09_16_MG_FD_203696 | JGI IMG/M metagenome (GOLD analysis project Ga0315284, IMG submission 203696) | Sediment microbial communities from Yellowstone Lake, YNP, Wyoming, USA - YL17G09_16 | ecosystem: Environmental > Aquatic > Freshwater > Lake > Sediment | place: USA: Wyoming | collected...
CATTGGCGAGCTGGATAGCCTTGTACCGGCGGTGTCCGTCCACCAGGATAGCTGATTTACCGTCTTCTGAGGGGCGTACTTTACCGGGGACGCATTGTCCGTTCTCTGTGATCTGCCTGGCGAGCTCTTCGAGGTCCCCCATGTCCTGTCTTACATTGTATCCGGGGTCGATCGTGATGTTCTTCAGGTCCACACGGATCAAATTCGCTGCACGGGTACCTAGGTCTCTGACTGCCATGGAGTCCTCCTCTGTTTTGTGTTGTGTGGACAGGGTAAAAAAATGGTCCCCAAAGTTCCGAGGCTCTGAGGACCCGTACACGGGACCATACCCAGGGTGCCCGTAGTCGCTATTCTATGGGCGGAGTGTGGTTACCCGACTATTAATATACTATTTATTAATGGCGTTTGCAATTTATTTCTGTACATCAGTCTCCGATTCTGTTTTCGAAATAGTCTTTTCGATCTTCCATGAGACTGCGGATGACGCCGATGAGGTCTGCGGGTGAGCTGTTTATGCAGTTTATCGTTTGATATATTTCACTATTGTCCAGACCGTGGTTGATACCTCGAGCGATGTGTTCTTTGAGTTTTTTGCACTGGGCTTTTGTCATTAGAACCTCCTGGGTTATTTGGCTATTGAGAGACGCCAGTTAGCGATGATACGCATTGTTGTACTTTTGTCATTGATATAGAGGGGCATGTTATCCAGAGTCTCCTGAAATATCACTTTTCTTTGTACTGGACGGTATATGTAAGAGCTACGAAAACTCTGTGCTGGGTTTTCTATGTCATTACACGCCTGTATACAGGCCATAGATAGGTGTTTTACTTTATTATATGGGTAGGGCCCGAGGGTATCCATCAGGAGTTTGATCTCTTCTCTGGTGTATTTGATGTACTCCACGGTGGTACCCTCCTGTGTTTTGCTGTCGATCGAGCATGTACTACTACATTTGTGTACAGGGTATAGTTAGCGCGTGGGAGAGAGACTCCCAGGGAGTTCCCCTGGGAGTCTCTTTTGGTACGGGCGAGAGAGTTACTGTCAGACGAGTTCTGCGGCTGCCCGGGCGACGGTCTCCAGGAGTACCCACAGATCGCCCTCAGTATCCTTATTCATCGCAGTGATCAGCCCGGAGAGGCTCTCCGGGATCTCGATGGGTTCTGTGGTATTGTAGGATGCTTTACCGCAGCTCTTTATGTCTGCTTTGGCTTCCTTGAGAGAGTTATGGGGGTGTACGTACATCTCGGTGGAGTAGCCACCCTGCTGGATGACGAGGTAAAGTTTCTTGGACATTGGACATATCTCCTTTTAGAGGGGGAGTTTGACGACTTCGATTATGGTTTTGGGGATATTGAAGGCGACGGAGCCGTCCCCGAACTGCAGGTCTATAGTGCCATCGTTGTGTTCGGTGCAGACATCGGCTCCGGTTATTTCGTTCTCCTTAAAGGATTCCAGGGATCCCTCTTCGTCGAATTCTGACTCATGGACATGAAACGAGCAAGATTTCAGGAACTTTATCCCTGTCATAGAGCCTCCTGTTATTGGTTACTGACGGTTCTGATTCTTGAGAGCCCAGCGGAGTGCGTCTCTTTTTAGGCGAGGCGTGTTGAGTACGAGTCCGCTCCTATGGAATACCACGTACTTGGGGCAGCCCATACTCCGATAGCTGGGTATCGAGTAGACTTCCATGACCCCGTGGGTCTGTACGTGAGTGATCGGTCGCCCGCAGTAAGTTTCTTCGTGCATGATAGAGCCTCCTTTATTTTGCTATGGTCAGACGCCATTTCACGATATCCTCTTCCCACACTCCAGCATTCACGTATAGCATTATCTGGTCTAGTGGACAGTGTAATGATCTAGCTATGCTGTTGCCTATAGCTCTCTGTATTTTTTTGTCTCGATAGTTTGCTTCGTGGATTGTTGTTTTGAGGTGCGGGGCTTTAGCCATACGAGCTAGCAGCCGATAGTCCCTGTGATCAAACTGGGACGGTACATAGTTGGGGTCGTGTGGCATGGGATCTCCTTACCAATAAAAAGGGAGAGACCTGCTGTAGGTCTCTCCCTCTCATGTATCACGCAGTGATGAGGTTTACTCGGCGGCTTCGCCCTTGCTACGGGGACCGCGCAGCGTGTACTTCCAGAGAGTCTTACGGATGGCGATTGCGAGTGCCTTGGGTTGGCGTGTCTGTACGTTGATATACAGGGCGAACGGGAGCACAGGCCATTGCCGACCTTGCTTACCTGTTGATACCTTCGTATCACTCTTCGCTGTCTTGGGAGGACGCCCTCGTTTCTTAGGAGCGACTGCTGTCACGGTAGGGTCTTTTGTGTCCTTATTCTTGGATCCCTTGGGACGCCCACGCTTCTTGGGAGCGGGTTCGGCTGCTACAGTAGCCTTCTTGGCTGCGGCCTTTTTCGTAGCAGGCTCTGTTGCGGGTGCCGTCGTAGGCTCTTTTGTAGAAGCTGCCTTGACTTTCTTAGCCTTCTTGATTTTCTTGGCAGGCTTCTCTGCGACCGGCATCACAGTCTCGGCGACGGGTGCTGTGGGCTTGTCGCGCTCTACTCTCTCGGGCACCTTGGGACTGGTCTCATCGGTAGCTGCTGCGGCCTGATTGGATGCGTCTGACATGTCTGCACTCTCCTTTGTTATGTGGAATGTGATTTATTATTTGCTGCCTACTAATATATATCTTGCTATGGAGATTCACATCTACATGACATAATAAGCTCCTTTCTTTGCTTACACTGCGAGTGCGGCGCGGGCTCGTTTGATGTGCTCGGTGCGGCCTGCTTGTTTCTCGTTCTGTTTGATCACGTCATACTTGATGACGCGCTGTCCGATTTTCCTCAGGAAATTCTGCATTGTTTTGGCGTAGCAGTCAGGGCAGTTAAACCCGCACAGTCCTGAGGCGGACATATTCAGGGATGCGAGTGGAAGGTCCTGTCCGAGTGTGAGTTTGGAGCACAGCCCGCAGCCTTGGCAGCCGAGACCTTGGCGATCGCAGATGGCGACGCCGGGGGTGGTGTCTGCTAGAGCCTGGACTCTCGATAGAGCCTCCCCACACAGGCGGCCTCTGGTGTTATCGAAGTGGTAGTCTTCCAGGCGGGCATACTTCGTCAGCATGGCTTTGCTGTTGAAGCGCTGGACGGTGATGACTACCTTATACTGAGCCTCACTGAGTTCTTGGATGAGGTCCACGATGGGCTGGGAGTCGGGGATGTACTTCACTCTCACGAATCCGATGCGTTCCCGGTCCAGACTATAGAACTTGATGATTTCGTTCTCCCGGACAATGAGGTCGGGATTGAGGGTGATGACTGCTTTGTACGGGTGGTCGTTGATAGTACGGAGCAGCGGGGTTTTGATATTGCAGTTGACAAAGAAATACTTGTCGGGGTGAGCTGCCTTGTATCCGTCGAGCTGAGCCCACTCTGCGGGAGTGCAGTTAAAGTTATTGTTGACCGCGACACGTACCACGCTCTTGTGACTGATTAACTCTGGCGTGAGGATAGCTCTCACTGGTGCCTCCCATTGATAGGTAATATACTGTTTCCCATCGATGCAGTAAAATTAATTGTGCAGTTAAAGATTTTTGAGTTTTTCTTTATTACACAATTAAACTGCATTCTCCAACCGCCACTTGACGACTGCTTGCTCTACAGCAGACTCGTCGTTCATGTGGAGTGGGGCGTTCTCGATAGGGCCTTCCAGGGATCCTACATGCAGGTCGTAGGACTCCAGGATAGACTCGAACAGGACTGGGTTGTAATCGATGACCTCGATCTGTCGGGCTAGGGATTTCAGGGCGTGTTTGTTATCTTCTGCGGCGGGGTCCTCCGGCGGAGGTTTACCAGGGTCGCTACCTTTCGCACGCTTATCTATGTCGGCTGCGGTGGTCATCAGGTAGGCTGCAAGACTCCTGAGGTGTTCTTCTGTAACGTGCATGCTATGTCCTTTCGATAGGTCTCGATGATACGACACTCATTCTCATCCGGTGTGTACCCATGCTCTTTGGCGTATAGGGAGCCCTTTTGTGTGTCAGCGTGTCCATCGTCGATATAGGTGACAGACTCATCTGTGGCATAGAGCGTGTCATAGTCGAAGTACGCTGAGTGTCGGAGCAGGAACGTACTGGGATATTTCTTTTTGTTGACGGTGTACTCATATGAGGCTATGACGGTTTGGCGTATCTCATCGTCATCGTAGGTGAGACGGAGTGGAGCGTCTATTAAAAGCTCTTCGATAGAGGCTCTGCGCATCTCACGGGTGATGTTTTCAAATCCACCTTTGCTCTGGATGAGGAGGTTCAGTTTGTTGAGGTTGTACATCAGAGCGTCCATGTACTCTTTGTGATGCATGTACTCAGCATGGAACCCAGACGTACCATAGTATCTCTCAGCGGAGAGGTCTGCTGCTCGGGCGCAGAAATTACGGACCTCGATCCTATACTTGTCGCTGCGTTTGAGGGAGCCCTCTGGGATACCGAGGTAGCGTTCGAGTTTTGTGCCGTAGTCATCCTGATAATGAGATTCTACAATAGCTCTGAGCATCGCTTTAATACGGGTCTCTGTTTGTGCTCTGGGATATACGTAGGTGGAGGTTGTACCGACATCGGTCCCTGTGATGAACTCATATTCCTCTTGGTGCCAGTAGACGTAGATAGCTCCGGCATTGCTGAGTTCTTCTAGTGTACGATAGCCTACTCTATCGAACGTCTGTTGGTCACAGATGCCGTATCCTGTAAAGATATCATCGTGGAATTGCTGCCAGGTCGTAATGAATTCGGGGGCGACGGCGAGGTCTGCACTTTGGGTCTCGAAATCGTGGACTCTGTATGCTTTTGTGGTAGACGTGGAGCCGTATCTGGTGTCTTTGATAGAGCCTGCTGGAGAGACCAGGCCTCTCAGATCTTTGAGGGCTTTTCCGACGCGTCCTCTGTGAGACTCTATTTTAGAGCCTGCTATGACGTGTGGGTCCTTTTTCTGATTCAGGAGGTTGACGGCGACGGTGCCCCAGATACGGAGCTTGAGTTCGAGGAGGCGCTGTTCTTCGGTCTGTGGGACGATTCGAGAGTCAGAGCGATTATGCATAGTGTACGCTCCTTTATAGTTCGGTGCCGTGCTTAGATAGCAGATTCTTGGTATCGCCGTAATAGTCTGACATGAACCGAGTGCCCGTGCCCATGTTACATGTGATGTCGTGTATGGTGGCGGGGCGGAGTTTGTGTCGCTGGATTTGATCGTAGCGCAGAGTACCAGTACGGCTTGCTTCTCGGAACCCTGGTGCGACAGAGAGCGGCTTGAATACGATACCTTTTTTATGGAAATGCGTGATCTGAATGATCATACTTTGTCTGTGCCATTCGATGATATAGGCTTGCTTTCGGACCAGGGGCTCGACGTGTAGTCGAATAGCCAGGGGTAGTGTTTTCAGCACGTCAGTTTTTCTCACGGCAGTGTCCTTTCAAAATAAAAAGGGCGGTGTGGTACGTATACCATCACCGCCCCTGTTTCCTTTTTGCTGTACAAAAATATTCGTCCTGCCTGAGAAAAAGGTCGTTCTCAGGAGGATATATCCGGTAAATATATAGCCCGCCGGAAGGCCTTAGTAACAGTAATATACTTCTGAGGACCTTCTCTATCAAGTGTTCAGCAGATCGATCTCCTTGTACTCGTTGTAGTCGATGACGTAGTTATGGCGCTTCTTGGTTGAGGTAGCTCGGGTAGCCTTGAAAGATCGTACCTCAAAGACCGTAGCGAGGGACTCGGGGTCTCGCTGGATCTTTAGAGCCTCGCGGGCGGCTTCCCGATGGCTGCGTGCGTCTACTTCGATCTCCCATCTGACTTTGTACATTGCCATGATAGTTTCTCCTTATTAGGTAGTGTGGTGTGTGACGACCGTAGTAGTATTTGCTCTATGCTACGTCCCACTGTGATGCGATAGTCTTGAGGTCAGCGTCCATCATTACCAGTTTTGCGTACTGGGCTAGCGCTTTGTCTTTCTCTTCGTTCATGTACAGCGGAGCATTGATTTTGAAATAGGCTACGACTTTCCGGTAGGTGTCCACGCTTACGTCTACCGTCCGCCCTGCGGCGAGCCGGTCTCGTTTCGCTTGGCACTCTTTGTAGGCTTTTTGGTAGAAGCTCACTGCCTCCTGCGCCAGGCGCATCCGCCGCTCGAACTCCTCCACCGTGAAGGGGGTATCTTTCTCGTACTTGATGACGCTCTCATAGTCTGCGTGGTCTTTGTCGAGTTCTTTGAGGTCGAGGTCGTAGAAGATCCTGGCTCGGAGCTGGACTCTGTTATCCAGGAAATAGGTCATCTTTGCATGGCATAGTTTCTCGATGAGTTCCTTTACCATCGCTTTCGGATAGAGTTTCAGGTACGTCTTTACGGTGTCAGATGCCGGATAACCAGGGCGCTTTTCCTGTACAGTGACCAGACGGATGTCGTACAGGGACTGGTGGAGGTACATATAAAAGAATTGTCGCTCTTTTAGGCTATGGAGCTCTGTGTAGGCTGCCATAATGCTGGAGAGAGGGCGAGGGGTGTAGTCCCCTGTGGTGGCTCTCAGCTCGAACGTAGGGGTCACTGCGTACTGGGTAGCGATCTCAAGAACACGCTTCATCACAGGCTGGTCTGTGGTAGTGATGAGTCTCACAGAGAGCAGATGATTACGACAGAGGTTAGCGCTACGTTTATACGCACAGGCTTCATAGGGTGAGGTGTCCCAGGAGTAGGCGTCTCTTTTGTACCCGTGCTGCTCGCAGAACTCTTTTCGGAGCAGGCTATGAGCGTAGCTGATCTCCCATGTCTGCTCCCGAGTGGAGACCCCATACTCTTTAATGCGCCACTGTTCCGAGTTGTTGCGTAACATATACTACCTCCTTATTTGCCGTAGAGGAGTGTCTTGGCTTCCTCAGTGAGCAGTGCCCAGTTGATGTAGAGTCCAGCGTCCTCGGGTCGATAGAGATGCCACGACCGTATGTCCAGGAACTTGAGAGGTTCTACACAAGGGAGCCCTGACCCCTCATACTTCTTTAGATTAGCAGCTCTGTGACCAGGCACCTCTACGCCCAGTACCCGGCACCGGAACGATCCTAAATTGATTTTGAAAGGGTACAGAAGATATCCTTTATCTGTCCAGCAGTGTTCTATCTTACCTGTAGGATCTCTTTGATCCCTATATCTCACATAGGTAGGCTGCACTACGTGTATCACAGTACCGAGGGGAATCTCAGCGATGAATCCCAGAGCTACCGAGTGCTCCATAATCTTTCTTTCGAAGTCTGCTATCGCTATGCGTCGATGATCTTTCGGCATGGTCTCCCTCCTCCCGTGGCGGAAAAGAAAAGGGAGGCTCTTTAATAGAGCCTCCCTTATTTCGTACAACGTCCCAGCAACGGGCTACGCGGGCTGCCCCACCCCTTTGAGAGTGATGTGTACCCGCTGTCCCCAGTCACAGGGAGGCTTCTGGCTGGGATCTGTCAGTACCCACAGGACATCTTTTACATGATGTGGCTTGGGGGGCTCCTCTGCCTGTCCGTCGGTCAGTACGATGAGGGATTGATACCGTCGCTGTTCCGCCAGCTTGAACACTGGAGTGAACGCTGTACCACCACGTCCCTTGAAGTCCAGTCGAGCACGCTTGCGGTCAAACGGGATAATTTTCCCTTGTATCGCTTGATCGAACATCACGAGGTCTACCGGCTGCAACTCAGCCAGGCGGTTCACCTCTGCCAGGAAGTGACTGAGATCCTCGTCCCCTACAGAGCCCGACGTATCAATGGCCACCAGTTTACGATCTGTATGCAGGCGTTTGGTGCCGCAGTACGGATACCCGTAGCGTCGGTTGGGCTTCTTGAACGTAGACTCTACCTTAGAGGTTACGAGGTTCCCCAGGTGATGCCGGAGGTACTTCCACCAGCGTACCGAGGATTTCTGGGCAGCTTGTATGATCTGCTGCACGTCGCCGGGCATGTGACCCCAACCGTTCTCACGTTTGGAGATCTGTTCGATCTTGTTTCTGATCTCCTGCTTGATGATCTCTGCGTCGGCGTCAGTCCAGCCGTCATGGTTGTCGATTCCGCCCCCACCCCCAGCACCCGTACCGTCCCCGATGTCTTTCCCTTTATCTTTCATGTCACGCAGGAGCAGGACATACTGCTCCATGGACTGCTTATCCGGGAAGTTATAGGGCTCCTTGGTAGGTAGGAGTCCGATGTCTTTACCTTTCTCTGGACCGTCCTTATGCTTCGGCATACAGCGGTTGGCGTCTTGAGGGATCAGACAGTTGATAGCGAGGTCTGCGGCGATGTTGTAGAGTTTTCTGTCCTCGGGTCTCTCGGGGAGTCTCACGCAGCAATGATGGAGAGCTACGTGATAGATCTCGTGAGTCACGACCCACCGCAGCTCGGGGTCGGTGAGTGTATTGACGAACTCGGGGTTGTAGATGAGGTGGAGTTTGGAGTCGGTGATAGCTACACCCATCGTACCGATAGCTTTGTTGGGGCGTTTCTCCATCATCATCAGGATCTCGTGGACGAACATGTCCTCCAGCACCATGAACGTGATAATCCACGTCCAGCGCTCCTCGAAATCCTTATAGGCTTTCGGAGAGCCAAGGTCTGCGTATGGCATGGTGGACTCCTCTACTGATTGTTGTAGATCGCACTGTAGGCTTTACTGGAGAGATTGTTGTAGCCGAGGATCTTCAGTGAGTGCCCTATCATACGTAGCGTACCATCATTATCTCCGAGCGCTTTGTACTCACTGGGATCGAAAGTCTCATTGGATAGAGCCTGTATGTGCCACTCAGGAGTACGGATATCTTCTCCACGGAGGCGGGCTTTCACCATGTCCCCTGTGAGCCCAGTTTCGTTTACCATGAGTCCGAGGTCTTCGATGGAGGCTTCGAGCACCTTCACGTACTCTGTACTTTTGGCATACGCTGTCTCAGCCAGGTACTCTACGCAGTTCTCCAGCTCGTCCTTGAGCATTTGTATGAGCCGCTTTGTCTTAGCATCTTTCATAGGACCTCCTGTTGAGTTTGGGGAAAAGGGGTGTGGGGATTTAGAACCCCCCACACCCTGTAGCAGATTCTCGCTTACTTCGTAGCCTTCGCCTCGTTCTTCTTGAGTGCCGTGGGGTTGACCGTGGCACGCAGGATGATCTTGTGGTTGGGCTCACCACGCAGCGATTTCACCGTATACCATTTCTCGGAGATGGCTTTCAGATCCTTGTTGAACTTCTTCCAGAAATCTCCGATGGCCTCATTGGGCATGAGGTCGAGGTATCGAGCAAGGTTATCGGATTGCTTTCCGGAGAGAGCGTCGGTCACATGGGCCTTGATCCATGCGAGGATGAGTTCGTTATAGCCTGCAATCTCGGTGATACGTCCCTTGTCTACGATATCCTTGATCTTCACTGCGATGTCATCGGTCCACTTGTTGAGGATGACATCGGCGTCGAGAGCTTTGTAGCTGGTCTCCAGGAACTTCTTAAACGCTGCCTGTGCTATAGTGGATACGTAGCCGCCTGCCACCTCGAACATCCAGTTGACGGCCTCTGAGGAGTTACTCAGAGGATCTTTGTCGAGGATACCGGCTTCGTAGTCAGCCACGTGCTTGTGGATGGTGTTGGAGAACTTGTGCCACGCTCTCCGGTCGTGGACCTTGGTGACTCCCTTGGTAGCTGCTTCGGCGAGCAGTTCCTTGGTGGGGTCGAGGAACTCGGGCTGAGTCCGGAGGAAATCCGTGATTACCGGGTGGACTTTGTTATCGACGGCCCAGTCCATCCACTCTTCCACGGTGGGGTTGAACTTGATCATAAAGAACCTGCTCAGGAACGCCGGGTCCAGGGAGTTGACGGTGTAGATGTCGTCCTCATCGTTGATGGCGGAGACCACACGCCACCCGTCCGGCAAGGCTCTTAGGTTGAGCCTGCGGTCCAGGACCAGCTCGAAGGCTGCCTGCTGGACTTCACGATTGGCACGGTTGATTTCATCCAGGAAGAGGATACCCTTGTCCCCGTACCGACCCTTGGTGATGTCGGTGGTGAGTCCCAGGAACTCTTTGAGCTGGATGGCGTCTGCTTCCTTGAGAGGGAAGAACTCCGGCGGAGCGAACACGGTACGCCCGTTCACATGGAACGGCATACCCTTGAGGTCGCCCACGTCGTTCTGAGAGAGCCGGAAGTCGATGCAGGGGACGCCGAGCATCTTAGCGGCCTGCTTCACGATCTGTGATTTACCGATACCGTGGTTACCGCAGATGAGGATGGATTCCTCTACCGGGAACTGAGTCAGGCAGTACAGAGTCTTTTTCACGTTCATAGCGATATACTCCTTAATAGTGAGATGGTATTGAATATACTTTTCGAAATGCATTATTAAAGATTAATCGTAGGGGTCAAACCACGCCCATGATTTCCAGTGGATGGAGAGGTTCTTTTCACCGATCTCTTCGTAGAGTTTGGCGATACTGTAGAACCTTCCCTGTTTGAATCCCATGTCGTATTTACCGTTGTCGGTTTCTTGTTCGAGGAGTTTGAATAGATCAGCCTGGACTTCGGGGCCATAGACGGAGTGCCCAGCGAGGCGGTGTTTGGCGAGGATCTTTACGACCTCAGACTCGTGGTTGATGAGGAGTCCACAGTCTGCGAGGGAGGTGTCATCGTTTACCGGCACCCAGTCTCCGCCGTCGCCGATGTGGTTGGACATGTCTTCTACGAAGCCCTCATAGGCGTCCTCTGCCTGCTCTTTGAGCCAGGCGAGGAGGGCTGCCCGTGTCAGAGTCTTTTTCATAGAGCCTCCTCTCCCAGGATTATCATGTCTGCTCTGATGGCCAAGAAAGCATTAAGAAAAATGTGCTGGAAATCTCCTCCTGAGTATCCTTCCTTATGGAACCTGATAAACTCTCTGATGGTTGCGAGTTCGAACCCAGTAGATTTGTTTAACAGTTCCTCTATTGAAATTGCGCCGCCCAGTCCACTCATACTCAGGCTTATCTCTGCACTCTGGCAGTACCCTGATATGAGGTTGAGGTACTTGTAGAAATCATCCCTTTTACTTCTCGGGAGGTCCAGAAGAAAAGTAGCGAGAGATGTTCTGTAGTCTTCAGAGACCTCGGGGATGTTTAACTTGATGCTCATAGAGCCTCCTATTTTACTGTGGGCAGTTCAGAGATCGAGATGCTATCTGTACTCCAGCTATCGTCGGAGTGTCGGATATATCCTCGGTAGTAAAAGGAGTCTTTGTCGATGTGTATTCGTTCACACTCTACGCTACCCTCCCAGGGAGTGAGCAAACTCTTGAGTTCTTCGTAGGTCTCGGGACTGTTCACACTATCACCTGCCATGCGTCGCTTGGCGAGGATAGCGGTGACTGGGTTGTCGTCGTTGATGAGAAGCCCACATTCTTTGAGAGGAGTTTTGTCGGTGACTACATTATGGATGGGTGCCTCAAACTCACCTGTTAAAAACTCAGCGGGACTGTCGTAGTCTTCAATAGCTGTGACCTTGAGGGTGATCGCGGCTTTAGACAAGCGGCGGATACGTTTGATCTCTATGGCAGAGAGTTCGACGTAGACCATTGAGGGACCGTCAGCGTACTCATTGGCGACTGAGACGGGGACGAATTTTCTGAATACGATTTTGCGCATAGCTGGCCTCCTGTAGACGTTTGCTCACACGTTATCTTCCACGGCTCATTGGCCGTCGTATGTTACTGTGCTGAGAAGGACTTGCGAGCGAGTCTAACTTTTCTTTTCAAAGCGACTGCTTTTCCCTGCACAGATTTGGAGAGTATGCGGTCGTGGTTGATGCCGGATAGAATGTCTTTGTACCGGCGGGTTACGTAGTCCCCGAAATACAGGAGGAGGTCTGTGGTGGAGACCTCTTTCACGAGATACTTTCGAGGATCTCGTACAGTATCAATAGAGAAAGTGATACTGTAGAACGGAGATTCGGTTGTGCTGTTACTCTGATTGTGTGAGGTCGCCAGGACGTAGACATCATAAGCTGTGCACAAGCGATAATGAAACTCTACGAGCCAGTAGAGCCTCCTGTTATCATGGCCCCCGATACTACGATGGCTGGTGAAGAGGTAGTACCGGCCTCGTACGAATCTCATAGAGCCTCCCTATAGAAGATCAGTTATTCTGATACAGCACACGCCAATGCCAGTATCCTGCGATACTTCTGAGGTCCAGACCTGATGGGCGTTCGTATCCATCACCAGCATAACGGGTGATACTGATTTCCTTGTTATCTACCAGTAAAACTACGGACACTTTGTTGTCCAGATAGCGAGTCATCTGGGTAATCTTTCCGATAGTCCCTTCAGGTATCGTTTGATCTCCTTCTGTACAAGCCAGCGCGAATATTACCGTGTCCCCAACATGGTACTGGCACGCTCTCATAAGAGCTTTCAGCACTTTCTTGTTGAGAGCTTTATCAGTTTTGAATACTTTTTCAGCTACATAGATATCCTTTTGGGATAGTGCTTTCCAATATGCAGCCAACTCCCACCGGTCCAGGGTCTCAAGTTTCGTCTGCATTTCTTGTTCGGTCATAGAGCCTCCTTGATTGTTGAGTACCGATTCTTGTACAGGCGTTCCGTTTCCTCATCTTCCCACTCGACATTGATGAACAGAGGGAGGTCGGTGTCCTTGATGCGAGCCACGATGTCTTTACCGAGGTACGCATACTTCAGCTCAGTGTAGACGTCCCATTCGGTGTACTCTTCCAGGAACTCTTCGTAGGGAGATTCAGTGATCCGTTTCTTCTCTGCTTGATACTCTTCGTCGTGTCGCTCCAGGTACTGCTCCTCGGTGTAGTCGACAGACTCTATGCAAGAGCCTCCCTCGACCACGAAACTCCCGTACACCTGGTTTCCGCATTCCTCATACGACACCACGATAGTCAGCGTCGGATAGTCCTTGGATAGGGCCAGGTAATCATAGAGGCTCGGTTGTCTGCTGCATGCTTGAGCGAGCGTGATGTCGCTCGCGTGACACTGGAGGTTGCACATCCCATACACTATGCCGTGTACATCGGTATCTATTAGCATGGGGTGCTTGTCTATCAAGACGGTGTCTTGGTCTCGTATGAGTTTGGTGAGTGTTGAGAGGGGAGCCAGATCCCCGGAGATATTTGTCGTCACGACACAGATGTTGGCCATTGGATACCTCCGTGGGGGGATGAGGCTCTACGTTTGAGACTACGGCTGGTCCGCGGTATCCAGAGCAGTACGTACCAGGTCTCTTGCAGTATCCAGGATACCGAGGGCGATTGTGAGATCCTCCTGGCGGTAGGTAGTGGCTGCTGCCATGTACCCTACAGCAGAGCGGGCCTGGTTATACTGGAGGGTGATAGCTTTCATTGCTATCTCTTTGCTGATACTCATGGGGACTCCTTTTTGGTTAGGGAGGGTGGGGTGGCGTAGTAATTCTTGCTCCTACGCCACTCCCGGCGGTGTCTACACAGAGCTTACCAGTTTCCGTCGATGCTATGAAGATCCAAATTTGTAGGACGCTTCTCTTCGACATTACGGAGTCGTCTGGTCAGCTCGATTTCTTTCCCGTCTATCAAAAGGGTTATATCAACAGACGGGTTTTTACTGTCTTTACCTTTTGTCTTGTAGATCATTGAGACTACTTTACCCACAGTACCTGCTGGGATCTCAAAATCTGTGTTACCTGTGCCGACACAGATGGTGTCGCTTTCACGGAACTGCTGTGACCTTATCACAGCACTCAAAATATTAGCCCTCAATGTAGAAGATTTCTTGGTCACGTCGCTAGCTAGGAGCATGTCTTCTCGGGACAAGCTACGCCAGTAGTTTACCAGGTCCCATTTTTCTAGCGTCTCTAATTTTTCTTGAATTCTTTCGGCACTTGCAAGTCTCTTCTCTGTCATAGAGCCTCCTGTTACTTGGGGTTGGACCATGTCGAACGCGAGATACTCTGAGATTCTCTCTATGGGATCGCCAGTCTCAGTCTCGTAGTCTACCTGATCTCCGGCGATGAACTCCTGACCCGTATACTTACGGGTGTTGGTGTCGTAGGTCTGCACCACAAATCCAACAGTGATCTTCTTCACGATCATAGAGCCTCCTCAGTTAAAGGATCTCGGGGTGAACCAAACAGACCGTGGTGTGCTTCAGATCCTGGTAGTACCCGTTGTCGAGGTGGGTGTCCATGTCATCTTTACGGGCACCGAGGTCGAGGCACGTCAGAGTGAAACACTCTTCCGCACGCTTCACGTCGGTGAAGAGCTTGGCCTCGTCGATGATACCGTGCCGGATGATGACGACCAGAATCGGTTTCTTTTTCTTGGACATCAGAGCCTCCTTATTTCTTAAGTGACAGCTTTTTGTACAACTTAAAAATTCCATAAGTTAGAGCAGCTCCAGCTATAGGAGCTACAGTAAGTACGGCCATTCCTGCTACCATACCTCCTCCTACAACAGCACCAACTGCGGCCAAACCTGATGTAAGTGCGGCGGCTCCTGCTGTACCAACAGCACCACCTACAAAGACTCCCCCCATAGCCGCGCTTCCACCCACTACCGCCCCAGTTGTTATTACCGTATTACAAATGATTTTTTCCTTTTTGGGCATAGAGTCTCCTAGTAAAGTATCAGAGTAGGTTTACAGTCGGACTCCAAAGATTCTCTGGTAATCTCAGCAGAGGATATGACCATGCCGCTACCATCATGGTCATAGGCTACATAGAGGTTGCCGTGCTCGGCTTTCACCCCTGAGAGAAAAGAGATCAGCTCGTCGATAGTCACGTCACTCTTAGTTCTTGGTACTGATATACTGGACATTAAAACCTCTTTGTTCGGGTTGAGGTCGAGGGTCACCCAGCAAAGATCCTTAATCAGGATCTTAAAACCGTTTACCACAGTTTGACAGGCAGCGTCGGTTAATGCTTGAGGCTGCCCATCTAACACACACAGGAGATCCTGCTGGATTTGTTCACGTTGCTGTATCAAAAGTTTCTGAAGTTTTTCTTTGTCCGATAACTCTTGCTGTCGGCGTTCGCTCTCTCCGTTATCCATAGGGCCTCCTTATTCGGGGAGTATTATTGCTGTGTCAATGACAGCGGCACATGCTGGGCAGTTGATTTTGAAATCTTCCACCTGATCGAGGTAGGTGGCATCAATACCCATGTGGTATCCGCAGTCACACTCCACGACCTCCATCTGTACTTGATCGTTCTCGATACTCTTTAGACGTTTCATAGAACCTCCTCTATCCCCGCAGCCATGCATGTCGCATAGCCTTGAGGACGAATGGGTGTATCTTCATTTTCTTCCCTAACGAAATCTCATAGGAGCCACGTCTGAGCATCTGCACTACTGTTTTACGCAGGCTCTCAGGACGAGCACGGTCGATCAGCTCGCATACACGTTCCTGCATCTCAGCTCCTACCCAATAGGAGGGAGACCAGTTATCGTGAGCGAACACCGCCGAGGAGGAGACCACACAGCAGTTGGAGGAGACCTGGCGGACATCCGGGTTCGGAGGGAGGCTCTTTACTAGAGCCTTCAGGGACTCCTTCAGCGCCGCCGTCTGACAGGCGAGCGCCTTCGTCGAGTCCCGGAGGTCGGCGGATAGGGTGATCATTGGGGCCTCCCTACGGTTTCACGTACTGGTGATAGGCGATCCAATCGAGTACCAATTTCATAGTCCTGCCGTCGATCTTCCATGAAGGTTCACCACCGTGGAGGTCGAGTCCTCCACCCGCTACATTTTGACTATCCATCAGAGTCGAGGTGTAGTAACAGGTGATGAACTGACCGTCGGGAGTGTGAGGGTAGCGCCCGTCATAGAACTCCACGAGATCCTCTTTGTCAGGTTTCGCATAGGGGCTATTGGGTCTCATTTCTTCGGCAGGTACGAGCAGGACTTGCATTGGCGTGCCCTGGACGCCGGTGATGTCGATACGCTTTATCATAGAGCCTCCTTTTGGTTAGAATAGCAGGCTACCAGTGTCATCCCATTTCGTGTAGAGCTTGCAGTTCGGTCTGAGCACGAGATACTTCATGACAGGCTTGACCTCGGTACTCATACAGTCATCGTCTGACACGACCGAGATCCCACCCGCGGAGTACCTGATAGCCCCGAACGGCAACTGCTCCAGCACCCGGCCATTATCTCGTATGTAGGCACGGATGTGCAGCAGCAGATTATCACTGGCAGCGTGCTCTGCGATCCACTTGTTTTGAGGGATCGTAGGATCACCTGAGACGTAGAGCTTCCTGAACGTCACCTGATCGGCCCCCAGTTTTTGGGCACGCTCCAAGATCATCGCTATAGGCGTATCCACGGGCACCTCTTTGAAACACTTCTCATACACGTCGAACCGCTTGTACACGTCCGTCATGTTGAGGGAGAGTCGGAGGTTGAAATCGTACCGCTTGATCTCCTTACAGAGCTGGTCGATGTCCACCCGCAGTTTAGCGGGCGTCCCATTCATATTCATGTTGGAGTTGCTGTCAAACATGTCCGAGAGTGACAGAGAGATGGTAGAGACCCCCACGGTGTTCCTCAAGAACCGTAGAGCCTCCTCATCCAGGGTCACGCCGGAGGTTTGAAGTTCGATCCACCGGAACGGGGAGGAGATGGAGTTGTTCCAATGGGCGAAGTTTCTCAGGAAGTTCCTGTTGATGAGGGGCTCTCCGTCGCCGGTGAGTATGGCTGTGTTGCAGCCGTTGTCCCGAGCGAACTGGAGCCGTCTCGTATAGTCCTTCTCATACAGGTCAAAGAAACGGACGTTCTTCTCGATCTGATCGACGTAGGGAGAGGAGTGCATCCGGGACACGCAGAACTTGCACGCATTGGGGCAGCCGCCGGGCACGCAGACTGACAAACTCTGTACCTCTATCATAGAACCTCCCTAGGGCCTAGATGGTGTGTACGGAATGAACTCAGAGGTGCCGTCGCAGGTGGCACAGGCTCTTTTATAGAAATCCCGTGTGTGTTTACATTGCTCGCAGTTGGCAAAGTCGTCTGCTACGCAGTTGGATTCGATGGTATTTGTGTTGGCGGTGGACGTAGTAGGCATTGCTGGCCTCCTTAGTGGCACCAGTAGCAGTTGGTGAGTATGACGGGGGTGTCCTTGGGCAGCTCCCCCTGCGCTCTCAGGTAGCTCACGATACATCCGAAAGGTACCTTGTGTAGCGTCTTGACCCCTAACGTGGCATGTTTGTATGTGTACGTAGAGGAAATCTTTTTAATATCCTCCAGTACATCCGTTGTGAAGCTCGGCATATCATCATCATTGTCATTTACGCACAGATAATCTTGCTCGTGTTGGAAGAAGTGGCAGCCATCGGGATAGTCTATCGTGAACGTGACAGGCTTATCGTAGCGAGCGCCCCACTCACCATGCTGTGCGTACTCCCACCCGCTGAGTTCACAGAAACGGTCTATGGTGTCATTCAGGTCGAAAGCGACTAATGTACAGCCGGGCTTGAGCATAGAGCCTCCTTACGGTATTTCTCCGCCTGAGCCTTCGGGACGACGCCGCTACCACCGCACTGGGTGCAGCGGTCAGCAGCTTCTTTCAAAGAGCTTCCGAAGCCGGAGCA
>Ga0315284_10005774_pt1 | contig 17599 bp, 11 predicted proteins | sample YL17G09_16_MG_FD_203696 | JGI IMG/M metagenome (GOLD analysis project Ga0315284, IMG submission 203696) | Sediment microbial communities from Yellowstone Lake, YNP, Wyoming, USA - YL17G09_16 | ecosystem: Environmental > Aquatic > Freshwater > Lake > Sediment | place: USA: Wyoming | collected...
GAGATGCTTATCAACGCAACGAGACACTGAGCTGTGAGTCTGAATCCCCGTGAGACGTGAGTCTTAAAAGATGTGAGACACGACAAATGAATTATAGGCGCGCGCGAAACCCGAAGACAATAGAAAACCAGAAGACGGCGGCGCAGGAAAAGGACAAAGAAACTCAGAGGGGGGGGGGTGCCGGAATGAAGAAAGAGCCTATATCCCTTGGATGCAAAGGCTCTTTCGGGACAGGCCGCGCCCCAAGACACGCCCGGCCGTCCTGACCGGGCGAAGAGAATCCCGGAAACGAGTAAACCTTTGGCCAGTTTTATACTATTTTAGACCGATGTAGCCTGTTTTAACAGAGTTGAGTACTTGATCCAATAGGCAGGGCAGGAGCACCTACAATGGAAGACAGATGGCTTTCCGTAGATGAGATTGGCGTATACCTGGGTGTTAAACGCGACACTGTTTACAAGTGGATAAGCGAAAGGGATATGCCATCGCACCGAATGGGGCGACTCTGGAAGTTCAAGAGAGAAGAAGTTGATGGATGGGTAAAAGCAGGTGGTGCGGCGGAGCGGTCACAAGGGGCTGAAACAAAGGCATGAACGAGAAGAGATACGACCTTTCCTTCACAACAGGGGCGCTGCTACGCGCTGAATCGGTCAAAATGGCAACGCTCTACCTTGACCTGAACGACTGGGATTCCGTGCGCGATGCGGCGCTTTCGACGAATCTCGTTCAGGCCAGAACTGTTGCCACATCCAAGCGGGTGTGCAGGGAGATCTGTTCACGCCTGAAAGCACTCAATGAACGAGAACTCCAGTTACTCGTGAATGGCACTGCACAGGAACAAGCTTATCTGTTATGGCTGGCCATTTGCCGGCGATATGAGTTCCTTGCGGATCTTGCGACGGAGGTCATCCATGAACGCTACATCAGCCTGAATTACAGTCTTAGCTATGAAGACTTTGATTCCTTTTTCAATGCCAAATCTGAGTGGCATCCTGAAATGGATGCCGTTACCTCAACAACCAGATCCAAGTTGCGACAAGTCGTATTCAGGATGCTTAGAGAAGCAGGGCTCTTGGCCAAAGACAACACGATGATCGCGGCCATGTTCAGCCGCCAGTTTCTTGATGCAATTTCGCCGGCCAACAGAGCCAATGTGAAGTTCTTCCCGGTACTTGACGCTGAAGTAAAGAGGAACATCGGATGACCACGACAATTGAAAGAAAACCAATGCAGGAGCGATTCCAGCATCTCTATGATACTATCTCTGGTCAACGATTCTTGCGGAAGCAAGGGCTCGGCAATGAGGTGCCTTTCTTCATTTGCCCCTATAGACCGGAGGAGGCTGTTGAGATGGAACGCCTGCAAAGACAACTTGTAAACCGGCTGAGCCATGCGGGCTTGCGTGTATTGGAGATCAATCTATACGACCTTTCTTTTGAGTTGCTCAATGAGCGGGCGATTTGGGACCAGGTCATTGACAGGGAAGTCTCTATTTCCAAGGACGAACTGAAAGAGCTCTTGCAGGGCGTCCTGGATCCCGAAGCGCATTTAGTACCGGCCATCGCTGGCAAGATCGGTGTTGCTGAATTCAGCGTAATGTTTATTTCAGGTGTTGGGGAAGTCTTTCCCTATATTCGCTCTCACAATGTGCTGAACAACCTACAGAAGGTGGCCAAAGAAAAGCCCACAGTCATGTTCTTTCCGGGTGTCTACACCCACTCGCTGGAGTTTGGAGCGTCACTCGATCTTTTCGGACGACTGCATGAGGACCGGTACTATCGGGCGTTTAACATCTATCATTGTGAAGCATAACCAAAGGGAAATAGATGGAACTCAAGAATCTCTTTAAGAAGCCGATCTCCCGACCGATTGAAGGCGTCATCAAAGCCGATGATGAAGCCAGCTTGCGACTTGAGATTGAGGAGTATGTGCTGACAAATGAAGTGGCGAAGCGGCTTGAAGGGTTTCTTGACTCGTACAACAACTACGAAGGCGCGAATGGGGTCTGGGTTTCAGGCTTTTTCGGGTCTGGAAAGTCCCACTTGCTCAAAATGCTTGCACTCCTGCTTGAGAACCGGGAGATTGACGGCGCCAAGGCACTGAATTTGTTCCTGCCAAAATGCGGTGACAATGAAATCCTGCGTGGCGATTTGAAGCGAGCCGTTTCTATCCCGTCCAAGAGCATTCTTTTCAATATCGATCAGAAGGCCGATGTTATCAGCAAGACTCAGGTGGACGCACTCCTGGCTGTTTTTGTGAAAGTGTTTGATGAAACCTGCGGTTACTATGGAAAACAAGGGCACATTGCGCAGTTTGAGCGCGATCTTGATAGTCGCGGCCTATACGACATCTTCAAAGAAACCTATAGGAAGATAGCAGGCACTAACTGGGAGAAAGGCAGGGAGCAAGCTCTCTTGGAGTCCCAGAATATCGCGAAAGCCTACGCGGAGGTAACAAAGACGGCGGAATCAAGTACTGTGGGTATTCTTGACAAGTACCGTAGCCAATATCGTGTATCCATTGAGGATTTCGCAGAGAAGGTCAAAGCCTACGTTGAACGTCAAACACCCGATTTCAAGCTGAATTTTTTCATTGACGAAGTGGGTCAGTATATCGCCGAAAATGTCAAGCTTATGACGAATCTGCAGACGATTGCTGAAAGCCTCGCAACCAAATGCCGTGGCCGCGCTTGGGTTGTGGTAACTTCTCAGAATGATATGTCTACCGTTCTCGGAGAGATGAACAAGCAACAAAGCAATGACTTCTCCAAAATCATGGCCCGCTTTTCAACGAAGATGCTTCTCACCAGTACGAATGTTGCCGAAGTCATTCAGAAGAGGCTATTGGCAAAGACCGATGATGGCGTCGAAGTTGTTTCTGACCTCTTCCATCGTGAGGTGAATAATCTCGGTACCCTCTTCCGATTTACTGACGGTTCCCGCGAATACAAGATCTATCGCGATCGGGATGAGTTTGTGCGAAGCTATCCCTTCGTGCCCTACCAGTTTGAACTGTTCCAGTCGGCAATAGAGAATCTCTCGCGGCACAACGCATTCGAGGGTAAACATAGTTCTGTCGGCGAACGGTCGATGCTGGGCGTCTTTCAGCAAGTGGCTATTCAGATCAGTGACTTCGAGATAGGCCAGATCGCTACGTTTGACCTGATGTTTGAGGGCATACAGACGGCCCTCAAATCACAAACGCAAAAGGCCATTCTTGCAGCACAACGCCAACTCAGCAATGCCTTTGCCATTAGAATTCTCAAGGCGCTATTTCTTGTCAAGTATGTCAAGGAGTTCAAACCGACCATACGCAATGTGTGCATACTTATGCAGGATAGTTTTGGCCAGGACTTGTCCGCGTTACGCAAGCAGGTCGAAGAGGCGCTTAACCTTCTTGAGCAGCAAACGTATGTGCAGCGCAATGGCGAACTCTACGAATACCTCACCGATGAAGAGAAGGACGTTGAGGAAGAAATCAAGAACACTGAAGTCGGAGCGTCGGATGTCGCGGCTGAATTGGAGAAGATCATCTTCGATCACGTTGTTAAGAACCGCAAGATCCGCTATGACGAGAACGGGCAGGATTACGCCTACTCAAGAAAGCTCGACGATCGTCTGCATGGCAGAGAATATGAGTTGGCAATGAACGTGGTTTCGCCCTTCAATGAGAACGTGGGCAATGGCGCGCTGATAGGCATGCAGAGCATGGGTAAGGATGAGCTGCTGGTTCTCATGGCCCCGGACGACCGGCTTGTTCGCGATATTCTCATGTACAAGAAGACCGAGAAGTATACACGACAGACAATTTCCATCACCCAGCAGGAATCGGTCAAGCGTATCCTGACGGATAAGAGTTTCCAGAACAGAGAACGGTACGTGGAGCTCCAAAAGACCATCTACAATTCGCTTGCAAAGGCAAAGCTATTTGTTTCCGGTGGTGAGATCGATATTGCCGGTGAAGAGCCCCAAATGAGAATCACCAAGGGGTTCCATGAACTCATCACGCGGGTCTATCCGAACCTGCGAATGCTCAGAGGTATCGCCTACACTGAAAATGATATTGCGAACTGTCTCGCGCATGCGCAAGAAGGTCTATTCGGCAATGATGCAACAGCCGTCGCAGAATCCGAACAGGAATTGCTTGCGTATGTACAGAGCAATAGCAGAGCAGGGACTCGTACTACTCTGAAGAACATGCTTGAGAAGTTCGAGCGCAAGCCATACGGATGGTACTTTCCGGCAATACTCTGCACTCTCGCAAAGCTTTGCGCCCGTGGTAGAGTCGAGGTCAGGCAAGACAGCACCCTCCTCGAAGAAGAGGATCTCGAACGCGCGCTGCGAAATACGCACGGCCACGGCAATGTGATAATTGACCCGCAAGTCGACTTCACTCCTGCGCAAGTGCGGGGTCTTAAGGAATTCTTCGAAGACTTCTTTGATTCTCCTCCGAGCAATAGTGAAGCAAAGGCGCTTGGGAAGGAGACTGCCACGGCCATCAAAACAATGGTCGAGCAACTCACGCCGATTGCCGCGCAAGTTACGCAATATCCCTTCCTGACGGCACTTGATCCGGCAATCAAGAAGCTGAAGGAGTTGAGTGGGAAGCCATATACTTCGTATCTGACCGATATGCTGCGGGAAGACCAGAGCTTGCTTGATATGAAGGAGAACGTGCTTGATCCGGTCCGCAAGTTCATGAACGGCCCATTGAAAGGCATCTTTGACGCCGCCAGGAAGTTCGTTCAGTCTCAAGAACCCAACTTTGCTTACATCGACGGTGAAGACCCATCGCTCCTTGCTACAGCTTTGGCCGATCCAGAGTGCTACAAGGGCAACCGGATGCAGCAGATCAAGGCTATTCTGGATTCGTTGCAGCAGAAAGTCTGCGCGCGAATTGAGGCAGAAATTCAGAACACAACCAGCGCTGTTGAATCTCTCAAGAATCGTTTGTGTGAAATGGCAGAATACACTACCCTACCTCCTGAGAAACGGGCAGAAATCACCAAGCCTTTCGGCGATTTTGTCGAAACAATCAAGCGGCAGCGAATTGTCGCGGTTATTCGGGATAATCTGCGACGTTTTGAGGATACGGAATACCAGCGACTGCTTTCCAAGGTGACAATGCTCGCGCAATCGGAACAACCAACAGTTGCGCTGCGTTCGGGCGCAATACAGTCAGATACGCCCAGACAGCCTCCTCGTGTCGCAGAACCGCCGATCGAGTATGTCTCGAGCCGTTTGATCAGTGTGCCGTTTGCCAAAGCGTGGCTTGCAGACGAAGAGGATCTTAGCGAGTATCTTGAAGCGATGCGAAAGGCCTTGCTGGCAGAGATACAGAAGGGGAAGAGGATACAGATATGATAGAGAGTCTTGAACTGAAGAACTTTACCGTCTTTCGTGATTTGAAGATCGACTTCTCGCCTAAAATCAATGTGATTATTGGGGAGAATGGGACTGGGAAGACGCACCTGATGAAGGCTGCCTATGCACTTGCTTCGGGTAGCCGTGCGATCGAGAACAAGACGGATGTCACCAGCGAAGATATTGAGATGGAGCTTACATCCAGTCTCCTCGAGATCTTCTTGCCTTTGGACAACAAACTGGGTAAATTGCGGCGACAAGGGGCTCTCGATAATGCACAACTTGACGCCAAGTTTGTTCTCGACAAGAGCATTTCTCTGACCTTTCATTCCAAATCAAAATCGGTTTCAATCCAAAGGAATAGTGCCTTTGGGCAGTACTCTTGGGAGCCAATCTATATCCCCACAAAAGAAGTGCTTTCATTCATGAAGGGTTTCAACAGTCTATATGAAAAATTTGGGTTGTCCTTTGACCGAACCTACAAGGACATTATCTTGTTCCTGGAACTACCTGAGATTCGACCAGACGCCCTGGCGGAAAGATCCAAGTGGGCCATGACCGAAATTGTGAAAGTTTGCGGTGGCCGTTTCGTTTTTTACGGCGGCGGGAAGGTTACGTTCAAGACCGAAGATGCAGAGTACTCCGTAAATGTAATGGCCGAAGGGTTCCGCAAAGCCGGGGTGCTCTCGCGGTTGCTTGAAACCGGCGCAATACAGCCGGGATCAAGTGGCCCGCTCTTCTGGGATGAGCCCGAATCCAACATGAACCCCAAGCTTCTAAGACTTTTTGTGGAGATCTTACTGGAGCTTTCTCGCAATGGCCAACAGATTATCATAGCTACGCATGATTATGTGCTGCTCAAATGGCTCGATTTGCTTCTGAATAAGGGCAAAGGTGATCAAATCTCCTTCCATTCACTCTATCGTGACAAAGACTCCGAAGCCATTCGGATACAGACGACAGGTGCTTTCAGCCTGATTGACAAGAACGCCATTTCCAATGCTTTTGCCGAGCTCTATGATGAAGATGTAAAGCGAGCCCTGAAATGAATATGATTCCATTCAAAACAGAACCGAAGGCTGACCTGCAATTCAGTTTCCCTGAAGACCTGAATTGGGAGGAAATGGATAGGCAAGGCGTCAAGATTCCGACTGGGATGACGTTTGTTGATATTATAATCGAAAGGGAAAGCGATATCTTGCTTGTAGAAGTGAAAGATCCATCAAATACCAGAACGCCCATTGCAGAACGCCAGAAGTATCTCAAACGCCTTCAGGACAACTCAATTCTGACTGAGGAACTGACACCAAAGGTCCGTGATTCATACACATATTTGCATCTAATGAAGCGAGACCATAAGCCATTCAAATACATCGTGCTTCTCGGATTGGAAGCGTTTGAGGACCACACTCAATTCGCACTTCTTGGTAATTTCAAGAACCGGCTTCTGAGCAGTGTAAGATGTGAGGCCGCAGAACCATGGAGGTGCATGCACATTGCGGATTGCGCGGTAATGTCTGTAGACACATGGAACAAGACTTTTTCGGACTGGCCCGTAGTCCGACTGAGCAAAAGTCCCCAAGACACTCTGCCACAAGCGCAGCAATTCCCGGGGGCAACGAACTAGATGGAAACGACCCGGCTGAAGAGATTCGCCCAATACGCCCGACGAAGCCTGATGGAGCAAGTTTCAACCAAGCTGAAACTCGTGCTTTCGAACAACAGCGCAGCGCGTCGTGAGAGCAAGAAGGCCATTGAAGAGCTCGAGAAGTTGATCATATCGACGTCCACTGAACTGGTGGTCGAGAAAGTCGCCTATACCTGGTTCAACCGGTTTTGTGCTCTTAGATTCATGGATGTCAACCGATATACCCGCATAAACGTCCTGTCTCCGCTGCCGGGACAGTTTCAGCCGGAAATACTGGCGGAAGCGAAGATGGGGCATATCGATGAAGAGATGACCTCGGAGAAGACGCGGCAGCAGATAACCGCGTTTCTCAATGGCTCCGCGCCCAGCAGTGACCCGCAGACCGAAGCGTATCGTTTGTTGATCGTTGCGGTCTGCAACTACTATCATACTGCCATGCCCTATCTATTCGAACGGATCGCGGACTATACCGAATTGCTGATGCCGGATGATTTGCTGTCGGGAAACTCCATTCTTGCGTATACGCGGGAAGCAATGACGCCGGATGCGTGCAAGGATGTTGAGGTGATCGGGTGGTTGTATCAGTTTTATATTTCGGAGAAGAAGGATCAGGTCTTCGAGGGGTTGAAGAAGAACAAGAAGATCACACCGGAAAACATCCCGGCTGCTACCCAGCTCTTCACCCCGAATTGGATAGTGCGATATCTGGTTGAGAACTCTCTTGGGCGGCTCTGGATGCTCAATCGGCCGCAGTCAAAGCTGATTGAGCGGATGGAGTACTACATAAAACCGGAGCAAGTGGAGACGGATTTCCTGCGAATCAGCACACCCGAGGAGATCAAGCTCTGCGATCCAGCTTCCGGAAGCGGGCATATGCTGGTGTATGGGTTTGATTTGCTGTATGCGATCTATGAGGAAGAAGGGTATGATCCGGCTACGATTGTTGAGAAGATACTGACGAAGAATCTGTTTGGCATTGAAATCGACTCGCGCGCAGGGGAACTTGCGGCGTTTGCGCTGACCATGAAGGCGCTGCAATATGACAAACGGTTCTTGAGAAGGACTGCCGGAAAGGGAAAGCTCGTTGAGCCGAATATCTGTGTGCTGCAGAACGTCAAGTTTGATGAGAGCGAGTTGAATCAGTACATGGATTTTGTCGGTCGTGACTTGTTTACCGCAAATCTTGAAACCACCCTTAGACAATTCGAGGAAGCGGACAATTTCGGGTCGCTCATCCGACCTGCGGTGACGGATGTGAAAGAAATGCTCAGATTGCTGGAAGCGAAGGATGTTACGGGGAATTTGTTTCTTGGGGTGACGCATGAGAAGGTACTGGTGGCGCTGAAGCAGGCGGATTATTTGAGTCCGAAGTATCAGGTGGTGGTGGCGAATCCTCCGTATATGGGGGGGAAGGGGATGAATGGGCGGTTAAAGCAATTTTTAGAGGATGAATACACCGATGTCAAATCGGACTTGTTCTCTGCTTTTATTGTTCGTAATACGGAGCTTTCGGTACATAAAGGTCAGCTTGGTTTTATGTCGCCGTTTGTTTGGATGTTCATTTCTTCTTACGAAAAGTTGAGGAATTTTGTAATAGATCAGGAGACAATTACATCTCTGATTCAACTTGAGTATTCTGGCTTTGATGGTGCAGTGGTCCCTATATGCACATTCACATTAGAGAACCAGTATAGGCCTGAATTCAGAGGTGGATACGTTCGCCTGTCTGAATTTAAGGGTTCAGAGAATCAGGCACCAAAATCGCTTGAGGCAATTAAGAATCCTGGTTGTGGATGGTTTTATCGGGCGAGTGCGGAGGATTTCAGGAAGATTCCGGGGAGTCCGATTGCGTATTGGGTGAGTGATCATATGAGAGCCATATTCTCTACCTGTCAAAGTCTGGGCCAAGTTGGTGAACCCCGATTGGGGATGGCGACCGGCAATAATGATGTCTATGTCAGAAACTGGGCTGAGGTATCTCTTAACATGATTGGATTTAGTTTTGCGTCAAGATCAATTGCGGAGGAATCGCACAAGAAATGGTTTCCCTATAACAAAGGGGGGAACTTCAGACGATGGTACGGCAATAATGAGAACTTAGTAGATTGGGCGAACGATGGCAAGAATTTGCAGAACACAATGCATCCATCAGGTAGTCGGATTTGGGCGCACAATTTCAATCTTGACTACATTTTCAAACCCAGTCTCACATTCACAGCAACAAGTTCGTCATACTTTGGAATACGGTATTCCAGCCAGGGCTTCTTGTTTGATAACAAGGGATCGTCCTATTTTACGAATGAAAATAGGTTGTTATCAATTCTTGGTTTCCTCGCGTCGAAGCCAGCAACTCAAATCCTTAAGGCCATCAACCCAACAATTGAGTTTCAACCCGGGAATATTTCGATCTTGCCGTTTGTTGAGAGTACAGTTTCTCCAGGAACAAATGAACGAGTGCGAAGCATAGTTCGTTTGTCTAAGATCGACTGGGACTCCTATGAAACTTCATGGGACTTCACCTGTTTGCCATTAGTCTCCATTAGAACCCATGCCGGCTCTTTGCTTTCGACCTATACCACTCTCCGTCAAAACTGGCAATCCGCCACCCTCGAAACCCAGCGTCTCGAAACCGAAAACAACCGCATCTTCATCACCGCCTACGGTCTCGAATCCGAACTCACCCCCGAAGTCCCTCTCAAAGAGATCACTCTCACCTGCAACCCTCACTATCGCTACGGCGGCGACAAAACCGAAGCCGAACTCGAATCCCTTCTCCTCGCCGACACAATGCGCGAGTTTATCTCTTATTCCGTCGGTTGCATGTTCGGCCGCTATTCTCTCGACAAGCCCGGCCTCATCCTCGCGAATGCCGGTGAAACAATAGCCGATTATCTAACCCAAATCCCCAACCCGACCTTCCCCGCCGACGACGACAACGTCATCCCCATTCTCGACGGCGACTGGTTCACCGACGACATATCCGAGCGCTTCTTCAAATTCCTTCGCATTACGTTCGGCGAAGCCCACTTCGACGAAAACCTCAAATTCATCGAAGACGCCATCGGCAAAGACATCCGCAAATACTTTCTCAAGGACTTCTACAGCGACCACATCCGCCGCTACAAGAAGCGCCCCATCTATTGGCTTTTCTCCAGTCCGAAGGGATCCTTCAACGCGCTCATTTACATGCACCGTTACCGCCCGGACACGCTCAGCGTGATTCTCAACGGTTACCTGCGCGAATTCCGCACCAAATTGACAGCCACAAAGAGCCATCTTGAATCCGTCAGCATCAGTTCCTCCGCATCCGCAGGCGAGAAGACCAGGGCGCTCAAGGAAATCGAGTCCATCAAGAAGACCTTCGAAGAGATAGACGTCTACGAACGTGACATTCTGTATCCCCTCGCAACAAAGCGCATCGAAATCGACCTTGACGATGGTGTCAAGGTGAACTATCAGAAATTTGGCTCGGCGGTTAAGAAGATTGCCGGGTTGGATGCGAAAGAAGAGGATTGATCGTGGGCGACCAATTGTGACTGTTCATAGAGACCAAAAGAGGGAGTGCCCGAATGCCTGACAATAGAATAAGATTGAAGCAGCTTGAAATCAAAGGCTTCAAATCAATTGCCTCGACAGGACAGAGCATTGACTTCGGCGACATCACAATTCTTCTTGGCGCGAATGGCTCTGGGAAGAGCAACCTGGTGTCATGTTTTAAGTTGCTCAATTTCATAACAAGCAAGGGCCTGCAGGTATTCATTGGCAAACAAGGCGGGGCTGACGCCTTGCTCTACTACGGTTCCAAGATAACGGACAAACTGGATTTTTCGGTCTTGCTGGAACAGAGCGAAGGAACTGAGCTCCGTACAACACGCTATGATGCGCGGATGGTCCACGGTATGCCGGACCGGCTCTTCTTCGCTTCCGAGAAGGTGACTTTTCACCGACACAATGAGAATCAGCCTCAAGAGTTCTTCATTGAGGCGGGAAATGGTGAATCGGGTCTGCCTGATGACCAGAGGACAACCTCACGGGTCTTGTTCTTTGCCTTGACTGGAATTCGCGCATACCAGTTTCATGACACCTCGGATACAGCAAGAATCAAGTCCAACGGCTATATCGATGATTCCAGATACTTGCGGGGTGATGCGGGAAACCTTGCTGCGTTTCTCCGTGCCATGATGGTTGACTCAGCTAATAGGAAATACTACGATCGCATCATTCGGCACATCCAGAAAGCTATGCCCCAATTCAAGGATTTTGAGCTTGAGCCTTCATCGGTGAACAGCAAATCAGTGCAACTGAACTGGCGCGACACCTTGGGCGATGCTCTGTTCGGCCCTCACCAGATTTCCGACGGTTCCTTGCGATTCATGGCGTTGTCGGCTCTGTTGCTTCAGCCGCCAACGATGTTGCCGGAAACGATTGTCATCGACGAACCCGAACTGGGCCTGCATCCTGCGGCCATCGCTGAACTTGCCGGAATGATGAGAACCGCATCGAAAAACGCCCAGATTATCATCGCGACTCAATCTACGCTTCTGGTTGACGAATTCAGCGTTCCCAACATTGTTGTGGTTGAGCGGGACAAAAATACGCACAGCAGCGTTTTCAAACGGTTGGATGAGGATTCCTTGAAGGAGTGGCTCACTCGGTACAGTCCTTCAGAGCTCTGGGAGAAGAACGTATTGGGAGGCCGTCCATGACCTGCATACGATTGCATGTGACGGCCGAAGGACAGACAGAGCAGGCGTTTGTCAGAGACATCCTGACGCCGCACCTGGCCACGTTCAATGTCTTTGCCGATGCGCGGGCCATCCTGACAAGCAAGGACAAGAGAGCCCACAAACAGCATCGTGGTGGACTCATCAGCTACCAAAAGGCAAGGGCTGATATTGTAGCGTGGCTGAAGCAAGACGACCATGCCGAATGCAGGTTCACGACAATGTTTGACCTGTACGCGCTGCCCGAGGACTTCCCGGGTTTTGCGGATGCAGCGCGGAACACCGACCCCTACCAACGAGTATCCATAATCGAAAGCGCCCTGTTTCAGGACATCAACGACCGCCGGTTCATTCCCTATATCCAGCTCCATGAGTTCGAAGCCCTGATCCTCGCAGATCCGCAGCGGCTTGACTGGGAATATCTCGAACACGACCGCCCTATTGGCAACCTGCTTCACATGGTAGGAGCGCAGAACCCGGAACTGATCAATGACGGCCCACAAACCGCCCCCTCCAAACGCATCCTCAAAGAAATCCCAGAATATGACAAGGTGACCGCGGGAGTCTCTGTTGCTCAGAGAATCGGGATCCCGGCGATGCGATCAAAATGCGGCCACTTCGCGGAATGGCTGCACAAACTGGAGCAAGAAGGGTGTGTGGCATGAATGATCGGATTGCACAAGCCCTTGCAAAGCTATTCGACCGTCATCGCATTGTCTTCTGGTATGACGTTAAACAGGAACTGCGATTGGATTTTGAGTCGCTTCAGATCGATGGCATCGAGAAGATATTCGTTGCCAACAATGAATTCGCTGTCAAGCACCGAGTACTCCGCGAGCAGCCGGACCAGAAGTTTCTGATATTCCGCGAAGGCTCGCAGCCCGATGATATTGATAACTGGCTTCTGGATGTGCAACTCTCGCATGGTGTTTTTCGCACCGACCAAATTGGCATTTGGCTTTCTGAGTTGGAGCTTGGCCTTGAATTCGCCGATATGGTTCAGGCGCATCTGGAGTTCTTTCAGGCAACCAAGCGCAAGGACGCGTTGAAACGGCTGCTTAGGGCCGATGATACACAAGGCCTGATTCGTCTGAAGATGTTGGCTATATGCGCAGCCAGTGAACCCCGAATGGACACGGTGGTTGAGGAGCTTCTTTCTGAGCTGGCTTCCGGGCGCGACGAAAAGATGAAGCTCATAGGACGATGCAAATTGGATGGGTTCTTATTTGAACAGATGTTGCGATGCTATGGTTACACCTCAGCGGAACCAGGAATCCGCGATTTCGTCATAGAGCTGTTCAAGTCCTGCTACGCGATGACCACTGGTGGGCAGGTTCGGCTTACGCCCGACGCTCTGGTATTTCTCAAACGGTGGAAGGATAGCCGGCAGTATGAAGAGTCTTTTGAGAAGCTATCAGGCGAATGTGCCGACAACCTTGCTATTGAATCGGACTTGGACAAGCGCGATCTTCGCATCCTTCTTGAGCTCGATTACTTCCGACTGATTGACCCCAAGATCATCAGCGAGCTTGTCAAGGGTATAGCCCTTCGGACTATTTCAGGCGGTGATGTTGCACTTTGGGTGCGGCAGCGCAGGCAGAGTCATTGGTATCGGGAATTTCGCCATCTATACGAGGCGATCGATTATGCGGCCCAGTTCATCCGTACGATAGACGAAGCGAATTTGGAGATGGAGTCTTTGTCGGATGGTATTCAACGATACTGCAGCTTCTGGTTCCGAATTGACCAGCTCTACCGCAAGTTCACGTACCACACCCGTATGTGCAGCCAGGCCACGCTTCTGTCCACTTTGACAGACCAGATTGAGAGTCTCTATTCAAACAAATATCTGCTCAAGGTCAACGATCGCTGGCAGACGCATGTTGATGCCACCAACAAATGGGATGTGCCGCCCGTTCCTCTTCAGAGCAGCTTCTTTGCGCGTTGGGTACAACCATTTCTTGACAAGGACAATAAGGTCTATGTGATCATCTCCGATGCTCTTCGCTATGAAATTGGCGAGGAACTCATCGGCCAGATTCGCCAGGAGGATCGCTATGACGCGAGCCTGAAGCCCGTACTTGCCATGCTGCCCAGTTACACACAACTCGGTATGGCCGCTCTTCTGCCCAACAAGGACCTCGCAATTGCAGACAACGATACCGGTACCGTACTTGTCGATGGCCAAAGTTCCCAAGGCACAGCCAATAGGAACAGTATTCTTGGTTCAGGGATGCAGAAGCGCGGCAAATGCATCAAGGCTGATGACTTGATGATGCTCAACAAGGATGATAGCAGGGCGCTTGTTCGTGACAATGATGTTGTCTTCGTTTATCACAACCGGATTGACTCAGTTGGCGACAAGAGGGAATCGGAAGAGAGGGTGTTTGAAGCTGTTGAGGAGGCACTTCAAGATATTCTGAAGCTGATCAAGAAGCTCACCGCTGCTAATGCGAGCAATCTATTGGTGGTGTCTGATCATGGTTTCATCTATCAAAACCGTGCTATAGACGATAGCGACTTCTCCACAGCCGAAGCAGACGGCGACCTGATCTTGTATCGAGATAGGCGTTTCGTGCTCGGTAAGGGATTGAGGGATATCCCGGGGCTGCGTAAGTTTTCATCCGTTGAATTGTCGCTTTCGGGCGATGTCGAAGTCCAGATCCCAAAGTCGATAAGCCGCCTGCGCCTGAAAGGCTCAGGAAGCCGATTCGTTCACGGGGGCTCAGCCTTGCAGGAAGTCATCATTCCGGTCATCCAGATTAACAAGAAGAGGCAGAGCGACATTACGATTGTTGAGGTAGATATCTTGCGCGGTTCAAGCACAATCATAACGGCCGGGCAATTGGCTGTTGTGCTCTATCAATCGCAGCCAGTTACCGACAAAGTTCAGCCGCGCTATTTGCGTGTCGGTATCTACTCGCTTGAGAATGAGCTTATTTCTGACTGTCACAATCTGAAGCTTGACCTCCTGGCCGAGAACCCGCGTGAACGGGAATTGCAGGTTCGATTTGTGTTGTCCAGAAAGGCCGATGACGTGAATGGCCAGGAGGTCGTCTTGCGATTGGAAGAGAAGGTGAGTGGGACTACGCACTACAAAGAATACAAGTCGCTTCGATATCAAATGCGAAGATCCTTCACAAGTGACTTCGACTTCTAGGGAGCACAGAAGCTATGACTGCTCTGGACAAGAAGATAAACGATTTCTTCGCCGGGCTTGTGGTTCGTAAGGACCTTGTGAAGACGGTCAAGGGCAATGCCATTGTCCCGTCATACGTGCTTGAGTACCTATTGGGCCAGTATTGCGCATCAAACGATGACTCAACCATCCGAACCGGCATTGAAACGGTCAAAGAGATTCTGGCAAAGCACTACGTTCACCGCAACGAGGCGGGGCTTGTACGCTCGAACATAAAGGAGAAGGGGCGCTACAAGGTAATCGATAAGGTTGGTGTTGCTCTGAACGATAAATCAGACGCATACGAAGCCGAATTCTCCAACCTTGGGATCAAGAAGGTACTTGTTGATTCAGGCACAATCAAAGCTCATCCCAAACTGCTGGTCGGAGGCGTGTGGTGCATTGCTGACATTGAATATATGTTTGCTGAAGACAAGAATGTTTCGCCATGGATTCTGTCAACACTCAAACCAATCCAGTTGGCGCATTTCGATCTTGACTCATATCTGAAGGCCCGAAATGAGTTCTCTACCGAGGAATGGATCGATCTGCTGATTCAGAGCATAGGGCTGAACCCTGAGATGTTTGGCAAGCGCAGCAAGCTAACTCAACTTGTGCGCCTCATTCCGTATTGTGAACGGAACTACAACCTTATTGAGCTTGGCCCCAAAGGAACGGGGAAGTCACATGTCTATTCCGAGTTTTCTCCACATGGCATACTAATTTCTGGCGGTGAAGTCACCGTGCCCAAGTTGTTTGTAGAAAATCGGTCGGGCAAGATCGGTCTAGTTGGCTATTGGGATGTTGTGGCGTTTGATGAGTTTGCGGGCAAGCAGAAGAAGGTCGACAAAGCGCTTGTGGATATCATGAAGAACTACATGGCGAACAAGTCATTTTCGCGCGGAATCGAGACGCTCGGCGCGGAAGCTTCCATGGTCTTCGGCGGCAATACACAGCACAACGTGCCCTTCATGCTGAAAAACTCAAACCTATTTGATGAACTGCCTGACAAATTCTATGACTCAGCCTTCATAGATCGCCTGCATTTCTATATTCCCGGGTGGGAAATTGACATCATCCGGGGTGAGATGTTTTCCGATGGATATGGATTCGTCGTGGATTACCTTGCCGAAATTCTTCGTTCACTGCGCAATCAGGATTTTTCCGACCGATACAAGTCTCATTTCACTCTTTCAGCCGACATTTCAACGCGTGACCGGGATGGAATCAACAAGACCTTTTCGGGTCTCATGAAGATCCTGTACCCGAAAGGAGAAGCAACTAAGGACCAGATCGAGGAGATTCTCAAGTTTGCCGTTGAAGGGCGCAAGCGAGTGAAGGATCAGGTAATGCGATTAGACTCCACATATCCGTCCGTCACCTTCCAATACTTCGATACTGACGGCAAATCGCATCCAGTGGCCACTCTGGAGGAAGAAGAGTATCCTTTCTACTACCACAAGAGCGTTGCAGGCGGGGTGGAGCAACCCGGATCGGGTGCTCTCAAGAACGAGGGCTCTTCTATTGCAGGCAGCCCAGACAAAGGTGAACACTCCGCAGCGCACCCACAAGAACAGCATCGAACATTTCAGGAGAACCAGAGGGGCGTTTCTTACGACTCTCTATTCGGCCCTTACCTGCTGGGCGCAAAACAAATCGATATCGTCGACCCCTATATTCGCCTGTTCTATCAAATCCGCAACTTGATGGAATTTCTTGAAACAATTGCCAAGCACAAGAGTAGGGAGGATGAAGTATCCGCTCACTTGCTGACTGTTGAAGACGAGTCTAAGAGTGACCAGCAGACAGAAAGTCTCAATAGAATAGTTGAATCCTGCGCTGCTATAGGAATCGCTTTCACATGGGAATTTGACAAGTCTGCAACTATTCATGCCAGGCACGTTACTTTCGACAATGGTTGGAAAATTCTACTTGATCGGGGCCTGGACATCTTTCAACACTATGAAATGAACGATGCATTTGCATTCGCCAATCGGTTGCAGCAATTTCGGCCATGCAAAGCTTTTGAGATTACCGTCATCCGAAACGACAGGCCGATCATGGTCAAGCCGTGAAATGAGGACCCGCCTACGCCGTCATGGCTCCGGCGGGAAGAGGGGCGCGGCAAGAAACAGGACCCACAACGAAGAAGAAGGCCCCCCCCTCAAAGAGAAGGGCAAAGGACAAAGAGGAATGCGCCGCCGAAGAGAAGAACAAAGACCGAAGACGCGCGCGCGGAAGGATGAGCAATGGTAGCTTGCCTGGTTTACTTCGCACAACAAACAAATGGACGCTCCGCTTCGCTCCGGGCTTCGCCAAATGCGCGCTTGGGCTAGGGGTAGCGCTTCCGTGTCCAGCTTCGCTCCGCTGCGCAGGCACTCCAGCGATGCTATGGGCGCGCACTTCACCATTTGTCAACCGTTGAACAAAGCCGCTCCGCGGCAGCATCCTTGCCGTGGTGTTGTTGATTGACAGATCTCCACAAGAAGCATCCAGCCCCTAACACAGACCACTCGTGCATCCTAATGGCACCGGTGCACGCAACCACCGCAACCCACCGCCACCAAGTGCCTGCTCGATTACCACCCTCGCTCAGAGCGACCGCAGTCCATGCCACTTCGTGACCCATCCCTTTCATGGTGACGTGGTGACTTCCAAGCTGTAGAGGCCACCGGTTGGTACCCCA
>Ga0315284_10005776_pt1 | contig 17598 bp, 11 predicted proteins | sample YL17G09_16_MG_FD_203696 | JGI IMG/M metagenome (GOLD analysis project Ga0315284, IMG submission 203696) | Sediment microbial communities from Yellowstone Lake, YNP, Wyoming, USA - YL17G09_16 | ecosystem: Environmental > Aquatic > Freshwater > Lake > Sediment | place: USA: Wyoming | collected...
CTTGAATATGTGGGTTCGGGTGCCATGCTTTCGCTTGCGAAAGCATGTTTCCGACCCGCCAACGACCATGCTTTCGCAACGGCGCGAAAGCATGGCACCCACAAATTCAATTGTGACAGATCACTAGCCTGTGGGGACTCGGCGTGCCGATTGAGCGGCCGACATTCAGCGAATCGTGGTATCGGGTGGCGGACCTCAGGCCGCACCTGCGGTCCACCGTTCAGATCCGCCGTCAGCATTTCCGCGGGCGGATCTGGTATGTGGTTGAGGACCCTTGTAGTAATCAATTCTTCCGCCTGAACCTGCCGGCCTACCGGTTTGTGGGGTTGCTGGACGGCCGGCGCTCGGTGGCGGACGCCTGGCGTATCTGCAATGATGCGCTCGGCGATGCCGCGCCGACCCAGGGCGAAGTGATCCAACTGCTCGGCCAACTCTACACGTCGAACCTCCTCAGCGCCGACCTGCCGCCGGACGCTGAGGGCCTCTTCCGCCGGTACCGGAAACGCATCAGCCGCGAAGTGCGGGGTTACCTGACGAACTTCCTGTTCATCCGGATTCCGGTTCTGGATCCCGACCACTTTCTGGACCGCTGGGTGGGGGTTCTGGGTCGCGTTTTCACCTGGTATGGCCTGGCCGCCTGGATAGTGCTTCTGGGCGTTGGAGCGTATTTCCTCTCCGATAATGTCACAGGCCTATGGCATCAGGCCTCCGGGGTTCTTGCGCCGGATAACCTGCCGCTCTTGTATCTGGCGTTTATCCTGGTGAAGGTTTTTCACGAGTTCGGCCACGCGTTCGCATGCAAGAAGTTCGGTCGGGAGGAAGGTACGGGCGGCGAAGTGCACGCCATGGGTATCATGTTCCTGGTCTTCATGCCGCTCCCTTACATAGATGCATCGAGCGCGTGGGCGTTCCGGCGAAAGTGGCACCGCGCCGTAGTCGGTGCCGCCGGCGTCCTGGTCGAACTGGCCATTGCGGCGGTGGCGGCCATCGTGTGGGCACGGACCGCTGAGGGCGCGGCCCTCCACGCCATTGCCTACAACGTCATGTTCATCGCCAGCATCTCCACGGTGATTTTCAATGGCAACCCTCTCCTGCGGTTTGACGGGTACTACGTTCTCTCGGACCTGCTGGAGATCCCCAACCTGGCCCAGCGGGCGGTCGCCTACCTGCATTACCTCGTCCGTCGCCACGTGTGGGGTGTCCGGAAGGCGCAAAGTCCGGCGCATACGCGCGGGGAGAGGGTATGGTTCGTTTTCTATGGGATCGCCTCGACGGCGTTCCGCGTGTTCATCTCCATCCGGATTATTCTGTTCCTGGGCAACAGGCTTCCGCAGGAACTCTTTTTCGTGGCCGTGGCTTTCGGGATCGGTGCCGCTATCGGCTGGCTGATCGTGCCGCTGGCGGGACTGACCCGCTACCTTGCCACAAGTCAGGAACTGGCGCGCGTTCGCGGGCGGGCGATCGGGTCCACGCTCCTGGCGGCCCTTGTCCTTGTGGGGATTCTCACCCTCATGCCGATGCCGGACCGGAGCCGCGTCGAGGGCATCGTCGAGCCCAGGCGTTTGACGGAAGTGCACATGGAAGTTGACGGGTTCCTGGAAGATCATCTGCCATCCGGTCAGCCGGTCACACCGGACGGGCCGGTCCTGGTTCGAGCGGTCAATCCCGAACTCCAGAACGAGCGGGCAGGGCTTCTGGCCGAGCAAAGGCGGCTCGAAAAACAGGAGGACCTGGCCCGTGCGCACGATGAACGGGCAGCGTGCGAGGCCATCCGGGAGCAGCGGAGTGCCCTGGAGGAACAGATCGGTCGCATCGACCAGCAACTGGCCGCGCTTCTAGTCCGCGCGCCCCAGGCTGGACAATGGGTGGCGCCCGACTTGGACCGCCTCCGAGGTGCTTATCTGCGGCGTGGCGACAGGGTGGGGATGGTGGCTAGTCTCGACGAGTTGATCATCCGGGCCACCGCGGGCCAGGACGTTGCGGCCAGGGTGGTCGACGAAGCCATGCCTGAGGTGGAGATTCGCCTCAAGGGCCGCCCGGACATCTGCCTCACGGGCCGAATTGAGCGGATCCTGCCGGCCGGCCGGGAGGAACTGCCGTCGCCGGCTCTCGGGTATGCGGCGGGGGGATCTATCCAGACCGATCTCGAGGACCGGCGGGGCGTTCGGGCGGCGGAGCGCTTCTTTGAGATTCGGGTGAAGCCTCATCTCGGTGACTTGCCGGAGGGCGTGCACCTGCTCGGCGGGCAGCGCGTCGTAGTCCGTTTCGAAGCGGATGCCAAACCGCTGGCCCTGCAGTGGTGGCGATCCCTTCTGCAAGTCGTCCAGCGGAGGTTCCATATCTGACATGGTTGGTGTGCCAAGTACAACGTGGAGGGTGCTCGCCCGGAGGACGCCGACGGAGAACCTGCCCAAGGGGCTGGACGCTGCCTGGCACGCCGCCGCCGGTGTGGCCGGTCGCCTCGTCCCACGACTGCGCCAGTGCACGCATCGGGCCACGCGGGTCGTGGCCAGGGAAAAGGAGTTTGCTGAGAAAACCGACGCGCGGCTCCGGGAGGCGGCGGCGGAATTCCGCGAGCGGTTTTGCCAGGGGCGCGAGACCCCCGAAGACCTGGAGCGGGCCTTTGCCCTCGTGCGGGAGGTGGCCAGCCGTCAGATTGGCGAACGGCCTTTTCCAGTGCAGGTGGTGGGGGCGTTGGCGCTGGAAGCGGGCTGTGTCGCCGAGATGGCGACAGGGGAGGGCAAGACCCTCGTGGCGACCATGCCGGCGACCATCGCGGGTTGGCGAGGCCGGGGTTGCCACGTCGTCACCGTCAACGATTACCTCGCCCGGCGCGACGCCCAATGGATGGGGCCCATCTACCGTTTCTGCGGCCTGCGTGTGGCCCACGTCGAACAGGGCATGCTCCCGCCCGATCGGCGGGACGCCTACCAGGCGGACGTCACCTACTGCACGAACAAGGAAGTGACGGCCGATTTTCTGCGCGACCGATTGGCCCTGGGTCGTCTGCAAGACCTATCGTCCGCCCTGCTCGGGAAGATAGCGGAGGGGCACGGCAGCGGGACCGACCGCCTCGTGCAGCGCGGCCTGGAGTTCGCCGTCGTCGACGAGGCCGATTCGGTCCTCATCGACGAAGCCGTCACGCCGCTTATCATCTCCGGCGATGCGCCGAATCCCCAGCAGGTCGAAGCGTTCAAGCAGGCGGTCGAGTTGGCGGACCGCCTTGAGCCTGGCCGCGATTACCGGCCGAGCGAACGATGGCGCGACGTGGACCTGACGGCGGCGGGCAAGGCGCGGCTGGCTGACCTGGCAGGGCGGCTCGGGGGCGTCTGGCACGGAACACGCCGCGCCGAAGAACTTGTCCTCCAAGCCCTGACCGCGAGGGAATTCTTCGTTCGCGACAAGCAGTATGTCGTCCAAGACGGCAAGGTGGTTATCGTGGACGAGTTCACGGGCCGCTTGATGCCCGACCGCTCCTGGCGCGACGGCCTGCACCAGGCCGTCGAGGCCAAGGAAGACCTCAAGGTCAACCTGCCCAAGGACACCTACGCCCGGATCAGTTTTCAGCGGTTCTTCCGGCAGTACCGGCGGCTGGCGGGCATGACCGGCACGGCGGCGGAGGCCTGGCGCGAATTCTGGCAGATCTACCGCCTCCCTGTCGTCGTCATCCCGACGAACCGGCCGTGCGTTCGCAGGGTCCTGCCCGACCGCGTCTTCGCCACCGAGTCGGCCAAGTGGGAGGCGGTCGTCGAGGAGATCCGCCGCCTCCACGCCGCCGGCCTGCCCGTTCTCGTCGGCACGCGGAGCGTCCGGGCCAGCGAGCACCTCGCCGGCCTCCTGGCGGCTGAGGACCTCGAGCATCAGGTCCTCAACGCCGTCCGACACGCTGAAGAGGCACAGATCGTCGCCCGCGCCGGCCAGGCGGGAGGGATCACCGTGGCGACGAACATGGCCGGCAGAGGCACGGACATCAAACTCGGCTCCGACGTCGCCGAGCGGGGCGGCCTGCACGTCCTCGCGACCGAACGCCACGAGGCAGGACGCATTGACCGCCAACTCTTCGGACGCAGCGCACGACAGGGCGACCCCGGCAGCGCCCAGGCCTTCGTCAGCCTCGACGACGAACTGCCCCGACGCTATGCTCCCCATCTTCGAGCGGCCCTCGCCGCCCGCTACGGCTCCACGGGCCGCGAGATCGCCTCGCGCTGGGCGGCGCGGCTCATCGACTTGGCGCAGCGGCGGGCCGAACGCCTCGCCCTCCGCCAGCGAAAGGCCGTTCTGCGGACCGACCAGTGGCTCGACGAGTACCTGGGCTTCGCAGGAAAGGAAACCTGATGCTTAACCGTCCGACGGCTGGCGCACGGCGGTATCGGTGGCTTCTGCCCGCCGCTCTTCTCGCCCTTGGCGGCTGCGCAAGGCCCTCGTCGGTCGGCGCCGACGCCGTCACCGCCGAGTTTGTCATCGGCCAAATCGAGTCCCGCGACCGCGTGCCCCGTGAGCAGACGCCGGATGCCGGGAGCCCGGCGCCCGCTGCGGCGCCGGCGGAAGCGAAGCCGGCGGCCGAGGCGCCCGTCAACCTGACACTCCTGGAAGCCCTCCACTACACCCTCCGGGGGAACCACGAGATCCAGATCGCCGCTTACGAGCCGCTTCGCGCCGGCGCCGACGTCTCCATCGCACAGGCCGTCTTCGACCCCACGGTGTTCTTCGCCAACAACTTCGGAAGAACCGACCGGCCCATCCAGAGTCTCCTGGACACCGGCGAGGTCCGGGAAGGCGCACTCGTGGAAGACACCTGGAATTTCCAGGGCGGCGCCCGCCAGCCATTCCTCACGGGCGGAACGTTCAGCCTGTTCCAGGACTTGAGTTATCTCGACACCAACAGCACCCTGACGTTCCCGAACCCGCAGTACCGGGCGGGCCTGACGGCGGAACTGAAGCAGCCCCTCTTGAAGGGCTTGGGCGCCGTAGTCAACCGAGCGGCCATACGGGTCGCCAACCTCAATGCCGATGTCTCCTATGAGCAGTTCCGCCGCAAAGTGATCGAGGTCGTGGCCGACGTGACGGCCCTGTACTGGCAGATGGTCTACGAGGGCGAGTTGGTCCGGATCGACCGCGAAACCCTCGACCTGGCCCAGGAGGTGCTTCGCCGGGAAGAGGTTCGACTCCGGCAGGGCATCTCCAAAGAAGTGGACGTCGCCCGGGCCCAGGCGGCCGCGGGCATCCGCCAGACCCGACTCGTCCGCTCCGAAACCCGCCTGCGAAACACCGTCGAGCGCCTGAAACTGTTGCTCAACGCGCCGGAGGTTCCCCTCGATTCCGAGGTCATCGTCGTCCCGGCGGAGAGGCTCGCGTACCGCGTCACCGACGTCGTCCGGTCCGAGGCCGTCAGCAAGGCCCTGGCGCACCGGCCCGACCTCGCCGGCGCTCGCAAGGTCATCGAGGCCAATCAGGTCCGCGTGGACGCCGCCCGGCACGAACGCCTCCCGAAACTCGACTCCGTGCTCCGATATACCATGAACGGTCTGAACACCGACCTCGGCGATGCGATGGAGGACCAGCACCTGACCGACCCGTTCAGTTGGGTCGCCGGACTGGAGTTTGAACTGCCCATCGGGAACCGCGCCGCCGATGCCGAACACCGCAAACGCCGCTTCGAGTATCAGCAGTCCCTCTTGGACGCCGACCTGATCGCCTCGCGGGCCATCCAGGAGGTCAACGTGGCCGTGCGCACGGTCAACACGGCCCGCGCGGAGGTGGACGCCGCTCGCCGCGCACGCGACGCCGCCGCCGCCACCGTCAAGGGCGAAAACGTACGCTTCGAACTCAACCAGGTCGCCAACCAAGACCTCCTGATCGCCCAGGACGTCCTCGCCGCCGCCGAACGCGACTACTTCGAATCGGTCCTGACCTTCAACCTCGCCCTGACGGAACTCGGTCGCGCCCAGGGCACGCTCCTGGATAGCGCCGGCATCGAATTGATTGACCCCGAGAAAAAGCCGGCCAAGTGAGTCGTGCCCCTCGCGGACCGCAAGGTCCCACGGGCGCCCTTGCGGCTCGTGGCCTCGCTCGTTCTTCGCCCTCCAGGCTCCGGCCGACCCGGCGCGCCGGGCCGCCCGCCACGGCATAGTCCGACTTGTCACGGCGTAGCCTAACGGGCGAAGACGGAAGACGAAGCCGGGCCTCTTGCCCCGGCATCTCGTCCCGGCGTAGTTCCGGCACGCCGGAACGAAGCCGGAAGCCCCAGCCGGGACGACGCCGGGCCCCTTGCCCCGGCATAGTCCGACTTGTCACGGCGTAGCCTAACGGGCGAAGACGGAAGACGACGCCGGGCCCCTTGCCCCGGCATAGTCGAAGACGACGCCGGGCCCCTTGCCCCGGCATAGTCGAAGACGACGCCGGGCCCCTTGCCCCGGCATAGTCGAAGACGACGCCGGGCCCCTTGCCCCGGCATAGTCGAAGACGACGCCGGGTCCGCGCTCTGTCACCCTGAGCGCAGCGCAGCGGAGTCGAACGGGTCTCGCCTCGAATCCGTTGCCGGGTGCCATGCTTTCCTTGCCGCCACAGAGACAAGAGCAGTATCAAAATGCATTTGCAACCCCCGTTTTCCTCGGCTATACTTCCATCCGCCCCATAAGGCTTAGATGCCACCCCCTCTCCCTTGATGGGAGAGGGAAGGCCTGTCCGCCGTAGTCCCGGCGCGCCGGGACGAAGGCGGAGGTGAGGGTGAAAGAGGCCTTGGCCGACTTGTTGCCGTCGGGGGGGCACATCCATTGCAGCAAACAAAGGACACGCCGAGAGCAGCCGACCGCGCAAGAGACAAGGAAAATAGTATGATGTCCCCCGAATTCCCGAATTCCCCCAAATTCGAAACAACAGCCCGGCCCGCGCCCGCGCCATGTCCGGTATGGGAGATTAAGTATCATGTCCCCCGAACTTCCAGTACAATGGTGGCGTCAAATGGGGCGGTCGAACAGGAAGGCAACGTGAAACCCCTTTTTTCGGTTTCCGCCGCGGCTAGCCGTACAGCCACAAAACCCGCAAGAGTGTTGAGTACAGCGCCTTCAAGTGGTAGAGTTATGGCCGGAGTAAGCGGCTGACGCGCCGGAGGGGAATACCATGGAAGAGAATCGGCTCTACAATCAGGACTGCATTGCCGGGATGCGGACCCTTCCTGGGGGAGTGGTCGACCTGGCCTTTGCTGACCCGCCATTCAACATCGGCTATCAATACGACATCTACGAAGACCAACTTGCGGCAGATGAGTATTTGAACTGGACCCGTCAATGGGGATCGGCATTGGTCCGCACGTTGAAGCCCAACGGCTCGTTCTGGTTGGCCATTGGCGACGATTTCGCCGCGGAACTGAAGTTGATTTTTCAGCGTGAACTGGGACTCACGTGTCGGAGTTGGGTGGTCTGGTACTACACGTTCGGGGTCAATTGCAGGAAGAAATTCAGCCGCAGCCACACCCACCTTTTTCATTTCGTCAGGAATCCGCGGCAGTTCACGTTTAACGCGGGCGGCATCCGTGTGCCGTCGGCGCGGCAACTCGTCTATGCGGATTCCCGCGCCGATGCCCAAGGTCGCCTTCCCGATGACACGTGGATTTTGCGCCCCCAGGATCTCCCCGACGGCTTCCGATGGAGCGAAGATACATGGTATTTTCCTCGTGTCTGCGGGACGTTCAAGGAACGTGCCGGGTGGCATGGGTGCCAAATGCCCGAGCAACTTCTTGGCCGGATCATCAAGGCTTGCTCCCATTCCGGCGAGTTGGTACTCGATCCCTTCGGCGGCAGTGGAACGACCCTGATTGTCGCCAAGAAACTCGGCCGCAAATTCATTGGTTTTGAACTTTCCGAGAATTACGCAGCCCAGATTCAATCGCGCCTCGCCGCCGTGTCCGTCGGCGACCCCCTGGCCGGAGCCGATGAGCCCAAAGTCTCGGCACCGGCAACGAGAAAGGGCAAGAGAAGGGCGGATGTGACACGTACCACGTCTGCCCCCGTCTTGATTAGAAGCGAACCGGCTGATGTCAACCGGGGGATTGTCGAAGCCTTCTTTGCCGCACGCGATGGATTCCCCGTGGATCGGGTCATTGCGGACCCCGACCTGAACGCCAGATTCGCCGAGATTTGTGGTCGTCTTGGGCTTCCCGGCAAACCAACCCATTGGAACCACCGCCTCATGAACCTGCGAAAGGCGGGCTATTTCACGGGTTTGCCGCGAAGTAAGGTGACAACGTTCCCGCTGGAAAAGGCCGAGTTTGAGAAGTACAAGTTCGCATGCGAGATCGCAATGCAGAAGTTCCAGGCGGACGGGATTCCGTTTGACAAGGTTCTTTGCGACCCCGAGATGGCCGCCGAGTTCGACGCGTTCGCGCGGTTAATGATCCCGGAGCGGTTGACTTCCTTGAAGATCCGCTGGTTTGCACTTCGCCTGCGCAAAGGTGAGAGCAAGTACAGGCGCGATGCGCGCGCGCTCAAGGCTGAGGATCGTGTCGCCCTGCCTCGCGATTACGAGAACCCCTTCGGCATGCGCCGCGCCCGCGTTCCCGCCTCGCCGGGGCTTTACTGGCTTCAAGGCGAGGGCCGCCGCCTCTATGTCGGGGAGACCCCGAATCTTCGCGAACGTCTGGAGATTCAGTTTTCGGCCGACCGCTTTGGTTTTTGGGGTGTGGACAAACAGAAACTTGAACTTGGCCATCGCTGTGTAGACAGCGCCGACATCTTGAGGCCTAATCAATCTATCTGGATTGCCAAATGGAGGCCGGAAGGCAATCTTGCTCGTCTCGCGGTTGCGCTATGAATGATCGGGTCCTCCAATCATTTCTCCGCACCCGAAACGGGTATTCGCCCGACGCCGTGATCGCGAACCCGGCGTTGAACGCGCAATTTCTTTCCGCCTGCCGGGAGTCGGGCGCCACGGAGACGGACTGCGCTCTTAATCATTGTCTTTATAACCTTCGGAAGGGCAGAAGGCTCGTGGGGCATCCCACAACAAAGAGGGTCCACCTGCGCCATCAGGATGAATACGACTTTGCGGCCGAGATCGCGGCACGTTTTCTCGAGCGCCGGGAGAATACCACTCTTGATCGCATCATCTGCGACCCTGTGCTTGCACGGGACTTTGACAAATTCGCGCAGGAACTCGCGCCGGGTTACACTTCCTTCGAATATCGATTCACTGCTCTCAGTTTGCGGAAGGCGCGTCGGCTGCGCCCGGAAATCGGCCCCAGGCTGTTGCCCCCAACGCACGTGGAGTCTTTCCCGGTCGCGGGCATTGACATCAACCGCATTCCAGGAGAGCAAGGCATATATCTGTTCTCCTACAAGGACGAGGGCCTTCTCTATCTTGGGGAGGCGAGTAATCTGCGAGACCGCATACGAAAGCATCTGGACCACTCCGACCGCAAGGAACTGGCGCGTTGGCTGTGGGGGCATGGCACCGAGAATCTGTACCTGGAAATCCATGTTCTTCCCTCCGGAACGGCCAACGGGGCCAGGAAGGCGGTTGAACTCGAATTGATTCGTTCACGCAAGCCAAGGTTCAACATCCTTGGCACCGAAAGGGGGGAGGAGTAAGTGGCCTCTATCGCACAGATGAGTTTGACCGTAGCGGGTCTGTTCGAGGCGGAGGTGCTGACGGAACTCTTGTTGTGGCGATGGGATCACCCCCTGAGGCACGATGCTGAGTTTCGCAATAACCTGCTAGAGGATGCTGCCAGCGCCTTGAAGCTGGCAATTGGTGGGGAAAGACTCTTTGAATCAGTTCCTGCCGCGCAAACCAACCTGATCGCCGCTATCTACTACGCGGAATGGAGCGCGCTCTCGGACCGCGGAGAGGACCCTGACGGCTCTCGGAGCAGATGGCTTGACCACCTCCGCCAATCGCTTCCATCATGTTTCTGCGCACAAGAAGACCTGCCTCCGTAAGGGAGGGAAAATCAGCCGCTCCTTCCGCGAGATTCCTGGTAGTTCCGGGGACAAAAAACTCAATTCGGAGAGCGGTCCTGAAAAAAGGTATTGTGACCTAGAACTCTTGAGTCGGATATGATGAAACGCCGCTTCTCATACGTGGAACGGGACGCACTTTGGAAGGCCTACGACGGCCGCTGCTTTTATTGCGAGAGGCCTGTAGATTTTCCGGATATGACCATTGATCATATCATTCCTGAGTGGCTGATCGAGCATCCTGACAAACTCCGGCAGTTACGGCAAGAGTATGAGATCGACGTAGAATTTACTAGTTTCCAAATCAATGACTTCGCGAACTGGGTTCCAACTCATTTTCGCAAATGTAACATTCGGAAGGGAAGGGAGGTTTTTCCAAAGAGGTTGACTTTACTTCTCCTTAACGAGGCCCAGCGCCACCTTAGCAGAGTACGCCAAGAGTTGGAGGCTCTCTCCCGAAAGCGCAGCAAAGGCCATCTCTTTGGTTCACTCAGTGCTGCGATTGAGAACAAGCATATTACGGTACAAGAAGTGCGGGGTTTCATGGATGAGATCGAATGCTCAATGCATGCTCAGGAACCCCTTGTCCTCACTTTTGGACTGATAACCGAAGACGTGCTGAAAAACGATGAACTCCCAACTGACGTTCCGCGAGATTACCCCTATTTGTGTGATTGGCTTGAACTGGATTTGGTCAAACACCTTAGGTCGATCATTACCACGCCGTTTCACTACACTCAGCCATCCGAGCGATGGGGCGATGGCTTATCTGTGCGGATGGTTTTCCCCGGTTTGGTTAACGCCGAGCTTGAGCACTTTGAGCGTCCTTGGTGGGAGATACTAGAAGCCGCAAATTTCTGGGAAATCTTCGGCGAAAAGTACAGCGACGCTTTCCCAGACCAACCCGAGAAAGAGTACTTTGGTGAGTTGGAACCGGCATAGGGAAAAGGGGGGGAAAAGGGGACATTCTACTTTTTCAGAGGGAATTCGGGGAACACCACACTGATTTCGGTTTTCCGATTTCTCCCTGTTCCTTCAAAGGAGCCCTTCGGGCCGGCGACAGGCATTTCCGGCCACCCGATCCGTCCGCCGTCCATTCCGCGTTCTCCCGGCGCGCCGGGATTCCGCGCAGGTTTCGCGACGGACATTCACTCGCCCCTGCCAGGGCTCCAAACAATGTAAAAAGGGGGGTGGCGTGTCGCCTTTCCACGGGCTCGCGTACCGTGGCTACTTCCAATCGTGCCTTGAGGCACTCAGAAAGTAGGGTGGCATGCCCACGCCGCCGTTGCGTGGGCATATTCTCCTTGCTTGACGCCGCCGCGGGTATCTGCTAAGGTTCGCGCGGGGAGGATTCCGAAACCACGTGGGTGCAAAGCACCCACCTTACTACTGAGTGGGATCCCAAGGAGCATCGCAATGTCAGAGAAAACTTGGTCACAGAGGAGCGGGTGGGAAAAGGCGTGGGAGGTGGCAAAGGTTGTTGGAGGGATTGCCGTTTTTGTCTTACTCCTTGCTGTAGGTAAACCAGGTAAACCTGTACGAAGGCCGAGAGTGCCAGTATGGAAGCCGAAAATCTATGGGCCCGTGGGTGGTCCAAAGGGCTGGAACCATTGACTCCAATGTTGCTCAGCGCGGAGTTCCGGTGACATAGAACTTAATTGCGTTTGCCAAGGCCCGGTTATTCCGGGGGAAACGGCGATTTCCTGCCCCCATCCTGCTTTTCCCCACGCCGCTTCAACGGCAGGCTTGAGACTGGAGGCTTGAGGCCGCAGGTCGCGAACGCCGCTTTGCCGTTCAATCCGCAATCCGCAATCGAAACGCCCCCCATCCTGCAGCCTGTCCCGACCCCCGAAGCCTGCCCTGAGTCCCGGCGCGCTCGCCCCGCCTGCCCTTTGGGGTTGGGGCCGGGATCGAAGGATTTTCCCCGCCGCGTGTCGGCCCTTTCTGTGGCCGTCCAAATCGAAAATCGCAAATCGGCAATCGAAAATGCCCCGCCCCCTGTAGCAAAAACCATGCCAAAGACACGGAAAAAAAGTTATTAACATAAAGGTATTCACATGGCATGGATGGAAAAAGTGCGAAAAAGGGCACAAAAACCGGTAAAAACCGCGCTAAAAACGCGAAAAAGCACCTAAAAAAGTCAAAATTTGCGCTAGCCCATCTTACCAAAAGCACCCCGTCCGCCGAAAAAACCCCCCCGGCGCTAGCGCCAGGGCCTATGGGTTCCAAAAAACCGCCCCAAAATCTCCCCTAAAACCTCCTCCAAAAAGTTATCCACAATCGCCGCCCGCGCATAAACGGGAGCGCGCGGCCTGCGTCCCCCCCCGTTCCTTCGGGCACGAGGGGCTTGCCCTACTTGGACGCTGGATCCTTCTTCACCTTGTCCTCGCTCAGATAGTCTTTCAGGCTGATCAGCCTGGGCGGGTTCTTATCGTTCTCGATCGCGGCAATAACCTCCATGATTTTGCCGTGCTGTGGCTCCATCTTGCGCAATTCCACTTCCAGTTTCTTCAGATCGGGCAGCACGGATTTGGCCGCCCCGCCATACTGTTTCAGGACATCCAGGGACTCCATGATGATGTATCCTCTGCCCCACTCGCGCAGATTCAGCATCATCATCGTCAGGGGAATGCCTTCTTCGATGTGAAGCCGGGCCAGCGCCTCGATTCCCGCAAGGCGGACGCCCTTGGAGAACATGGTGTTGGCCGGCGCCATTTCCCGGATGCTGGTGACGATCGTGGGGGCCAGCGCCTTGGTGTCGTCAAGCGTGATCAGGCCGTAGGTGGATCGCAGGCAGCCCCGGGCGGCCGAGTCGGGGTTGGCGGCAATCGAGCGGAGAGCCGGGTAGAGCAGGTTCTTATCCAGGCCATCGATCGACTTGGCGAGGATGCCTCTGGGCCCGTACGGCCCGCCAGGATAAAAGAGGGCGTAGGCGAGGGCGCCGACGGCAAATTGCATCTGATCGGTCTCGTCTTTGACGGCGGCGGCCTTGAGCATCTGGGGCAGGACCGGCTTGGCGGCTTCCCCGATGGTCCGCAGCGCTTCGGCCGCCTGGACGCGAAGCCAGCGGTCGTCGTCGTCGAGCAGACCGACAATGGTATCCAGCGCGGGGAGTGCCTGGGTTCTGAGCTGTCCCAATGCGGTGACCGCACCGAGCCGGGCACGGGGGTTGTTGCTCTTGACCATCGCCAGCAGTTGCGGGAGGACATTGTCCTTGCGCCGCCCCAGTTCTTCGGCCGACCAGGATCGCTCCGCCGGCGACCAACTGCTCAGGCCGGCGAGGAGTTGTCCGGTCGTCCTCTTGTCATACGCATTGTCGCCGAGCCAGCGCTCGGCCGCGATGGCCTCGGCGACGTCGGCGTCGCTCAGCCAGTTGGCTTGGTTGGCATTTCGGCCGGTGATGTAGAGTTTTCTCATCGCCAGGGCATAGGCGAGCATGTACGATCCGGTGGAGTTGAACACGCCGCGATAGCTCTTGGCGACCCCACCTCCGACGTCGGTGTAAACAAACGCGCCGTCCCAACGCCGCGCCAGGTCGTAGTACCAGCGCAGTTCCTTCATGAAGGCCGCCACGGCTTTCGGGCCGCCGAAGTTGGCCGCCGGAGGGCCCCAGACATAACTGAAGCCGTTGCCCGTATGCCCCCATTCGCGGGACTCGTAGGAGGCCGTCACCATCTTCGCGAAGAACTGCATCTCGGCCCGCTTCCCCTGCAGCGCAAAGGCCACCGTGGCGAGGCTGGTCTTTCCGTTGTCGTCGTGGCCGATGCCGGGCCGGTGCTCGCCGTACGGGATCGTGCCCTTGCCGACATAGTAGCCGAAGAACCGGTTGGACCGGGCGATGGCCGGCTTGAGTTCCGGGTCTTCGAGGCCGCATTTTTCTGCAAGGACCATGGAGACGAAGCAGGGCAGGCCGGCCTGGTTCACCGGGCCGTACGGCGGGACGGGGCCGTGCAGTTGGCCGCCAGCGGTCGTGGTGCGCAGCCCATGCCCCCATGTCCCGAACTTGCCCTGCCCGCGCGCGATGCAGACGGTGCATGCGCGAATGGCCGGCAGGACGGTCTTGTCGCCGGTGGCCAGGTAATACTCGGTCAGGAACAAGTTTTTGTAACCGAGTCCCCACGTGTGCAGGCCGCCGCCCGTGGAAACCGCCTCCCACAGCTTTTCGGTATCGGGCGTGCTAGCGGCCACGGCCTGGGCGCTCTTGCGCACCATCTCCTGGTATTCCGGCTTGCCCGAGGCCATCAGGGCCAACTCGTTAATCCAGAATCGATTCTCCCGCTTGATGTCCTTGGCGATGAGCGCGCAGCCCTGATCGAGTATCTTCTTCGCCTTCGGACAGCCGTAGGGCGAGGTGTCGCTGTAGGTGCCCATCACCTGGATCTTGAGATTGACGTTCTGCGTCTTTCCTTTGCGCCAGACAGTCAGAGGCAGGATGCCCTTGCGCTTTTCGGTTTCGGCTTCGCCGATCGCCCACCCGAAACTCTTGCGGGCATCTTCGGTGAACGGCTTGCCGAACACGCCCAGGATCACATCGCCCACTTCGAGAACGCCGTCAGCCGGCGACCCCTTTTCAACCGCGGTGATGAGGATCTGGCGGCTCTCGCGGGTCATCCCCCCCTCGACGTACATCCAGCCCAGCGCCCCGGTCGGCCCGAGGTTGTAGATCTTGTCGGTCTTGGCCGGCGTGGTCTTGGTCAGATCGGGGGGCGCCGCGGCGGCAACCACAGGTGCGCCGCTGACCAGGAGGGCCACAACGAGGGCGACAGCGCAGCAGTCTGAACGTCTTCTCGTGGGAGTCTTCCTTATTTCTGGAGCAGTTCAAGCATCGTCTCGGAGAAACTCTTGCCGAGCAGGATGAAGAACCGGCCCTCGCCGTAATAGTGATAGCCCTGGTTGGAAGTGGCGCGGCGGAGCATCGCTTTCTCTTCCTCGGTAACCGGGTTGTTCTTCAAATCCCGTACGTTTTTGTACAGCCAGTTGGCGTTGATTTCAAGGGTCTTCGGGTGCAGGAGCGGTGCGGCCCCGATCGCCGGTGTCCTCGATCCACTTCTTCAGCACGCCGCGCAGGCGCTTCAGCGCCGCCTGGTGCTCGGGTGTCGCGGATGCGGCGAGGTTCTTGATCTCGTGCGGGTCGGTCTCCAGGTCGTAGAGTTCCTCGTCGGGCATCCGCGGCTGGCAGAGGAATTCCTGGGCGGGCGTCAGTTTGCCTGCAGCGTGGAGTTCCTTGAGGAGATTCCACACGGGATACATCTCCTGCTTGTAGCCGTTTGGCGAGAGAAAGGGCTTCTCCGGCGTGAAGTTGCGGATGTAGCGGTAGCGGGCGTCGCGCACCGTGCGGATCCGCATCACCGTTTCGTCGCAGCGGTCGCGGGCGCCGAACGCGTACTCGCGCGGCGGCTCGGCGTCGGGGCCGAGAAAGACGCGGCCCTGCATGGCGGCGGGCTTTTTCACACCGGCCCACGCAAGCGTGCTGGCCGTGAGGTCGATCGCCTCGATCAGGCGCGCGTCGTCGCGGCCGGATGTAAAGCTGGCGGGCGCGGCCACGCCCTTCGGCCAGCGGATGATGAGCGGGACGTGCAGGCCTTCCTCGTAGCAGAACTGTTTGCCTCGCACGTGCGGCTGGCCGTTGTCACCCAGGAAGACGACGATGGTGTTGTCGGCCAGTCCGTCGGCGGCGAGCTGCGCCAGCAAGCGGGCGATCTTTCGGTCGAGTTCGCGCACGCGGTCGAGATAGGTGGCCCAGTCTTTCCGCGCGATGGGATGGTCCGGGTAATAGGGCGGCAGCACGACCTTCGCGGGGTCGGCTTTGGCAGGCACGCGCACTTGCCTGGACAGCATGCGATGCGGTTCCCGAAAATTGACCTGCGCATAGAAGGGCTGGCGGCTTTTCAACTCGGCCCAGTCCTTGCCGTCGAACGCGGGGCCGTCGTGCCGGAAGTTCCAGTCCGTCTTTCCCGTCGCCTTGATCTCTATCTCGTTCTTTGGGAATGGGAATTCCGTGACGTTTGCCGTGAAATACCCCGCGTCCCGCAGGCGGTCGGGCAGCGTGCGCACGCCGTCGGGCAGAGGGGGTTTCTTTTTCGTGCGGTGATCCTGCGCGCCGAGGGTCGTCGCATACATGCCGGTCATGAAAGCGCTGCGGCTGGGCGAACAGACCGGCGCGGTGGTGTAGGCCCGTGTGTAGCGGACGCCGTCGCGGGCCAATTGGTCAAGCGCCGGGGTTTTCGCCTCGGGCGTGCCATAACTGCTCAAGGCTTCCGGCCCCATGTCGTCGGCGAGGAGCCAGAGGATGTTTGGACGACGCGAGGGAACCGCTGAAGTCGCTATCGAAGGCTTCGTCGCTGCCACCACCACGGCGGCGCACGAAACCAGCGAGCGCGCGCTTTGCAGGAGAAACCGCCGGCGTGTAAGCGCGCGAGCCGGATTCGTCGCTGCTGATACCGGGGTCTCGCACACCTCCCGCTGGGGACGTTCTTGGGCGCGGAGCAGGACCTGAAACGGTTTAGAACGCTTCACTGGACTTTTCATCCGTTTACCTTGGCATGCGTCCGCTGTCTCCGGGTGCTGCGTACTCTTCTCGTGCGGCCCCTATCGCTCGGCAGCGGGGCTGACGGTGATGATCGCCACCGGTTCCGACTGGAGGCCCTGCGCTGTTGCGCTCAGGCGGATCTCGCCTGGTGTGCGGGCCGCTTGGATCACCACCAGGCACAGGCCGTGAAACGCCTTGTGCTTCGCGGCCTTGAACGGCTCGTGATTGGTCGGGTCGCCGTTATCCACACCGGCAATTGTGCCAGGACCCTCAAGGCCGAAGGCGATCTGGTTGTCGGCGTTTGGGCAGAGGTTGCCGTCCTTGTCGACGATGCGGACCTCGACAAACGAGAGATCCTCGCCGTCGGCCGCGATCTGCTTGCGATCGGGTCGGACGATAAGCCTTGCGGGCTCGCCCGCCGTGCGCACTTCGTCGACGATCGTCTGCCCGCCCTTTTTGCCGACGGCCTTCAACACCCCCGGCTCGTAGGGCACCTTCCATTCCAGGTGCAGGCTCTTGGTATCTCTGAAATCCTTGCTGCCCATCGATTTGCCGTTGATAAACAGTTCCACCGATTCCGCGTTCGTGAAGCACCACACGGGGATCTCTTTGCCTTCAAAACCCTTCCAGTTCCAGTGCGGCAGCAGGTGGATCACCGGCTTGTCGGTCCACTGGCTCTGGTAGAGGTAGTAGCGGTCCTTGGGAAAGCCGGCCAGATCGATGATCCCGAAGTAGGAACTGCGCGAAGGCCAGCCATAGGGCGTCGGCTCGCCGATGTAGTCGAAGCCGGTCCACACGAATTCACCCGCGACCCAGGGCGCGTTCTTGATCGCCAGGAGGCTGTCCTCGGCGGTGCAGCCCCAGCCGGGCCGGTCCATGTCGTAGGAGACGCACTGGTTGTTGGCTCGCGTATTGATTGCCACCTGACCGTCAGGCTTGAGCGTCAAGCCGTATTCGCCGCGCGTGCTGAGCGCCGAGGAGGTTTCGGCAGCGACCAGCAATTGGCCCCGTTGCGAGTTGTAATTGTCGACGAAGTAGTTGATGCCAAGGACATCCAACGCCTTGGTGAACCCGTTTTGTACCGCGCTCCCCATCTTATTAACACCGGACGTCACC
>Ga0315284_10005778_pt1 | contig 17594 bp, 18 predicted proteins | sample YL17G09_16_MG_FD_203696 | JGI IMG/M metagenome (GOLD analysis project Ga0315284, IMG submission 203696) | Sediment microbial communities from Yellowstone Lake, YNP, Wyoming, USA - YL17G09_16 | ecosystem: Environmental > Aquatic > Freshwater > Lake > Sediment | place: USA: Wyoming | collected...
TTACCCTGTGCTCCTGTATCACCTTGTGCTCCTGTGTTACCCTGTGCTCCTGTGTTACCCTGTGCTCCTGTATCACCTTGTGCTCCTGTGTTACCCTGTGCTCCTGTATCACCTTGTGCTCCTGTGTTACCCTGTGCTCCTGTATCACCTTGTGCTCCTGTGTTACCCTGTGCTTCTGTGTTACCCTGTGACCCTTGAAAGCCTTGGGGGCCTCTACAACAAGCTCCTTGTGCACCTGTATTTCCTTGTGCACCTGTATTTCCTTGATAACCAAATGCTCCAATAGCCCCTTGACTACCTTCTGGCCCCTGTGGCCCAGTTACAGTTTTAGCTAAATTGTTTGCACAACATTTTTTAGCACCTAAATAATATGATTGGCTAGACATTATATTATAAATATAATATAATAATTTCTGTAGTTTATATATAAAATACCAGTAAAAACACGAAGAAATCGTTCGCGTTCAGGAACTAAAAAAAATAATTGTAAAAATCCTGCAACTATGCTCAGATTATATGAATGGTATAATCATATGTTTGATAAATTGGGTTGGATGGTTTTAGCAAAAAATAAAGGAGGTATGAATGATAAAATTGTATCATATAAAAAATCATTAAAAAGATTGGAAGAAAAACTAGAATGTAAAATAAATGCTAAAATACTTATACAACACGCAATGAAAGATTTATAATAATATGTAATAAGTAGTTTACACCTTTGGACATTTAAAACACAGATTTTAACAAATATTCATCAATAATTTTATTAAAATGTTCGTTCCTATAAAAATTATGATGGTCGTTACGAGTAAAATATTCATCTTTAATTCTTTTTAAATTACAATCATATGTAAAAGATGTAATATCTAAATATTTAATATTTGTTTTTTTTGTTTTAATAATTTCTTCTTCTAATATTTTATTAAAATGTAATGTTATTTCTGTTCTTTTATAAATATCAGGTAAAACTTTGCAACTTAATAAATCTTTCTCAAGTAAATTTATATCTTGATTTTCTAAATAATTTATATGTCCATTTAAAATGCCTTTTATAAAATATTCATCATCTAAACAAGGTAATCCAACTGATAAAATTATTACTGATTTATCAAAAAAATTATTTGTAATAAAATTTAAATAATTATTAATAACCTGTAAATTAAATTCTTTATAGTCAATGTTAATATTTTTTAAATATTTATGAATAAAACAAAAATCCACATCAACAGCACCAAATAAAAAAAATAAATTAGAATAATTGTTAGTTTTTATATTATTAATTAGTTTATTATTATATTGTGATATTGAATTTGGATTATTTAATCCTTTAGCACTGCTTCCACTACATAAAATATTAGAAGAAGAAATTATTAAAACAAATGTTGTTTGAATGACTATCTCCTGTTATTAAATTCATTTTTATATATATATTTATATATAAAAAAAAATATTTAATTGCACAATTGTAACAATCTTTCTTTATCTATGTCATCATAATTGAATAAATAATCATTCGTCCATTTTGTCCTTATGTTAGTTGGCGAAATATATAAATGTTGTTTACAATTATCTCCGATAAATCTTCTTTCAATAAGAATTGATTCAGGTATGACATAAAATCTGCTGGTATTTTTGCAATGTAGCCAATATAAATCATTATCTCCCAATTTATAGGAGCAATTATATTTTTTTCCATCACTTTTGTTTATATGAAATCCAAATGAATTAAGATTGTCTCTACAAATAAATCCTACTTTTTCTTGAACTTTTTTATCAGAAATCTTAAAATCATATACTGTTCCTTCAAAATCAGGATAAATAAATTCAAGAAAATTAACTTTATCTTCTCTTAATTTTCTATAGAGTTGCTCTTGTTTATGTGTGTCGCTTGTAGGAGTGTTTAGTATGTCAAATTGGAATTTAGGCATATCTTTATAAAAATTCATTAATTTATTGTTTATATTATTAACAGTCACTTCATAATGATTATATTTAGATTTTATAGATATTTTAATAGTTTTTTGCCCTTTAACATCTTCATAAGGAATTAACCACATTTTTTTATCTTCTAAACAAATACATAACATTAGATAATTATCATAATTAATGCCATTTAATTTAAAACTATATTGTCCTCTATCACATTTTTTATAAGTGCTTTTAACTTGAATTCCTAACCATAAATAATCAATGATATCAGTTGGTCTTGAAATAATATCAGCCCTACAACCATCAAATGTTTTCTTAATTTGAAAATATTGGTTTACAACTCCTATAAAGTATTGGGTACATTTGTATTCTTGTTCAATTGAACTATTATTATTTTCTCCACTTCTAAGTTCTTTTAATTTTGCTCCAGTATTGTTATTAACACACGAAGGACAATTAATTCCTTGGTTCAAATGAATAAAATTTTTACAAGAAACTGAATTATTGTGTCCACACGAAGCAGTATAATTAATTTTGCTTTTAACATTGACATAAACATTATTAAATTCTTCTTCTGTTTCAGTCAAAACACATCCTTTATCCAAAAAGGCTTTCGAAATAGTTTGAAATGTATGTATTTCTAAAGCACACGCTCTACATTTTACACCTTTACCTCCTAAAAAATCTTTCAATGTGATGCTATTTGTGTGTCCACATATGGCGATATAGTTTAGTTTTTCTAACTGGTTTTTATATTCTGTATCTAATAAAATACATTTATTAGATTCAAAGATGGCGACGACTTGTTCTAAGGTATATCGAGTAGGCATATTTAAATTAATTATTAGTTTCTATTTAACAATTTTTTATTTCAATTTTATTTTGGTAGGTAGGTGTAATAGTCTCAGGTAGAGGGTAATGGCACTAATCCGAGCTTTATCTCACCCAAACTGGCTACATTATATTTAACAACGAGAGGAAGATCGTTTTCCAAATAAACTTCAATTTGAGGGCAAAGATTAGTGCATTTGATGAAATATCCAAGATTTTTTAATGAAAACTCGCCTTGAATTACCTTTGACGAGTCTTGTTTTAATATAAATTTCATAGATTCGTCTGCTTCTGCGCGATGAATTTCAGCGGATGCGAATTGTCCTTGACATTTAAAAATAAGTTCATTTCCGACTGATTTAATTTCTAATTTATCTGAAATACAAGATAAATCGCGAACAATCTTTTGAAAATCAGCGGACGGAAGATTAATAATAGATGAAAATTTAACATCTGGGACTTCCAATTCGTCTTGTTCTGGTTCAATTAATTTTAATTTCTGCGTTTTACATTGTTTAATATCTCCATTTTCAAATTTAAGAGCGAGATGGGAAACAATTCCGTCAAAATAATCGTTATTTTCAATATAAATAGTTAACGTGTCGTCATTATCAATAGAATTAATTAATTTAAACAAATGAAACATATTAACTCCAATAATAATTTTCTCTTTTTTGCATTCATAAAATTCAAAGTTGGATGCTGCTAAATAAAGATGAACTAAAATTGTATGAGATTTATCCATATTAATAATCCGGATTCCATCAGGTTGAAAAGAAATATTGGTTTCTAAAAGAATATCTTTAAGAGCAGTCATTAATGTGCGAAAAGGAGCAATTTGAACAGTTTTAATGGTTAATACATTATTATCAGTAGAAGTATTTTTATTAATTATTTGTGACATTATATCTACATTTGAACGCAATTCTTTAAATACTTATGTTTCAAATTATTTAACGCATAAATTAAAATGTTATAAATTATAAATCAATAATTCTAAACTAATATTGAAACTTTTGGCATCTTTCGTTTTCCATATCCATATTTTTTTCTTGCTAATTGTGCCGCGTTATATCCTTTTGAGCCTGGTTTACATCCAGTATGTAAAATGTCATAATCAATTGCTCCAGCTTTTCCAGATGTTAAAGCACTGGCTAAACGAGCTATGCCCCAAGATTGGGCTGTTTGATTTGGCCTTGAACCAGAGGAATAATATGCGCCCGCACCTTTATTAATAATTTTTGCTAAAGCTTTTTTTGAACATCCGGTTTTTTTGGCCAATTTGTTAGTTGCTCCAATTTTATCAACATTATACATTTTTCTTGCATTCATAATATGAGATGATGGCTTAGAATGAAACGATTTAACTGGTTTGCGTGTAAAATATTTTCCTTGTTTATATAATTTTTTAGATTTTGCTAACATTTTGGCTTGTTTTGTCTTATCTCTTGAAGACAATCTTTTGGGCAAATATCTCAAATTTATTGTTAGTTGTTTGCGAGTCTTCATAATAATAAATAATATTTAATTTTAAACATACTTAAAGACTAACAAAAAATATAACTAATGGAAAACGAAAAAATAAATAAAATAACGCAAACAATAGATGAGTTAAATTTAAAGTATAAGGATAATTCGTATATGCTTCAAAGACTAGAAACACATCTATTAAATTTACCAAATATGTTAGAACAAGAAAATAAAAGATATGATGAACGAGTTACAAGATTTAATGAACTAACACTGGAACACGATAATTTTCATAAAGTTTTCTTAAGTAAGCATCAATTTTATTATATGCCTTACAATAACATATATTATGAATATGATAACAAAACATATAAGATAATAAAGGATGATGATATTCATTATCAATTACTTTCTACAATTACAGATGAAGGAAAACTTATTCAATGGAAGCATAAAACAAAGCAAAATATTATTAAAAAAATTAAGGAAAGGTCGTTATTTAAGTCAACACCTGAAACATATACTATTCAAAATGTTCTTACTTTTTTACAGACTATATTTCAAACAAAAACAGAAGCTAAATATTTTTTAACAATCATCGGCGATTGCATATTGAAAAAAAATAATGAAAACTTATTGTATTTTGTTAGTTCAAATCTAAAAGGGTTTATTATTTTAATTGATTCAATTGTTTATGTTACAACAGGAACCACAATAATGAACAACTTTATAACAAAGTATCATGATAGCCATAAATTGAATTCATATCGTTTGATTAAACCTAGCGAAACTCAGAACTCATTATCAAACGGCATTATTAAAAGTGTATTAAATGATATTTGTATTGATTTATTATGTGTAGCAACTCATTATTCTGAAAGATATACTAACGCAGATACATATTTGAATACTAAAAATGAAAATGATGTAAAAAATTATGTTCAATATTTTCTTCAAAATCCATTAGAACAAATTGTTGATGATTTTATATCACAATGTATTGAAAAGGTCAATATTGAGTCATGTATAGCTTCTATAACTTGGAAACATATGCATTATGTATGGAAATTATATTTATCCAGTATAAATTTACCAAATATGGTTTATTCAACGCAATTACAAACATTATTATCTTTAAAAATAGAAAATACAAACTATAATGGTAATATAGTTTTTATCAATGTAACAAGCAAATTTTTACCAAGTGTTAGTTCATTTTTATCATTTTGGGATAAATATATAACAATTACAAATGACGCAAACAATGATGACGAATATGAGGTTGATGAATTAATGACTTTGTATAAAAGTTCTGAACAAAAAAATTCACAAATGTCTGACACAAATATGATTAAGATGATAGGACATTATTTTTCACCAAATGTTGAAGTGATTGATTCTAAATACATAACTAACATAAGGTGTAATTTATGGTCTAAACACGATGACATAAACGAATTCTTACATTCATATAAATTTCATAATACAAATGATACAATAAATTCTAAAGTAGAAATAATATCTTTTGATGATTTATATCAGGCATATAAAACATATTTTAAAGCAAAGGGTATAGTTGAACAAAAAACATATCCCATTGTTTCAAAACAATTTTTTGAAAAGTTTATTACCAATCAACTAACAGAATATATAATATTTGAGAAATTTGTTAGTTCGGAATGGTTATTGTCTTTATCAATTTGACTTTGGTTTTTCTAATTGTAATTTTAATATTTTTTCATTTAATAAAATGTTCTCATTTTCAAGTTCAGATATTTTTTGTATATATTTACGGTTTTTAGCAATTGAAAATTGAAATGCGTTAATTCCCATTCCACATAACGAACCTAATGCTATATATGGTATTTGGTATTTGGTTTTTATATATCATCTTTATATCAATTATTATATATATCTTTATATCAATTATATTCAGATAAATAAAAAATTGAATTTACTTTATTACTTTATAAATAACGTAAATAAAATGACACATATCTCTTTATTAATAATTCTAATTAGTATTTATAATATATATGCTTTTGACAAAAACATATATAATATTATAGTTGTGCTTGGATCTGCGGATAATAACATTTTAAATGAACGTATTAAATCAACCATCGAGTTTATTAATAACTCAGATACCCCTTGTATTTTATATCTTAGCGGCGGAGTAAAGCATTCTTTCGGTAAAGAAACATCAGAAGCTTCAAAAATGGCATCTGTATTTTCATCTAATACGCAAAATGTCAGAATTGTTTTAGATGAAATGTCAAAAAATACTGCTGAAAACTTTGTTTATTTGAAAAAATGGGTTTATACTAATTTTGCAAAAGACAATTTACCAAATATTGTCATATCAACATCAGATTTTCACAAGAATAGGGCTGAACTAATATTTAAAGGTATATTCTCTGAATTTGACCCGATGTGGGTTTTGAGCAAGAGTGATTGTTTATCTTGCTGGAATGATGAGCGATTTCATATTAGAAATGTGGATTCAGATATAAAAAAAGCCTTAAATATTTAATTTCCTTGACCGGCTCTGAATTGGACATCAGTTGAATTCTCCCCTAATTCTAAAGGCGATAGTGCGAAACGTTGGCTAGTTGTTCCACCACGCATTGATTTTTTTTGTCCTCTACGTCCTTTACTACTTCGTCTTCTTCGTCCTCCAGACATACCCGCTTGCATTTGTAGTCCAACACTGCCTGCTCCGAAATCAGTTAATCCTGAACCACTAATTCCATCTCCAGCCCATGATGCTGAACCTTGAGGAGATAATGATTGCATTCCAGAACCACCCGCCATTCCATATGAACGATAACGAGAACGGCGGATACCACTACCAACACCACCACCACCAGCCATTCCTGCGAGAGTTTGAGGTCCTCCGGGCGTTATTCCTTGTCCAGCAATTCCATTTCCCTCTTCCATTAATTCTGAAGGAGAAAGGTTATGCATTCCTCCGCGCATTTTTCTATTTTTTTTTGTTCCAACTTTAACAAAGCCAAATTTGCCTTTTTTGGTTCCAAAACCGTGATTTAATAGACGCATTTCCTTTTTGGCACTAATATGTTTAGCCTTTGATACGATGCGACCATTAGACATAGTAAGGTCAGATTTAGTAAGTCCACCCGATGTGTGTTTAGCATTTCCATTCCAAACTTGACGACGAGAACCAATAGTTTGAGTCATTATAAAATAATTGAAGAAAAAAATAAAATACAATGTTTAAATACTTTAAATATAATCCATTTAAAAAGTATTTCTTAATGGTTTTGGAGTTCCTCCAGGTTGTCCTTCCCAGCCTCCAATGTAATTAAGTGTAACTGGTTTATTAAAATTGCCAAATGTAGTTTTTCCTCCTAAAGTTCCAGTTAAAGATTGAGAAATACGCATATTTTCTGTTTGAGCGGAGTCATTCCAACCTTGTTTAACAGATGTTGTTTTATCTTGAGCGCAACCACATATTTTTTCTTGATAGAAATTGTTGTTATTATTTTGATAATATTGGCTAATAAAAGCTTTATTCATGAACAATCGTAAATTTCCTTTATTTCCTGGTGTAAATCTATTGTTGTTATATGTTGTCATTTAACATTTAAACATATAATTTTTTATAAGTTTGACACACAATTATTTATATATATTTGAAAGGGACTTAAAGAGTCTTTAAGTTCAAAAACTGATAATATCTATTGATCGCAAGAAAAAAAGTCAAAAGTAAATTGGGTTTTCAAAAATGGACAAAAATAAATGTCCAAAATTGAAAAACCGAATAAAGTTTCCAAAAAATGCATCGTACTTGCGAATTTAGACCATAATGCTCTCAAAAATAAAAAAATGTCGTTTTATTTGTGATGACAATTTTTTCATTTTTTATAAAAAACAACTTAAGAATATTTTGTTTAGCTAACACAATGGAAACATTTGGTGACAAAAACCTGCCAAAAATAAGCCGAAAATTTTACTGTAATTTTTGTGACTATGGAACGTCTAAAAAAAGTAGTTTTGAAGAACACCTTTTAACCGATAAGCATAAAAAACAGGCGTTTGGTGACGGTTTGCTAACAAAAGTTCCTGCTTTCCTGCCTTTCCTGCCTTTTTTAAATTTCAATTGCGAAAAATGTTCAAAGCAATATCAGTCACGAAATGGTCTATGGAAACATAAAAAAAGATGCAGCGAATTTGTTGAACAAATGAATGATTGTGAAACCGAATTATCAGACAAAGAATTAATCAAAATATTAATCAAACAAAATAATAAATTAATGGATGTAATTCAAAGCGGAACTAACAATACAAACAATACAAACAATACAAATAATACAAACAATTCTAATAATATAAACCATTCCAATAACAAAACTTTTAATTTACAATTTTATTTAAACGAGACATGTAAAAACGCAATGAATATAGCCGACTTTGTTAATTCTATTAAACCGCAAATATCCGATTTAGAAGCAACTGGAAGACTTGGATACGTTGAAGGAGTATCAAACATCATTTTAAATAATCTTAAATCAATTGATAGTCGTGAAAGACCTATTCATTGTTCCGATTATAAACGCGAAATTATATATATTAAAGATAATAATGAATGGACTAAGGAAGACGAAAATAAGCCGATTTTAACAAATGTCATAAAAATTATTGCCAATGAAAATATAAAAAATATTAGCGAATGGAAAAAAGAACATCCTAATTGTACTAAGTCTGATTCAAAACAAAACAACTTATATTTAAAGATTGTTAGTAACTCTATGTCTGGATCATCAGCCGAAGAAAGTTACAAAAATATTACAAAAATCATAAGCAATGTCGCGAAACAAGTAATTATTGATAAAACTATAAATAAAATTGAAACTATTTAAACACAATGTTACAATTTATATAAATACACACAATGATCGCAGCAGACGATAACGCACTATACTTTGATGTTCAACAAAAGACAGATAAGCAACATATTTTAGATAATCCAGATACATATATTGGATCAGTCGAAACTGTTGACACTGATATGTGGATTATGAATGAAACAAATGATAAAATTATTGAGAAAAATATTAATTATATTCCAGGATTATTTAAGTTGTTTGATGAAGGAATTGTTAATTGTAGAGATCACGTTGTTAGAATGCAATCCAAAATTGAATCTAACACAGCAAATACATTACCTGTTACTTATATTGATATTTCCATTCAAGATGATGGGTCTATTGTTATGATTAATGACGGCAATGGCATTGATGTAGTTCAACACCCAGAATATAAAACTTGGGTTCCCGAATTGATCTTTGGACATTTAAGAACATCCACAAATTATAACAAAGAAGAGAAAAAGATTGTAGGCGGAAAGAATGGGTTTGGGTTCAAATTAGTATTAATTTGGTCTGAATGTGGTTCCATTGAAACGATTGATCATATTAGAGGACTCAAATATACTCAAGAATTTAGAGATAATCTTGATGTCATTTGTCCCCCTAAAATTACAAAGGCAGCAAAGGCTAAACCATATACGAAAATCACATTTAAACCTGATTATCAACGATTAGGGATTTCAGGCTTATCTCCAGATATGATCTCGCTTCTAAAAAAGAGAGTATATGATATTTCAGCTGTAACTGATAAAACTATTAAGGTAAAGTATAATTCAGGAATAATTCCAACTAAAAACTTTGAACAATATATCAATTTATACATTGGAGAAAAAGCAACATCGCCAAGAGTTTATGAAATTGCGAATGAACGCTGGGAATATGCGGTTGCATTAACACCAACCAACGAATTTATCCAAGTATCATTTGTTAATGGAATTTATACATCAAAAGGAGGCAAGCATGTTGAATATATTCTCAATCAAATAACAAGAAAATTAGCAGAATTTATTGAAAAGAAGAAAAAAATCAAAGTCAATCCTAACTCAATCAAAGAACAATTAATATTATTCTTGCGATGTGACATTGAAAATCCATCTTTTGATAGTCAAACCAAGGATTTTATGAATACACCAATGGTCAAGTTTGGTTCTAAATGCGACGTTAGTGATAAATTCATAGAAAAAGTTGCCAAGATGGGAGTTATGGATGCGGCGTGCGCAATCACCGAAATAAAAGAGCATAAAACTGCGAAAAAAACAGATGGAGTTAAAAGCAGAACTATACGTGGAATTCCTAAATTAGATGATGCTAATTGGGCAGGAACTGATAAGTCGAACGAATGTATGATTATCTTTTGCGAAGGAGATTCAGCAAAAACCGGTGTTATATCAGGATTGACATCTGAAGACAGAAATACAATTGGAGTTTATCCTCTTAAGGGTAAGGTAATGAATGTGAGAGGAGAAGCGATTACTAAAATATCAGAAAATAAGGAAATTGCGGAAATCAAGAAGATTCTTGGCTTAGAAATGGGAAAAGAATATAAAAATTTAGAAGATGTTCATAAACATTTAAGATATAGCAAAGTAGTATTTATGACGGATCAGGATTTAGATGGTTCTCATATCAAAGGATTATGTATTAATTTGTTCCACAATGAATGGGGTAGTTTGACACGTATTCCCGGATTTATTGGATTTATGAATACTCCAATCTTAAAAGCAAAAAAGGGAACCCAAGAATTAAAGTTTTATAATATTGGAGAGTACAATGAATGGAAGGCACAAAATGAAACAAAAGGATGGGATATTAAATATTACAAGGGGCTTGGAACATCAACAAAGACCGAATTTAGAGAGTATTTTCAAGAGAAGAAATTTGTTGGATTTGAACATACTGGAGAAATAAGTGATAATTCAATCGATATGGTTTTCAATAAGAAACGTGCTGATGATAGAAAAGAATGGTTAGAAATTGTGTATAATAGAGATAGTTTTGCCGATACTAGCAAGCAGATGATTCCTTATGAAGATTTCATTAACAAGGAATTAATTCATTTCTCAAAATATGATTGTGATAGAAGTATTCCAAATTTAATGGATGGTCTTAAAATCAGTTTGAGAAAGATATTGTTTTGTTCTTTTAAGAAAAATCTAACAACTGAAATCAAGGTAGCTCAATTTTCAGGTTATGTATCAGAGAAATCAGGATATCATCATGGAGAAGAAAGTTTGAATAAGGCAATTGTAGGAATGGGACAAAATTTCGTTGGATCTAATAATATCAATTTGCTTTATCCATCTGGACAATTTGGATCTAGAATTAAAGGCGGAAAAGATGCGTCAAGTCCAAGATATATTTTCACTAAACTTGAGAGAATTACTCGTCGTATATTTCCAGAGCAAGATGACAATATTCTTAAATATTTAAATGATGATGGAACTCCAGTTGAACCGCAATTTTATGTTCCAATTATTCCAATGGTTTTGGTAAATGGCTCAACTGGAATTGGGACTGGCTTCAGCACTGAAATTATGTGTTATAATCCAAAAGATATTATTAAATATATAAAGAACAAATTGACTTGTATAACAGATAATATTGTTGAGTTCTTTCCTTATTATGAAGGATTTACGGGAGAAACCACAAAAATAAGCGATACGAAATTTATGTTCAAAGGCAAATATGAGAGATTTGAAACTGATAAAATTAGAGTAACTGAGTTGCCTGTTGGATATTGGACAGAAAATTTCAAAGAATTGCTTAACGACCTTCAAAATGATAAGGATAAAGAAGGCAAGAAAATAAATCCATTTATAAAGGATATTTATGAGAATTATACTGATACAACTGTAGAATTTATCATTACGTTTAGTAAAGGCAAACTGGATGAATTAGAAACCGAAAATGCGGCACAAGGATATAATGGATTGGAAAAACTGCTTAAATTATATACAACTGGATCATCTACAAATATGTATCTATTTACGTCTGAAGATAAATTAAAGAAATATGATACAGTTGAGGACATTATTGATGATTATTATGATGTTCGACTTGAATATTATGAAGATAGAAAGGAGCATATGATTGATTCGTTGGAGCGAGAAATTGTGATATTATCAAATAAGACGAAATATATTCAAGAATTATTAGATGGAACAATTGATTTAAGAAAAAAGAAGAAGCAAGAAATCATTGATATGTTGATAGAAAAAGATTATGATATTATTGAGGAGGATTCTGATTTCAAATATTTAGTAAAAATGTCAATGGATGCAGTATCAGATGAGAATGTAGAAAAATTATTGAAAGAACTTGTGGAAAAGCAAGATATTATTGACCGAATTAAGGCAACAACAATTCAGCAAATGTGGTTATCAGAATTAGAAATTCTTGAGAATGAATATCAAGAATATCAAAGCGAACGAGAACAAGCTCAAAGAGGAGATGTTAAAAAACCAAAAAAGAAACCTGTTATGAAGGTAGTTGGAGGAGGAGGCAAGAGAGTTGTTAAAAAGACAACAAAGGTAAATTTATTGATTGAAGAATAATTAAAAATATAATTTTTTTATTGATTGTATAAAGATTTCAAATGCTAATAAACTCCAAACACTGATTAACTTGTGGATGTATAATGTGTTATTATTAAACAAATTATACATCGATATAAATATTTTTTGTAGCAAACATTCCAATGATTTTTTCACAAGGTTTTAATTCAAATATATTATAATATATATTTACATAAATTAGAACCAATTTGGCATAAGGTAATTATTTTTATCTTTTTGAGTCTCAACAATTGGCATAGCAAGTGGAACAGCTAATGTACTAACATCTCGTAAGTAATTCATATAACCTTGAGCTTCTGAATAAACGTGAAAGACACAATAATCTAAAACGATTTTATTGAGTTGCTCAATTTGGTCAGCTATATTTTGAGGTTGATTAGCAGCATGTTGTAGAAAGACGCTTCTCATAATAACCTTAAGAGCATCACAATCTTGAGTATCGACGGTATATTGTTGATTTGATTTTTTATAAACTCCTGCTCTAATTCCATTTTGAATAATCTGTATATTTTGTTTAGAGAAATATGCGTTAGATAGTGAAGTTTCATCCCATTGTCCTAACGTTGGTTCTCTAAATGTTGTACATTGATTTGCCGGTATTTTATCATATATGGCAAACAATTTAGATAGATCTGGTCCTTGTGTTTTATTAATAATATCAACACGTCCATTTGAACTTTTATAACTGGTCATATTATAATACATTCATAAAATAAATATCTTTTTATTTTATATAGAAATGATTTTCCAAAAGATGGTACTAATAATGGCAACTATATTATTAATTGTTATATTGATAATAATAGGAATAGCATTGTCTAAAGCAAGTGTTTCCGAAATTTGGCCCCCAATCATAGGAGAATGTCCTGATTATTGGGTTGATATGTCGGGAAATGGAGAGGCGTGTTTTAATAGTCATAGTTTAGGAAGATGTAATATACCAAGTGACCCAAAAGCAAATAATATGAAAGAAACAATGAATTTTAATCAGGCTCCATTTACTGGAGACAATGGTCAGTGTGCTAAATATAATTGGGCAAATACGTGTAAACTAACGTGGGATGGTATTACATCAGGAGTAAAAAATCCGTGTGATAAGTCTTAGTAATTAAATCAAAGTATAAATATATTAAATATAATTTATAATATATTTATATGAACTTTTCCAATAATCCAAAAGATTTTTTTAAAAATATGAATGTATTAACAGATGATGTTCTAAATATAATTTATGCATTTATTCCAAAATCAGCAACTATTTTTTTAAATAAAGATTATTATTTATCAGAGCATTGTCTAATAAGAAAATATATAAACAAAAAGAATATTGAAAAATATATGCGAACTATGTTAAGACAAGATAATAATTTTGTATTTAATCAATTGATAATTGAAAACCATAAACGCTGGTTAAATATGAAAAACTATTATTATAAGGAATGTATTTATGGAAATTATCTAAATTTTTTAGAATCCTATGCGTTAGACAATCAATCTATAAAATGTAGACAATTAATTATTAATTTGTTTGAAGAACAAGGATTTAGAAAAAAGCAACATAAAAAGAATACTAGTAGATATGTAAAATGGAGGACTTAAATATAAATAATTTATTAAACCGTGAAGAAGAAGTTGTCAAAATAAAAGAGATATTAAAGGATTTTGATCTAAACAAGACCAATTTAACGACAAAGCGCGGCTTATATATTTATGGAGATCCTGGATCAGGAAAAACTACATTTATAATTAATCTTCTTAAAGAACTTAATTATGATGTAATTAAATATGATGCTGGAGATATAAGAAATAAATCAATAATGGATACAATCACGAAACATAATATGTCTGATAGAAATGTGATGCATATGTTTTATGGCCAAGTAAAACGTATAGCAATAATTATGGATGAGATAGATGGAATGAATAATGGAGATAAGGGTGGGATAAATTCTTTAATAAAAATTATCCGTCCAAAAAAAACTAAAAAGCAACGATTAGAGGAAACTACATTAAACCCAATAATATGTATAGGAAATTATCATATTGATAAAAAAATAAAAGAGTTGATGAAGGTGTGTCATGTAATTGAATTAAAATCTCCAACAAAAGAGCAAACATTGTCTATTGTTAAAAAATTAATTCCGGCATTTTCCTCGTTGTCTGATGATAATGAAATAAAGACAAATATCATTAATTATATTCAAGGAGATTTGCGAAAAATGACTACAATTTATGAGTTATATAAGCATAATGAACATATTTTAAACAATAATATTATTAAAAACATTTTATTAAAAAAGTCGTATAATGACGATACTAGGAAAATAACAAAGAAATTGATAAATAATAATTATTCAATTGACGAGCATTTAACAATAATGAATGAAACAGATAGAACAATTGTTGGGTTATTATGGCACGAAAATATAATAGATGTATTAGGAAAAACTAAGAAGGAGGAATCAATTCCATTTTATTTGAAAATATTAGACAATATGTGTTTTTCAGATTATATTGATAGAATTACATTTCAAAAACAAATATGGCAATTTAACGAGATGAGTTCTTTGATAAAGACTTTTAAAAATAATTCAATGTATCACGAGGAGTTTATGACAAAGAAGAAACAAAAATTTAATCCAATAGAAGTTAGATTTACAAAGGTACTAACAAAATATTCAACAGAATATAATAATTCAATTTTCATTCAGAATTTGTGTCAAGAATTATCAATGGATAAAAATGATATGTTTGCGTTCTTTTTAGATTTAAAAACCAAATATAACGATAATGAAATTATGGCATTATTTGAGAATTGCGATATAACAAAATTAGACATAAATAGAATATATAGATATTTAGAAAAATATACAAAAGAGAATGCGTGTGAAATAGATGAGGTTATATCAGATAATGAACCTGAAGAATAATGAATCTAAGTAATTGAATTAATAAAATTATTAACATTAAAATAATAATTTTATAAAAAGAAAACTGAATACAATAACAATACCAATAATTTATTTTAAAGTCTTTTTTGAACTGCGGATGAACGTTGAAGCCAATTTCGTTTGACTTCAGGAGAAATTGATGTAAAATGATGATTCTCATATTGCTCTGGACTATCATAATACAGCATTAGCGGATAATTTCGCCCATTTCTTCCAGAAGAATCGGTTACTTTAAAATACAAATCTTCGTCTGAACTGCCAACGCGAATAAATTCTTTACAAACTGTTCCTGTAACGGCATTTCTAACATATGAACCATGACCACCAGACCCATAATTTTCAATAGTAATATATTTATAATATTTTCCATCAGTCCAAGTATCATTAAATGGAAGGCTATATTTTTCATAATGTTTTTCTGTTCTTTTAAGTCCTTCTTTTCCAAGTTTAAAATCAACTGAAATATCATCCTTCATATTAACAACATTCTCTAATAAGTCCTCGTAATACATCTCTTGGTTATTATATTAAATATTGAATTGGCTTTAAATCGTTTTATAACAAATTCTTATCTGTGTTAAAATTGGATATTTGATTTGTTAGTTCTTTGACTCTTTTAAGAAGTTCATTAATTAATAAATTTTTATCTAACATTTTTTTTTCATATTCAGCGCGAAGATTTTCAATATCTTTATTTATTGGATTATATAACGATGATATTTGTTGTTGCGTTTGTAGCATTTTGATTCTTTTTTCTCGTTCATCTTCCATTTTTTTAATTTGTTCCAATAATATTGGTTTATGTTCTGGTTTTCCTGGTTCATAATTTTCTAAAACATTATTCATATCATACATATAAAATTGTTTAAGTGTTGGGTCTTTAATAAAATCGTCAACAGTAAAACGAGATGGAATAGTTTTTGTTTGCTCGGGATTAACTAACATTTTTTCCTTATTTAATGAATTATGCTTATGTGATAAAACTAAAATTGTTTTTTGTGTATCTAATTGAATTAACGGTATAGTATATCCTTTTGTAAATTGGTTCTCTTCAGATAACGCTTTATCATTATCATATTTTGTTATTGATAGTAATTCTTTTTTGAACGCAAATGTGGCTGCTGTTGAATGATATTGCTTATATGGCCCACATTGATATACCGTATTTCTGGAATCAAAATATATGTGCATTTCTGATGAACCTGCAAATAAATATTTTGGATTTTGTTGCAAGGTTTCAACAGCGTGCGATATGCGTTCCGGAGGATAATAATCATCGTCATCCATATAAACAATAATGTCTCCAGAACACTTTGTATGCATTAAATTGCGTTTTTTGCCTAATAACATATGCTCTTTATAATAAAAATATTTGACTTGAGGAATGTCTTTAACAAGGTCTTCAATTGGATCACTGCCATCATCAATTATAATCCACTCAATTCTATCTTTTGGATAAGTTTGGTGTTCAAAACATTTAATCATAAAAGGAATAAATGGTCGTCTATTAAATGTTGGAGTACATATACTAACAAATGGATAGACATTATTCTTCTTATTCTTATTCTTTTTTTTATTATTCATAATTTAAATAATATACTACGTTGCTTTTAAATACTTATTAAGTTAATCTTACATTATACTTTTTTGTGTAATTAGAACTTTTTCTTTTTCTACCACCTAATTGTTTATTTGTTTTTTCTGGTTGTTCTACTGATTGGGTTACTGGTTCTGCTGATTGGGTTAATGGTTCTTCTGATTGGGCTAATGGTTCTGCTGTTTCTAATTGAGTTGATGGTTCTTCTGCTGATTGGGTTGGTGGTTCTGCTGCTGGTTCTGCTGCTGGTTCTGCTGGTTCTGCTGCTGGTTCTGCTGATTGGGTTGGTGGTTCTGCTGTTGGTTCTGCTGTTGGTTCTGCTGTTGGTTCTGCTGTTGGTTCTGCTGTT
>Ga0315284_10005779_pt1 | contig 17594 bp, 11 predicted proteins | sample YL17G09_16_MG_FD_203696 | JGI IMG/M metagenome (GOLD analysis project Ga0315284, IMG submission 203696) | Sediment microbial communities from Yellowstone Lake, YNP, Wyoming, USA - YL17G09_16 | ecosystem: Environmental > Aquatic > Freshwater > Lake > Sediment | place: USA: Wyoming | collected...
GCTGGGGCAGATGTACGGTGGCCGGTGGGGCAAGGGTCTCCTGATGTTCTTCGGGCAGGCGGCCAACCTGGTTTTGCTCTTCGCCACAGTGGGCCTGCTCTCGGTGCCGGCCCTGTGGCTTTGGGGCATCATCGACGCCTACGCGGGGGCCGCCCGGGCGCCCGCTGCGGGAGTCGCGATGCGCATGGGAGTCGGCTGAGCACCGACCGACAGTCGGCGCGTCGCCCGGCGGCACATGAGGGTGGAGCGCCTCCGTGGTCGTGGGGCGCCTAGCCGCGGTGTATGCTTGATGGCGCGGGTGCGCCCGCAGTCGCACCGGACGTATTCCTGCAGGGGAAGTGAGGTGCTTGGGATGGCGGAAAAGCATGTAACTGGAGGGCCAGGCTCGACAGACCGCAGGCGAGAGTTCCTGTCGACGCCGTCGACGAAGCTCGGACGGTGGTCCGTCGCGCTGGCAGCCACGTTCGCCGCTCTCTTCATCATCAACGCTACGGTGTTCATGCCCTCGGTCGTGGAGGTGCCGTGGAGGCAAACGGTACTGCCCTTCTACGGCATCGCGATGATGGCGTGTGGGCTGGCCGCCGGCATCGTCGGCCTGATCGCGGTGACACGGCGGCAAGAGCGTTCCTGGATGGTCTGGCTGACCATGGTTCCCGGCCTCTTCGTCATCTTCTTCGTCCTCGGCGAGTTCCTGGTGCCGCACTAAGTACTGAGCGTGGCGCTCGCCGAACGACGGCATCCACGAGATGCGCTGAGACGGTCTGGCCCCGCAGTGACGGCTCCTGGGAGAAAGGGGCCCAATCAACGGCCTGCCATGCGGGCAGGGAATCGAAGTTCGGGCATCTTATGAGGATCAATCCGTTCATTGTTAGCTGAGACGAGGTGGATTGCGTTGGACGCGACGGAGCACAGCCTCTACTCCTCGTACCGGGAGGCACTCCTGGAGCACCTTCTCGTCGGGGAGCTCATGCGGCACATGTGGGTCCGCGGGCTTGGCCGGCTTGAGGTCCTCCAGACCCAGGTGGACGACAGCGGCTATGACCTGGTGCTTGAGGCTAGGTCGGTGATTCGCCACGTCCAGATCAAGGCGACCTTCCGCGGCTCGCGGACGCAGCGGTTCAACGTGAACATAGCCTTATCCACGAAGCCAAGCGGCTGCGTTGTCGTGGTGCTCTTCCACCCCGAGACGCTAGCTATCGGCCCGTTCTGGTGGTTCGGCGCTCCTCCCGGCGAGCCGCTTCCCTCCCTGGATGAGTTCCTCATCGCAAAACATACCAAGGGCAACGCGCAGGGTGTCAAGTTGTCTCGGCCGTCACTGGAGGTAAACTGTGGCCACTCGCATCGCTCTTGTCTCGTGCGTGAAACAGAAACGCGACTCGGCAGCGCCCGCTCGCGACCTTTACTTGTCGCAGCTCTTCCGTGGCCTCCGGCATTACGCCGAAACACAAGCCGATGCCTGGTACATCCTGTCTGCGGAGCATGGCGTCCTTCGTCCTGAGCAGGTTGTTGGACCTTACGAGCGCACGCTAAACACGATGCCTAAGCGCGAGCGGCTTGCCTGGGCCGAGCGCGTACAGCAGCAGCTACTCGAACTCCTTCCCGCTGACGCCGAGGTTATCTTGCTTGCGGGGTTGCGCTACAGGGAAGAGATCGAGCCCTTCCTTCGCAAACGAGGTTTTCCCGTGTCGGTGCCGTTGGAAGGGCTAAGGATTGGCGAGCAGTTGCAGCGATTGAAGCAGGCTGCCGAATGACGTCTCCAGACCGTCCGGCGAGGGAACCCGAGGCTACTTCTCATCCTCCGGGAAAGTCGGCTCCGCCACCCCGATGACTCGCCTGGCTGGTGTGCCCCTGTCGGTCATGGGCCTCTCGCTCAGTACCAGAGGCCCGCGCGAAGGTGCAGCGGTGGCCGCGGAGCGCGGGCTGTCCCCCCAGCCCCTCGGTTCGGGGGCGTTGCCCCGGTCCCGACTCCCGTACGGCCTGGCGTCGGCCAACGCCGCCGCCACGGCATTGATGTGCGACGGTTCCAAGACTGGTTCCCGGCTCCGCTTCTTGATATCGAGGATGAGTTCCAATGGGCTCTGGTAGACGGGCATCGAGCAGTCCTCCGTCTTCACCCACTCGGCCCGAAGTAGGAGAACCACGGGGAGCAGCCAGCTGTCGGGATTAGGGGGGAGCCGGCCGGGAAGGGCCTGGTCGAGCCACTTGCGGAAGAGCCGGACGTGCCGCTGGTTCTGCTCCGTCGGGCTCTTGCAGGACACCCAACGGTTGCCCTCCTTCCGGCGCCAGCGGTCCTTGGTGCCCAGGTACGCGCTGTCCCACGCCTTCGTCTCCACGATGTAGATACCGGCCGGGCCGATGAGGACATGGTCGTACTGCGCGAACTCATCAGGCTCCAGCTCGAGGACTACGTCGTGAGCCACGACCCACTGCTTGGACAGCCACAGCCAAAGCCCGATGGCCACGCGGTCCTCGCCGTCCTGCCCTTGGGAAGCGTTCTCTAGGCGTTTGTGGCTGTCCTTTAGGTTCTCAAGCGGCTTCACGGCCCAGGCCAGCCATGACGGCACTTCGTCGTCCACGCGCTGACGGAGGGCAGCCTTGTCGCGGGCGACCTTCTCCTTGATCGTGGCGCGAAAGAGATCCTTGATTTCCCTGCTCTGGCTGACTGAGCGTGGGGGCACGGGACGACCTCCTTGACCATGGCAACATTTCCCTTCGGGGTGTTCCTGCCTGCTCCTGCCGTTGCCCGCCGGGCACGTTGTGGAGGCTTCTCGGCGCCGACCGGCTTGGGCCAGGCCTCTCGGTCTACTTGCTCATGCGGCTTGCGCCGGTTTCTCGGCCCGGGCGTCCATAGGCCTCCCTCATCAATGGAAGATGCCTCCAGGAACTGGCAGGATTCGACGGCCTCGGCCGCCAATGGCAGAAATGGCTGTCTGGACCAGGCCGGGCGACTCCGCTCTCCCTGTTCTTTGAGAGCGGAATGCTCGGCGCTAGCACGTTCATGAGCAGGGGAATGACTCGGGGGGAATGCCAGATGCCATGGAGAGACTTTGACGCCCGTCCCTTCTTGAGAGGGCTTGGCTTGGAGGCTGAGCGGACCACGCCTCTTCGCACCAACGAAACCTGCTTCATGCGTCGCCAACATCGATGCGGCAAGGTGTTCGGCGCCTCCAAGTCCTGCTTCGTGGCCTGCCCGACTGACGAGTCGTTGGAGCCGCTGCTTGCTCTTGTGGAGGCGAAGCTAGCTGCCCATGGTATTGAAGCCGTGGTCGCGATCAGGGAGCGTGCGTACGGCCAAGAAATCGTGTGCACGAAGATCTGCGGACGCATCATTGAGTCCCGCTTCTGCCTCGTGGTCCTGGACGAAGTCAAGCGCGACGGCGTCAGCCTGGCTAACCCCAACGTATACTACGAGTACGGGCTGATGACGGCCCTTCGCAAGCATGTGATTCCCTTTCAACGTGACGGAATGGCCCTCGCCTTCAACATCCAGAACCAGGATACAGTCAAGTACAACGACCGCAACATGGCTGAGGAGATTGAACGGGCAATCCGTGATGCCATAGCTCAGACCGAGCGAGGGCAGCAGCCGGAAGACGCCGATTTGCCCGTCAGCGCAAGGGGCGTGCGCCGTCGCCTGGAATTGGCTGGCTATGTGCAAGTACCGTCAGAGACAAACGTGCTCGCGAACGTGGCGACGGAGGACACGCAGTTCATGACCTTAGTCTCGAAATCCGACGGCTACCTCTTCCTGGCCAAGGTCGATAACGACAGAGACGTAGGGAACTACCTCGATGACCTGCCGGTGCTGGTCTACCGGCTCGAGGAGCTTCGGCGGCGTACTGAGGTAGAGCTTCGCGACCTGCGCGCCAGTGTCGAAGCCCGCCGAGGCTCGGACAAGCTTCACATGAAGGCGATATTCGACACTCAATCCTTCCTTGAGCAGCGTGAGTTGGACCTGGAGAATAAGAGGGCTCCTATTCTAGAGACGAGGCTCCGGAGTCTCGAAGCCGCCCACCTAGGCTTCATCTCAGCCCCTGAAGTAGACGCTAGTTTGCTCAAAGTGCAGACCGAAGCGGCCTTAGCGGACATTCCCATCACGCCTGTTTGGAACGAGGGCACGTCTTTGCGCATCGGAGATGCTACGGTCGAATTGGGCCGCAGTTTGCCCGAAAGCGCAGCCGCACGAGACCTCTAAGCTCCTCGTGGTCGAGAGGTTCTTGGCATCGCCGAACAAGCGGATCAACCTGGTTCGCTTCGCTCGCAGGTTATCCGCATAGCGTTCGCCACCCAAAGGAGAGACAAATGAGTCAGACGACGTTCATAATCGACTGCCCTGGGTGCAAAGCAAAGGTCGCGGCCTCCGAGCAAGGAAGGGCATCGCGCACTGGTTTTGACGATGAAGTCGGCGAACCGTATGGCACTACGTTGTTCGTGGGCTCGTGCCCAAGCTGTGGGTCACTACTTGCGGGCGAGTCCCATCAATTGGATTTCCAGGGCCACAATGCTTTCGAGGATGGATGGTCGGACATCGTGCGGGTGTATCCGAAGCCGCCAAAGGCATTCCTGAGTGACCGTATCCCTCGGGTTGCCAAAGCCTCTCTTGACGAGGCAGATCGATCACTTCAGGCTAACGCGAACATCGCCGCGTGCGCCATGCTCGGCCGTGCACTCGAAGCAGTGTGCCGCGACATACTTGAGCCTGCACCGACCACGGCGCCTGCTCCCGGTACACCGCCACCCAAGCAAAAGATCAAGCTTGGGCGAGGAATCAAGAAGTTGAAGGACAAGGGAGTCATTGATGATAGGCTCTATGATTGGAGTCAGCAGCTACATGCATTTCGGAACCTTGCCGCTCACCCAGAAGATATTTCTATCACCCGGGAAGACGCCGAAGACCTTCAATCATTTGTCTATGCGATTATCGAGTACATCTATGATCTCACCGATAGATACGAAGAGTTCAAGGCTCGTATGAAGAGGAAGGCGCAGAAGAAGCGAACCAGCGGGCGAACGGTACGGCCTTAGACGAGTCGTTGGCCCGACTCGCCGAGGCCCCGGTTGACTTGCAGGCGCCATCTCCCCAATGCGACTTCTCCCGGTACCCCGAGCGCTACTCCATCCGCCCCGTTCAACCTGTCTCGCAGCCCTTCTTCCTCGCGCTCGGCCCGGCAGACGGCAGGGCGGCCGCCTTGCGTGCCGAATTCCGGTAGGCAATGCTTCCCAGTATCGCCGGGCCAACATGGAACTGCAGCGGCCCCCAAACGTCAGCCGAGTGCCGCTGAGCTCCAAGGCGCTAGTCCGAGTGAGCGAGGCCAAGCCGGTCCCTGCGAACGCATTCCTTGGCAAGTAGACCCTGACCCGGATGGAGTTGGCCTCGCCGGCCTTGGTGGGGCCGGGGGCGCCATGGGTCGTGACCGTGTGGGGTATCCCCAGACCACGTCGGACCAGGCCCCTAAGGTGCTCGAGCCAGTCCTCGTAGCTCATCCTGTTCCCCAGGCTGAGGTGGATCAAGACCTTACCCCCCGTCCCCGAGGATGGCCCAGGTGGCCACCATGCCTTCCTTGAGCCTCGCCTGCCCCGCAGCGACTCGCAGATATTCCTCCCCGAGGCCCGGCTCACGTAGATTGTGCGCCCCCCGCCGCTAAACCCGAAGCCATCATGGCAGGAAGCGTCCGATGTCGACAGGAATCTCCTCTGGTGAGACAGGTTTCCACTTTAGGAGTGCGGGTGGGATAATCAGAAGAGAATGGCTCCATTACTACGATGAGACACCAAGCCACAGGGCAATATTGGGTCGGCTCGGCGTGCTGGAGTATCTAGAGTGCACTAGTCCGGAGGCAGAGAAGGGCTGGGGAGATTGATGGCCGTGGCCCCCGACATCGACTTTCTGGCCGACCCCGAGGTTGTTCGTATCGTGGTCGAAGGCTACCGCCTGGGCTACGGGCATCTCGCCAATCCCGGCTTCGGGGCCGAGGTGTCCCTCATCGACCCGCTGCCTCACCAACGATTGGCGGTTTACGGTCCCATGCTCAGCGAGCGGCCGTTGCGCTTTCTCTTGGCCGACGATGCCGGAGCCGGGAAGACCATCATGACCGGCCTCTACATTCGGGAGATGCTCAGCCGCCGGCTGCTCCGTCGGGTCCTCATCATTCCTCCGGCCGGGCTGGTCACCAACTGGAACCGCGAGCTCAGGAACCTGTTCAGTCTCACGCCCGCCGTCCTCAGGGGTCCGGATGCCCTCGCCGGGAACCCGTTCGTTGGCCCGGACTCCGACCTCATCATCGTCAGCGTCGACACCCTCGCCGGAGACCGCATGTTTGCCCGCCTGGCCGAGCCAGACGTGGAGCCCTATGACCTCGTGGTCTTCGACGAGGCCCACAAACTCGCCGCGCGTGAGGACCCCGACGGCCACATCCGCAAGACGGACCGCTACCGCCTAGCCGAGGCCCTCGCGGGAATCAGCCCCCCTGAGCCTTCTCGCCGGCTACCCTGGACGGCCCGCAACATCCTTCTCCTCACGGCCACGCCCCACATGGGTAAGGACTTTCCGTACTACTGCCTCTGGCGGCTTCTTGAGCCCGAAGCGCTCTCCACGGAACAGGCCTTCAAGGACTACCCAGCCTCCGAGCGCCGGCGCCATTTCATCCGGCGGACCAAGGAGGAAATGGTCGACTACTCGGGCTGCCCGCTGTATCCCACGCGAGTCTCCGACACCCTCAGCTACGACCTGACGCCTCAGGAGCAGCGCCTTTACGACCAGACCACCGCCTACATCGGAAGCTACTACAACCGGGCTCGCATCCTCAACCGGACAGCTGCCCAACTGGCCATGAGCGTGTTCCAGCGCCGCCTGGCCAGCTCCACGTACGCGATGGCGAGATCGTTCGAACGCCGGCTAGAGAAGCTTGACCGCCTCATCGACGACCTACGGACCGGGCGCCTCTCCACCGACCAGCTCATCGCTCGTCAGACCCGCCTCAATGAGGTCCCCGACCCCTATGATGAGTCCACGGCCGATGAAGAGGAAGCCGCGGGTGACCGCGAAGGCCTGGAGACAGCCGAGGAGCGTCTCCTCGGCGGGGTCGTAGCCGTCAACCTGGCTGAGCTTCAGACGGAGAAGGCCAAGGTCGAGGAACTCCTGGCCCTGGCCGGGGACGTTATGCAGGCCGGCAGTGGCACCAAGTTCGATAAGCTGCTCGAGGTCCTCCGCGACCCCCGCTTCCGCGACGAGAAGTTCATCATCTTCACCGAGCATCGGGATACTCTTGAGTTCCTAACCCGCCGCCTTGAAGCTATCGGGCATGGCGGCCGGGTGGCCCGAATCCACGGCGGCCTGGACAGTGACGAGCGGGAGGCCCAGATCGAGTTCTTTCGGGCGCCGGCGGCCGAGGATGGAGCCAGCTACTTGGTGGCCACCGACGCGGCGGGCGAGGGCATCAATCTGCAGTTCTGTTGGCTCATGGTGAACTACGACATACCCTGGAACCCGGCCCGGCTCGAGCAGCGGATGGGCCGTATCCATCGCTACCTCCAAAAGCACGACCCGGTCTTCGTCACGAACCTGGTGGCCGGGCAAACGCGGGAGGGCCGGGTTCTCCGGATCCTCCTGGAGAAGCTCGAACGCATCCGACGTGAACTCGGAAGCGACAAGGTCTTTGATGTGGTCGGCCGCCTCTTCGAGGGCGTGTCGTTTGGCCGCTACATGGAGAAAGCCCTGACCGATGGGGGCCTGGACGAAGCGACCGCCGACATCGAAGGACGACTGACCCGGCAGCAGGTCGAAGCCCTTCAAGCGCGCGAACGCCGTCTCTATGGCGACGGCGGCGACGTGAAGCGCGAACTTCCCAGGCTTCAGGCCGACCTCGAGCGCGAGGATTTAAGGCGCCTCCTGCCCGGGTACGTCCGCCATTTCGTCGAGCGGGCGGCGCCGCTCATCCAGGTCGGCCTCCTGGGCAATCCCGAGGGAGAATTCTCCTTTGTGCCCCTCAAGCCGGGTGCCCTCGATCCACTCTCGTCTGCGCTGGAACGGTACCCTGCCGGTCAGCGAAACCTGTTCAGCCTGGAGCGTCCGTCGCGGGACGCCAAGGTCATCTTCCTGCGGCCCGGCGAGCCGGTCTTCGAACGGTTGCGGGAGCATGTCTGCGGAAGTCTAGAGGGGGAAGCCCTGAGGGGTGGGGTCTTTGTCGACCCCTACGCCCAGGCCCCGTACCTCTTCCACGTGGCTCTCTTCTCCGTGGTCAGGCGGGCCGATCCCGCGACCGTCGGACTTGAGCGGGAAGAACTCTTGGAGCAGAGGCTTATCGGCCTGCGCCAGGAGGAAGATGGCAGCCTGGCCAAGTGTCCCGTCGAGCACCTTCTGCTCCTGCGCGGAGGAGGACGCTTGCCCGCTGCCGGCCGCCTGGCGGCCGCACCGGCTCGGGGCCGGGACGCTGCCGCCGCCTGGGTGGGCGACGAAGTAGCCGCCTTGCGGGTGGAAGACCGGCGCGACGCCCTGCGGGCGACGTTGCCCGCCCGAAGAGAGACCCTGGCCCGGGGCTTCAACTTCCGGCAGGCCGAATTGGCCGCCCGCCGGAAGAAGCTTCGGGAGAGGGTGGAGGCTGGCGACAGGAAGGCCGAATTGGAGCTGGAGGCCGTCAAGCTTGAGCAGGAGCAGGCAGAGTCCGAGGCCCACCGCGCGGCCTCGCGCTTGGCGCGTGAGGCGGACCTCATCGCCGCCAGCGACGTGGTCTTCCTGGCTCATGCCTTCGTCGCCCCATCCGTCGACCCGGAAGAGCGCTCTCGCCACGATGCCCGGGTTGAGGCCCTGGCGATGAGCGTGGCCATCCGCTACGAGGAAGACCTTGGGGCCGTGGTGAAAGATGTGTCGACCCCTGACCGGGCGCGGGCCGAAGGCCTCGGGGACTGGCCGGGCTTCGATCTTCTCTCTGTCCGGCCGGACGGCGAGACCCTGGCCATCGAAGTGAAGGGACGGGCCGCCGGCGGGCAGGTGGAGGTCACCAGGAACGAGTGGGTCCAGGCTGTGAACCAGGGTCCCCGCTACTGGTTCTACGTGGTCTACGGCTGCGCGACCCCGGCACCGGCCTTGGCGCGGGTCAAAGACCCCTTCGACCGCCTTCTCGCCCAGGCCAAAGGAAGCGTGCTCATAAACCAGACCGTCATCCTAGAGGCGGCGGAGGAGTGAACCTTTCGTGACCGACCCTCTCGGTTCTGATGGGTCGCGGCTCATCGAGGCGGCCTTTCCCCTAAGGCAGGCTTCTATCGATTCCCTCCACGAGAAGAGCGTTCGCCATGGCCACATCTCCACGCTCCACATCTGGCCGGCGCGCCGGCCGCTGGCCGCCTGTCGGGCGGCGCTCATCGCTACGCTCCTCCCTGACCCCGGCGACTCCGACGAGAGAAAAGGTCTCGTGGAGAGGCTGGGCGGTCATCTAGTCGAGCGGGTCGAAACCCGCAAGGTTGCTGGCAAGGAGGTCGAAGTCCGGCGCGAGGAGACCGAAGGCGGCATCCTCCACTGGGGGCGCGAGTCCGGCCCGGACCTGAGCTGGTTCCGGGATGAGATACGGAAGGCCTACGGAGGCCGCGCTCCGGTGGTCCTGGATCCCTTCGCTGGCGGCGGCTCCATCCCGCTGGAGGCCATGCGTCTCGGGTGTGAGGCCTTGGCCATCGACCTCAACCCCGTGGCCTGGTTCCTCCTCAAATGCACTCTGGAGTACCCGCACCGGCTGGCGGGCAAGACCTGGCCCCTCCCCGAGTTTGCCCTGGAGCTACCGGGCTTCGTGGAGAACTTCCTCGGCGCCCCCTCGGCGGCAGGCGGACCCGGCAAGGGCCAGGGGAAGAGCAAGGCCGACATCCGGGGCAGGCTCCAGGGCGTCCAGCAAGGACTCTTCCCCCTTCCCGAGGCCGCCCTAGCCTGGCACGTACGGGCCTGGGGCCGGTGGATTCGGGAGCGGGCCAAGGCCGACCTGGAGCGCTTCTACCCCGTGGTCGAGGGCAAGACGACCGTGGCCTACCTCTGGGCCAGGACCGTGACCTGCAAGAACTGCCGGGGAGAGCTTCCCCTCCTCAAGACCCGCTGGCTCTGCCGGAAGCCCCGGAAGAAGGTCGTCCTTCACCTGGAGACCAAACCCGGCGACCCGAGGGCTACCTTCACCGTTCGAGACCTTGTCAGCGAGACGGCAGCAGACGGAAGCGCGGCTGGCACGAATGAGACGCACGGAACGATGACCCGCGCCGGCGCGACATGCCCGCATTGCGGGGTCATCACGACCAGAGACGACCTTCGCCAAATCGGACGTTCAGGAGGCTTTGGTGAGCGCCTGGTAGCAGTGGTGGTCGAAGGCTCGGACGGGAAGGGCTACCGGCTGCCGACGAGCGAAGAGATGGCTCTCGCCGAGGAATCCAGAGAGTCGTCTAGCGCCGCTTTTCGGGACGTCCCGTTCGGGCCACCTAGCGACCCAATAACGCCAAACGCGAAGGGCGACACCTGGTGCATTCTCTATGGCTTCGACACGTTCGAGAAGCTCTTCAGCCCCCGCCAGCTGCTAGTCCTGGGGACCTTTGCCCGGCACACGCGGGCGGCGATTGAGGCCATGGGGCGGTTGGGCTACCCTGCGGAATGGGTTGAGGCGGTGGGTGGCCTCCTCGGCCTTGGGGTGGACAAGCTGGCAGACTACAACTCTGAGTTGTGTACGTGGCATGTAGCTCGAGAGATTCTTGGACATACATTCGTCCGCTTTGCGCTTCCAATCACTTGGGACTTCGCGGAAATCAACCCTCTCTCGGACTCTACCGGCAACTACACGGCCTGCCTGGAATGGGTCTGCCGGGCAACCGAGCACACCTCAGCGGCGGCGGCGGGTCAGCCCGCGCCGCGAGCCATCCGGGGTTCATCTACGAGCCAATCGGTGCCGCCGGGCTCTGTGGATGTGGTTCTGACCGACCCGCCCTACTACGACGCCATCGGATACTCGGTCACTATGGACTTCTTCTATGTGTGGCTTCGGCGGACCACGCGGGGCCTCGCCCGCGACGTGGACGCCGCCTTCTCCGGCGAGCTTGCCCCGAAGTGGGACGAAGGGGCGAGCGACGGTGAGCTCGTCGACGACAGCAGCCGTTTCGGAGGAGACCGGGAGAAGTCCCGCGCCGCTTACGAGAACGGCATGCTCAGGGCTTTCCAGGAGTGCTACCGGGTCCTTCGCCCCGAGGGTCGGCTGGTCGTGGTCTTCGCCCAGAAAAACCCGACGGCGTGGGAGGCGATTGTCTCGGCCATACTCCGCGCCGGATTTGTCGTGACGGCCAGCTGGCCCATTCAGACCGAAATGGCCAACCGGACCCGGGCTCTCACGGGCGCGGCTCTATCGTCCTCGGTCTGGCTCGTCTGCCGAAAGCGGCCCGCGGCCGCTCGTCCGGGTTGGGATGGTCAGGTCCTCGAGGAGATGAAGACCAACCTCTGGGGCAAGCGCGACGAGTCCGGCCGCTGGCTCCAAAGGCCGACTCTGCGAGACTTTTGGGACGCCGGTATCCGGGGTCCCGACTTCGTCTGGGCGGCCACCGGTCCCGCCCTGGAGGCCTACAGTCGCTACCCGGCCGTGAAGAAGGCCGACAGCCCGAGTCAGGTCATGACCGTGGGCGAGTTTCTCCGCCACGTGCGGCGTCTGGTGGTGGACTTCGTCGTGGGCCGCGTCCTCTCACCGGATGGCGACCAAGCCGCCGTGGAGGCGCTCGACGACGTGACTACGTACTACCTCCTCCACCGTCACACCTTCCGGTTCGCCGATACCCCGAGCGGGGCCGTGATTCTCTACGCGGTCTCCTGCGGTCTCGCCGACCGGGACCTGGCTGACGAATACGACCTTCTTGCCCGCACCGGGCGGCAGGCCGCCGCCGCGGGCTCGCTCTCGGACAGCGACGATGAGAGCGCTGAGGAAGACGTGGGTGAGGGCGGGAGGGATGGGGAGAGCGGGGAGGCCGTCCCTGCCCCCGAGGGCAGTGGAACGAGCGTGCGGCTCAAGGCCTGGCATGAGCGGAGTGGGAAGCGCCTGGGCTATGAGACCGGCGGCAAACCCGTCCATCTCATCGATCAAGCCCACCGCCTCATGCAGCTCTGGCGGGCCGGGGACGTCGCGGCGGTCGACGCCTACATCCGGGACCAAGCCCTGACCGCGAACTCGCTCTTCCGCCAGGTCCTCCAGGCGCTTATCGAGATGGCCGAGCCCGGCGTCCAGGAACGGACGCTCCTGGAGAGCATCAGTAACCACATTTCTGGCCGCCGGGCACCCGACCCGCTTCAGCGTCAGACGGCCTTCGAGGACTTCTGAGGTATCCGGAAGGGGAGAGCACCAATGACCGGCACGACCCTCACTCCTTGGAACGCGGTGGTGAGCCTGCGGGACGACCTTCGCTCCGGCGATCTCTCGCTGGCCATCTTTGCCGCCGACCTCTACGCCGTGGTGATGGGTACGGCGCGGCCCGTTTACCAGGACCCGAAGGAGTTCTTCACCCTCACCTATCCGGCCTACAACCTCAGGGAACTGGCCAAGGAGGTCATTCTGCGGCTCGACGGCCAGACCGACCGGGCCGTGCGGCAACTCGAACTGACCTACGGCGGAGGCAAGACGCACGCCCTTATCACGCTCTACCACCTCGCGCGCGACCCGGAGAGCTTGCCCGACCTGCCGGCCGTCCGCGAGTTCGTCCAGCACGCCGGGCGGAAGCCCCCTCGGGCCCGCGTCGCCGTGCTGGCTTTCGACAAACTCGACGTCGAGAAAGGCATGGAGGTCGTCTCACCCCAGGGCGAGCGCCGGTGGCTCAGGCACCCCTGGAGTGTGCTGGCCTACCAGATTGCCGGCGCTGATGGCCTCCGGCTGCTCCACGCCGACGACCTGGACGAGGAGCGCGATAGCCCTCCCGCCGAGAACCTGCTCCGCGAACTCCTGGCGGCGCCCGCCAAGGAGGGGCTCGGGACCCTCATCCTCATTGACGAGGTCCTCATGTACGCCCGGGGGAAAGTGGACCTCGACGAGGCCTGGCTCGGGCGCCTGGCGAGCTTCTTTCAGTATCTCACCCAGGCGGCCACGGCCGTGGATCGCTGCGCGATAGTGGCGTCCCTCCTGGCCACTGACCCGCGCAAGAGCGACGCCATGGGCAAGAAGATAACCGGCGAGTTCGCGGCCATCTTCCGGCGGGAGAAGGAGGAGGGCATCCAACCGATTCTCAAGCAGGACGTGGCCGAGATTCTCCGGCGGCGCTTCTTCACGCCCGAGTCCATCAAGGACCGCGAACTCTTTCGGCCCGTCGTCGCCGCCGCCCTCCAGGGCATCCGGACCCTCGACGACCTCACGCTGAAACAGGGCGCGGAAGCCGAGGACCGTTACCTCGACAGCTACCCCTTCCACCCCGACCTTACCGACGTTTTCTACACCAAGTGGACCAACCTTGAGGGCTTCCAGCGGACCAGGGGCATCCTACGGACCTTCGCTCTCGCCCTACGCGACGCCGAGCCCTGGGACACCTGCCCCCTTGTGGGCGCCAATGTGTTTCTGTCCAAGCCCGGCGGGAAAGGCGTAGCCGAAACGGGGCTATCCGAAGCGGCCCGCGAGCTCACCGGGGTGGCCGGCACCGAGGAGTATGAGGGCAAGCGTCAAGATTGGACGGGCATCCTCGAAGGGGAGCTCGGCAAGGCCCGCGATATCCAGACGGCCGCGCCTGCCCTGCGCCACCGGGAGGTGGAACAGGCCGTCTTCGGCACGTTCCTTCACTCCCAGCCGGTGGGCCAGAAGGCTCTTACCCGTGAACTCATGGCTCTCCTGGGGCAGACGCGCCCGGATAGGATTGAGCTAGAGAAGGCCCTCGGGCGCTGGGCTGAGGCATCCTGGTTCCTCGATGAAGCCAGCCTCGCGGACCTGAGCCGCAGCGCCGAGGCTGAGAAGGTCCTCCCCAAGACCTGGCGGCTCGGCTCAAGACCGAACCTGACCCAGATGCACCAGGCGGCCATGGCCCGGATTTCGGCGGAGTTGGTCGAGGCCCGCCTCACCGAGGACATCGGCCGGGCCAAATCCCTCACCGCCGGCGCTTCGGGGGCGGGCGCCCGCGTCCATACCCTCCCCGACTACCCGAAGGACATCGAAGACGACGGCGAGTTCCACTACGCCGTCCTGGGGCCGAAGGCGGCCTGCGAGCCCAGTCACCCCGGCCCGGAGGCTTGCCGGTTTCTTGAGGTGACCACCGGGCCGCAGAAGCCGCGGGTGTGCAAGAACGCCGTAGTCCTCGCCGTGCCGTCGCGCGAGGGTCTGGAAGTGGCCCGCACTCGTATCCGCGCCTACCTCGGCTGGGAGGATGTCGACGCCGAACTGAAGGAGCAGAAGATTGCGGACCCCCTCCACTGGGCTGCTCTCCGGGCTCGGAGGGACGAGGCGCAGAAGGCCATTCCCGAGGCCATTCGACAGGCCTACTGCATAGTGGTCACCTTGGGCAAGGATGGGAAGCCCGAGGCCTTCAAGGCTACGGTCGGCGGCGAGGCTCTGTTCGCGGTCATCAAGGCCGACCCACGGTCCCGAATACAGGAGACTCCCGTCGACCAAGACGCGCTGCTCCCCGGGGGGCCGTATGACCTCTGGCAGGAAGGCGAGACGGCGCGGCGGGTGAAGGATCTCACGAGCGCCTTCGCGCAGGTTTCCAAACTACCCAAGATGCTCAAGCCGCAGGCCATCATCGAGACCCTCCTCGCCGGATGCCAGTCGGGCATCTTCGTCATGCGCTACACCCGGCCCGACCGTTCGGTCAGGACCTTCTGGCGGGTCAGACCCGACGAGGTGGCCCTCAAAGACCCCAGCCTGGAGGTAGTCCTCCCCAAGGCCGCTATCCTCACCGAACTCGACCCCGGCCTTCTCGTGCCCGGCGTCTTGCCGGGACTGTGGCCGAGCCGTGCCAACGTTGCCGTCGCGGCTGGACCCAGCCCCACCGAGCCGACCGCGGGCAGCCCTCGGCTAAGCATCACCTTCGGGGACCTCCTGGAGTTACTTCGCGGGTGGCCGAACGGTCGAAGTGTCGCGGGGAACCTACAGCGAGACCCTCGCCGTTCCGAAGGCAGACCGCCCCGTCGTGGACCTGGCCGTGCGGGCGGCTGTGACGCTCGGGAAACTCTGGCTCACAGCCGCTGGCGGCGCGAGCATCCTGGAGGAGGAAATCCCGGCCGGCATCCTGAGTGAGGCGGCTGCGCTGTCGGCGCCGCCCGATCCCATCCTCGCCATCGACATCCTTCCTGACCGGCTTCCGGCGGCCTGGCCTAACCCTAAGGGCCCGACGAGTGCCTTGGCCATTCTCAGCGCCGGTTCAGCCCGGGCTGGCGAGCCGCTCCCTTGGGTGACCGTGCGGAAAGCCATCGACGGCGGCATCAGGGTGCAGCTTCTTGAGCTTGCCGCTGGTTCCGCGCCTTGGCCGGCAGAAATAGCCTCAGCCAAGGATGTGCGGATACTCGTGAAGCAGGGACTGTTCCCCTCGGTTTCGCCCTCTCCGAGTTGGCCGATGGTCGCCGAGGCGGAGCTCTCGGGTGCGGAGATGCAGAACCTAGCGGACCAAATCCCCGGACTCAGTAAGGAGGCCGGGCATCTGATCACTTACCGGCTGAAGGTCGAACTGGGGGAGACGACCGAGGAGACGATTCAGCGGGTGCGGGAGCTGCTGGCCAAGGTGGCGGAGAAGCTTAGACTCGGCCGTCCTGTGTAGACCTATTCGCTGGTGAGCTTGGAGTAGAGCGAGTGCCGCCAGGGCCTTGAAACAACTGCAGCAGGGTCCGGGGGAGAATAGGCGGGAGAGCAAGTTAGGGACAGAAGGGACGGAGGGCACGCAATCCACTGCGACTCCTACCTGGCCCTGGGTCGCAGTGCGTTAGTGGCAGAGACGCTGACTCAGCAGGGGACCGTTGTTGGTGCCGTGCGCGATAGGACGGCCGACGGGGTGCCCCTCGCGGGCGGCGCGAACCCGTCGACTCGGGCGGCCAGTCTGCGAAGGATTCCTCACACTCGGAGTCGGCCATGTCGTCGGATGTCCCAGTGTCTCCGGGAATACGACTGCCAACAGCGAGCATCACTGACCGGCTGCGGCGCAGGCCCCCTCTCATCAATTCGGTGAGCCGGCCTGTTGTTGCGGCCCGAGACCCCAGCCAGCCGTTCTGGCAGAGCTCAGTGAACTGGGTGTTCGTGAGGTGTCTTCGGATGTTGCCAAAGGATACCAGCTTTCCGGCTTTCGCGCCACGGCACTCCGGCGAACTCAGAAACAAGGCTAGGTAGGATAGGGGCAGGTACATTCCCTTTGACAGCTCCACCAGGTGGCGGTCTGCCTTCGGGGAGCAGAACTTGACATAGCACGGGCCTGCGTTGAGGCGGTAGTTGCGTAACACCGCCGCCTCGCCTCCAGACCAGCTTCCCACCTCGGTCATTCGCTTCATCTCCGAGGCGAAGCTCTTGTCGCGAGTCGGACGATACACGAGCCTTCGGGCGGTGCCGGAACCTTCCTCAGCCAGACGCTTGTACTGAACCAGCAGATATGCGCCGAAATCGTGGTTGTAGTAGATGAGGTCAACGCCCAGTGCAGCCTCGAGAGGGGTCCGGTTGACGTTCAGTACGGTCACCCGATGGCCACCGCTTTCGAACAGCGCCCCTCCTACAGAGTATTTGGCGACTACCTTCCAATCCCCAAACACACTCATGTCGTTTTGGATGATGGTGTCCTCTCCGACCGTGGTGCTCTCCAATCCGCGGAGAAACGGAGCCGGCTCGCCGGGAGGGGTCCATCTGAGGGCGCCACGCTCAACACCTCCGAGGTCAAGTGCCACGCACACCGCGTCTCTTTCCTCGGCAATGAGCGTCGAGATACTACTCCTCTTGAGAAGCCACGCGGGTGTACGAACAGCCAGAGAACTCACACCGTTGGCTATCTCCGGAAAGTGGGTTCCCAGAACGCTCAGGAGCGACTTCCACGAGCCCGGAGGGATACGCCCCTCCAAGTCAAACGACTTGCGGATGGGCGTCACGGTCTTGCCTTGGAGAAGCTTCAGTATCTCCGAGACCGCCACCGGTTCGACCTGAACGATGCTGTCAATAGTTAGTCGGCGCTCGAATGACGTTACTCGCGGACCCTTGGCCAGGCGTCCCACAGCTCGGACCTTGCCATCAGCGCACAAAATTGCTGCGGAGACGCTGTCCAGTGGTCGGTCACTCGGCCAAGCCAGCGTGAAGCGTGGGCGCTCCAGTACCTCGTCGACCAGAGTTGTTCTGGTGTCCGACAGATGAACCACCGACCCCCCGATTGGCGGGGAATGCCCTTCGGTCACAGACGATGCCCTCCCCAGAGCCGCCATGCGTGTTCGGCGTCACCGCGCCCGTTCTCCGCCCCCGGCACGCAGCGTGCCTCCGGCAGTGGAGTCGAGGCTACCTTCTTGCTGCCGGCTTCCTGCGAAGCCTCCCTTTGCTGTCTGTGCTAAACCAAAAGGGGGCCACGTGACCATCGAAAAGGGAGCCACCCCGTAGGTGTCGGGGAGCTAGAGCAAGAGGGCACGTCGCACCCACACCCAACCTGCTAGGCTTTGGTTGACCGAC
>Ga0315284_10005780_pt1 | contig 17593 bp, 13 predicted proteins | sample YL17G09_16_MG_FD_203696 | JGI IMG/M metagenome (GOLD analysis project Ga0315284, IMG submission 203696) | Sediment microbial communities from Yellowstone Lake, YNP, Wyoming, USA - YL17G09_16 | ecosystem: Environmental > Aquatic > Freshwater > Lake > Sediment | place: USA: Wyoming | collected...
GCGGCGATGCCTTGTCCTCACCCCCCCCCCCCCCCACACCCCCCCCCGCGCCGCCCCAATCGAATCGTTTTTCTCTTCGACCTCGACCTCCCTCCAAAACCTCCAGACTCCTCTCTCGAACCTCACCGCCCCCGCGCTTTCCCCCTCTCCCACCTTCCAAAAAAAAAACAGCGCATCGGCGCCCTCGCCGCGGGCACGGGCGCGGGGGTCGCCCTCTCCCTCTTCGCCGGCGACCCAGACTACTCTTGGACCGACCTCCAGTTCGACGCCGCCTCGTCGGCTTCCGCACTCCTCAGGAAATCGCTCGACGGCGAGAGGGCGCACGTCGCCGCGGTCTGGGCCGCGAGCCGCGGCCTGCTTCCCCGCGAGTCGCGCCCGGACCCGCCGGCGCTGCGGGTGGCGGCCTTCGGGCGGGAGTTCCGCAACCCTCTGGGCCTCGCCGCGGGCTTTGACAAGGACGCCGAGGGCGCCGAGGCCCTGCTGAACCTGGGCTTCGGGTTCATCGAGGTGGGGTCCATCACCCCGCTGCCTCAGCCCGGCAACCCAAAGCCGCGCGTGTTCCGCGTGCCCTCCCAGGCGGCCATCATCAACCGCTACGGCTTCAACTCGAAGGGGCACGAGCCCGCCCTGAAGCTGATCTCGGAGTTCCGCGCGCGCTTCCCGATCGACTCCTCCCCGCCCCCCGCGAAGGGGACGCTGCTCTCGGCGCACCACCCTCCGGCCGCGGGGAGGCTCGGGATCAACCTGGGGAAGAACAAGGCGCAGGAGGACGCTTCGCAGGATTACGCGGAGGGCGCGCGGCGGTTTGCGCCGCTCGCCGACTTTTTGGTGGTCAACGTGTCCTCGCCAAACACCCCGGGGTTGAGGGCGCTGCAGGGCAAGAAAGCTCTGACCGATCTGCTCAGAGCGGCGGTGGCCGCTAGGGACGCGGGGGTCAAGGAGGCCGGGGTCGTCGGGGCCGGGGCTGCGGCGGCGGGAAGGGGCGCCGGTGGTGCGCGGGGGAGGACGCGGCTCGGTGGGATCTTCTCTTCTTCCTCTTCTGCCTCTTCCGCCGCCGCTTCTCCCCCCCCGCTCCTGGTCAAGATCGACCCGGACCTGGATGACGCCGCTGCGGCCGACGTCGCTGCCGCGGCGCTCGCGGCCGGAGTCGACGGCATCGTCGTCAGCAACACGACCGTCTCGAGGCCCCCCTCCCTCGTCGAGGCTCCGGACTGCGGCCCCGCGCTCGCGGCGGAGGCCGGAGGGCTGTCCGGCGGGCCCCTCCGCGAAGCCTCCACGAAGGCCGTCGCGAGGATGTACCGGCTGACCAAGGGGAGGCTACCGATCGTGGGCGTCGGAGGGGTCGACTCGGGGGACGCGGCCTACGAAAAGATCCGGGCGGGGGCGACACTGGTCGAGGTTTACACGGCGCTCGCGTTCGAGGGCCCGGCGCTGGTTCCCAGGATCAAGAAGCGGCTCGCGGAGCTGCTGGAGCGGGACGGGTTCGCGAGCGTGGCCGAGGCCGTCGGGGTGGACGCGGAGAAGTACGCGGGGAAGAAGTGAAAGTTGGAGAGGAAGGTCTTGATGCAAAAGGGGAAAAAAATGCAGAAATGAAAGAAAGAAAAAAAAATCTTCTACTCTCTCCCACTCCTCCCGTCGAAGAAAGAGAAGAAGAAAGAAAACGCTTCCCATCTCTCGCCTTTTCCCACTCTCTCTTTGACACTCTCTCCCTCTCTCCCGCTCGCGCAGCACACAAGAGAGGGCTCCCCTCCTTGGGTTTCTCCGCGCGCTCTAACAGAGAAAAGGTCGACCTCTCTCCTCGCATTCGTACGGTTTTGCTTGCGCCGTCGTCATTGTCCCCGTCGCCGTTTCTCTTTCAGCCTCGACTTCCTCTCCCCTTCCCCTTCCTTTTCGTTAAAAACAACAAGAGCAAGCGCAAAAATGGCCACCCCCGCCGCTCCCCCCACCGACGGGAACAAGCCTTCCAGGACCTGGAAGCTCTCGCTCTCGGGGCCCCTCGTCCTCGAGCGCGTGTTACTCGCGGCCGGCTTCGTCGTCCTGGTGATCGTCAACGTCGCCGCGGGCGCGTCCAACCGCCGCGTCTCAGATCGCTTCTCGACGCCGATCACCCCGGCGGGCTGGGCGTTCTCCATCTGGGGCCTCATCTTCTTCCTCCAGGCCGTCGGCGTCGTCTACGCGGCGATCCCCTGGGGATACGGGAGGGACGACCTCGACGGAGGCGCCAAGGGGAGGCACGTCGCCGCGGTGGCGCTGCCGTGGTTCTGCGGGGTAAGAGAGGTTTCTGGCCCTTTTTTTTGGTCTGGAGCGAGCGAGAGCGAGCTCCAGAAAGAGAAAGAAGGAGAGAAAGGAAGAGAGAAAGAAGGAGAGAAAGGAAGAAAGAAAGAAGGAGAGAAAGGAAGAGAGAAAGAAGGAGAGAAAGGAAGAAAGAAAGAAGGAGAGAAAGGAAGAAAGAAAGGAGAGAAAGACAGGAAAGAAGCTCACCCCCGCTTATTCGCATGCCCTTACCAAAAAAAACTCCAAAGTGGGCCTTCCAAGACCTCTGGCAGTTCTCTTTCATCCCCGGCACGCGCGTCGGGATGTGGTTCGCCCTCCTCTTCATCGTCGCGGCCTTTTGCTGCATGGCCTGGGGCGTCGTGAGGCTCTTCGCGGCCGGAAAAGCCTCGGGCCCGCTCCCCGCCAGGAACGCCCTCGCTGCCCTGGCCTTTGCCGCCTTCAACGTGCCGGCGTCGCTCAACGCCGCCTGGCTCTCCGCGGCCTCGGTCGTCGCCATGCTCGTCGTCCCGGCCTCCCGGGGAGTGGCCAGGGACGCGGCGTCCGTCGTCTGGCTCGGCGTCGCGCTGTGTGCCGCGATCACGGCGCTCGCCGTCTACGTGGCCTTGGTCAAGGTGAGCTCGAAAAAAAAACTCTTCTTTTTTTCGAGAAAAAGTGGGAGACCCGAAAGGAAGAGAGGAAAAGAGAAAAAAACTCAAAAAACCCCACTCAAAATCGAAAAAAAAAAAAAAAAGCCCGACGTCGCCTGGCCCGCGACGCTCGTCTGGGCCCTCGCCGCCATCGCGGTCGCGCACGGCGACGACGCCCGCATCCGTGTCGCGGCGCTGGTCTGCATGGGCGTGGCCGCGGCGGCGACGGCGGCGGCGGCAGTGAGGGTGGCGCGGCAGAGGAAGGGGGCAGTGCCGCTCGCGTCCGCGAATGCGCCCGCGGCGACGACCGCCTAGGGAAAACAAACGCTTGTTTTGTTTCTTCTTCTTCTTATTTTATTTTGCACAAGAGAGAGAAGAGAAGCAGTACTTCGCGCCCCGTTTTCTCTCTCTCTCTCTCTCTCTTTCTCTCTCTCCCTCGAGACCGGGAAAGAAAACGAAAATGATTCTATCAACAAGTAAATAAAGAGAAAATGAAGAGAAAGAGGAAAAAGAAAATATCATCTCTCAGCCTTGATCTTCCCCGAAGCCGAAGACGAGTGAGCGCCCGCGACGACGGCGCCCGAGCAAGAAGACGAGGACGCCTCTCCGATCTCCAGCGCCGCCCCAGGAGCAGAAGGAGCAAAAGAAGAGGCAGGGAGGGGGATCGCCGTCAGTCCCGCCGCCGCCGCCGCCGCCCTCGGCGAGCCGGCGAGGTCAGCCATCTTCCCCGACTTCCCGCTTCCCGCTCCGCTCCCGCCGCCGCCGCCCCCAAACCCTGCGGCCCTCGCCCTCCTGTCCCAGGCAACCCCCGCGAACGCGAGCGCGACCAGCACGACCAGCACTCCCAGCGCGATTACCCCCTTGGCCGCCGCCGGGGTCAGCCCGGTCCCGTCGAGGCAGCTGCTCCTCGAGAAGCGGCGCTCGCAGGCGTCGTCCGGCGGCGGCAGCAGCGGCTCTCTGCCGTCTTCCTCCTCGCCCCGGGGGGCCGCGGCCGCGGCGTAGGTCAGGACCACGGCCCAGCGCCTTCCCGTGGAGCGGAGGGAGGTCTGGATCAGTCCCGAGTAGGCCGCGTTGCGCACCGAGGTATACGCCGCCTGCGCGTTGGCCGAGGCGGAGGTCGAGCCCGCGCTCAGGGCCGACGCGTCGACCTCGACGAGAATGTCGGCAGTGTCGTCGATCGGATCGAGGAGCAGGAGCCGCCTCCTGCTCAGGCGGCTCCTCCTCCTCCTGCCCCCGTCGCCCGGGGCCGAGGGCAGGGGCATGAACGCGGGCGAGACGCGGAGGACGGAGAGCGCGGACCTCGGGAGCACCGGGCCGCTCGAGCCGGCGGCCAGGGCGTCGAGGAAGGCCGCGCGGGTCCCCTCCGCGCCGCTGATGGCCGCGGCGGAGGCCCCCACGCCGCTGACGCGGAACTGCGCCCGCAGGCGCGTCTGCCCCGGCCCGGCCGCCGGGGACAGGGCCTCCGGCGGCGCCGTCGCGGGGGGCACGTCGTCTTCCTGGGGCTCCGGGTCCGAGGGCGGCGCCGCCGCCGGCGTCTCGGAGGGGGGCGGCGGCAGCGGAGTCGCCTGAGGGGCCGGCGCCGTCGTCTGGGGGGGCGGCAGAGGGGGCGTGGCGGCAGGGGTCTCTGTTGGCGAGGGCTCGCTCGCGACCTCGAGCGTCGTCGCCGCCGCCGCCGCCGTCGCCGCCGCCGCCGTCGCCGCCGCCGCCGCCGTCGTCGCCGCCGTCGCCGCCGCCGCCGTCGAGGCCGCGGCAGCCGAAACGGGCACGGGCGTTTCCGCCGCCGCGGCCAGCGCCGCCGCCGCAGCAGGCCCGCTCACCTCGACGACCTGCGCTCGGGCAGGAGCGGCGACGTGCCTCGCCCAGATGAGCGCCGTGAGCGAAAGCGCGAGCCTCGCCCTCGAGGCGCGGCGGGCTTGCTGGCGAAAGGTCATTTTTTTGGGGAGGGGGGGGCCTTTTTTTTTTCCCCCGAGCGTTGACCGAGAGAAAGGAGAACGAAAAAAGAAGAGGACGGAGCTCGTCTCTCGCTACTTCTCTCTCTCTCCACTTCTCTCGAAGAAGCAGAGGAGGCGATAGAGCCGCCGATGAAAGAGCTACTTTCTACGATCCTGCGATCCGGCAGAACCACTGGTCGCTGTCGTCGCGACAGCACCCCTCGAAGACGAAGAAAGCGCCAAGAGGAAGAGGAAGAGGTCGAGCGAAGAAGAGAGTGGAGAGCGGCATGGCCGATTTTTTCCCCTCGAATTTTACTTTCTTTCTTTCTTTCTTTCTCCTTCTCCCTTTTTCTTCTCTCGATGCGCCTCCCGATCTCCGCGCGAGGCGGGCCCGCCCGGCCGATGGAATCGAGCAGCAGCAGCAGGAACCTTCGACCCGCGGCGGCGAGGGCGAGCCGCCGCAGCGCTCCTCCCCGTCCTTCCATCGCCGCCGCTGCTGCTGCTTCGTCATTGCTTGGCCAGCAGAGATTGAATCGCCGCCGCGGCTCTCATCAGCAGCAGCCCGCGCCGCGCCCCTCGACCGGCCGCGTGGCCGCCGCGGCGGACGCGGAAAAGTGAGTATCTTGTTGCTGAAGAGGAGGGGTGTGAGAGCGAAGACAGAGAGAGGAGCAAGCGCGACGCAATCAGAGACCGACCAGAGCCTCGGAGAACCGACCAGAGCAACGCCGCCGTGGCTCAACCTCGACACTCACCCAAAGACCTCTCTTCCCCCCCCTCTCAAAACAAAAAATCTCAACCCCCAGCTGGTCCACCTTCGAGCAGCTCCAGTTCGAGCGGGGCTACTGCTCCCTGGGGCCGCCCTCGGCCGAGAAGTACTCCCCGGAGGCCGTCCGAGCGCAGGTCCTGGGCCCCGACGGGATCGGCGCGTGGAGGCTCGCCGGCCGCGCCCTGGAGATCCTCGGCCGCCTCGGCGCCTTCGCCGCCGCGGCGCTCTGGGACCGCGCGCTCGGGCGCGACGGCAGCGGCGGTGGCCTCTTCGGGGTCGGCGGGGGCGCGGGAAACCAGGCCTTCCCCTCGACGGGCGACGCCGCGGCGGACGCGGAGGCCGCGGCGCTCTTCGCCCGCGACAACCCCGAGGCCGCCGCCGCGGCGGCGGCCGTCGTCCGGGCTCGCGCTGCGCAGCTCCGCCGCGCGCTCGTCGCCCTCGGTCCCTCCTTCATCAAGGCCGGCCAGGTCCTGGCCTCCCGCCCCGACATCGTGCGGGAGGACTACATGAACGAGCTGTGCACGCTGCAGGACGACGTGCCGCCCTTCCCGGACGACGAGGCGTTTGCGATCATCGAGGCCGAGCTCGGCCGCCCGCTGGGCGCCGCGTTCAAGTCGATCTCGAAGAGCCCGGTCGCGGCGGCGTCCCTGGGGCAGGTGTACCGCGCGGTGCTGCGCGACGACGGCTCCGACGTGGCCGTCAAGGTGCAGCGCCCCGGGGTCAAGCCGCTGGTGCTCGCGGACCTCGTCATCTTCAGGGCGCTCGCGGGGCTCGTCACGCCGCTCGCGCTGCGCCGGCTCGGCTGCAACGCCGAGCTGATCGTCGACGAGTTTGGCGAGAAGCTGCTGGAGGAGCTCGACTACACCCTGGAGGCGCGCAACGCGCGTGACTTCCGCCGCAACTTCGAGGGGGACCCCACGGTCAAGATCCCGTGGGTGCGCGACGACCTGAGCGGCAAGAGAGTGCTCACGATGGAGTGGATCGACGGGATGCGCTGCACCGACCCGGCCGCCATCGTCGCGTCCGGGATAGACGTCGACGCGTTTATCCGCGGCGGCGTCGTCTCAGGGCTGCGGCAGCTGCTCGAATTTGGCCTGTTCCACGGAGACCCGCACCCGGGCAACATCTTCGCGCTGCGGGACGGGAGGATCGCCTACGTGGATTTCGGCAACGTCGCGGAGCTCTCGGCGAGGAACAAGCAGACGCTGGTAAGAAGAAGAAGAGAGGAGGGAGAGTTTTCTTCTTCTTCCTCGGGTTTCGAGGTCCGTCCGAGCGTCGTCAGAAAGAAAGAGAAGACTCACACCACCTCTTCTTTCCCCCTGTCCCTCTCTCTCTCTTTCTCCCTGAATCTCTCTTTGCATCCTCTTCAAAAACTCAGGTCGACGCCGTCGTCCACGCCGTCAACGAGGACTACGACCGCATGGCCCGCGACTTCGTCAACCTCGGCTTCCTCGCCCCCGGGACCGACATCGCGCCGCTGGTCCCCGCGCTGGAGTCGATCTGGGCGGACTCGGTCGGGAGGTCGCTGCAGGACTTCAACTTCCGGTCGGTGACGTCCAAGTTCAACGAGCTCGTCTACGAGCACCCGATCCGCATCCCCGAGCGGTACGCGCTCGTCATCCGCTCGCTGCTCACGCAGGAGGGGATCTGCCTGCGGCTGCGGCCCTCGTTCCACTTCCTGGAGGTGGCCTACCCCTACGTCGCGCGGCGCCTGCTGACGGACGACGACCCCGCGCTGCGCGAGAGGCTGCTGCAGGTGCTGCTGGCCGACGGCAAGTTCCAGTGGGAGCGGCTCGAGAACCTGCTGCGGCTGGCCAAGAACGGGAACTCTTCCGGGGGCGCCGCCGCCGCTGCCACTGCCGACAGCGGGAACGCCTCCGCTGCTGCTGCTCTTCCTTCCTATTCCTCCTCTTCCTCTTCCTCCTCGGCCGGCGGCCTAGACCTCTCCGACACGGTCGCCTCGGCCCTGCGCCTCGTCGCCTCGGACGGCGCCCTGCGCGGGCAGCTGCTCGACGCTCTGACGGAGGGCGACACGCTCCACGTCGCCGAGGTGGCGCGATTGCTCCGATTGGTCTCCGAAGACGTCGATGGGGCCAAGGTCGCGCGGGAAGCCGTGGGGTCGCTGCCGGCGCTCGGGAGGCAGCTGGCGCTGGCGTGGGCCGACGGAGTGCTTTCGAGGTAGAATGGGGTGGAGAGAGAGAGAGGGAGAAGGAAGAAACTAACGACTGAAACAACCAAAAAACAAAACAATCGCCTCTCTCCCTCTCCTCTTGTCACTTTTTTGATACTTTTTTTCCCCCCCATCTCGCCTCAACAATTTTGTAGACAGTTCCAAATCCAAAACACGACGAAGGAAGGAAGGAAGGAAGGAAGGAAGGAAGGAGAGGAAGAAAGAGGGATGAGAACGCTCTTATAATTAAGTTGTTTTCAAGTTCTTTTTTTACTACGTTGAAAAAACAGCAGCAGCAGGATCAGAAAGGAAGAAGAAAAAAAAAGAGAAAACGCAAAACACGGCGGGATTAGAGATTTATCATTATCGTCATCATCATCACCGTCGCATTCAGAGAAACGACGCGAGAAGAGAGAGGAGCTATTTGAGATCACTTGACGCGCAGCATAGGCAGATCGCCCTTGGCCTTGGACTCGCACGGCAGCACCGCGACGCACGAGGCCTTCCCGCCGCTCCCGTCGCCGCTGATCCCCTCGCAGTCCGATCCTCGCGTGAACTTGCTGTCCGGAGTCGCGCGCGCAGACAGCAGCTCCCCCGAGGTGCTGGTCACCTCGAGCCCACACGTCCAGTCGGCGTCCCACAGAGCGCGGTCCTTTTTCGCCGCGCTGCCGCTCAGCACGCGCGTGCTTCCGCCGGCGCCCTCGGACGAGACCTGGGGCTGCGCGTCCGAGGCCACGTCGAGCACAGCGGCGCCGTCGCCCGCGTAGGCGATCTTTTTGGCACGAATGTTGCCGTTGACGACGGCGGCGTCGACGGCGCGCACGTCGAGGTCGCCAAAGTCGCCCTCGAGCGTGACGGTGGCTGAGCCAAACGCCTCGACGACGGTCGCCGGAGCCCTCATGCCGTGCACGATCAGCTTCGAGTTGCCGCCGGCCGTCAGGGAAACGTACCCAGAGGCCCTGAACCCGTCGGCGACGGCGACGACGGCGCGCTTGGAGTCGACGTGGATGCCCGAGAGTGCGTGCGAGGGGGCCTGGACCGTGAGGCGGATCGGGCCGCGCGAGCTGAACGTAGCGTCGGTCGTGACGACGAGCTCGCCGTCGGTGACATCGAACCCAAGCGCGCTGACGACGGACTGGTCCGCCTCGAGCGTGATGGAGTGGGACCTGCCCGGCTCGATGCGGACGTTGAAAGGGGTCTCTATCCTGACGGAGTGGAACTGGTCGGTCCTCTTCGTGACGGTGGTCCTCGCGCTCGAGGCGTTGGAGGGTGCGGGCGCCGGCGCCGGAGCTTGCGCAGCGGCGAGCAAGAGCGAGGCAGAGACCGAGAGCAGGAGGAGGAGCGACGCGGCGCGCGCGGCGTTCTTCATCATTTTTCGTTTCTTCTTCTCTAGACGGGGGGGAAGAAACTGAGGGAAGAAGCGGAGCGGCCTGTGAGAAAGAGAGAGAGAGGGTGGAGGAGGCGGGGGAGGGAGGCATGGGGAACGGGGGTGAGAAGAGAGAGGGGTCTGAAAAAACTTGATGAACTTCAAGTTCAAACTTTTCCGATTGCGTTACGCGTCCGCGTCTTCGACCTTGCGTACTGCCTCGCTCAATTTGCTCCTAGTTCGAAGAAAAGCGATATCTTTTTGTCACTGGCGAGAATTAGCTCGGAGAGAGAGACAGAGAGCGCGGCTTGTGGGGACTGAGAAAGATTCAATTGTTCTTCTTTCCCATCGTCGTCACCACATGCCATCAACGCCGCATCCGCTCTCTCTCATTCTCCTTCTCGCTGGGACTAGCGCGGACGGAGTTCAGCTGATTGGGCGGCGACGATCTCACACGAAACATTCGTACCTTGCGATATAAAAAAATAAAAAAAATAAAACAAAGAGAACAAGGCTCCCCCCTCGGTAGAGCGAAAAAGACTCGGAGAGTTGAGACAGGGGCGAGAAGAGGGGAAATAGTGAGAGGTGAAAAATCTTTTTTCGGCGAAAACTTCTCTCCCTCGTCCCCCCCCCCTGTGCCGGCGGAGGGAGGCAGCGGGCAGGAGTTTGGCTGCTCCAAGTTCTTCATACGAGAGAGAGTCCCACGCGTTCTTTAGGCTTTGAAGGTGGAGGAGAGGGGGGAGTGATCGGAAAAGAGGGAAAGCGCGCGAGCGAGAGCTGTAGAAGAGAGGAAAGGAAGCAAAAAGGAGCGTTGACGCCGAGGAGGGCGAGCCCGGCCGGGGAGGGAAAAAACGCTTGTCGCTGCTTTCACTCTCTCAAACACATCTAGCCAGAGAAAAAAGAGAAGAAGAAAGAAGCAAAGAGAGGAGCCCCTCCCTCCCTTCTCCCCTGCCAACATGCGCGCCTCCCTCGCGTCGTTGGCGCTGCTGTCCCTTGTGGGATCAGGTGAGTTGAATTGCCTTTTGGAAGTTAGGGGGGAGAGAAGGCGCGCCTTCGTGCCGACCTGGCGGCCACGAGCCCGCCCCGCGGCACCTGATTGCCGCGCCGTCTAGCGAGGTTGCCGGCGCTTCCGCCCCTTTGAAGCCACACTCGCCTGCTCGGAGCCCAGAATGCACCTCGCTCATCGCGATCGAAAGGCGGAAACTTGGGCTTGGAATGGCAAGGGAAGGCGATGGAAATAGTTTCGAAGACGTTGCTGGCATATCGAATCGATCTCCTTGTTCGCTCATCGTTCTCTCGCTCTTGCTCACTCGCTCCCTCTCTCCTCTTCATCTCTCAACAGCCCGCTCCTTCATCACCATCAAGGACCAGAAGTTTGTGGACGAAAATTGCAATGACTACGTCGTCGCCGGGTGAGCACTAGAGATTTGGAGAGAAGGAGCCGGAAGGGGGGAGAGAAAGATTTCAGATTTTTCGAGAGGCCAGCATCGTCGGGGTCGTCGCCGGCTCGGGGGATGATGCCGAGGTCGCCGTTCGTTCGCTCCTTTCCCAACCTCAACCTCACCTCTCTCTCTCACTCGCTCGCTCGCTCTTCCCCCGCTTCTCCTCCTCCTCCTCTTCCTCCTCCTCCCTCTCCATCCGCAGCTACAACACCTGGCAGATGCTCGAGGCCGCCGCAGGCTTCAAGGGCTCGCCCTCCGACGTGACGGCGCAGCTCGACAAGGCCGTGGAGCAGGGGCTCAACACCGTCCGCGCCTTTGCCTTCGGCACCGAGGAGGGGTTCGCGCTGCAGAGGAAGCCCGGGCAGTACGACGAGGCGACGTTCAAAGCTCTGGACTTCGTGCTCGACGAGGCGCGCAAGCGCAACCTCAGGCTCGTGCTCGCGCTGGCCAACAACTGGCCGAGCGCCAACACCGACGAGAAGCGCCGCTCGGGCGCCAACAGCGACAACAAGTTTGCGTACGCCGACGCCGTCGGCGCCATCAAGATCGTCAACGGGCGCGTTGTGGGCGAGGACGCGTTCTTCACCGACCCCAAGGCCAAGCAGGCCTACAAGGACCACCTGTCCGTCTTGGCCAACCGCGTCAACTCGATCAACGGGCGCAAGTACAAGGGTGAGTATTGGGAGGGGAGATATTTTTTCGTTTCTTGCGCTTTTTCTTTTTTTCTCAACCCTCGCTCGCCAGACTTCTTTAATACTTTTTTGCGCTTGTCCTGCTTTCCACGGAGAAAAAACTAAAAAAAACTAAAAACCTAAAAAACCTAAAAACTCAGACGACCCGACCATCATGAGCTGGAACCTCGTCAATGAGCCCCGGTGCGAGGGCCCCGCGGACTGCGGCATGCAGGGCTGGATCCAGGAGATGGCGGGAGCGATGAAGAAGGCCGATGGAAACCACCTCGTCACCGTGGGAGCCGACGGCTTCTATGCGGCCGCGAGGTGAGTTTTTTTGCTTTTTTTTTCACCCTGAAGGAACAGCTTTATTTTCCCGCTTTTATTGAGAAAAGAGGAGAAAAGGGAGCCAGAATTGAGGCAAGAGAGAGAGGGAGAAGAGATAAAAAGACCACGAAAGAGAAGAGAAAAAAACTAACTCCAAAACCTCTCTTCTTCTTCTTCTCCTTCCACCTTGTCCTTCCACCTTTTCCTTCTCTCTCTCCCCAGCTGTCTCGCCGAGACGACCAACCCCTACCTCTGGGCGGGGTACACGGGCAACGACTTCCTCCCGAACCACGCCGTCGACGGTAAGTCTTTCGTTTTTGAACTTTCTGTTTTCTTTCTGTTCTAGAGAGAGGAAGAGTTAAAAACCCTTTCCCTCGCTCTCTTCTCAAGAGGGAAAGGGTTTTTCGACTCAAATGATCAAAGACGCCGCCGCTCATCACCTCTTCTTCTCTTCTCTCCCCCCTCTTTACCTTCTTTCCCCCCCCCCTCTCCCCAAACGACCCAGGCGTCGACTACGCCGCCATCCACCTCTGGCCCGACAACTGGCGCCGCTGGGACCCCGCCTTCGGGCGCGAGTGGCTCGACGGGCACATCAGGAACGCCCAGGCCCTCGGCAAGCCGCTGCTGCTCGAGGAGTTTGGCAAGGCGGTGGGCGGCGAGGCCGCGGCCGACCAGTCGGAGTCGGACCGCTCCAAGTGGTTCGACCAGACCTACGCGCGCGTGCGCGAGTCCGTCGAGAACGGCGAGCCGCTGCGCGGCGTGCTCTTCTGGCGCTGGGGCGCCATCGGCAACGGCGGCCTGTCGGAGTTTGACAAGAGCGCCTCGATCACGACCGACTCCGCCGCGTTCCAGAAGAGCGTGAAGCCGTTCTCTGCGTTCGCGGCCGACAGGAAGGTCAACCTCTGCGGGGGGAGCGCCGGGCGCAAGGCTGGAGCCGCTGCTGCACCCGCGGCCAAGGCGGCCAACGCCTCTTCCACTGTCGCGACCGCGTCTGTCAACCCCCGCCGCCGCCTGTCGGCATCGGCGGGCCCCGGGCCCAGCTTCTTCGCTACCCCGACACCCGAGGACGCGGGCGCGGGCTGCAACGCCGCGTACGGGCGCACGGCCTCAGCGGCCGCCAAGACGGTCACGACCAACTCCGTCGCAGTGAGGAGTAGTTTTTTGTTTCTTTTTTTTTACTCGGAGTTTTTTTTCTTTTTCAAAATTTCAAAAAACTCACTCTCCCCCCTCCTCTCAACTTCTCCTTTTCGAAAAATAATCCTTTCTTTCTCTCTCTTCCCCGCCCCCCAGGACTGCTGCAAAGCCGCCAAGGCAGCCGGCTTCGCCGCCTGGTCCTACTGCTACTGCGACAACGGCTGCACCGACGGCGGGACCGCCGCCACCGTCGCGACCGTCCCCAAGGGGTCCTGCCAGTTCAAGTCCCCGGCCAACCCGTTCTACTCGCCCGCCGACGCGATGGGCACGGGCGTCGGCTGGATCTCGGGCTCCCCCGGCGCGGGCTCCTCCTACGTCGAGACCTGGAGGTGCCAGCCGAAGGGCGCCGGTTCGTGTGGCGCGGACTCGGAGCCCGCCACCTGCTCGGCCGCGGACCTCAAGGCGTCCGTCAAGTGCGCGCCCGACGACTGCAATGCGAAGCAGGTCAACGTCGACGGCAACCTGCTCATCTTCGACGTCAACTCGGCCGCTCCGGAGCCCTCGATTCTCACCGCCGCCGACTGCTGCGCCGCGTGCCGCAACCTCGCCGAGTGCACGGCCTGGACGTTCTGCCCGCTGAAGAAGGGGTGCGCCAAGGACTGCAAGGCGTACATCGCGCAGGCGAGGTAAGAGAGAAAGTGTTTTTCGTTGTCGAGAGGGAAAAAAACGAGAAAGTTGGAACGAGAAAAAAAATCTCACTCGAAAGAAAAAACTTCAAAACAACAATAACAGCCCCGGCAAGGGCTTCGGCCCCTACGGCAGCTGCCAGGGGGACGCCTTCCCCTTCCGCGCCTGCTCGCTCAAGGCCATGCCCCAGGGCAAGCACGCAACGACGGCGTCGGGCCCGCACCAGCCGTGGGTGTCCGGGGTGATCCGCGAGGAGAAGTGAACGTTTTTTTTTCATCTTACAAAAACCTTCTCTCTCAAAGGCGCGACTTGCTTTAACTTTTTTCCACCTCCCCACTTTTTTCCTTTGTCGCTTTCAACCCTTTTTCGTTTTTCTTTTCAACAGCGAACCAAAAACCGTGACTTATATTTTTTATATAAAGGGAGAGCAGCGCGACGAGAGATCCATCTACAATGGTTTTCGTTTTTTTTTTTTAAATTTCATGTTGACAAAACAAAATTCACCACAAAAAAGTCTCCTTTTTTCTGATTAGAAAACGACGAGAATATAATTAAAACCGCGCTTTAGGCTTCGAATGTGTCAGAGAGAGCAGCGAGCGAAGGAGCAGCAGCAGAGGATGCCTCGGCTGCGGCGGTGGCGGCGGCATTCCCTTCTTCGGCGACGAAAGGCTCTTCCGCTTTTGTGCCGCCGCTCTCTTCGCTTTCCTCCTTCGCTCCCTCCTCGGGCGTGTTCTCCGCCGCCGCCGTCGCCGTCGCCTCCTCTTCCTGCTCCTCTCCTTTCTCTTTTCCTTCCTTTGCAGTAACAGAAGTAACACAAGCAATAGGAGCTTTGACGGCAGCAGGAGCAGCAGCGGAGGACGGGTCGAGGGCGGAGGGCTTCTTGCGCGACCTTGCTCTCGCCGCCGACGCCGGCGGCGACGAAGGGCTGCCCCCCCTGCTGCTGGCGCCGCGCGCGAGGGCCGCGGAGGCGGCGACGGCCCCGATTGCCTCGGCGCGCTTCTTCTTTCTCGCGACGAGAGCGGCAGAAGACGCGTTTTCCGCCGCCTCTTCCCTGGGGGCGACGATGCGGACGACGGGGGCGGCGGTGGCGGCCCTGGCCGTCGCCGTCGTCGGGGAGGAGGAGGGAGACGAGGGCTTGGAGGCTGCTCCCGCTGCTCCCGCGGCAGCATCGGCTGCGGGAGAGAAGGCCTTGATGCCGCTCTCCGCCTCGCCGCTCGGCCCCGCCGCGAGCGCGGCTGCGAAGCTCTTCCTAATCGTCGGGACCGAGGAGGAGGAGGAGGGCGCGTGGAGCTGCAGGTGCTGCTGCTGGAGGTGAGCGACCGCAGCCGCCGACGCCGCCGCCGAAATCGCCGCCGCCGAGGGAGAAGAGGAGGCCACGGAAGCAGAAGAAGAAGCAGAAGAAGAGGAAACGGAGACCGCCACGGCCTCCCCTGACATGAGCTTGTCCCAGTGATGCCGCACGCTGGAGGCGGGCCAGCTCCTGCCGTGCCTCTCCATGAATGCCTTTGGGGTTTGTTAAGTTAAGAAGAAGAAGAAAAAAAAGAGAGAGAGGTTTTTGAGAACAGAGATGGAAAGGTTGAGAGAGGAAAAAAAGTCGGGATGATCTCGTGGAGAAAGAGAGAACAAAAGAAAAAAAGAGTGGGAGTTTCCCCTCCCCCCCTTCTGTTCCCGCTTCTTTCTTCTTCCTCTTCTCCTCCCTCTTCTCTCTCTTCCCCTTACCCTGATCAAGCGGATGAACGCGTTCGTCGCGTTGGCGAAGGCGTCGTACTTCGCGGCGGCGGCCACGAAGAGGCCGTCGTCGCGGGCTGACCACGGAGTTCCCGGAGGGAGCAGAGTCGGGGCCGCCCCCAACGGGAGCGTCGCCGCCGCCGGGGCGGGGGAGGGCGCGGGAGGGAGGAGCGTCCGCCGAGATGCTGATGCTGATGCTGATGCTGATGCTGATGCCAAGCCTCCTCCCAACAGTGCGGCGAGGGGGTCGTAGGAAGCGGCGGCGGCGGCCTGCGCAGCGGCGACGGCTGCCGCGAAAGCAGCGTTCGCGCCGCCGCTGTCGCCGCCCTTGCTCTTGTCATCGCTGGTGTTGCTGCTGTTGCTGCCGCCGCTTCTGTTTCCGCCCCCGCCGCGGCCGCTCGCTCCTCGAGCGGAAGCAGAAGGTGCGACTTTGCCCCTGCCGTAGCGAGGTGGGGCCTGCGGGGGACCCATAAGAGAGAAAGAGATGGAGAGAGGGGCAAAAGAAGAACAAAGAGTTCGAAAAATGAAAGGCAACGGAAGACGACGAGACTTCTTTCTCTTTTTTCTTTCCTTTTCTTACTTTCGAATCCCAACACGACGATTTTCCCTCCGTTTCTATCGCTCACTCCTCGTCGTCGTCCCCGCACTGCACAAAGAGAGCCGCCTGCGGCGTCAGCTCGAGCTCCTCGAGGGACCGAGACATCGTAGCCTCGTCCTCCCCATCTCCCTTCGCCGCGCCGCCGCGCCCCTGCCCTTCCCCGCCGGCGCGCCTCCTGCCCAGCACCACCCGCGGGTACGACTGCACGAGCGAGTAGCGCAGCGAGGCGTGCGCCTCGAGAGAGTCGACCCACGTGTAGACCAGCGACAGGGAGTCCGAGGCCGCGAAGCGCCTGGTGTGCGAGGAGCCGTCGCGGAGGCGGACGCGGATGGCGGCGGCGTCGGCGGCGGGGCCGGCGCCGCCGGGAGAGGCGGGCGAGGGGGCGGGCTCGGCGGGCAGGGCGGCCTTGGCGGCCGCGCGCCGCGCCCCCAGCGCCGCGGCCGCCGCCGCGGCCCTCCCGGCCGCCGCGGCCTCCCCGGCCTCGACCTCCCGCTCCCTCGCCGCCCGCTCCTCCTCGCGCGCCCTCGCGGCCTCGCGCGCGCGCTCGCGCTCGCGCGCCTTGAGCTGGTCCGCGAGCAGCGCCGCCTCGAACTCGGCGTCCTGCTCCGCGCGCAGCGCGCGGTCCCTCTCGCGGCCGGCCGCCGCGGCCCGCGCCGCCTCGAGGGCGGGGCCGTGCTCCGCCGCGGCGGCGTCCAGCAGCCTCCCGAGCTCCGCCGCGGAGACGGGGCCCTCGGCCCTCGCCGCGAGCGTCGCCGTCCTCGACGACGGCGACGCGCCCGACGAGGCGTCGGCCGGGGAGCACCTGACGAGCAGCGCGGCGAAGGGGAAGGCCCGCGCGCCCAGCGCCCCGGCGAGCGCCGCGGCCTCGGCGGACCTCGACACGTCCCCTCCCCAGCAGACGCACTCGCGCGACAGCCTCCTCGAGACCTCCGGGTCGCAGAGCGTCGAGCGGCAGAAGCCCTCGGTGGCGTCGTGGCGCGGCGCGTGCAGGTAGACGAAGCAGAGCCGGTGCGCCCTCGAGGCGGCGTCGGCGGCGGAGGCCCAGGGCGCGACCGCCCACGCGGGGCCGCCGTCGCCGAACGCCTCGCGGAAGGCCGCGGCGAAGCGCGCCGCGGCCGCGAGCGGGTCTGCGAACTCGTCGCCGTCGTCCCCGTCAAAGGCGGAGGACTGCGCGGGGCCGATCGTCGCGGTCCCGCCGCGCCACACGCGGGAGGCGCCCCCTCCCCCCCCTGCCCCCCCCCCCCCTCCTCCGCGGCGGGAGGAAGCCGGGGGCGCCGCCGGGGCGAGCGCCGCCGCGGCGCGGGCGAGGGTCCGCAGGGCCCGGGCGAGCGGCCACGGGACGGCGCCGCCCGAGGCGGCCCTCGCGAGGAGGTCGAGCCCCGCGGCCGCCGCCGCGAGCGCGGTGCCGAGGATCTGAAAGGGGAGGCGGATCAGGGACGCGAGGAAGCCGGAGGCGCCGCCGCCGCCGCTGCTGTTTCCTCCCCCCCGCGGCGCTGGCGGCCTTCGAGCGGGCAGCGGCGCCGCCGGCGCCCTCGTTCCCGCCGCTGCCGCTGCTGCCCGTCGAGGAGAGGTCCTCGCGCGCATGGCCCCGCTTCCGCCGCCCTCGTGCTCTATTTTTGTTGTTTTAGAAATGGAGGTGGGGTTTCTGGTTCGCTAGGGTGTCCACGTGAGATAGATAGATAGAGAGAGAGAGAGAGAGAGAGAGAAAGAGGGAGAGAGAGAGAGAAAGAGGGAGAGGGTTGGTCGCGGTTGGGGGGGATCGTTTCCGTGAAGGGCCTTCGATCAATATCTTCTTTCGCACCTTGCATCATCCGCAGAGCCACGCCTTCGTCCCCTCCCGCCGCCTCGAAGAAGAAGCGGGCTCTGTCGAGCG
>Ga0315284_10005781_pt1 | contig 17591 bp, 7 predicted proteins | sample YL17G09_16_MG_FD_203696 | JGI IMG/M metagenome (GOLD analysis project Ga0315284, IMG submission 203696) | Sediment microbial communities from Yellowstone Lake, YNP, Wyoming, USA - YL17G09_16 | ecosystem: Environmental > Aquatic > Freshwater > Lake > Sediment | place: USA: Wyoming | collected...
AGTAATCCGCCGCCGCGTCTGTGGCGTCAGCGACGCTCTCGCCGGCGTCGGTCAGATCGCCGATGACTATGGCAACACAGACGTCCGGGTTGAACGATATCACGTCGGTTGGTCGGGCCTCGGCCGTGCCGGCGCGGAGGGAGTTGCCCGCTACGCCGATGAACAGGGCCAGGGTCATCAACCCTGCTAGTATGGTGAACTTCTTCATTCAGGAATCCTCCTTGTTCCAGTGGTGATTGCTTCTTGTTCTTGTTTCGCTTCCCAAGTCCTTGTTCCCATTGCTTTGGCATTCGCTTCCTGCGTCGCCCTCGGCCGAGACACTCGGCGACGCCGGAGGGCGGAACGCTAGCGCTGTGGAACCTTTTGCGTGATGCGACCTCCTTTCTGCACTTCCCGCCGCTTTCCTTCGCGGCGCTTGCCGGTAGGCAACAAATACCCGCCGGATTGCCGGCCAGGTTTTGTGCCAATGGTTACAACGCCTGAAGTGGGAAAAGGTTAACGGCTGAGCTGGAAAATGAGGAGGTTTTTGGGGAGCTATAGTGGAACCGCCCGGGCAGTCCCTTCAGGGTCCGCCCGGGCGGTACCGTTCTTTGTTGTTCTTCCTACCCGGATGTCACCTTCCCGTAGTTAGGGAAGGCTGCAAGCTAGTATTCTTCTTCTAGTTTTCGCCGGCTGTGCACGGGTCACAACCTGTCTTTACGTCGCAGGCGTTCAGGGCCATCAGCAATTGATCGCCGACGTTCACACCTCCTGAGTCAAGGTTAACGTTGTAGATGCGCTCGGCTACTGGGTCGGATAGCGGGACGTACAAGGCGAGCGCTAGCTGGTCACCGACGTTGACGTTGCGGTCGCCGTTGACGTCCATGATCTCGGCAAAGTCCGGGCAAAGGTCGCCGTCGCTGTCAACGTTGGCAATAGTTAAGTTGTAGCCCCAGGCCTCAACGGAGTCCAGAATTTCCGTTCCGTTGGTGCCGTTGTCGGAGTCCTTGTCGGTTGGGCAGATGCCGCTGGCGATGGCGCCGTTATTGCTATCGCCGTCGACATCCATCTCTTGGCCATTCTGGGTGCCGTCCTGCTCAGAGAAGCCCGAGTAGGTGTTGTTCACGTTGATCTGGCAACCCCTGTAGTAGACCTGCTGGATGGCCTTCCAGCCAGTCGCCGACACTGACCCTGGGAAGAGAGCCGGGTCGAGGGGGTTTGAAGTCGTCGGGGCGGCGTTTTGGATTCTCCACTCCGCGCCGTCGTTGACGGTGTCGCCGTCAGTGTCCAGCTTCAGGATATCGGTGTTCTCGGGCCAGACGGGGATCAGCGGGGGGCCGATTTTTCCGGCTGCTGGGCATCCATCGTTGATGAAGCCGTCAGCGTCCTCGTCGACAGCGCCGGTGCACACGGTCTCCGCAGCGCCATGTGCCGGACAGCCGTCGTTGGTGGCGTCGTCGCCGTCGTCGTCGACAGCGTTGGCGCACGGGGCGAGCTCGTACGGATCGCCGGCGCCGTCGTTGTCGTTGTCCCAGTCGCAGGCGTCGCCCTGCTTGTCCTGGTTGGGGTTGCTTGCGTAAAGGTTGGAGATGGGCCCATTAAACCGGCGCTGAGCGTCGGAGTTTAGCTGGTCGGGGTTGGCGTTTCCTGGGCAGTTGTCGTCGAGGTTCTTGGCCTCGCCCTTCTCGCCGAGCGTGCCCTCAGCGGTTCCACCTGACGTGGGCCACACGGGGCAGCCGTCGTTGATGAAGCCGTCGCCGTCGTCGTCGTCGTTGTCGGCGCATATGGCGCTTGTGGCCCCTTCGGCGCCGCCGACTGCCGGACAGCCGTCGTTGACCCTGCCGTCGCCGTCATCGTCCCAGTTGTTGGCGATGGCGCACTGAAGTTGGGCGCCAGAAGTGGCGACGTAAGAAGCGGCGATGTAGTTGTTTTCCGGCTTGTCGGCGAGGCCGTCACCGTCGGTGTCCGGGTTCGTCGGGTCGGTGAACTGGAACATCTCGACGAAGTCGGTAGCGCCGTCATTGTCGAAGTCTTTTGCGTCGTTGACGAGGTTACTGCCGCCCCAGAACCACTCGATGCCGTCCACGAGGCCGTCGCAGTCCTGGTCCTCGGCCTTGTTGTGGCTGACCGCGACGGGGTTCTCGCTGTAGGCGACCCAGCCGTCGGCCGCACCGCAGGTAGCGGCGCCGGTCGGGTCATCCGCGGCGTCGATGGCGGGCCAGCCAGGCTGGTCATAGTTGGAGTTCATCAGGCAGTCGCCGTCTTTGTCGATCGCAGCCCTGGCGAGTGGTCCGGTCGCTGTGCCGGTCATGGCCAACAGGTCGGGGTCCCACATGCTCTCGTCCGGAGTCATGTAGCTGTTGTCGCTGTCTTTTCGGCAGGCCGTGCCACAGTCGGTGTCGTCGATCCAGAAGCACTCGAGCTGGACAATTCGCTCAACGTAGCCGGTGTCGCTCGGCAGGCTGGGTGGGCTCTGGTAGGACTTCCGGAGGTCGCTGAAGAGGTTCAACGAGCTTGAGCCTCTGCTCCCGAAGATGGTCCAGCGCGCGTACAGGCCGCTGCCGTCGTCCATGTCGCGTCCGCCTACGCCGGCGGGCCCGCCGGTTTTACCCCTGAGCGGTGGGGTGTTGTAGACGTGGGTGATTGACGTGCTGGTCTGCGGGCTGTCCAGGCAGACCTTGGACGGAGGGGTGTCGGGCGAGCCGCCCAACTGGGTCTGGGCAACGAATGCCTGGTTGCCACCGAAGGCAACCGGCGAGAACGGGATATTAGCGTAAACGGTGTTGAGGACGGACGGAGAACCTATCGTGCCGCCACCCACGCACACGTAGTTGATTTGCACCTTGTGCCGAAGGAGCCAGGTAAACGGCGGCATGATCTTAATCAGGAAGTCTTCGCTTGTCCCCGCAACATTGGTGGTGGCTTCCAGCCAAGTAAGAGGCGAGGCAGATGGGGGGCTAATGCTACAGATGTTCTGCAGGGAGTCGACGCCGCCGTCGCAGTTGACGTCGATCTCGGACGAGACGTCTCCAACGTCGGTGCCGTCAGTATAGTCGGCGTCTCTGTCAACCGAGAATCCCGCCCCCGAGTAGATCCAGGGGAGGGTGACGCGTTCGCCCTTGAGGGCCTGGGTAACGGTGTAGTTCGATCCAATACTCAGACCGCCCAGTTGGTTAGTGTCGATTCCGCCCTGGGACAGGACCGCAAAGGGCTGGACAGGTCGGGGCATGTTGGCGCGGGTGGGGTTGACATCTTTCAGCACGCCAACCAGCGCCAATGAAATTGCTATGGCGATTGATGCCAGAAACGTAAGTCTTAGCTTCATGTTTAGGGACCTCCTGGACTGCTATCAACGGTTCCGGCGGGGGCCGATTTACCGTGTATTCTCGATTCTTTTCCCCCCCTTTCTCGGCCGTGTCCGGCGCCCAGTATGCACGCGCCGCGACGCGCGACACTCCGTGCGGAGAAGGCGGCTATGTCGCCTTCGGAGTGATGCATGCCCGACACTAAAAAGGCCAACCCGGCGGGGTCGGCTTTTTCCGAGGATACCATATTTGGCCTGTTTGCCCGTGCGCAGCCCCGCCGCCTGGCACAGGTCTCAATTAGCTTATTACTTACACTATTATGCCTGCGATGTCAAGGGTTTGGGGGGCAAGTTACGAACGGTTTCCCGAATCTGTCTCGACTGACGGCGCAGATTCAGGCGCCGTCGCCTGGGAAGGCAGGCTCACGGCCCCGGCAGACCGACACGATAAAAGCGGTCCCCCTCCGAATGAGAGGGGGACCGCTGGTAACCTGAATGACTGAAGCGGAGAGGATTACTCCCCTGTCAGATACCCTCCATCGCCGGTAGACGGCGGCGATATGTTAGGCGCGGTGGACCCCCCCGGCGCCCCAGCGGGTGCCGGCTGCGGCGCGCTGCTTGAGCATTCGACGAGGAATGCCTTTTCGAGGTCGTTCGGCTCCAGCACCTCCGTCTTCTTGGGACACGGGAAGTATTGGAGAGTCCCCGCGCAGTTGGCAATGTCGGCCGCTGTTAGGTCCTCGTCATCCTCAACGAGCACAGGCAGCAGGAGGGTGGCGTCTGCTGTGACGCCTCTGGCGACGTCCGTTAGCGGCGTCAAGGTTGTCGTCGCCACACCGCCGGCGGACTTGGCCTCGATGGGTGAGGCGGTAGCAAGTGTCTGGACGTCGTAGCGCACGACGTTTCCGTCGATTGCGGGGTTCTTCTCGGCGTCGGTAAGAGTGGCGGAAACGGCCGATGTGGCGGTGCCGTCACAGACCAGGCTGGCGGGAGCGGCGCTCAGGGTCATCTCGGTCGGCGGCCCCTGCACCTTCATTTCCAGCTCTACGTCTTTTTCCCGTGCAGCGATATCGAGCCCGGCCTCGATGTCGCCCGGCAGCACCTTCGGGACTACCCTCGATATTGAGGCGCGAATGGTGACGGTCCCCGGCTCCTTTTCACCGCAGACAACGTCGGGAGAGGCGATGCCGAGGGCGGAGGACACGGTGGGAGTGAGCGCTATCTGTCCGGAGGGGCTGCGAGCCTGAGCAAGGCGAGCCACTTCGGGCCGAGGCGACTCCTCGGTTATGATCTCCCATAACACCAGCGCGCCGGTCAGCGCCTTACCGTCACTGTCCTTCACTATGGCCGTGAGCGGGCTTCTCACAGGCGAGCCCAGGGCTGCCGCGTACTGCGATATGTTCTTGAAGAGGTTGCACACCTGTGCTCCGGTCTGGATGATCTTCTTCGCCGCCGTGAGCTCGATCCTGTAGGGCTCGCCGACGATCGTGTACTTCGCATCCATCTCCAGCCGGGCCTGACGTAGCCTCAGATTGGCGTCGCCTCTGGAGGCGTTGTTGGCTTTCAGCCGGACTGCCACTACGCCGTCACCCTTTACGCCGTCGTTGTCGCAATCCTCGTCGGTGATATCGAAGTCGGCGCTGGGTACGGGGGCGGGGCCGCAGCGGATGTGGGAAGCGAGAGGCAAGCCATCATTGCCCAGGAAGACCCCCTTGTCCGCATAGAGGGCCAAGGGCTCGTCGTTGCTGACGAAGGCTATCACCCAGAACTGCCCGTCTTCCTGGTGCAACTGCCCGGCGTCTGAGTCCATGGGTGTTAGGGGGACCCCTGCCGGATCCTTCCCTGGCGCGGTGAAGTCCTCCAGTGTGGGAGGCGAATCCGCGATCTCCTCGACCCTGTCGGGACCGGGGATGTCCCTGATGGCACCTATCATGTTGTCGAGTGCGTTCTCGTTGTTCAGGCCTGAGGAGCAGTCGAGGAAGCCTTGGGACGAGTCTTCCTTATTGACCACGCCGTCGCCGGTCCAGTCAATGGTGGACGTTAGCATGACGCAAAACGCCCAGTTTATGGTGAGGAGTCCCTCGGGGTCGGCTTTTGCTACAGGCGGCCGCGCGCTCTGTCCCACAAGAAGCAGGGCCAGTGCCGAGGCTGCCAGTACTAGCGCGATCTTTGTGAATTTCACGATTCGCATCCCCCTTTTCTGTGCATTCCGCGGCGCTGGGGCCACGGATTTGTTCCGTACTTCGCTATGACCCAAGAACCGAGGTCTACTTCCGTGGTTTCGATGTAACGGCGGGGGAGAGCACCCTTCATGGGCGAGAGGCTCTCCCACTCACCCTGTCTCCTCACCGGTTGGTAACCCGGCGAAGGTAGAGCCCTCCGCCGAGAACGAGGGAGGCTGCTCCCCCGGCTAGTGTCCACATGAGTATGCCGGTCCACCCGATGCCGCCAGACCCTGTGCCTGTGGCGGGCGGGACGACTACGGGCTGCTGCCCGCCGCTCGGTGGTGGCGGTGGTGGTGGCGGCGCCGACGTTGGTTCTCCTGGCGCTGGAGTGCCGGTCGCTTCAGGTGTCGGCGTTCTGGTTTTTGCTTTGGCAGTCGGTGTTGAGGTAGGACACGGCTCCTGCCTTGGCCCACCGCACGTGGGCGTAGCGGTCGCCGTGGGGGCGGGAGTGAATGTGGCCGTTGGCTCTGGGAGTTCGCCTTCTTTCGTCTCGGCTGCACCGTAGCACGGGGCACCACCGGCCGCGGGGCAGTCCAGGATTCCGCCGGCGACCGTGTCGAACACGTGCCCGTTCACCAGGTTAAGGTTGTCTACCCCGCCGGCAATTGCCGCCAGGGTCACAACTGCGAGGGGAGCCGAGACTCCCGCACCGGTCGGCAAGGTGGAGGTGCAACCGGCGGTGCTGACGCACTGACACTTGATGAAGGCCCTGCCCGCCACGCCGCCCTTGGCGCAGGTAGGTGGTGCTGAACTCAGTATGTTGCAGTCCCAGCCTGTACCCAGGTCAGGGGTCGAGAAGGAGGTCGTGCCGTCGTTGGCGTTGGGGTTGGCATCCAGAGCAGGGGAAGCGGAGCTACCCGTGTCGGTGCATGAGTTTAACTGGGGATTGTAAAGCAGGTCGAACTGGAAGGCGCCCAGTGTAATCGGGGCACCGTCAGCGTCCGCCGAGTCGCTCAGGCAGACGGCGATCTGATAGGGGGTACCATCGGCGGCTCTACTTGCGGAAGTAGTGATGGACTCGCACCAGTCTTCCCCCGCTTCTTTCACCAGGTCGATCTCGATGTGGGGGGTTTCGGTGTCCACGTGGGCTGAGGCCACGTCGCTCGACCCGCTCCACGAACGGACGCCGAACAGCGTCATGGCCAGCAGGAGCAGTGGCAAAACTAGGAACAACAATGGGCGGTGTTTCATCTCTCCCTTACCTCCTGGCGAACTAGACTGCGTGCTCGTGACCCGGTGCGGCTGAAATGCAGCAGGTAGCGGTTCACGTTTGCCCGGGTCGTGACGCACCAAGGAATACGGGGCGCCGAGCTGATTCGGCGCCTGAACTGCAACCAGCTTCTTACGTATAACGCATGGAGAGCAACAAAGTCAACGCTACCGGCGAATATTGTTGGGCTTTTTCCGGCGGTAGGCGGCCACCGCGGACTTTCGGAGGGAAAAAGAGGGCGGCGAGTATTCTCGCCGCCCTCATCAACTCAGTCCTGTGTATCGCTATGTAACCCGTCTCCGGGCGAAGCGGAGGTAGAAGCTACCTCCCGCGAGCGCCGCTATGCCGGCGGTCCCGGCCAGGAGAGCGAGCAGCCACGAGAAGCCGCCCGTTGAGCCGCTGCCGGTCTCCGGCGGGACGAGCTGCGTGCCTACTCCGCCGAGAGGCGTTGGCGTGGCCGGCGGCGGTGGGATCGGCGTCGCCGACGGAGGCGGTGCCACGGTGGGCTCCTCGGTCGCCGTTGGCTTGGGCGTCGGCGTCCGGTGGCGAATGGTGCCGCTCGTCTTGGTGTCGGTGGCGCCCTGGCAGGTCATACCAACGGTGCCAGCCGTCAGGCCATCCGGCAGCGCCTCCAGGACGCATTGACCGATGGTCACGTCGTCACCCCAGACGTCCAGGGACGAGATTGTCGGGTGGTCAGTGCCGGCGGCTATCACCTTGAAGTCGACGAACGCCAGGGGGATGTGGTCGATGAAATCGCTGACGCGGTGGTCCGGGGACCTCTCGCAGTGTATGGACGCGAGACCAGGAACCGCGGGTGTCGGTTGCGCTACAGTAGTCAGAACTTCGAGAGGGCCGCACCGCGGCGGGCCATGGCCTTCGATGTTGCAGTTCCAGCCTTCGCCGAGGCTCGGGGGCTCCGGGGTCCCGGCGTTGGCGTCCGGGTTGGAGTCAAGGCAGTTGGGATCGTTTGGACCACATTCCATCTGGATGCACTCGTCGAGGCTGGCGTCGTAAGTGAGGTTGAGGTCGAAGCTCTCGATCTCGGTCGGGACGTTGCCCAGGCAAACGGCAAGTGTGTGGTTCTGCCCCACGATCTCCGTGGAGGCGGCATCTACGATGTCGCACCATCCGTCGCCATTGTCGATCTTGTCGATGTAGGCCCAGACGGGCGGCGTCGCCGTGGCGGTGGCTGTCGCCGTCGCCGTGGCGGTGGCTGTCGGCGTGAATGTGCTCGTTGCCGGTAGAGGCGTATTGGTGATCGTAGGCGTGGCGGTGGGCAGCGGCGTATCGGTTACCGTCGGCGTCTCCGTGGGAGGCGCCGGCGTGGGCGTCTCCGTGGGAGGCGGCGTGAACGTAGCGGTTGCCGGCCCAAGCTTCGTCTCAGTGGCGCCTATGCACGCCGCACCGCCAGTCGCGCCGCAGTCGAGGATTCCGCCGGCCGTCAAGTCGAACGCGTGCCCGTTCACTATGTTAAGGTTGTCTACCCCGCCAGGGCCAGCAATTGCCGCCAGGGTCACAACTGCGAGGGGAGCCGAGACTCCCGCACCGGTCGGCAAGGTGGAGGTGCAACCGGCGGTGCTGACGCACTGGCACTTGATGAAGGCCGTGCCCGCGACGCCGCCCTTGGCGCAGGTCGGTGGTGCTGCACTCAGTATGTTGCAGTCCCAGCCTGCACCCAGGTCAGGGGTCGAGAAGGATAGTGTGCCCTCGTTGGCGTCGGGGTTGGCATCCAGAGCAGGGGAAGCGGTGCCACCCTTTTCGGTGCATGAGTTTAACTGGGGATCGAATTTAAAGTCGAACTGGAAGGCGCCCAGTGTAACCGCGACACCGTCAGCGTCCGCCACGTCGCTGATGCAGACGGCGACGTCATAGGCGGTGCCGCCGGCCGGCCTGCTTGCGGTGGTGGTGATGGAATCGCACCAGTCTTCCCCCCCTTCTTTCACCAGGTCGATCTCCATGTGGGGGGCGCCGGTGTTAACGTCAGCAGAGGATCTGTCCGAAGCGCCTGGGTGGAAGAGTGCGAAGACGAGCGCAACACCCACAACCGATGTGGCGAAAACAGCCCATAACCATCGTCTCATGCTGCTACCTCCCCGTTCTGCAGTCTAAGCGGAGCCCTCAGCGGTCTTGAAGCGCTGAGCATCAGAGCGTTGAGGGCAGGACATACCCATGTATATAACGCAGGGAAGGTCGGCAAGTCAACTACGAATCTCAGTCTCTGAGAGCGTGTGTTACCCGGGCACGACGCATGGAGCGGGCGCCCGCGCTAGAAATGAACGATGCAAAGGTCCACTGAGCGGCCTTACGGCGCGGGGCACTCGAAACTATCCGGTATCGAGGCAATGATCAGGGAATCGCCGACGTTGATCCTGCCATCATGGTTAACGTCGCGCGGACCCGTATAGCCGAATTTGCCATCGCCGTTTCCGTCGAGGGTGCCCAGGTAGATGTGAGCGCCAGCGTTGTGAGGCTTCGCAGGCGTCCTGTTGATGGCGCGTACGACGGTCATCGTATCCGGCGTACCATCATGGAGAGCCTGCACGCTTATCTGCTCGGCGTCGATGCTTGCGGTGGCACTAAGGGGAAGCAGGCTCTGGTCGCTTATCTCCATTTGGGTCTGGGACGCGTTCACCTGGCTCACCAGGGTGGCCCCGCTGTCCCTTCCCTCATCATCGCTCTGCAACGCAACCAGGAGGGCGTCGCCGACGTTTACATAACCGTCGAGGTTAGCATCGGGGCACTTCAGGACCTTTATGACGAGATTGTGCACGGTAGCTGGGATCGGCTGAGCGTGACTGTTAACGAGCGTGCTGCCAGTGAACCTGATGGTGTTCGTCCTCTCCACGCTGTGCGAGGGCAGGAGCGTCACTTTGGCGATAAGGCCGGAGCCTGTTGGGCCGTTGGGGTGGTCGTACAGGGTCGTACAACTCACGACCCAAGTGGTGTCCCACATGAAATGGGGCCCATCACACCCCCAAGGGCTGCGACCGGTGCTATCCAGCCATGTTTGCTGCGGGATCATTTGAACCAATCGCACCTCAGGTGGGAGAACCATGTGTATCTCGAAACTCCCAAGACCCAGCGGGTCTGTCACGTCGTTTGCGTAAACGTCCGCGGTCACCGTCGGCGCTTTGATGGCAGTGCCGTTCCAATGGCCCGCGGCAGTGGAGCCGTTCTGAGCGCGGGTTACCACCATCGTGTCAGGTTGGTCTCCGCCATCGATTAGCTCTTCAATGAGCATGTACTCATTGTCCACCTTCACCAGCGTGTCCACAGCCAAGACAGGCATGTCCGGAAACAAGACATCATTGTGGCTAATCGGGATGCTTGTCTGGAAGCTGCCGATGTCTGATTCAAGGGTCACGCCACTGTTGGACCAGGTACCTGCACCTTGAACGACCCAGATCGCCAGCGGCGATGGCGAGACGTTGGTGCCGGTGGCCGAGGCCGGGGCGGGCCCGCCCAGGGCAGTGAGGGCGGCGAGAGACGCTATTATGACGAGGGACTTGCGTATGAGTGCGATAGTTCTCATCGTTTAGGGCCTCCTCTTGCCTCCATGCGAGAACGCAAGCGTCTCACTGTTTCACAACAGTCTCTTTGGTGTCAGGCACATCCCCCAGACACAATCCCCCACGTTGTTTCCTTCAGCTTGTCAAATCCGCCGCTTCACGCCGGCTCCCCGCAAATACAGCGCGAACGGCAGCAGCGATGCGCCGGCGATGGCGAGAAGGCCTGCGGCCAGGGGCGGCCACCAGGCCGGGTCAGCCTCGCCGGGACCTTCGCCTGCCCGCGGCGAACCGCCGGCTGTGCCCTGCGAGGCGGAGTCGCCGGAATTGCCAGTTGTCCCGGATGCGCGGGCGCTTTCCACTGTCCGCGACATGGGAGTGGCACCCGGCTCAGGCGTGAGCCAGGTTGAGGGTGTCGGCGCGGGCGGGGCGTCTGACGAGACTTCGTTGACCGGCATCGGCGTCGGTTCATCCGGCTCAGATGTTGGCTCGGGCCCTGCGCCGACCACGGTCACGGACCCGCCCTGTGCCACCACAGCTATGCTTTCATCGGGGAGGTCGCCGTGGAGCGGGATAACCTTGGCCATTTGGGGTGTCATGTTCAGGGACGTGGTCCCGGCGGCGCGCGGCGCGAAGGTGACGGTAGCGAGCAGACCGGACCCGTTCGGTCCCCAGGGAGGGCCCTGCGCATCTGTGACGCATCCGAACTGGATGTCCTCTGACCCCGCTAGGCTATGGCGTGAGCTGACGCAATGGGCATTTCGGCCCGTGCTGGCCAGGAAAGGTCCTGCCTCAACCCCTACGAACCGAATGATGTCCGGATCGTACATGAGCTTGAACTCGAATGCGGCCAGGCCGTTTGGGTCATCGACCTGCCCAGCGACGATTTCCAGCGTGAACGTGCCGCCGCTCAGGTCCACCGTCTGGCTGGCGGGCACGACCTTCATGTCCGCTGTCTGGGCCTCAGCGGTGTTTGACGCCGTCCAGACTGCCATCACCGCGATAAGCAGTCCGGCGCTCCCAAGTCCAACAAGCCCGAGGAATCTGACGCTTCTGTTCATTTGTGCGGATTGTCTCCCTTACTAGCCCCGCCATCTACTGATCTTTGTTATCTCCCTGCAAAATCCCTTCCCCATGGCGTTGAACGGGAGAAGCGCCCCGCCTGTGCTTCTTGTCCTCGCCGGCGCCGTCGGGCATCGACGACGCTGTTTAGACGGTCCTTAAAGGTATTGGCGGGGGAGCCGTCCGTCATGTCGGATCTGGCGCTCCCCCGCCAATTATCTATCCAGGTTTAAGCCCGGACGCTATTTTTCCTGTCTTCCCGTTACGGCTGTCCCGGGTCGTAAGGGATGGACTGGTCATCCGGTATCGGCGTCTGGCAGGTGCTGTAGTTGCGGCCAAAGACGAACTGGAGGTCCTTGATGTCGATGTCCTGGTCGGCATACTTGGGCTCCAGGTCGTACCACTGGTCGTAGAGGTACAGACCCCAGGATGCGCCGTAGCGCATGGCCAGTGCCGCGTCGTCGATGACGTCGACGTCGCAGTCGAGGTCGATGTCACCTTCCAGCATGCGGACGGTGATGGTCAGGTCGCCGCATATGGGGGTGAGGCCGCCGGGCAGGGTGTCAGCCATCGGCTCAGCGTAGATGTCTGTGATCTCACAGTTGTCGTCTACGATGTTGGTGATGACACCGTTGTCCTTGGTCGGCCGGAAGACGCCGCGGTAGATCAGGTCGTTGGTCTGCGGGATTATCAGCATCTTCTCGATGATCCCGTCGCCACACGGTCCGTTCTGTATGAGGCCCCCGTTGTCCGTTGTGACGCAACCCTCGAGGATCCAGTTCTCAGCCAGGACGGATATCGTGCAGTTGGCGATTCGACCCGTGCTCTCGAGCCAGGAGAACTGGTTCGGGGGGACGCCAAGGGTCTTCGGGTTCAGGTTGTTCACGAACCTGATGATCTTGTGGTCGTACCGAACCTGGTGCTCCCAAGCGCCGAGGCACTCCGGAATCAGGTCGGCGTCGTTCGGGTCGTCGTCGTCAGCGGCGCTCTTGAGCCAGACGTCGACGGCCAGACAGCCCTTGCCCTTGTCAGGAAGGACACAGCCGTTGGCGTCGGCCTTCGGCAGAATCACCGGCGGGTTGGTGCCGTATTCTGGTCCGCCCGGGAACTTGGGGTTCATCAACCAGAGGTTGCAGGCGGTCTGGATGCCCGTGGTGAGCGGGTCGCAGTCCTTAACCATCTCAGGGCCCTGCGTGCAGGTAACCATGACGACGGCGCCACTGCTGTTGTTCGCCACGTTGGGGTCGGACGCCGGTGGGACGTTGTGCACCGGACAGTCGGGGCACACGGCAACGTAGTCAGTCGCCTGAGAGTTGCCGCCGAAGACGAACAGCGGGTAGACGCCGCGGGCCAGACACTGGACCTCCACCTGGCGCGCCTTTGCGGAAGTTCCGTTCGGCGCCAGCATTACGCGCATGGCAGGAATGAGCCCGATGGCCTGGACGGACATGCACATGGGGTCGGGCGCTGCCGAGAAGCCCTTCCAGTCGTACGTGCCGTCCAGCGGGATGTTGTTGTCGATCCCGTCTCTGCAGCCGCCATCAGCGAGCAGGGACGTGTTCAGCGGGAACCCGGGATCGAAGCCGGTCTCTTGGCACGGCATCACCGTGTACGTCCAAGTGGAGGGCAGCGGCGTCGGGACGGGGTCAAAGGGTCCCTTGGCGCCCTTCGTCGGGTCCAGGCAGTCGCCGACGGACTTGGTCCCTTGCGTGGACGTGCATGAGAGGCAGACGTCGCCAGGGAGCACTATGGGCGGTGGACCCGCGGCGACAACGATAGCCGGGGCCGGCACCATGCGAACGGCGAGCTTCGTCGGGTCGATCGCCGTGGTAACGAGCGGTGTCGGGCCGGACACGTATATCGCTGCTCCCTCCGCGAGAGCGAAGTTACAGGTCGCAGCCGGTGCGCCCTGGGTCACGGCGCCGTAGTTCTTCCACGTTGACGTTAGGTCAACAATGGTAGCCGTCTGGCCGACCTTCAGGTTGAGGGCCGGTGGGTTGGCAGCCATGGGCACCGAGACTCCGATGTCGCACTCTGCCCCAGGCGGAACGGGGGTGGGCGTTGGGGGCGGCGTTTGCTTAGTCTCGGTCGCGCCTTTGCACGCAGTCGCCGGAAGACCGTTAAGGTCGCAGTCGAGGATTCCGCCGGCCGTCAAGTCGAACGCGTGCCCGTTCACTATCTTAAGGGCGTCTGGCCCCGGGGCGTTTGCGTTGAGGGTGATGACCGCGAGGGGCTTCGAGACTCCCACACCGGTCGCCAAGGTGGAGGTGCAACCGGCGGTGCTGACGCACTGGCACTTGATGAAGGCCGTGCCCGCGACGCCGCCCTTGGCGCAGGTCGGTGGTGCTGCACTCAGTATGTTGCAGTCCCAGCCTGCACCCAGGTCAGGGGTCGAGAAGGATAGTGTGCCCTCGTTGGCGTCGGGGTTGGCATCCAGAGCAGGGGAAGCGGTGCCACCCTTTTCGGTGCATGAGTTTAACTGGGGATCGAATTTAAAGTCGAACTGGAAGGCGCCGAGTGTAATCGGGTTATTGTCGGCGTCCGCCACGTCGCTGATGCAGACGGCGACCTCATAGGGGGTGCCGTTGGCTATCCTGCTTGCGGAGGTAGTGATGGACTGGCACCATGCCTCCCCCGTTTCTTTCACCAGGTCGATCTCCATGTGGGGGGCGCCGGTGCTAACGTCAGCAGACGCAACGTTTCCGGACCCACCGTGGGAGCGGACGCCCATAACCGCCACGAGGGACATGGCGACGGCGGCCGCAAGAGTTAGCAGTAACAAACGCTTCATTATGACCGATACCTCCTACCACTTTTCATTGGGCATGAGTAGGCGGGGATTCCGATAATATTTTGGTTTCTTGTCTCTGCCCCATCCCTCCTTTCTTTCACCCCGTAGAGCGGGAGACGGCCCACCTAGCTGAGGTTTGTTGAACACATATCCCGGGCCGCTCGGGGGCGGCTGTCCTATCCAGCCGACTGTCGGCGAATTACCGTCGCGACGTCGGCGAGACTCACGCACGACGCGGAGAGATATGCAATACCTCTCTCGGCCTCAGGGCATTCGCTTGCCCAGTTGCATAGTTGAACGTCAGGGCGGGGGATACTAAGCCACCAGTCAGGTAAATGCGTTGTAGCACTGTTTTCCGGTTTTGTCAAGTCCGCGTCCGAAAATCGTCGAAGATATCCGTGGCCAGGTTCTCTTCCACGGCGTCTGCGGGGTTCGTCATTTGGGAAGGCGGCCTCTCCAGCGGAGAGACTTTCGCCGAAACTGCCGACAGGGTTTGGCATAAGATTTAACGCGACTGGTAAAGGTTCATAACAGCCGCGGCAGAACTGCGTTATATATATATAGGTAGAGCCACGGCTGGGCGCGGTCGCGGAGCTGCGCGGCAAGAGAGTCCTTCCTTCGGCTACGAACCGCCGGAGGGCGCTACGACTATCGTCGCATTATGGTAAGCTAGTGGCTCAGGCGTTCGCGGACAGGAGGGAGCCTTCTCGAACCCGTCGTCCCCAAGATTGGAGAAGGACAGCGGTTCAACCGACTAGATCACTGGGGGTCTCGATTCGGTGAAGGCTCGGCAGTACGCCATTCTCGGCGGTCTTGCGCTCGTCGCGGCGGCGGCGGCCCTCGCCGTTCGCGCAAACCTCACCCCCGGCTATGCCCAGCAGACCGTTGTCCGGATCGATCCCTCAGGGCAGCAGGTCAATGCCGGGAATGATTTCATCATCCGCGTGATGGTGGACGACGTGGTGAACCTGGGCTCCTTCGAGTTCACGGTCCAGTATGACCCCAGCGTTATTACCTACCAGAGCGTGCTGAAAGGCGATTTCCTCGGCAGCACGGGGCGGCAGGTGATCTGCCCGGGAGCCATCGTCGACATCGAGGGGGGCACGGTACGATTCGGCTGCGCGAGCATCGGCACGGCGCCGGGCGCAACCGGCTCGGGGCAATTGGCGGAGCTGACTTTCAACGCTGTCGCCGAGGGCGTGAGTCCGCTCGATCTGGTGATGGTCAGCCTCAGCGACCCCTTGGGCGAGGATATTCTCGCATTTCCTGAGAACGGTTCCGTGACCGTCGCTGTCGCCACGCCTGGACCTCCGACTGAGACTCCCACGCCGACGCTTACGCCGACGCCACTTCCTCCTTGCGGCGACTCGTCCGGCACGGTGGTCTGCATACAGCCGTCGGGCCAGGTCGTTGAACGCGGCAGCGAGTTCGGCGTCGCGATCATTGCCTATAACGTGACGAACCTCGGCTCCTACCAGTTTAGCCTTCAGTTCGATCCATTGATTATGTCCTACGTCAGCGCGGCGAACGGGCCCTTCCTGGGGAGCACAGGCCGCCAGGTCCAGTGCAACGGGCCGAACCTCGTGGGAAACGAGGTGCGGCTTGTCTGCGTGACTCTGGGATCATCACCGTCCGGTCCTAACGGCGACGGGCTGCTGGCGACGGTCACCTTTTCGGCCCAGCGCGAAGGCATTGGTGACCTGGCGTTGAATAATCTTATATTGGTCGATACTCAGGCCCATGTTCTGTCGATGGACGATCCCATCGGCGCCTCCGTTGTCGTGGTGCCGGGGCCGACGCCGACGGAAGGCCCTTCGCCGACACCGTCTTTGACCCCTACAGCGACGGAAACGTCACTCCCGACGCCGACGTTCACGCCGGGGCCGAGCCCGACGCCGACGTCAACGCGCACGCCACGGCCGACGTGGACGCCTAGCCCGACACCGACGCCCGGGCCAACCCCAACGTCTACGCCCGCCCCGGGGCCCGCTACCGTCAGGATCGCTCCCGCATGGCAGGAGGTCTACGTAGGCGTGCCGTTCACGGTTGACGTCGCGGTCGACAACGTGGAGAACTTGGGCGCCTTTGAGTTCAGCGTCGGTTTCGATCCGTCGGTCTTGCAGTACGTCGGCGCCCAAGAGGGGCCTTTCCTCAAGAGCAGCGGTCGGGCTTCACAATGCCCGTCGATCGATGGGTCAGGGGGAAGGGTGCGCATGGTGTGCGTTACCCTGGGGCCGGAACCGGCCGGGGCCGATGGCAGCGGCGTCCTGGCGACAATCGTCTTCGTTCCTTTGGGTTCCACGACGACGGCGGTAGACATAACGCTGGAAGCGGCGATCCTGGTCGACTTGATGGCGCATCCGATACCAGCCGTGACACAGGACGGGTCCGTCACAATCGGCCCGGCGCCGGAGCCGACGGACACGCCTGAGCCGCCAAGCACCAACACACCGGGCCCCAGCCCCACCCCAACGGAGACGCGCACGCCGGGGCCGCCGGTGACTCCCACGCCGACTGCGACCTTCGCGCCCGGCACGACAGCCGTTTGGATCGATCCGCCGTCGCAACAGGTGGCGCCGGGCGAATACTTGAGCGTCGACGTGGTGGTGCAGAATGTCACTAACCTGGGCGCTTATGATTTCACGCTGATCTACAACCCCAACATCATCAGTTTCGATAGCGTGAGCAACCTGTCGTTTCTGGGGAGCACGGGTCGTTCCGTTTCCTGCCCTCCGCCGCTGGTGGATGGGTGGATCCTGCGCTTCGGCTGCGTGACGACGGGTCTGGGGATCCCTGGAGCGAGCGGCTCCGGGCAACTTGCGGAGATCGTTTTCCGGGCGGCGGACCCCGTGCCCTTCCCCGGAAGGACCAACCTTGAACTGGACGACGTTGGGCTGGCCGATCCCCTGGGTGAGTCAATCACCGCCGCCAAAGCGAGCGGCTCAGTATCCGTGGCCACGCCGACGGCGACAGCCACCGCCACACGCACACCGACGGCCACTGCTACGCCGACGCCGACAGAGACGTTCACGCCTACCCCAACAGAGACCTACACGCCGACACCGACAGAGACGTTCACGCCGACACCGACGGAGACTTACACGCCCACACCGACGGAGACCCCAACAGAGACCTACACGCCGACACCGACAGAGACGTTCACGCCGACACCGACGGAGACTTACACGCCCACACCGACGGAGACCCCAACAGAGACCTATACGCCTACACCGACAGAGACCCCAACGGAGACCTACACGCCGACGCCGACAGAGACGTTCACGCCTACCCCAACGGAGATCTACGCGCCTACACCGACACCGGCGGACACTGTTACGCCAACGCCGACGGAGACGTTCACGCCTACCCCAACGGAGGTTTACGCGCCTACACCGACACCGACGGACACTGCCACGCCGACGCCGACGGAGACGTTCACGCCTACCCCAACGGAGGTTTACACGCCTACACCGACACCGGCGGACACTGTTACGCCAACGCCGACGGAGAC
>Ga0315284_10005782_pt1 | contig 17590 bp, 21 predicted proteins | sample YL17G09_16_MG_FD_203696 | JGI IMG/M metagenome (GOLD analysis project Ga0315284, IMG submission 203696) | Sediment microbial communities from Yellowstone Lake, YNP, Wyoming, USA - YL17G09_16 | ecosystem: Environmental > Aquatic > Freshwater > Lake > Sediment | place: USA: Wyoming | collected...
CAAGTTTTTCACAGCGATTCCGACATGATCCATGCCAACAAACATGCAGATCCCTCTTCACAGCAGAATAGTATTTGCCATCGCAACACGCTATAAAAGAATTTCCAATAAGATGAGGCTATTTCCTTTTAGGCTTCGCTGCTTTGTAGACGATTTTTCTGATCTTGGCGAATCTGCGTTTCTTTTCTTCAATCTTGCGGAAATCTTCAATCACCGGTCGAGGAATGTTGGTTAATGGCAGATACCAATCAGGTCTGCCTTCAGGAGGGACAAGAGGATACTGTATTCTCCTTTTTCGGGCAGATCTAACAGATAAAGCGTAAATGTCGAAGATAATAGCGCTTATCAAGAACAAGACGGTCCACAGATTTGGAAATAGGAGAAGCACTGCAACGCCAAAGACATTTGCACATAAAAGAGAAGCTAATGCAATTTGTATGATGATTCTTTTATGCCGAACCACGAAGCTCCCTAGAGTTGTACGTGCAGGTGCCAACTAATACAGTTTATGTTCTCACTCGATTGTTCATACTCTTCCAACCGCGATACTGTTAAGTTATTTGTAATGATGATAAATCAACAGAATCTGGTATGCCTGCAAGATACCTATGCATGCGAATGAAAGGGAAAAGCAAAATGTACTGAAATATCACGATAGCAGTAGGTTATGTTGTTAGGAGTGAGGTGAATAGATGGCTTGGGATTCTTCCGATCATTCTGACTATAGGGTTGTTGATTACACTGGTTGGAAAAATCTGGAACTCTATTCTGTTTTACCTTCACTAATTACACTACATTCACTATGGAGAAAGCTGTAGTGTACAAAAGCAATATATCGTTAAGCCAAGAGTAACAAATTGAGACAAAATGCCTGATGAAAACACCTTTGAGAACGGTTTTTTCTGGAATAACTACAAGTCAATTGAGTCAGATTTTCTTGGCTTTATGGAGGTCGCTCCTTATCACAAATCAAACCAGCAGATGTATTCACCGAAACTCACTGGGCTCTTGCTGCAAATTGGAGGATACGTTGATTCAGCCTTCAAGGAAATGGCTAGTTTCTATGATTTGAGAGCCTACAAGAAGAAGGAATTAGAGAAAAACAAGATTTTGGCTGACATAATTGATGCTTATTCTCTGTTTGAGAGTATTTACCACCTGTCTTCAAACAATGGTGGGACTCTAATAGCAAAACTTGATTTTGGTGACAAGGAGTTGTATCCTTTCAAGGAATTTTCTGATGTGTTTATCAGACCATCATGGTGGAATGCATACAACAAAGTAAAACATGAGTATTCTCTTCATTATAAGAAAGCAAGCATAGATAATGTTCTTAGAGGTTTAGGCGGTGCCTTCTTACTAAATGTAGTTCATTATCCCAGTGTAAGATTGCTGTGGCAATTAGGTTATTTGATAACGGGAGTGGAGGCAGGTCCAGGTTTCCAAGAGGTCTACTATGATGAAAAAATGCTCGATAAAAATATCATGCCAAAGGCAATTTCTGAACTTGAACCATTAAACATAGGAATAAGGATAGAAACCCCCCTTTTTCTCTATGCACATAAATAGTGTGAGGAAAATTGAGGAAGAGCATCTTGGCTTCTCTTATTCTCTTTGTTCTAATTGAAGCATTAGTCCCTTGTGCCTGGTGCTCTTCTGGAGAAATTGATGCCACAACAGTTGTAAGCTATGTTATAGATGGAGACACTTTTGACACTACAATGGGAGAAAGAATAAGGCTTGCAGACATTGATGCTCCTGAATCCGGAGAACCAGGATATTCTTCAGCTAAGAATTTCCTTTACAACGCTGTTTATGGAAAGACTGTTTACTTGGACATTGATGATGTTAATGGTGTTTGGCAGAGAGACCCATACGGCAGACTAGTCTGCATGGTTTATGTCAACCACAATTCTACTCATTACAGGAATGTGAATGAGGCTCTTTTGGAAGCTCACTATGTAGTGATTTCAAATTACCAGAATGAGTTCAATCCTTATGCCTGGACATTGTACATTTCTAAAGATTCTATTCCTGAATACTCGTCACTAGCCCTATTGCTTCTGGTTCTGATGACAATACTTGTGGCAGTAGCAATCTACAAGAGAAAAAGCTTGCATGCATAGCCAGTAAGTAAGGGCCTTTGAAATTTGAGTATACCTTGAAGAGAAATGTGTCTTCCACAAGTCATAAAAGCGAATCCCAGAAATTGCATCTGCAAGGTGATAGATAATGGCTGAAGTAAAAAGTTCTGTTGGAATTTCAAAGGGAATGTTTGTTGCTGGAATTGTTGTGGCTATCTTGATTTCAAGTCTTGCCTCAACTGTTGCTTCAATGATGTTGTCAGTTGGACCTAAAGGTGATAGAGGAGATCAAGGTATTCAGGGACCACAAGGGATTCAAGGAGAACCAACAAATGAGACGGAATTGCTGAACCTTAAGGACAAAGTGAATGATCTTGAGAATCGACTGGCTGCAATAGAGAACCGTTTCTCACTGAGGGGCTACTGGAAATTTGATGAAGGAACTGGAGCTATAGCTTATGATAGTAGCATGTACAATAATGATGGGTACCTCGCAGGGGGGGCATTATGGGCTGATGGGAAATACAATAAATCCCTGAGTTTTGGCGGAGAAGACGAATATTTTTACGTTCCAAACTCTAGAAATCTTTGGCTACAATCATTTACCCTGGAATTGTGGATAAATCTGACTAGGAGACCGTTTGAACATGGGCATTCAAGCAGTGCTATTCTGAACAAGTTTCACATAGTTGGTGGAGCTGGTTATGGTTATAAAATCCAGTTTGAGACACCAACCTCGGAGAATGATCACCTTGTTGTAGCCATAGGCGATGGTGTTGCTAACCGCTCTCTTATAGATTACAATAGCATAAGCGACATAACGCTCAATCAGTGGCATCATATCGTGGCTACGTTTAATGGTTCGATTGCTATGCTGTACATAGATGGTGCATTAAAAGCTAGCTCAAGCCCGCAGCCTTATGAAATCAAATATGACGACACGCCATTATGCATTGGTGTAGAGTATTATGATGGCAATCCATTTTTCAATGGCTTGGTTGACAATCTTGTAATATATGATAGACCAATTGCCGCCAATGAGGTGCTACAGCACTACACAAGCCCACCACCCTAGCCTCTTCTTTTTCTTTTTCGAAGGTACAATTGTTCAAAGAGACAAGAGATAGAGTGATGACAGCTTTGACACAGCTAGAACAATCACTCTAGCTCTTTTCGGATCACAAGACACTAGAAACTTAGTGAGGAAAGACTTATCACTTGACCCTTAGCTAGAATCTGATGTGAATGTGATAGAACCAGCAAGAAAAATCTTGCCAGGCATCATATTGGCCATTCTGTTCACATTTCATCTTTTGCCCTATGTAATATTCTTTAGGCTTGAAAACTGCAAGTGCCAGTCACTGGATTGGATGAAGAATCTAAACAAAACGGAAACAAAGAATACACTTAGGGTTCTGCTTGACAGAGATTACAACTATACTGAGCTTCTCACCTGGGAGCACAATAGGCTGAATTACACAACTGGAAAAATTACAAGATACACTGATCCACTGCAGATACTTAGTTATGGCAAAGGAAGATGCCAAGAATTCTCAATTTTGTATGTTGCTTTATGTCTAGCTAGCGGATACTCAAGCAGACTAGTGATAGACGTGTTTGGTGATCATACATGGGCTGAGATCAAATTGGATGGAATATGGGTTCATGTGGACCCTTCTGAAAGCAGAATAGCTGATCCATATATGTATGAAAAAGACTGGGGTAAACATATTCTATTGGTCTATGCCTTTGCAGATGGCTCTTATGAAGACGTAACCACAAATTACGCAACGAGAAAACAGAATTATTACCAAATAATCTGGTAATTATATCCTTTTCTCTTTCACATTCACAGGTATTCCAAAGACTCATAGAAAGAAAGTATTGCTTCTATTTCTATCGGAATGGACACCGACATAAGCTAAGAGACCATAAAAAGCACATCCCATAAAGTAACTGAGTTACTTGTTGAGATTACTTAGTCTTCACAACTTCTCCAATAAGCACAAACCTGAAGAAACAAGCTCTGTTTAGAAGATCCATTATGTTCTATCTTGTGGTATGTGACCTACATGCTAGATTGCCGATTCCTTTTATCGTAGAGCATCTCAGGTGCTCTGTATAAGAAGCCACAAACATTCCAAGGAGTCCTTAGACAAAAATATCAAATATTAATGCTTCAATTCGCTGTAATCTTTACGAAAATCAATGCTGGGATTTCCATAGTAGAAGTTGTCTGAGCTTGAAGGTCATATAGTTCTGCTTCAAGCCACAATGTTCCCAGAAGAAGTTCAACCCAGTTGCCTTTTCCCTCTGGTAGTATCGAAGAGTCTGGATATATTGTGGCAGTGAGCGGAAGACTGACATTCAATTGTGTTAGACCAGACCCAATGATGTATGGAGGTTTGTAACGCCAAAAAGAAGCAAGAGCAATCTCTGTTTGATTCGCCATTTCTGGGTTCAGCATATCCTGTGCTATGTTGGAGAGATTCTCAACTTTGAAGGTTATCTGTGCATAATGGGGCGTTAATATTCTGATGCTGATGTTCAGATAACCCAAAGCAGTGCCTTTCACCGTACCATTTGGAAAGGTAGACCAACCGCTTTCTTCAAGAGTTCCATCAGGTTCTAAGTTCCAATCTGCTGGACCCATGGTAGAATTGAAATTAGACAACATATTCTGCAATTCAAGAGTCTTGTATGAGAAGTAAACACTTGCAGTGAGACTCATGATGCTTATGATGAGAGAACAGATGCTTATGATGACGGCTATCTTTGCCCATTTTCCAGAATCTTTTTTGCCACTCATACTCTATTCCTTCTTAGTGAAGTTGAAAATAACCTCAATTATTAGTTTTTCTGTTCTGCTTATTTCCTCTTTCTAAAGAGCTTAACATCATCCGCTTCAGTAACATACTCAAATCCAGATTCTATTAGGACTTTAGCCTCTTCTACATTTTTCAGCTACTTTACAGACAAGCTCTCCTGAACCAAAGTTTGCTAATTAGCCATTACAAGAAGCACGTTGAAAAAGCAACTCAGTTGTTTAACATTCTGTTAATTGTGGCATTGGCTTTTCTTGTAGAATCTTTCTTCACAAGTCTAATAATCTCTCAAGGCTAATCATTTCTTGTATCTTCTGGAAAACTATGGAAAACTTGAATTTAGAGCAGGAGTCTACATATTCGCTAATGCGAGCTTGCAGACAAAGTATATAGGCAAAGCTGGAGCGGGGAGAATGGTTCTCGAAATTAATAGTGCAATAAGACGTGGCAAGGCTTTTGGAGCAACACTACTGAAAGCACTGTATACAAATTCTGATGCGAATGCGTTAAGTTTGGAAAATGCCCTAAGAGTCAAATACAATCCGCCAAATAATCTAAGTATAGCAACGGAGTTCTTGGTTCGTCTAATTCTCTCAATTCAGGTTACCACAAATAACTTAACAGTATCTCCAACCGCTAAGAGTTATAACCACCTACACAGTTGATGCTTGAATGGAGCTTATCGATAGTTGACTCATCATTGGGGATACGTAAGCGGCATTCTGTCTGCTCTGCTGGTTGGATTGGGGACCTGCCTGAACAAGATTGTCTTAGCCGAAACACACCCAATCTTGGTCGCTGGGCTAATCTACTTGTTCGCAGGCGTATCTCTCTCGCTGATCCGTCTCTTGCCGTTCGGAAACAAGATAATGTTATCGTTAGGTATCACATCAAAATCTGAAGTTGGAATGAACAAGAAAGATTTGATTGTTCTCGCGTTGGTTATGTTTTCAGGTGCAGTGATTGCGCCATTTCTGTTCCTAAACGGCTTAAACCAGACAACAGCGATAAATGCGTCGTTGCTGCAGAACACCGAATCTCTTTTCACGGTGCTCATAGCTTTCTCGTTTCTAAAGGAACGGGCAAACAGAAGAGAATGGGCAGGCATTTTGCTCTTAACATTGGGCGCCATTTTTCTGACGACAAACGCTGCATTTGATAAGCTGACTTTGACTCAGAGTCTTTATGGAAATATTCTGATAGTTCTGGGCGGCCTATTCTGGGGAATAGACAACAACTTGAGCAAGTTCTTAAGTCAAAACAAAAACCTGCTAGTCGTCACGGCTTTGAAATGTCTCACAGGTGGAACAATACTTGTTTTGCTGGCTCAAGCATTAGGGCTCGAGTTCCATATCGCTCTGACTGCTCTTCCTTATCTTGCCATAGCGGGAGCGTTCGGCATAGGTTTTTCGATACTGCTCTTTCTTGTGAGTTTGAGGAAAATCGGGGCTATGAAGACAGGAGTCATTTTCTCAACTTCCTCGCTTTTTGGAGCGGCTTTTGCATTCTTAATTCTTAGAGAGAGCTTCTCTGCAATACAGTTAGTTGCCGGATCAGTAATGCTGATCGGAGTCTACATCATATACAAGAAATAAACTTGAAAAAACTGGCCAAACCAAAATGAATATACAACGCCAATCAAACATCAACATGTGACACACGTTGATGAGAAGAAGAAAATGCTTGCATCATCCAGCCATGGAATGCCCAACACCAGATGAGCCGTGCATTTTCACAAGAACAGATAAGCCGAAGAAGACAAAGTAGACGTGTTGCACTTAACTGTTGAGAAGGATATAGATGAATATGGAGAGGAATAAGAAGTCAGCAACAAAAGTGGCGAGATTGGTTGATTTAATCGAGTATCAAGAAGCATCTGTTGTTAGCAGAACCCTAATCGACAAGAAAGCAGGCACAGTAACACTGTTCGCATTCGACGAGCAACAAGGATTAAGCGAACACACTGCGCCATATGATGCAATGGTTCAAATTATCGACGGCGAGGCAGAAGTAACAATCTTAGGCACAATACATTATCTGAAAGAGGGGGAAATGATAATAATGCCAGCCAATAAACCGCATGCGCTCAGAGCAATAAAGAAGTTCAAAATGCTCTTAACAATGATAAAATCCTAAAAACGATGTCGTACCTCTTTTTTGGTTGTTTGATAGCTTGACAAAACTGCGTCATCAGACAGTCTTTGACAACTCTCAGACTAGTTTAATTCATGTTTAGTTTCAAAATCATCCGGTGCTTCTTGGCGTGATTCAACAGGACAATACACAAAGCAATTCCGACAAGAATCAAACAAAACCAAAAACTAAAAACAAATAGCCTTTATTCACAACCCGCAATCCAACAGTTGAAGGAAAACCCGTGTCTCTCATAACCGAGTTTGATCCTTGGCACTCTTCATTGTGCACGTGTCCGCGTAAGCTCACTTTTAACCCTTATACGGGCTGCGATCACATGTGCCTCTACTGTTACGCCTCAGCCTACATACCACGATTCTTCAATTGTCGGCCAAAGAAAAACCTGATCCAGCGACTAGCAAAAGAAGCGGCGAAGCTGAAAGGCGAAACCCTGTCTATATCCAATTCCTCTGATCCTTACCCTAATATCGAAGCAAAGACACAGTTAACACGGCAATGTCTCCAAGTTTTAACCCGGCAAGAATGCAAATTGCAGATAATCACGAAATCTGACCTTGTCACCCGAGATATAGATCTGCTGGCCAAGAAGCCTTCAATGGTCTCCATAACCGTAACAACAGATAACGACGAGACAGCAAGGCTCATCGAACCACACGCGCCGCCACCATCCAAACGTCTCAAAGCAGCAAAAACACTCATAGACAATGGCATACCCGTAACTATACGCATAGACCCAATAATCCCATACCTAAACGATAATCCACAATCTCTCATAGAAGCTATAGCCGCAATAGGAGTCAAACACGTGACAAGCTCAACCCTCAAACTCACACCACAAAACTGGAAACAAATCAAACTCGCCCCTCCAGAACTGGCAGAGAAACTAGAACCACTATACTTCAAGAACGGCGAAAAAACCGGACACTACACCCATCTAAACCTACAAACACGCTTCAAACTACTAAGCCACGTAGCCAACCTAGCCGGCAAACACGGCCTCAAATTCGGAACATGCCGAGAAGGACTCGCCAGCCTAAACACGGTCACATGCGACGGCTCATGGCTTCTCCGAAAAACCAGCGCCAAACGTGTCTAAGCTAGCTATTTCTCCCATCCTCTTTCTAGGCCTCGCTGTCCTCAATAACTCGCGTTCCAAATCCAGCTTCTCGCGCGGAAACCCAAGAGACAAAATAGCCACAACACAATACTTGTCAGGAAGGTTCAGAAGCTTCTTCACCTCTGCCTCAACAAAACTGCCAATCCAGCACGTGCCCAATCCTTCACCCGTAGCCGCCAAAACCATGTTCTCCAAAGCAATCGTCGTATCCACCACACACCACTTCGGCGAAGCCTCCTTGTCCCCGCAACCCACAATAGCCACTGGAGCCTCAGCAAGAAATCCCGCCCACTTTCCCCCTCCAGCCAGCCTATTCCTCTTCTCCGCATCGTTCACAACAACAAAGTGCCAAGGCTGAACATTCGCAGCCGAAGGCGCCAAACGCCCAGCCTCCAAAACCCTCGCCAACTTCTCCTCAGGCACAGGATCAGCAAGATAAGCTCTAACTGAATGCCTCTTCTCAATAGCCTCAAACACGTCCATTAAATGCCACTCTCCAAGATGTACTCCGTGCTTTACGGTATTCACTGTCTAATTTATGAACCTAGTGTATTATGTCGATTGGAGCAAAGTGAAAAGAAGAAGAACCGCTGATTTTGACGAGTTCTTCTTCTTCTTCTTGTTTCCTACAAGAAATCGCCCAACTCTCACGCTTTCTGAAGAGTTTAGGCTTTCAACACCAGTGGCACATTCAAAAGCTGTCTTGATGCCCTCTGAGCAAGACTTTATCGGAAAAATCTCTCAAGCACATAGTTCAGATTATTCTGATAGATCTCCTCGTTTCCCACATAGTGAACAGCGGCTGCTCTTTCTTCGATCTGTTTTCTTGAAATGTTGAACTTTTTAATGCAGGCTTCGATGTCTTGCATGTCTCTGTCGTCAAGTCTTCCAATTTTGGTAACCACAATGTCGATAGGATGAAGGGCTCTCAGAGATATGTGCCGAAATTGGGCTATTGCAATACTTTTCTCCAGATAATCGTCAGGCAGGATCTGAGAGAAAACAGATCCGTCTGACCATGCATGTATCTTGAAACCATGCGGTACCTTCGATAGGGATTCGTCAAACACACATCTGTCCTCGCTTGGAATTGTGAAGTCAACATCAATTGTCGAGGGTTTCAGGTCAAGAAGCGTCATAGCAGTTCCGCCGACTGCCACAAGCGTGATTCTCCTGCCTACCTCATCATCCAACACGGTCAGAAAATCCAGCAAAACACTCTTGTCAAGTGACATTGTACAGCCTCATCTTCTCCCTAATGCTTCTCTCATCAACTGGAATTTCCTCTACATTGAAGGTTTCCAGAATCGCCATCGTCTCCTCAATATCTCTTGATGGTTCGATGCGTTGAAGAGCCCTCAGTAAACCTAAGAGTTTTCCGGCTGTTCCAAACTTTTGACTCAAGAAAGCCAACAAGTTGCGTCTGAAACCGTTTTTTGCAAGAATCACCGGCACAGCTTCTAACCGTCTTGCGTCACCCAGAACTATAAGAGCCGTCGCCAAGTATTCAACGCAGATTTTCCTGCCTTGTTCTAAGGTTGAACCGTACTCTCTGTATCCGAACCTAGTTAGATTGTAGACTAAATCTAAATCAGAAATGTCAGCAAATTTCGTTTCTCCTCTAATAGTCCTGATTTCGGTTTCTTCTGCAATTCTTTTGATTTCAGTCCAGAAGGCGTGAGGACAGAAAAAAACAGTTTTCTCTGTTAAAGCTTCTCTGAGAAAATTGATTTCATCAGTTTTCAGTAGAGCCGAAAAATCATCCTCGCCCAAGATGAGGCTGTCAATTCTCAGGTTATACTTGTTCTGCAGTTTCCGCATTTCCCCGTAAAGCCCAACAGTATCATCAAGATGACTGTCTGTTTTCCTCAGGAGAAAGAGTAGCTCAATTCTGCCAAGTTTGATGTTCTTTGAAGGGTCTATGAAGCTGATTGATTTTATTGTGCACACGTCTTTCAGGAGCTTTTCCATTTCCGTCAGGAGCATTATAAGGTCATTTCTCTTTTTCAGGAACTCCCTTTTTTTCTCTATTTCCATTTCTGCAAGGAAATCTATTAGCAAATAGTTTTGAAAGTTCAGTTTGACAACAGAAGATCTCCCTATGAGCTCCAGATTGAGCAAGCCCTCCTTCTTAAGTTCCTGCATTTTTCGGTAGATGTTTGCGTAGTGCGCCGTACCATATCTGTCCTTGATTGCTTCAGTCAGTTGATTAATTGATAAAGAATCACCTAGGTGAGACGAGATCGTGTCTAATATTCGAAGAGTGGGCGTGTCCATGTTTTTCCCAAGATCAGTGTTATAGCTGAACAACTATAATATTATAGTCAAAATGCTATAATAAAAACGTTATGGGAAAACTTGCAATGTTTTAACGACTTGAAACCTCAATAGAAAGAAAAAAATGGAGATTGCGCGAGAGAAATAATCTGGAGTCCTAGAAACACGTCATCTTTTCAAAAACTATGCTTCATGGTACCAACCGCTAATTAATGAACCCAGCCTCATAAACTGAGACTAAATGAAAAGAACATTTTTTCAAATTTGGCTGTCGTTGTTCTTCTCGAAAACTTTTCGCAGCATCGACACGGGCAAGTAGCCGTTAGCTGTTATCGTGTCATGAAACAGCTTCTCGTCGAAGCCGTCGCTCATCGTCTTCTTCAAGTCTTCCTTCAGCTTCAAAATCAAATGCTTCCCAAGCAAGTAAGACAACGGATAGCCCGGCGTCTGCGTGTACCGTCTAACCTCAGCCGTCGCCGCTTCCCGCGAAAGCCCCGCTTCGCGGACAAGCATGTCCACCGCTTCCTCAAACCGCATCTCACCCCTCGAAAGCTTAACATCCACAATAATTCGCACCGCACGCCAGACACCATCATTCACCCGTATCAGCCGAGCTTCTAGACCGCCTGAAAATCCTTTCTCCGCCATCAACTCCTCGCAATAGTGCGCCCAGCCCTCCGCTGTCTCTGTTCCGCCAGCAAGAAGCAGAATTATGCTTCCACGGTTCGTAACTGAACCCTGCAGAAAGTGTCCTGGATACGCCTCGTGAACGGCCGTGTTCCTGACCGACGCAAAATTCAAGTGCTTCCCAAGATTCGCCTCATCCTTCGGCCTAGTCACAATGTAAACGCCGATCTGAGGCTTATCAAACTTGGCAGGCATAATCATAGCCGCAAACGGAATAAGCGGAGCAATAAACGCTGGCGTCTCCTCTACAAGCAGCACATCCTCAGGATAAACCGTGGCCAAATTCTCTTTTTGAACGAAATCCCGAGCCTCCATCATTGTCTTCCTCGTAAACTCTAACGCTTCCTCGAAGCTTTTCGGCGCCTTCGCTTCTATGGCCTTGAAAACCTCTTCTACCGTCTTGCTCGGTGCAATATGTTCCACAAGCTGCTGTCTCTCAGTCTTCAGCTTCTCCAAATACTCGAAGCCAAGCCTCAGAATCTCCTCGGACGTCATGCCCAAATCTCGCAGCTTGATCAGTCGCTCAAACTTGTCCTTGCCTAAAGCCCAACCTTCAACGGTCTTTGGAAGCAGGCCTTGCAGCCACTCCAGATGAGTCTTCAACGCAGGTTCAAGATTCTCTACTGCTTTGCAAAGTTTCGTGTAAACAGGCTCTGAAACCTTGTCTTTCGTGGCGAATGCTATGAACTGGAACAGGCCGCCTATGCTCTGAGCCGACTCGATAGCAATCTCCGTCCACAACTTGACAGGATGAGACTTTTCGAACCGCGAGCGAAACTCCTCCAAATACCTAGGCATCTTCTCAATCCTAGCCGCCATAGCGTCCACCCGCGTCTCCAGAGGAGCATAGTTCCTTGTGAACATGAGAAACAGGATTCCGCCGAGAATGTCGAAAGCGTCCGGGTTCAGCTCGTGAACGCGTCGCTCATTAAACAGAAACTTGTCATCCTCATGCCACTTCTCGATAATGTCCCACTCCAACCTGTGCCTATCGTTCAGCTCTTCACGCTTCACCGTCTGCTTCAAACGCCTGATCCATTCCTCTTCAAGATAGAGGTTATCCAGAAGCCGCTTCGTCGAGCCGTCAGCAAGCTGCCAATCATAAGGCTCATGCAAACCCAGTTCCGTAGCGTAATCGGGGTTAAGTGCAAGAAACTTCTCCAATATTTCCTGATTTAAGCTTTCGAAAACCTCATCTTCACTCATAAACACTCACTTAGTCGAAATTGAAGGCTAGCTAGCGTAATTAAGCTTTGACCGAAAAAAGGAAAAACAGTTAGGAAGCATCTACCGGCCTTACACAAGTCTGTAGCGGCGGTTCTCTGTGTCAATAATTCCCTTCTGAAAAAGACTGCGTAACTCCTTGAAAACCTTCTTCGCAGGCTGACCTGTCTTCTCCGCTATCTCAACTAGCGTCAAAGGTTTATCTGAACTCTTCAAAGCTGAAACAACGATTTCCTCTAGCTTACCCATCAGCAACACCTCAACACATGCTCAGTTGTTTCGGCTTAGTTTGTTGTAAATGATTTATAAATTTTCTTCATTGGTGAAAATGCTTTTTTCGAATAGTCATTCCAACACTTGGTCTTTTAGCTCAACATTCTTCCAGTCTGGTTCTAGAGTGGAGGCTAGAAACAGCGTCAGTTTATCCAACACCTGCAAAAGCTAAAGTCTGGGCAGTTGAGTTTCATACGTAAGGTCGTGCAAAAAGTGAACATGAAGAAAGAATGGGCTTTGGAGAACGCGGGTCACAAGTACTGGTCATTCAGGTGGATATTGTCTCGAGTAGGAGTACTGGTGTTATTGTCTGCATCCGTCTTGATCGTAAAACTACTCAGACCTGAATATGGAACTATAGATGTTGTCGTTATGCTTTCGGCTGGAATGATCCTCGGCGCCTTCTACGTTCAAAGTCAAGACAGAATAAGAGAGCGCTTCAAACGCAAGGTTGAAGAAATAGAAACAAGGCATCCTGATTCCTAGACGGAACAGGGGGACAAAGGAAATAGAACCGGGAAATCATTCTATATCAGTGTGCTCTATTTCATTTTACCTTTTGGGATTTTGTTGGCGAATCGACAGCGCATGTCTCCTTTCAAAGGCGTTTCGAGCAACTCAACTTCAACCGGTTCCCCGAATATCACGTCAAAATGCAGCTTTTCGTAGCCTCCGCTGCAATAGCAGAACATCGGCGAAATCTTAGGTTTGCCGTCACGCAGGGCCGTCCTTACGAGCGGGCAGTGGCAGGCATAGTACCTTTTCAGCGTTGGGTTTTTTTCTTTAAGATACCGTTTGGGGTCGAATGGAATCTTTGTAATGTAGATTCTGTCGCCTTTCCTGATGCCCGTGCAAATCTCTTGGTTGCTTTTGACGAACTCCACAACTTCTGGCGTAATCTCCTGCTCGAACCACAAGCGCCCTTCTTTCATGCATTCTTCCATCTCCTCAACGAGTCTACGGTGTTCATCCTTAAGGTACTCATCAATGCTGTTGGCTTTCTCGAAGCGTTCTTTTCTCTCCTTGAAAGCCTCAACGGGCACTTTGTGGTAGTTCCACGTGAGGACCTTCTTACAAATTTCCGCGGGCAGCTGAGCTTCCATCCTGTCTACGACCATCTTTGTAAGCTTCGGGTAGTCGTCATTCGATGAGCCAGGTGGAGGCATTTGGAACCCTTGAAAGACCTTGCACCGGGTTTCGTCTCCAGCTATTGCGGCCAGCCTTTCGCCCATGTCCGGCAAGACGTTTCTGGCGCCGAGGATGGCTACGAGGTAGGTGAAGTAGTCGTTTTTCTTGGCAAGGTTGCAGTAGCGAGCGATAGCCAATAGACGTTCCATCGAGTTTCTACCTTCCTCCATCAAAAGCGAGATGTATTCCTTCAGAGCGGGCAGATCCGCCGATTCGAAGGACATTTTCTCCTTCTCGAGATGCTGCTCAAATTCCCTTACGACGCTTAGGGAAAAATCAATTTCCTTTGGGCCAAGTTTGCGCCCCTCAAGATACTCTCGAAATATGTCTTCCATCAATTGGCTCACACCTACCTGTCGAACCGCTTAGCGCATCAACGAAGGCCAGCAGTTGCAGAAATGCAACCTATCATCGTATTTTAGCTTTTGCAGTTAATCCTGGATATGGAAATCAGACGGCCAGAAGAGTGATATTAGCACGTGCTTTGCAGCTGCCAGAGAAAGCAATTGTGTGAAGAGATAAAACTTTACCAGAAACCAACCACAACCAAACGCATCATCCGCTGGTGGGTTAATGTCTCCGTCTTTTGAGGTAGGCGACCGTGAACATTCTGCCGTCTGGCAAGCGGATGTCTTGGATGCTGACAAGTTCCCATCCTTCATTGCCTAGGGCATTAAGGTCGTTTTGAACATCCTCTATAGTTGGCTTCCCGGCGGCTTGGAAATGATCTGAATGAATCTGTGTCTTTATCGGAATCACCTTGTACTCCCACTTAACCAACTCAAACATCACCTAAGCTTAGATAATACAAGCTGGAAAGTAAAAGTGTTTGCCCGCAAAACAACCTCGCCTCTTAATCCTTGTTCGACTAATCTGCTTTTCAATTTACCACATTCAATGGATGTCAAACACGATAAAGGCTTTTGGCTATGGCCGATTATCGAGATTCATTCCCTCATTTTTACTGTCACGGCTTCAAGCAAGCTGTGAAACCGCGTACTCGGAAAAACCTCACGATTCTTCTTAGTTTTTAACATGCTCATCTATCCAGACTGCAAGCTCCGTTGCGAACAGCAAAAAAATAACACTAGACGAAAAAGGTTAGGATAAAACTTTGCCTCAACCAACGTTTCACGTTCTATACGGATTGTGGAAGCATGAAAAAGAGGGTAGTATACAGGGTTCGGGATATAGTGTTCTATGGCCCTGAAAGAAGTGAATAGGGTAATAGTCAATACCATAATAGGGTACGTACATAGGAGGGTAGTATCGGAATCGAGTATACGTGTTTCAGTTGTAGGCAAAAGGAAAACGTTTTAGAATGCGTAATGCTTCTATTGCCTGCTAAGGTTGATGAGTTTTTGTCAAGAAGAGAAAAGAAAGCTGCAGGTTTAGAGCAGCATAAAAAACTGCAGAGAGAGAAAGACCAGAAAAGAAAACAGAAAAAACAGGTTTCGCTTCCTACAAAACATTCGAAAGATAAAAAATAGGCGCTTTTGGATTTGAGAACTAAATTTTAGTCCAACCAGCTGACTACGTGAGGGCAATGACGCACTGGCGTGCTTGGTTGCCGAGAATAAGTAGACATTGTTCTATAGCAATGATGATACGCTGAAGCACGCTTTCTTCGGATGAACCAAAAAGAAACCGTTTTTACGCTTCGTGTGCGATCATGGTCAGTGTCTGTCTAACTCCCTCCAATTTCCTTATCTTCTTGTGTATGTCCTTAATCTCATCCATCGTATCTGCTTTTGTTTTTACAATGATATCATAGACGCCATAGAGAGGATAAGCTTCTTCAACCCCCTTGATCTTCCTCAGCATCTTCATCAACTGCACGTCGTATTCCTCAGTATTTACTAACACGTACGCCATGGGCATCCAAATCACCTCTTATCCTTTGTGAACGCTTCGCTTTTAAGATTTTAGACGTTGTGTGCGGGATAAGACTTTACCCCAACCAACCAAATATGAACGCCCAAACAGCCTAGTCTGTCACCCGCCAGTTTGACCCTTCTATTCTTGTCATCCAACTGATTTGCCTACTATACTTCGCACTAAAACAATGTGAGTATGACCCTTATACCTACATTATTTTCCAAGACGCTGCTTTGCCTTTCATTAATACCTTGTCAGTTTACTCATTACTCATCAACACACACAAGGGTAAAGTTTTATCTAATCAACCCAATGCCTGCGTAAGACTTGCGTATCACCCATCCCTGTCCTTCCCTCAAAGAGAAGGGTACCACCCTATCCGAGATTGCGTCTCATCTTACCCTTCAGGGAAAGGTTTCATGACGGATACTCGCAAGAAAGATTTATTTGGCTCTCCGAATGCATAATTACTGGTGGTGGACTTGGCTTCCTCTGAGTCAGAAGAAAAGGTATGTTATGAAAGGAAAGTTTACAAGAATGGGCAGGAAGTTTTCGTTTCAGAGGAATTGAGGCGAAAATTGTATGGAGTTATATCTTTTCTGCCTTTACGGAAAGTCATTGATAAGGGTTACACGCTCGATGATAGGAAACAACTGGAACCCAGAGAAGCAGTTGCCGTGTCAATGTTGGATGAAAGGATAATCACCAGCAAAGAATTACAGGAAGAAGTGAAAGGATACCTCTTGAAAAGGGTACTGCTCGAAGAGAATTTTCCAGTAGGAGAGTTGGAAAAAGATGAAAATGCATTATATGCCCTGTTCTTTTTGGCGCACGAATGCGTCAAGAACTACAAACCACAAAGAGAGAAAGAAACAATATATGAGAGAGCAAGCAGAAGCAAGGGCGGTTTAAGAGAGGAACTCTACGGAACAAAAAAATAAACACCTTGTTGGTTGGAACAAACTTTAATGCTGAACTGCTGCTAAACTGAGAAGAATAACCGTTCCTACTGGTTGAGAGCTGGCAGCCTATGCCCTACTACGTGTACGTTATTCTCTGCGACGACGGCAGCTTCTACACAGGGTACACCAAAAACGTGAAGTCACGCCTACGGCTTCACATGAACGGCAAAGGCGCCAGATACACAAGAATGCACAAGCCTAAGAAACTTGTCTATGCTGAACAATTCGAATCCAGAGCTGAAGCAATGCGAAGAGAAAAACGGCTCAAAAAGCTTGGGCATCAACAGAAACGCAAACTGGTAAAGCTGCAAGATTCAAAGAAAAACAAGCGAAAGATTACGGCGTCCAAGACAACTTGTAGCCCACGTAGCGAAAACTGTAAAAGGGGTCATCCTGATACGGGACCTCGACGCTGAAGCTCTTGCTTGTCTCGCCTAGAAGGTTGCCAAAATTTATCTCTTCCCTTTTGAGGCAAGTGTGATGATTTACGTCGTGATGACAAATATAATGCACGTAAACGTCAAGCGCAAGAGTAACGTTGCTGACCGCGGTCGTTCTGGGGTTCACGATTGTTCCTTCCACCAAAGCATACGACGTATTGTATTTCGGGCTGATCTTGAAATTCGACCATTGGAAGCTTGACACGTAAGGATCTGGTTCAACAGAAGGCTGGGACAAAACGAGAAAAGATCCCACGCTCCCTGTTATGACAGCGTTAATCAACACTATCAGAAAGACCCTCAAACGCCTCTTCCGACGTGACGCCCCTTCCAACCCCGCCACCACCTTCTGGTAGACGTGTTCCGCATGTTCAAACCGCAACTTTCTGTCTTATAGACATGAGTTTCAAACGGTACTCCAAACAAAACCAAGGCAACCATGAAACGCCAACTTCGAAGAGTGACTAAAAATTCTTATCTG
>Ga0315284_10005783_pt1 | contig 17588 bp, 17 predicted proteins | sample YL17G09_16_MG_FD_203696 | JGI IMG/M metagenome (GOLD analysis project Ga0315284, IMG submission 203696) | Sediment microbial communities from Yellowstone Lake, YNP, Wyoming, USA - YL17G09_16 | ecosystem: Environmental > Aquatic > Freshwater > Lake > Sediment | place: USA: Wyoming | collected...
GTAAGGAGCGAGCCGCTGCGTGACGCCGGCCCCGCCGGTCGCCGCCGCCACGGACCCGACCACCGTAATACCTATCTGGACCACGGCCAGGCTCGCCTCCATGCGATCCTTCATGAAGACCGCGTCCGCCGCCCCTCTTTTCTTTTCATTCAGCAGCATGGCCAGCCGCGCCCTGGAGATCGACGCAAGCCCCATCTCGTAGGCCGCAAGAACGGCATTGAGCGCCAGCATGGCGACTATGACAATCAGTCCATACGTGAACATCGATCCACACCTTAAGAAACCAACGACTCACGGCAATGCTTTTGCCAAAGTGCTGGGCACCCAATAATCGCACCCAACTATTTCTTATCACACATGCAGCCGTGGGCCTTCAAAACCTGCCTCGCAGCCTCGCAATCTTTCCCAATTTGCGCAACGAGCTCCTGCGGCGTGCTGAACTTATGCTGGCTGCGCAGCCGCTGCAGGAAGTCCATTGCCATCCACTTGCCCGTCATGTCTCCTACATTTGTAAGCAGCAAATGGGCCTCGATCAACAGCGGGTGTTGATCCCCGAATGTCCTCGCCTGCCCGATGCTGAACACCGCCGCCAAGTGCCGCTGCTCCAGCAGAAGCTGCTGCTCCTCGTCGGCGATTTCGAGAAGCCCCGCGTACACGCCTTCGGCCGGGATGATCTGCCTGGGCGTCTGCATATTCAGCGTCGGAAAGCCCAGTTTGCGTCCCCGGCCCCATCCTCGTACGACCGGCCCGATGAGCCTGTACGGCCGGGACAGGGCCTCGGCCGCCTCGCCGACGTGTCCGCTCTCGATCATATAGCGGATGATGGTGCTCGATGCCCGGACCTTCTGGCTCGTGGCCAGCTCGATCTGCTTCGGCGGCACAACGACGACACGGAAACCTCTGTCCCGTCCGAGCCGGCTCAGCGTATTGACGTCGCCCGCTCTGTCCGCTCCGAAGTTGAAATCGTCGCCCTCCACGATGATGGACGGCTGGATGGTCGCCATGAGGAATTCATCGACGAAGTCCTGCGGCGAGAGCTTGAGCAATTCCCGGCTGTCCTCCAGGACGATGATGCATTGATCGGCGTAGTCCTTCAGCAGATGCAGCTTGAGCGATAGAGGGGTCAGCACCCCAGGGGCCTTCTCCGGTCGTAACACGGCCACCGGGTGCGGGTCGAAGGTCATGACCACCATCTCCGTGCCGCTTTCCTCGGCCAGCCGGCGGGCGGTGCGCAGGATCTCCTGGTGGCCCACGTGAACACCATCGAAGTTGCCTATCGTCAGCACGCAACCCTTTCGAGCCCGTGCAAAGTCCGCTCGTGCCGTCAACACCTTCATGAACCAATGCCTTCTCTCAGATCACCGCTTGCGACCACCCACCATCGTCACAAGCGGGCCGGGCTGACTCCTACTCTATACTACGCAAGAGTTTACCGCCTGGTCACGTGGACGCAACGCCTTTCCGGGAGAAAAGCCGGTGGGAGGACGAGGGGGCCGATGTCGCCAGAGGCATCAACAACGTGTGGGGCGGACACTGCCCAAGATGCCGCCCGATGTGCGGGCGAGTTACTTTTCCTGGCGTTGCTTCAGGTCGGCCAGACGTGTGTCGGTCTTGGCGTAGTCCGGATAGAACACCCTGATTTCTTCGAGAGTGAACTCCGCCTTGGCGATATCTCCGGCCTTCTCGTAGCATAGCGCCAGCGTATCCAGCGACGCCTTGTGGTATGGGAAGCCGCCTCGCCGGATGTCCTGCGGCTTGTCGGGCCCGAGCTTTCGCACCTGATCGAAATAGGGAATGGCCTCTCGATAGAGATGGTCCTGGGCATACATCATGCCCAGCTCGAAGTGGGCCGGCTTGTTTGTGGCGTCGGCCTGCGTGGCGTTGAGATAGGCGCCGTAGGCCATGTCGCGATCGCCCTCCGTGCGATGGATGCGAGCCAGCCGGCACCACGCTTCACTGTTGTCGCTGTCGAGCAGAAGAGCTTTGTTGCACTCCCGCTTGGAGTCCTGGTGCATGCCGTATGCGGAGTACGCGTCGGCCCGGCTGATCATGTGATCCACCATGACCGGCCGAAGCACGATCAGGGCCAGCACGATGAAGATTACGCTGTAAGATCCTTTCGCCGCGAGTTCCCGGTAGCTGCTTGAAAGGACCTTTCGCCTCGAACAGATCACTTGGCCGTTTTCCATATTCCACCTAACCCACGACGATGAAGTAGATACCGAGGACCATCAGCAGGTTGCCACAAAGCAACTGGCCGTGCTGCTCGACGGAGCACAGGCGCGTCCGCAGCCAGTTGATCAGTCCGGGCTTGACGATCGTGGTCAGCACCCCGATCGCGGCGAGGGGCAGGCCCTGACCGAGAGCGAAACTGGCAAACATGGCAAGCCCGTACAGGGACAGGCCCTTGGCCGCCACAATCCCCGCAAGCACGATCAGACCCGTGCCGCACAGCGGGCAGGCGGGCATCGTGAGCAGGCCGAAGAACAACCCGAGGACAAGGGCGCCTGCCGCACGCGCCCGGTCCAGCCGCCCGCCGATATGCCGCCAGCGGCTGGGCAACAGGCCGGGACTTATCAGGCCGGAAAGCAATGCGCCAGCGACGAACAGCAGCACGCCTAATGCCCAGAAGGCCACTTTGCTGGTATTCAGCAGCTCGCGCACCATTCCGCCCACAAATGCCGCCGCTGCGCCGATCAGCACGTAGCTGACCACCAGTCCGAGCAGAAACAGGGCTGTCAGGAGCAGCGAATGTTTCCTTGAGCGGCCGGAGGCCGCGACATACCCAAGCACAATCGGCAGCCGAATCGCCGTGCACGAGCTGAGCGAGGTTACCGCCCCGATCCAGAATATGACAAACAACGCAAGAACAGGTGATTCGATCAGCAGTTTTCCCAGGGTATCGAGCACAATTCTTCTCTTTCAAGAGAATGCTGGGACGCGGGTCCCAAACACACGTTTTCCCATTCCAATCTCACGCCGCCGGCACAATCGGTGGTACGTTACTCGTGCGAGGCGCTGCACTTATGCTCGCATAAGCCCGCTCAGCCTCGCACGCAGGCCAAGCCCGGACACCATAGGAATGAGCGGGCACTTGGCTACATGTAAAGTCTATGAAATAAAAACCCGCTGTGAAATCTGCAACTGAGTTGCAAATTCCGGCGACCGCGTGTATAGTGAATCCATCGATGTGAATCTATCGGACTTGGGAGTACGCAGGCAAATGCATACAAGAGTACATGCAATCATATCGGAGCTCAGGGATCACGCGCCGTTCACACTGTTCGGTTCCTTGACCGGCATTGTGATGATGCTCCTTTTCCGCCATCTGTCCGAGGGCGAGACCTATCGGCTTTTCTACGTATTCCACCCCCTGCACGTCACCCTGTCGGCCATCGTGGCGGGATCGATATTCCGGCTGCACGAAAGGGCCAGGAGCTTTCTCGTCGTGCTCCTGGTCGGGTACTGTGCCTCCGTGGGCACCGCAACGTTGAGCAACTCGATCATACCCTTTTTCGGGGAGAGCATTCTCGGCGTGGCCATCCCAACCGAGGAGGAGGCTCACGGCGGCCAGCATAATGAAGGTCCGCAAGCAGGTGCGGAAGCCGCCGCACACGAGCCCTCCGAGCAGCACGGGCCAAAGATACATCTCGGCTTCATCGAGGAATGGTACATTGTCAACCCGGCCGCCTTCTTAGGCATCTTCATCGGTTTTCTTCTGCCGCGGACCAAGCTGCCCCACGCCGGCCATATCCTCATCAGCACCTGGGCATCGGCGGCGCATATCACGATGAATACGCATGGCGATGTGACGATTCTGACCATCCTTGGGATGTTCTGCGTGCTTTTCATCGCGGTCTGGGTGCCCTGCTGCTCCAGCGATATCATCGTTCCCATGTTCTTCGTTCGCTCGCCCCATCTGCACGTCGGCCACGAGCACTCTGAGGAGGTCTCCGCATGACGGCACGACTCGACGATAAAGCCCGGGAAATGCTAAGACACGCGAAGTTGTATTGCACGAAGGCCAGAATCGCCATTCTGCGGGCCCTCTTGGAGACCGTCAGGCCCCTTCGGCAGGACCAGATCGCCCCTCCGTCTGCACAGGAAACCTTCAACAAAGTCACCGTCTATCGCACGCTGGAATCGCTGGTCGAAGCAGGACTGGTCCACCGCGCGTTCACGCAGGACAGGGCGTGGCATTTCGAGCTGGCCGATCACTGCTCGGAAAAGCAGTGCCATCCGCACTTTACGTGCACCAGTTGCGGCATCACCCACTGCCTCACGGATATCTCGCTGCCTATGGCCCGGATTGCCGACAGGGGCTTCGTCATCAGCCGCCAGCAAGTCCGGCTGGAAGGCCTGTGTCCCACGTGCGCCTGAAAATAGTCCCCAGAAAAGCTAAACACATCGCCACAAAGTATCCGATAAAAACTTCATTATGAGCATAAGAACCAGACTACTGATCGTTCTCACGGGTGCGGTCCTGGCGGTCGGCGGCTGCCAGGAGCCGCAGCGACGCACGCCCACCGTGGCCTTTGGGGAGCAGACCGTCACCATCGATGAGCTGGCCGCCCGGCTGGGACTTCGCGTCGATGAGCGGGACGAGACGTTTGTCGTCCTGAAGAACGCCGCCAACACCGTGCTGGTCTTCACACATGCGGATGGACGTTTCTTCGTCAACGGCAAGCCCATCGGCGCCGTCGGCGAGGTCAAGAGGGTCGGCAGCACGGTCTACGTTCCTGAGACCCTTGTCGCGGCGATCCGGCCGCACCTGCGCATCGCAGGACCGGAGCAGCCTCCTGTGGTGGTGCGCCCTTCCCGACCCAAGAACGCCACGGCCACTGTCGTCGTCGATGCCGGGCACGGCGGAAAAGACCCCGGATCCATGATCGGCGGCGTCCATGAGAAGAACATCGATCTCCAGGTGGCCAGAAAAGTTGCCGCCCTGCTGGCGCAACAGGGCGTCACCATCGTCATGACCCGGCAGGATGACCGCTTTATCGAGCTGGAAGAGCGCGCGGGGGTGGCCAATCGCCGCGATACCGACCTGTTCGTGAGCATCCACGCCGACTCGGCCCCCGACCGCCGCATCAGCGGCTTCACTCTGTACGTGGCGAGGGACGCCTCGCGCGAAGCCTACGACGCGGCTCGGGCTGTCAGCGCAACCATGGCCAAGACAGGATCGGACACGCGCGGCATCCGTGAGGCCGACTACAAGGTCCTCGTGCAGACGGACTGTCCCGCCATCCTCATCGAGTGCGGCTACCTCTCCAATCCCCTGGACGCACGCCGCCTCCAGGACAACGCCTACCAAACCCGTCTCGCCCAAGCCATCGCCGCCGGTATCCTGAACTACCTGCAGTAGCCGCTGGCCTCCGTCGCCGCAAGCTGCCGCTGGATCGTCTCCCGCTCATTTGAGAACACGTTGCGGGTTTGGCGCTTGCAGGCTGTCTTTGGTGAACCTATAGTATCCATACGCTTATTCATTTGTTCTTTTTGGGTCACTGGGTCTCACTGACATAGTCTGCCGCAGACTGGGCGGAGATCGGAATACATGGGAGTAAACTGCGACAAGCCGCAACGTTGGAAGCGTGATATCGCCCTTTCGGTGGATCTATACAATGAATGGTTCTTAGATTTCGCCCCGATCACGTATCGGGAAGAACGAGTGAGGGCAACCAGAAATGTCGAGGCTATGCTGGAGCAGACCGGTTACCTTCGGAGACTTACGTTCCATGAGTTGCGCGAACATCCGTCCATTCTTTTCGGGCTTCGCATGTGCACCGCACCCCCGATTGCGAGGGACCGGCTGGTTGGGTTAGCCCGTGTGCCAAGGACGCTAGTGGATACGATGGAAAGGGATGACTGTCTTCCGCCCCAGATGAACAAGGGGGGCCTGGAGAAAGCCGTCCAGCAGATGATCGCCATGATCACGCGACTCGTTGACGTTGATATCTTCACTTGGCTGCCGGAGAATCGTGATCCCACGCAGCAGGAGGCATACAGAGCTGCAACCATCGTAGCCGATCGTCTTTGCGGTGCCAATGCCAATCCCATCATTCGCAATGCCCAGGAACGAAGGCAACTGAATAACATCAAGGCCTGGCTTGAGGCTCGTCACTTCAAAGACGCGACGGGAAAAGTCAGCCTGAAAGATATGCAGCCAGGTACGTTTGCCTTTCGACTGAACGTGCCGGGACTGAAGGAAGATCGTAAAACGGTCAACATTCCGGTCGATGCCGTGGTCATGCCACGCAAGATCAAGACAGGCCGATTGCCGGTCATGATTGAGGCAAAATCTGCAGGGGACTTCACGAATACGAACAAGCGAAGGAAAGAAGAAGCGACGAAAATCGGCCAATTGAGAAGAATGCATGGGGATGCGGTGCAATACGTTCTCTTTCTCTGCGGCTATTTCGACAGCGGTTATCTCGGCTATGAGGCCGCGGAGGGAATCGATTGGGTCTGGGAGCACAGGATGAGTGACCTGAAGGAACTTGGATTGTAGAGTATGACGGTCGCCGGGAACTATGAGAACGCTCGCCAGGAACTGCAGGAACAACTGCATGCGATGAAGGACCAGGCTCTCAGGAACAGGCTCGGGCAATTCAGTACGCCCCCCGATCTCGCCCGTGACGTCGTCAAGCTTACTCTCTCGTTGCTCCCACAAGAACAAACAGTGCGCTTCCTTGAGCCAGGCTTTGGGACTGGTCCGTTCTATTCGGCGCTACTCCAGAATGTGCCCAAATCACAGATTGGAAGTGCCACAGGCTACGAGATCGACGCGCAATACATCGAGCCGAATGCGAGCCTCTGGGGCGCCACCGGGCTATGCTTGCATCTTGCCGACTTCACCAGAGCGGAACCTCCGGAAAGCGAGGCGGACAAGTACAACCTCATCGTATGCAATCCCCCCTATGTCCGCCATCATCATCTCAGCAGCCCGCAAAAACAGGAATTGCAGGCCATCGTGTCGCACAGGCTCAAGTTTCAGATGAACGGACTGAGCGGATTATACACCTATTTCATGGTCCTCTCGCAGGCATGGATGACGAAGGGCGGTGTTGGAGCATGGCTCGTTCCCAGTGAATTCATGGACGTCAATTACGGACGCAAGGTCAAAGAATTCCTTACGAGCAGAGTGACGCTCCATCGCATCCACCGGTTCGATCCCAACGAGGTTCAGTTTGAAGATGCGCTGGTATCCTCGGCGGTCGTATTCTTCACCAATGCGCCGCCCTGTGAGGACCACCAAGTGGAGTTTTCATTCGGCGGAACGCTAAGCGCGCCGAAGATGTCAACCTTCCTTCCGCTGGATCAGTTGCGCAAGACGCCCAGATGGACTCACCTGCCCCATCTGTCAGTGGAGCATGATGAGGCCAGTGGTCCGGGGACACTGGCCGACCTGTTCACGATCAAACGAGGGTTGGCTACCGGATGCAATTCATTCTTCATCCTTAGCCCCGAACAAGTGCGAACGTATGGCTTGCCCGCGGAGTTCCTACGGCCGATTCTCCCCAGTCCAAGGGACCTTGAGAGCAACGAGTTGTTGGCTGATGAGGACGGCGAACCGCTGATCCCAAAACGACGCTACTTGCTTCATTGCGATCTGCCCGAGGAACGGATTCGCACCGAGTATCCGGCTCTCTGGCTGTACCTTGAGGGCGGCATGGAAAAAGGAATCCACGAGCGCTATCTCTGCCGTCATCGCGAACCATGGTACTGTCAGGAAAACCGCCCGCCTGCGCCGTTGCTCTGCACCTATATGGGAAGACCGACGGCCAAAAGCGACTCACCATTTCGATTCATCCTCAACCATTCCCAAGCCACGGCGGCGAACGTCTATCTAATGCTGTATCCAAGGCCCAAACTGGCCAAGTTCCTGCAGCGAACACCGGAACTTGCCAGGGCTATATGGCAAGCCCTCTCATCCATTACCTCAGAGCGCCTGATCGGCCATGGACGTACTTACGGCGGCGGACTGCACAAACTTGAGCCAAGGGAATTAGCCAACATCTCCACCGATGTAATTCTCCGCGCACTTCCCGAAGAGATAACGATAACGCTCGGATCGCATCGGCAACTGCCTCTCTTCACGCCTTGACGCAAGCCGGCGAACTCCTCGAACTGCGTCAGGATCGACAACACCAGCTCGGCCGACCACGCATAGTGCCACACCTCATACGCCGGCTCGGCGGCATCCTTGAGATTGACCGCCGGTGCCGCCATGGGGTCTCCGCATCTGCCTCAAACAACCTGATTGCCTGTACTCCATACCTCTATATCGGCAGGTTATGGGTACTTCGTTTAGCCCGGAGAAATCCAGGGGCAATTACAGATGTCGGCTGCTTCCTGGGCCGCAAATCCCCTCGAATAGCTGGTACTCTCCGTATGGCAAGGGGTTGTCTGCGTCCGCCAGTGGGCGACAAGGCCCTTTGCATCGCCTGGAATTTACTTGACAGCCAATCTAGGCATCAATATGATAATGGCACAACTGAATAGCGAATCGTGAACAATAACGACTCAATTCGGAGGGTCTGGCGATGGCCAGTGAAGCACCATGCCTCTCCAACCGGCGCATCGCTGGGAAACACATGGGCCCCTGCTTGTCGGAAGCTGATGACCTCATTCTGCAAAACAAAGCCAATTTCTCCTCGTGGGCTTGTAGTGTGCCCGCAAGGACCGTGGCGACGGCGTCCCGCCCTTGGAAAACAAGACAAGGCCAGAGCTTGCCCTCGCGAAGGCGGGGGATGGCCTCGCCACAGAAACGCCTTACGGCGTCGCTACAAACAGGGCCTGTTGCGCGAAACAAAGCCAATTTCTGGGCCGGTTCGGCGGGAGTCGAGGACCTATCGTGCGAAACAAAGCCAATTTGGCTTGCCGGGCGGATGGTGGGCATGGCCCACCCTGAAAGGCCGCTGCGGGGCTGCCATGCAAAACAAAGCCAATTCCAGACGACCTGGCATACAAAACAGACCCAGTTTCCGGGGGCCTGCCGTGCCAAACAAAGCCAATTTGCGGGCCTGCTGGCTGGGAATGAGGATCGATGTGTGCTATTAGACTTCCCGGCGTCCCTTCCATTTGTCATGTCGAGCGAAGCGCAGTCGAGACATCCGGCATCGCAAACGACGCACTTCTCGATCTCGGCCAGACCCCTCGACTACGCTCGGGGTGACAGAAAAAGGCCAGTTCCGCCACGAAATGTGGTCGCACACGGATCGATGGTGCGAAACAAAGCCAATTCGAGCCGACCTGGCGTACAAAACAAACCCAATTTCCGGGGGCCTGTCGTGCAAAACAAAACCAATTTGGCCTTGGGGAGAATCTCTGGTAGAATGGCGGACATGAATGTTTATCCATTGAGATCAGTGCCGGTGTTCAAGGAGCGGATATGGGGCGGGCAGAGGCTCCGGGAGGTATTTGGCAAGGAGCTGCCGGCCGGCCAGAGGATCGGCGAGAGCTGGGAGATCGCCGACTTGCCCGAGGGCAAATCGACCATTGGCAATGGGCCAATGCGGGGCCGGACGCTTGGCGAGGTTGTCGGCAGGTATGGCGAGCAGATCATGGGGGCGACGCATTCGCGTCGCGGGCTCGTGTCGCGGGCGTTCCACCTACCCTCGCGACCGGCTGCCGGCCGACAGAAGGAGCAAGGGCAAGATGCCCTCGCCACGTGTCCAGAGCCGTTTCCGCTGCTGATCAAGTTCATTGATGCCCAGGACGTGCTCAGTGTGCAGGTGCATCCGGACGCCGAGACCTGCCGGAGGATGGGCGTGGGCCGGCCCAAGATCGAGTGCTGGTACATCATCCACGCCGAGCCCGGAGCCGTGATCTACAAAGGGCTCAAGATGGGTGTCACGAAGGAGCAGTTCGTCCGGGCGATCGAGACGCAAGACGTTGCGTCTCTCCTGGCGGCGGTCCCCGTGAAGGCGGGCGAATGTCACTACCTGCCGGCCGGGATCGTGCATGCCCTGTCCGCGGGCCTGCTCCTCGCCGAGGTCCAGACGCCATCCGATACGACGTATCGGGTTTTCGACTGGAACCGCGTGGACGAGCATGGCCGGCCGAGGGCGCTGCACATCGCGGAGGCCATCGAGAGCATCCACTTCGACATCACGTCGGACAAGCTGCCGGCGACGACCGTGGGCCGGCTGGTCGATTCCGAGCACTTCAAGGTCGATAAGGGCCACCAATGCGGCAACTGCGAGCTCTTCCTCGGCCGCGGCCTGATGCGGACGCTGATCTTCATTACCGGCGGCGGGGCCATCCTCTCGAAAGACGCCGAAGCGGTCGAGTTCAGAGCGGGCGACTGCCTGCTGATTCCCGCCGCGTTCGAGGGGACCGTGACGTTCACCCGGGACACGGAGTACCTGACGGTGACGATCTAATTCACCCTGAAAGATTCCAATATCGAAAGGCGAATGTCGAAATCCGAAACAAGCTCGAATAATCCAAATTCGAAATTCGAGACGGGATATGCGGCGGGCGACAGCGTTTTCCATCATTCGAGCTTTGTGCTTGCGATTTGTCTCGAATTTCGGATTTCGTGCTTCGTGTTTATCTGGCCTGCCGTTCCAGGCTCGGTGCTCCCGGGACGGCCCCTCGCAGGCCGTGCATCCTGATGTAGCCTTTCCGCCAGACGGCTAAGGCGGAGACGACGAAGACGAGGACGTAGACGACGGCGGCGTAGCGGGTGCGAATCTGGCTCATGGCCAGACCGATCACGGCGTACAGGCCCGCCATGCCATAGCAGATAACTACGGTCCTCTTTAGCGGGATTCCCCGGTCGATCATCTGGTCGTAGATGTGTCCGCGGTCGGCGACGAAGACGGGCCGATGGTTCAGCAGCCGCCGGACGACGGCCGTACCCGTGTCGAGGATGGGCAGGCCGAAGACGACCACGGATGCCAGCCACCAGCGCGGCACTTTCTCCGCGAACAGGATCATCAGGGCGGCGACCACGAAGCCCAGGAGCATGCTTCCGGCGTCGCCCATGAAAATCTTGGCCGGGTGGCGATTGAACGGCAGGAAGCCGCACACGCCGCCGACGAGGCCCAGGCAGATCACCATCCGCACGGGGTCGCCGAAGTTGCTGAAGCCCCACGTGGCCAGATGCGCGGCCAGCCCAAGCATGGCGACGGCGATGATGGCCGTCACGCCGGCACAGAGGCCGTCCAGCCCATCGAGCAGGTTCAGCGAATTCGTCGCGCCGAGCACGAAGAAGACTACGACCAGGACGTCCAGAACGATCTCGACCTGTGCCGGCATGGGCAGGCCGAGCGGCCTAGCCACCTGTTGGAGATTCGGGTTGATGCCGACCAGGAGCAGGAGAACCGCCGCCAGCACCTGTCCGAGCATCTTATGTCGCGGACGAAGATCCAGAATATCATCCGCCAAGCCGACGAAACAGGCGATGGCGGCGCCGGCGAGGACGCCCAGCAGCCATCGAAGCTCCTGCGGAAACACATCATCCGTACGCAACACGTACACGCCGGCGAGGACCCCGACAGTCAGGCCAACGAGCATGCCCACCCCGCCGAGGTACGCGATCGGCTCTCTGTGTGTCTTGACAGTATTGTCGGGCCGGTCGACGATCCCGAATCGAATCGCGACTTTCTTGCAGAGGGCCGTGGCCGCCAGCGAGCTGACGAACGCCGCCGCCGGCACGGGCCAGAATTGGAGCACCCATCGCAGCGGCCGTTCTTCCCCTATGAGCGAATCGAACATCATTCTGGATTTACGATGTACTATTTACGATTTACAATTTGCCTTCTGCAATACTCCGGTTATGTCCTCACGCCGCGGATTTGTGATTCCTCAAGCCAGACCTCGGCATCGTACCGCAGCATCATCAGGCCGTCCTTGAACTTGTCGAATCCGATGCGGGGCCGCCCGCCGGTCAACTCCTGGAGAATCCACCTGGGGAAATCGGCCCCCGCGTGGATGGACAGGGGCGCGCCGCCGCCGAAGCGGGGATTGATCTCGGTGAATCGGATCCGGCCGCTTTCCGTGACGAACAACTGTAGTGTGATCACCCCCGGCCCGGCCTGCAAAAGCTCCATCAGCCGCTTGGCCTGCCTCATGATGTCGCCATGCCTGACCACCTGGCTCTTGCTCACTTCACCCGAGCGGACCTCGATCCGCCGGCGGGGAACGACGCATCGGACCCGCATGCCGAAGTCCACGTACACGTCGCACGTGTACTCGGTCCCGGCGATAAGCTCCTGGCACATCGCATTGGGAATCCTGCGGGCAAAGAACCGCATCTCGGTCCGGTTGTTCACGACGGCGATGTCCTTGCCGGCAGAGCCGTCCCATCGCTTCAGGAGGCACGGCCAGGCGAGTTCCGCGCGGCGATCGGCCGCCAGGGCCATGCGAACGCTCATCGTCCGGGGCGTGCCGAACCCATGCTTCGTGAGGAAGCCGAACGTTCGCCGCTTGTCCTGGCAGATGTCGATCACGTCGGGCTCTGAGACGAGCACGCGGCAGCCCAGATGCTCGAATTGCGGCTTGCGATCGGCGAGCAGACGCAAGTCCAGGTCCACCGTCGGGACCAACAGCTTGACCTTGTGCCTGCGGACGATGGACAGAAGCTGGTCGATATACCCGGCATGTGTTGTCGGCTCGACGAGAAATGCCTTGTCACAGAGCTGCAGGGCGGGGCTCAGGTGGTTCGTGTCGGTGCCGCAGAAGGAGACAGTCCGCTTGAGCTTCTTCGCCGCCTCCTGGAAGCTGCGCAGGAGCGACACCCGCCTGCCGATGCAGGTAAACAGCACGGCCATTTGCCCAGCGGCCTTGTCCCGGCTGCCCCGTGTGGCTGCATGGCCCTGCAAATCGCCCATATTCTCTCCTGTGGAGGATTACCCCCATTGCCGATTCCGTTTCAATCGTACGGAGGTTTGCTTTGGGGGTCAAGCGGAGTCTTGCCCATCCATCCGCCATATCCCTATTTGCTTTGACAATCCCTGTCGAGGGACATACACTATTACCCTGTCGGTAAATCGGCTGGAAAGCCGGAGTGGTTTAAGGATGAGGCACCGCCGGGATCCCTGGGGGGCGTCGGTTTCGCCCGACTGAACCCGGCGCTGTAAGAAGTCCGGAGAACGCAGTTGCTCAAGGCACATGAGAATCCGCCCCTTGTTTGGCCGGAGACGGAATCTATCCGGGTCTTTCAAGGCCGATGGTGGGTCGCTCACACCAGAAGCAGAAACGAAAAGGCTCTGGCCCATGACCTGATGGCCAAGAACATCAGTTACTTCCTGCCCATGACCTGGAGGGTGCGACGCCAGACCCACAGAACCATCAAGTCCCTCCTGCCCTTGTTCACAGGCTACCTGTTCTTCTGCGGCGATGAGGCTGCACGCGTGGAGCTGCTCAAGACGAATCGAGTGGCGAATCTCCTGGAAGTCAGGAACCAGGAGGTTTTTCTCCGCGAGCTGGTGCGGTTCGAGCAGGCCCTGCGTGTCGGCGCGCCGCTGGCGCCGCACAAGTTCATCAAGACCGGGCAGTGGTGCCGCGTCATCGCGGGACCGTTGCTTGGCCTGGAAGGGATCGTCGTGCAGACCCGGGGCGACACCCGGCTGGTGCTGCAGATCGACATGCTGGGCCAGGCGGCAAGCGTCGAGATCGATATGGACATGATCGAGCCGGTGGAGACCGATCGCGATGAGAAGCAGGCATAGGACTGGAGCGTTGCACGCAGGTTTAGGGGAGACGGTGTGATTATTCGGACCAAGGCATACCCGAGGGCGGGACTCGTGGGGAACCCCTCGGATGGCTATTTCGGCAAGACCATTTCGTTCGCCTTTGACAACTTCCGCGCGGAGGTCATCCTGTACGAGACGCCGGAGCTGGAGATCCTGTCCAGCGAGAAGGACCTCTCCTGTTTCAACAGCATCGACGCCCTCGTCACAGATGTGCGGCTGCACGGTTACTATGGCGGCATCCGCCTGTTGAAGGCTACCGTCAAGAAGTTCTACGACTACTGTCGGGAAAACCAGATCGAATTGCACGACAAGAACTTCACGATCCGCTACAGCTCTGATATTCCGCACGGCGTCGGTCTGGCCGGCTCCAGCGCCATCATCACGGCGTGCCTGCGGGCTCTCATGGCCTTCTACGGCGTCAGCATTCCGAAGTATGTGCAGGCCAATCTGGTCCTCGCCGCAGAATCTGAGGAACTGCACATTCCGGCCGGACTTCAGGATCGTGTCATTCAGGTCTACGAAGGCCTGGTGTACATGGATTTTGCCAAGGAGATCATGCTCAAACAGGGTTACGGCTACTACGAGCCGCTCGATCCCAGGCTGCTGCCCAAGCTGTACATCGCCTATCGCGACGATCTGAGCGAGCCCACGGAAACATTCCACAACAACATCCGTCAGCGATTCGAGCAGGGTGAGCAAAAAGTCGTCAACGCGATGCGTTTCTGGGCCGACCTGACCGACAAGGCCAAACGCTGCCTGCTCGACGGCCACCTCGACAAGATCGGCAGTCTGCTCAATGCCGGCTTCGACAAACGAAGGCAGATCTATCGAATCGCCAACGACAATATCCGGATGGTCGAGGCCGCCCGTTCCACCGGCGCCAGCGCCACGTTCACCGGCTCCGGCGGGGCCATCGTCGGCGCCTATGCGGACGAACGTATGTTCACGGAATTGCGGAAGACACTTCGCAGGCTAAACATCATGGTCCTCAAACCCCAAATCGTCCCCGGGATAGGAAACGCGAAAGCATGATTCGCAAGGCCGTCATTCCTGCGGCGGGCTTTGGGACCCGCTTCCTTCCGGCGACGAAGTCGCAGCCGAAGGAAATGCTGCCCATTGTGGATACTCCCGTAATTCAATATGTCGTGGAGGAGGCTGTCCAGGCGGGCATCACCGATCTGCTCATGATCATCGGCGCCGGCAAACGCTCCATCGAAGAGCATTTCGACCGCAGCTTTCAATTGGAGAGCCAGCTTCAGGCCCACGGCAAGACGGCCGAGCTCGAGGCGATGCGCCGCATCTCGGCCCTGGCGGACATCCACTTCGTGTGGCAGAAGCAAATGAGGGGCCTGGGCGATGCCGTTTACTATGCCCGCTATCACGTGAACGATGAGCCCTTCGTCGTCCTGCTGGGTGACACTTTGATCGACGCGGTTACGCCCGCCGCCAGGCAACTCGTCGAATTGTACGAGCGGGTGCATGCGCCGGTCATTCTGCTCGAGCAGGTGGAGCCGCGAAAGGTGGGACTCTACGGGATCATCGACGGGCAGCAGATTGAGCCCGGCGTCTACAAGATCAACGACTTTGTCGAGAAGCCGAAGCAGGAGAACGCCCCCTCCAACCTCGCCATCTCCGGCCGGTATCTGCTCACTCCCGATATCTTCCGCCACATCGAGCAGACCGTGCCCAGCAAGGACGGCGAGATCCAGCTCACCGAAGCGTTGCGGGCCCTCGTCAGGGAACAGCCGGTGTACGGACTGCGACTGGAAGGCCGGCGATGCGACATCGGCAACAAGGAGGGGTTCATCCGAACGAATATCGAGTTCGCTCTCAAGCGGGAAGATATGGCGGAGGACCTGCGCGAGTACATCAAACGGTTGGCCCAGACACTGTGAAAGCACGAATAAAGGAGAATCCGGCAGCATGAAAGCAGTAGTCACCGGGGCGGCAGGCTTCATCGGCTCGCATCTGACGGAGCGGCTCTTGAACGACGGCTGGACCGTCATCGGCGTGGACAACTTCGATGGATTCTACGACCCTCGCATCAAGCGCCGAAATATCGCCGCTTGCCTGGCGAATCCCCGCTTCCGGCTCGTGGAGGCCGACATTCGCGATGGGGACGCTATGGGCAAAGCCATCGAAAGCGGCGTCGATGCGATCGTGCATCTGGCCGCCCGCGCCGGCGTCAGGCCTTCCATCGCCGAGCCGGCGCTCTACACGGATGTCAACGTCAATGGGACCGTCGTCCTGCTCGAGATCGCCCGCGAGCGGAAGATCCCCAAGTTCATTTTCGCATCCAGTTCAAGCATCTACGGCAACAACAGGAAAGTCCCGTTCTCCGAGGACGACAACGTCGATTTTCCCATATCGCCGTACGCCGCCACGAAGAAGGCCGGCGAGTTGATCTGCCATACGTACCACCACCTCCACGGCATCGCCATCAACTGCCTGCGTTTCTTCACCGTGTACGGCCCTCGCCAGCGGCCGGACCTAGCGATCCATAAATTCGCCCGGCTCATCGAGGAGGGCAAGCCCATCCCCGTCTATGGCGACGGCACGATGACGCGGGACTTCACGTATATCGATGACATCATCAACGGCGTTGTCGCCGCCATGCACCGGTGCACCGGCTACGAGATCTATAACCTTGGCGAGTCCTGCCCCATCAGCGCCAATGATCTCATCACGGAACTCGAAATCGCACTGGGCAGGAAGGCCGTGAAGACCTATCTGCCGCTCCAGCCCGGCGACGTGGACCGCACCTATGCCGATGTGACCAAGGCCAAAAGAGACCTCGGCTACAAGCCTTCCACGGACATCCGCACCGGCCTGGCAAGGTTCGTCGATTGGCTCAGAAGAGAGCACGATCCACGATAGACTGCCCGTACGGAAGGCGAATCGGCAAAAACCCGACTACGTCCGGACCTGTTGGCGAAAACATATCGTAAGCTCTGTAGCGACAAGCATTTACCGCCGAGAAGTATTCTGCGTAGAACGCCGCGCGGATGCCCTTTGGGGCTTGCAATGCCGGCATCGGCGCGGTATACTTTAGACATGAGGACGAACCAGAACATCATGGCTTGGTGGAACATCGGGAAGGAGGAAGATTATGAACCTCCTCCCGGCGATGATCCTTTACCTGGCAGTCGGATGCGGCGAATGGTATCTCGCCTTGCGTCGCACCTTAGCGTGCGCCCGCGGGGAGAAGACTGTCCTCGTTTTCATCGTGTTTATCGAAAATCTCTTGGGGTTGTGGGTACTGTCGAATTTCATCCGTACTAACAACTGGCTCCTGGCCCTGAGTTACGCCACCGGGGCAGCGGCAGGCGCCTTGATCATGACCATGTACAGTCCCGGGAAACCCGCCGAAACCAACTCCCGATCCGCTCGTCGATTGCCGCGTTCCGTGCGGATGTCGGCTCAAGCATCCATCCCCACAGTGTACGAGCATACAGCCCGAATCCGATGGCATCGTCGGCACCCGATTCTTCGCCGGACCCTGCGACGCATCGAGCATTCGGGCTTGGGCTGAAACGGCAAGTGAGGAGGGGAGCGGTTCGACAGCGGACCTTCGCAATCCATGCACATACATACCCATCCATCATCCCAACAGCAATCGACCCGCCTGATAGACCAAGAAAGTAACCACGTAGGCGGCGACGGTCAACCCAATGAACTGAAACACGGCCCAGCGCCAGGAGCCCGTCTCCTGCCGTGTCATGGCTGTCGTCGCTATACACGGCGCACTGATCAGGACAAACAACATCACGCAAAAACCGACGAGGGGCGTGTAGTCCGCGTGGAGCCGAGCCTGGAGACTCGATGCCTCCCGATCCTCGTTGCCGACCGCATAGATGATTCCCATCTGAGAGACGAAGAGTTCCT
>Ga0315284_10005784_pt1 | contig 17586 bp, 14 predicted proteins | sample YL17G09_16_MG_FD_203696 | JGI IMG/M metagenome (GOLD analysis project Ga0315284, IMG submission 203696) | Sediment microbial communities from Yellowstone Lake, YNP, Wyoming, USA - YL17G09_16 | ecosystem: Environmental > Aquatic > Freshwater > Lake > Sediment | place: USA: Wyoming | collected...
ACCCTCCACAAGCAGAGACGGCACCCGGAGGCGCCGCCCAAGAGTCCCATATGGTAGAATGTCCGTGGCTTACAGGCAAGCCTACAGGGCTGTCAGCGGTGTCCCATCGCCATTTGACAGCCACAAGGCGTCGCCTCACAAGCCCTCCCAGAAATGGTGTTCAGTCACTCGCTGACTCGGCCACCGAAGCGCCGAGCGAGGCGATGCCCCGCTCGCGCTCGGTATCGGTCTCGCTACTGCAGCTTCTTCCCGCACACTGGGCAGAACTTCCACTCTTCGGGCGACGCGTTCAGGTGGCTCCGGTTCGTGCCACAGGACTTGCCGAAGCGCCCCAGCTCCGCCGTTCCGTAGGTGACGACCTTGCAGCCTGAACCGGGCTCGCCGGCCACTTTGACCTCGTTCTTTTCGTCCTCGACAACGAGAATGCCGCGTTTGACAATGGTCTGCGCGCCTTCTCCCTCGACCCGAAGATCATAGATGCCTGGTGGGACGCTCCAGAATGCCTCGTAACCATACTCATTGTTCCAAGTATCATCTGTCTGCCTTACCGGCTTGCCGTCCAAGAACAGGGTCATGGTCATAACCTTGCCCTTCAGTTCAGGAAGGGCTTCTTCATCCAGTTGGCTCAACACACCCACTTGCCCAACCGGCTTCTTCGCCGCCTGCCCGCTGGCACTTGCTGCGAGAAACACAACTGCTGAAACAGCAACCAGAACACCCAGAACCGGAACCCACTTCCTCATCGTCCCATCCTCCTTCGCTCGTGCTCGTGGGTCAGCCCACGGTCTATCAGCCTGTTGTGCAATCCCTGAGCAGCACCCGTGCAGCGGTTGGCCAGGGCACTCCCAGTGAGCCGCAGTACCGGCCGTCAGTGACGCCGAATGTTGAGTGTCAGCAAAGCTGAGACAAACTGGGACATTTCCTAAGCTACACTCTCTGACGTCCCTGGCTCCTCACTGACCTGACTCATCAGCCCGCCCTGGTCTTCAGGTACCGGCCCCTTTGCCTGTTGACGATAGGCCGCCCGCCGTGCGACCAGGGTGCGGATCTGCAATTTCTTTCTCCGAGCAAGGATTTCTTCCCTGCGGCCACACCAAACATCTTCCGGGGTGACGTTCTTGAGCGCCTCGTGGTAGCGCTCCGTGTTGTAGTAGGCCACGAACCGCGCCACCGCCTCTCGCAGCAGGTCCGGGCTGGTGTGCACGATCAGGGTCACGTCTTCTTTCAGGGTGCGGTGCATCCGCTCGATCTTGCCGTTGGTCTGAGGGTGATGAGGCCGCGCCCGAAGGTGCTTGAGCCCAATGGTGTGCAAGTACTCCTCCATCACCCCGGAGATGTAGCCTGAGCCGTTGTCCGTGAGCAGCGCCGGCCGGTCAGAGCGCTCTCGGCCCAGCACCGGAGGCGCTTGGTCTAGCCCCGTCGCCTCCAGCGCGGCCTGGATCACGCCCGCCAGGCTCGGGGTGCGAATGTCCTGCACCAGCTCCCAGGCGAGGAGCTTCCGGGAGTAGTCGTCCAGCACGCTCACCAGCCAGTAGTGGCCCCAGTCGGGGATGAAGAAGCGGGTGGCGTCGGACTGCCAGAGCTCATTGATCCGCGTGGTCTTGTGCCGCCACTCCGCCGCGGCTGGAGCCTGCTCGGGGGCGCGGGGCAGGATCAGCCCGTACGCCTTCAGGAGCCGCCTCACGCTCGATTCTGAGACCGAGAAACCCGTATGATCGCAACACCAGAAGGCTAACTGGCGGGCACTGAGGTGAGGCTGAGCCAACGCCTCGCGCAGGATCGCCGCGCGCTCTGTCTCCCGCAGGGCATTGGCCGCGCGACGCTTGCGGGGAGGTCTGCCTTCTGCCTTCCCCCTCCAGCGATAGTAGCTGCTGCGGGAGACTCCCACCTCTCGGCAGGCCGCCGCGATGGTGTGAGGAGAGCGGGTGATCACCGCCACCGTCTCGGTGCGAAGCGCCGCGCTCATGGCTCCCCCAGCAAGCTTTTTTTGAGCGCCATCACGTCCAGGGCATACTCGGCCACCAACTGTTTGAGCCGGGCATTCTCATCCCGCAGGGCCTGGACCTCGGTGCGATCCGCCTCCCGCTGCATGTCCCCCTTCAGGCGACGCTTCCCCGCCTCCATGAAGTCCTTTAGCCACTTGTAGTAGACCGTGGGGTGGATCGTCTCGCGCCGGCACAGCTCGGAGACCTGGAGCTCTCCCCGTATCCCCTCCATCACGATCCGGATCTTCTCTTCCGCGGAGAACTGCCGCCGGCTCGCGGCCTTGGCTTTGCGGATCTGCTGGCGCGGACTCTCCCCGCGTTTGGGCGGACTCGCCGCTTTCGCCTCCACCCCCTCCGGTGCTGCTCCCACCTGCTCCAACCCGTCCATCTGCCCTGCTCCTTTCTGGCATCCTCCGATGCCACGCCGGAGCCGGGACGTCCTCTCAATTCAGCCCAAAGTGTAGCTTAGCTGGTGTCCCAAGTTTGCTGACGATATACACGACGACGGCTTCAGGACGCCGGAACTCGGCCCGTGCGAGTACGTCACTTGGGAAGTGGAGAACACGAGAAAGCAGAACGTATTCTACCTGCACGGAGCCCTTCACCTATTCGACGCTGGCGACACTATGAAGAAGTACACGTGGTGCAATACTGGCGTCCGGCTGATCGACCAGATCCGCTCGGCGCTGGAGAGCGATCTTTTTCCGATCATCGTGGCGGAGGGCGAGAGTGACCAGAAGCTAAGCCGCATTCTCCACAATACCTACCTGTCCCGCTGCTACCGAAGCTTAGCGAGCATCAGGGGCACGCTGCTCATCTTCGGCCACTCGATGTCCGCAGCTGACGCCCACATCATGAGGCTGATCGAGAAGGGGAGGCTTGAGCAGGTCTTCGTGGGCATATATGGCGACCCGACGTCCAAGTCGAACGCAAGGACCATTCGTCGCGCTCATGCTATGGCTGGCGCCCGCGAGGATGACTCTGTGGAGGTGCGGTTCTTTGACGCACAGTCGGCGGACGTCTGGGGTTCTACCTAATGAGACGCCTGAATGGGTGTTCTCGCTGTCTTTGCTGCGAGCTGTCGTCTCGCTCTGCGCCAGCGGGCAAAGACGATGCTCCCGTAGCCAGTTAGGAGGAACCCGAGGAGCATCGGAATGTTTGCCTCTACTGCTCCGATGAGGGCGGAGGTTGCTATGGTCCTTACTTGACGCACATGCACTTGCCAGAATAACAGCAAGGGCACGGGGAACAACAGGAACATGTGCAGGCCGACACAGCACTTCGGCACCAGCCCAAGGCGGGTTGAGCCGGGCACGCGCGGCTCGCCGCGTCGGAGAGCCGGCAGAATACTGCCATCGGATGCCTTGGAGACGACGGCGGGAAGAGACAGGGCGATGCAGTAGACGGTGGTACCACCATCCACTAGATCAGCACTGAATGGACAGCCAGCGCTGTGCCACGCGGACACCTGAGGGAATGGCAGAAGCGAACGCCCGGAGACTACTCCGGCACTCCCGCGTAGGCCTAGAGCTTCTCGCAGATCCAATTGTGAGAGGCCACGCGCCGATAGGCCCTGGAAGGCGGAAGATGGCAGCAGACCGAATCGTCGCTCAGCGAGTCGCACGGAACGGAGTTGCTTTGCACAGGATTCGGCGGTTTCGGCCACCTGCATGACAGTATCATGCGCGCCTGCGCGCCCAGAACGGGGCTTCGCCGCTATTAGGGCTCTAAGTGATAGCAGCGACGCAACCGCGGGGGCCACCGCGCGAGCCTCGCAGCGCCGGGCGGATCCGAGAGGCACCTCCACCTGCCCGTAGCGCACGGTCGCTCCGCCAGCGGCCATGATGAGCAGAACGACGATGGTCTCGATATCCCGAGACCAGTCGGGCTCTGGAGGCCAATCGCCGGTCTGTGCCGACCATACGTGAAGTCGATCGGCGACCGCGGGAAGAATCCCTCCAAGGGCTTCAGGCAGCAAATCGATGGGTTGGGACCAACCATCAGTACAGATCGAGGCCGTAGACGTATCCAAGTTCGCTGCTGACAGGCCGATCCTGAGCCGGAAGTCGTCGCAGTCCTGGCGCAGGACTGACCTACTGAGGATATATACGGAACGGCGCGCCGCCTCGAGCTCGGCCATAGCGGCGGCTGCCCTGAGCCACGCAGGGGCAGTAAACGGTCGCTCTAGGGCCGTGACAGCCATAATCTCGCGCCACTGCTCCTCGAGCGCGTGGGCGAGCTGAGTTGTCTGGTAGGATCCCACATGCAATCCGTTCCCGTCCCGAGGCACCGCGGCGATCCAATGCCTCACCCAAGCTTCGCGTGTCTCCCCGCCCTTCTCCAGTTCGTCGAGTACATAGGCCGCCAAGTGAGGCGCCATCTCCGCAATCGTGTCGCCGGCCCTCAGCATCAGATGGAACCTCCGCTCTAGCCCCAATTGGAGGTGCCAGAGCAGTCTTGCCCTATCAGCCATCGGCCCGGGCACAGCGTTGGCCTCGATGGCAGTCTCCAGCTCGGCCCACTGCTGGACGTCACGGGCGAGAAAGCCCGTGTTCTCGTATCGCCTCTCAGGAAGCGCACTGGTGGCTTTCCCGATAATGCCTCTTAGCATCGCTCCCCAGGCGCCAAGCTCTGTACCGCTCGCTAGGCGCTTGGCCTTTAGCCGTCCCTGGCTCAAAGCGCGGGCGGCGCACGTCCTAGTCACGAGTTCATACAAGAGGAAGCCAAGGCAAAGCACCTCCCAATGATCAGACTGCAGGCCGACTGCCTCGCAATCTAGCCCGAGGTAGCGGCGGCCATCCGCATAGGTCAGGGTCACGTCCTGAAAGCGCAGTTGCCCGGCATCATTGACAGCGAGTGTATGGCAGGTGGGCACCGGTATCAAATCGCGCGGGAGACCGCGCCGCTCCAGCACCCGCCTAGCTTCCTTCAGTAGTGACGTTACCTCCGTGATCACCCGGGAGCACTCCTCTGGCGTGGCCGCCGATTCTGCTCTGGCCCAGTCGGATAGGCTGCGCCACCCGCCATCCTTCTGGCGTACCGTCAACACGTAGTTCGTCCCGAAGCCTTGGCATTGCTGTATCTCTTCAACTCGTAGGAGGCCGGCATGCCTGAGGGCGTCCAGCGCGCCCATGACCGTGTCCGCGCCCTGCCCGATAGCGTCAAGCTGAGCGGTTGCGAGCGCCACTTGGTAGACCACTGCCCCAGCTTCGTCTCTGGCCTCATGCATCCATATACCGGGATGATCCGACAATATAAGCCTTGTCAGCGTCAGACCCGGAAGTGTCGGCAGCGTATCTGGCTGTGCCGGCCCGCCGCTCGGGCGTTCGACAGCGGCGGATATCTGGCGGTCGAGGTCGGGGATGCTCCCCATCCGCAAGGAGAACCGCGCGAGGTCGTACAAGATCTTGGCGAGCAGACCGTCTCCCGCAGACAGCGCCGTCCTGATGACTGCCTGGGCGGCGCTGCCACTCTCACGCCCCGCGACCACGCTCCTGACATAGTCTGAGGCGGCATCGTAGATGACCTGTGCTTTGACCTCGGGAGCCGCCGCCCATGAGACTGCCGCGCATGCCCGCATGCCCTCTGCGCTGGCAGTTCTAAGGCTAGCCTTGATGAGGGGGGGGGATCGAGCGGTAGGACAGCGTGAGCTCTGCAAACGCTGCAGCCGCCTTTCCGACGGTCGCCTGAGTCTGCTGTCTCGCAGTCCCGCACAGGAGCAGTGCCAACTCATCGCCGTCAGCAGGCGTAACGCGCGCCAAGGACGCGGCTGTCATCGCCCCCAGGCCAGCCAGCACCATCCCAGCGCGCGGGCGCAGATAGCGGCTTTCGCCGAGAAACCTCTGCCACAGCAGATGACTACCGCCTGCGCCTACACTTCCGGACTCGCCCACGCAGGCGATAGCCGCCGCAGCCACGATTTCGGAATCCGAAGCTATCTGTTCCTCGAGGAACTGTTGCAGCATCGGGTGGAGCCGGATCCCCTCATTCGCACGCTGAACGAACCGGCGCGCCTCCTGGGCCACGACCACCCGGAAGTACGAGTCGCTCCTCGACTGCACGAGTCGGTCAACTTCGTGCCAGGCTGGATCGCCGAACTCGCTGCAGGCCTTGATTAGGGCTCGCACCGCGATGCAAGTGGCGTTGTGTCGAGGCCGCTCGTCCGCCAGCGTATGGAGGGCCAGAGCATAGACGCCCCTCTGAAGCTCCTGGTCCTCCAGTTTCTCCGTGTTCGCCACGTAGAAGCCGAGGTACCTCACAAGCCTTTCGCGCTCTTCCGGTTGCGCGAGTTCGGCGCCGGCGACGTAAGAGAGCGAAGCGAGCATCTCGGTCTTTTCCGTATCTGTCAGCAGGTGCCCGTAGCTCGCGCACTTGGCTAGCTCATACCGCGCGTCGCGGAGCCAGTCTGTCAACTGAGTAGCGTCGGTCGCCGGGAAAGGCCCCTTGACTTTGGATGGGTCATCGCTGAGGGAGAGCCCAAAGTCTGCTAGGGCTCTCCCCAGATCAGCAAGCGCAGACTTTGCCTGCCCCTCGCCCTCCACCAAGAGTGCCATATCGTCGACGTACCGGATGAAGTCCACGCACCTGGACTCCATCCAGATATCCAGATCGTCCAGATGCAGGTTCGCGAGCAGCGCCGACAAGGCCGGGCCTTGCGGGATCCCGACCGCGCGTGACGTTCGTGCGCGCTGCTGAGATGGCTCGGCGGCGAGCCAGTCTGCCTCCACGTACTGCTGCACGAGGTCTAGCACGCGCTGGTCTCGCACACGCTCAGCCAGCCGCAGCATTAGCCGATCATGCGGGATACACTCGTAGAACCGAGAGATATCGGCGAGAACGTAGTAGTGCGCGCTGGAGTACCGGGAGAAGCCTTCGCGACGAAGCTCGCGGTATCGGTTCTGCTTGCGCCAGTCCTCGAAGACCTGCCCCTCGGCGCGCGGACCGCGCGCAAGCCTGTTGCCGAGGGAGTTGCCGCTGAAAGTCGAGTCTATGACTGGGCCTATGATGTTCAGGACGGCGAGATCGACGATGGCGTCCCACGGGCCCGAGAAGCACACGGGCCTAGTATTCGTCGGATCGTCCGCCGACTTGGGAACGGCGAGAACCCGAAACGGCTGGTGCCTCCATCTCTTGGAAAGCAGCTCCGCGCGCAGGATCCTCAGGTTGGCCCAGAGGTGCGCCTCAAACGCCGCGTACGCCTGCACATCCTCGAAGATGTCGCGCTCCGACGCTTGTCGCCGGGCCTGCTGCCACGCGAGATGCAGATTCTCGATCGACGCAACCGTCTCGAGCACGGGGTCCGCATCGGACGGAATGGCCTCCTCTGCCGTTGGCTCCCACTCCCCTGTCAGCAGCCATAGAGGGGTTGGAGTGCGCCCCCCTTCTGCCACTACACGGAGGGCCTCGGAGCACCACCCATCACAGATGCCGTACTCGGACTGCTGGAGCCGCTGGCATGACACCGGATGATAGCCTTCAAGGGACGCGATGTGGTACTGGGTTTTCTCCTCTGAGAAGTCCGAGCAGCACCTCAACGTCTCTGTGAGAACGGGCTCCCACTCCGCGGCACGACCGAGCGTCAGCACGAGAGCTACCCTCTCATGGTGCGCAAGATGCGCGTGCTGCTTGGCCTTGGACACAAGGGCCGAGACAGCCGGGCATGCCAGATATGGCGATTGGGCCGACGCTGTCAACGCCGTTACAGCTGTTCCTTCGGTCCTGTCTATCCCCTCGCCACGGGGTCTGGTACGAGGGACCGTTCTGGCGGCGGTTTTCCTCTCAGCTGTGTCAAGCACGCTGGGCGGAATGTAGTGCACGTGCCGGAGGTGGAGTGCTGCATCCTCTGCAGACACGCGGGCGAGGTCTGCGCTCGCCAGCAGTGTGCTGCGCGATCCTGCGTAGGCCTGGTGCACTCCCAGCGGAAGGCGAACAAGCGACTTACTGTATCCAGCCTTTCCGCGCCTAGCAGCAGCCGGGAAGACCTCCACGCTGTCAATCCCTACATGCGCCTTCACATCTCTGGCGAACGCTACCGCTCGTGACGCTGGCTGGGCATCCTGAAAGAAGAGCCACACATGGTATCCCCTGCCACCTGTGTCCTCAAGCAGGATGGCGCTCCTACTGACAGAGTAGTCCGATTCCAGGTATTGCATAATGCGCTCGACCACAGGGAGGAATTTCGCGCGCTTTAGCTCCTCGCGCTCAGAGGCATCGGGGGGGATATCGACCTTCGGAATGTCGACGTCTAGGCAGATGGTCGCACACTGCGCGTTCTCATCGAGCAAGAAGCAAGCTACACTGACGCGCCCCTGGAGGTGGAGCGCCAGATCCTGCTCACTCAACGGCCCTTCGTGGAGCACTCCGTACCGGTCCTGGAATTGCTGCATGACTCGGCGGCTGTCCCCGCGGAACAGCCGTCGCATCTCTGCGGCTACTTCGCCCAGCTGGTCAGTTGTCTCTGCGACGCCCTCCGCGTTGCTCCATCGCATATCGGCAATGCCCCCTGTTCCTCATCCACCTGTATGGTGATAATGCCACTCAGTCCCGGCTAGGGTGGCACGCGCCAGCGGGCCGGAAGTGCAGCCGATTCCCCCTCGCTACATCTTAACGGTATCTAAGCAAGCGCGCAACTTCGCGAATGTCGGTAACCGGCTTGCACGGGCTGGTTTCGTTAGTTAGTGTCTGGGGCCAGCCCACTTCACGGGCCCGCGAACAGGAGGCAGACCGACGATGCAGCGCATCGGGTTCGTATAGAAGGTTCGCCGCAACCGGTTGGAGGAGTAGAAGGCGCTGCCCCCAACCCTTGGTGCATTTCCTTGAGCATGGTGCCGGGATAGCTTTGCTACTGGGAAGACACTCTCCTGTTATGAAACCGGGGAGGAGGGAGGGTGTCCCTCTGGCGAAAGCCTGCTCCCGAGACGCGTTTCGGGGCAGGTGAGTGGGCCGATAACCAGAGTTCTGTGTGCCATTGGCGCGAGTAGGCACAGGTGGGAACCGACGCGGGAGCGAGACCGGACAAACCGGCCTCGCTCCCATCCACGTGCCCTCCGGGTGGAAGAGCATGGCCGCTATCACGCGATCTCCGACGTGTCTCGTGCCGCCAGCCTTGCATGGATCGGCACCAGATCTTCGGACACCCAGAGAGTGCGCTCCTTCACCTCCGCCCAGTCCACCCGCAGCAGACTGCCGCAGTTGAAGCACCCCTCCCTGACGCTGCGGTTGCCCGCACCACAGACCCGACACTCGATCATCTCAACCGGAAACATCCGCCCCCCATTCGCACTGCGATCGGGGAAACCGTGACCCAGCGTCACCAGCGTCGCCATCATCCCATCTCCTCTCGCGCCCCTTGGGGCTTTCGTCTGCTCAACCGCTCTCGCGGGTCACCCAACTGACCATCGCTCACAGAAACGGAGAGAGTCGCGGAAGTCTGACATCGCTGCCTGACAGGCTTCGAAGGCGAACGAAGGGGACAGGCCTGCAGGAGATGGCCGAGTCCCTGCCGAAGACGGGATGCCTGCCTGGAAGGCAGGCCTAGATAGCCCTGTGGGGGGTAAGGCCTTGGTATGGCTCGAAAGCGCGGTCATGCTGCCGACTGAGTTGCTGGGATTGTTCCCGGACGACGAGGCAGCTGCGGCCTGGTGGCGGCAGGTGCAGTGTCACCTCTACACGGCCGCCTTCCAGCTCTGGCACGAGGAGGAAGACGCGAGCACGCTCCTCTACGGGGGCGAGTTGGTCGGACACTGGTCCACGCTCCGGCTGACCGGCGTGATCCCCCGGCTCCACAACGCCCTGGAACGGGGCTGGCGGCCCCCCACGCTGGCCCGCCTGGAAGGCTTCCTCTGGAGCCGGCTCCGCTTCGAATACCGCACACTCCTATCTGCGATCTCCTCCGCCCCGCCCATCTCACTGCCCGAGCGCGGTCTGGAGCAGCTGGTGGAAACGCTGGCCGTCGGCGCGGACCCGATCCCAACGGACGAAGAGGCCCTGTTGAGCCTTGCTGACGGTCGCGGCGTGGAAGGGCTGCGGAAGACGCTGGCGGCCAAGCCTGATCTGCTCGCCACAGTGGACACCCTCGCCGACCTGATCACGACCCTCGAAGAGTCTGGAGACGAAATGGACGAGGGATGGCGCAAACGCCTCCTGGGGCAGTGTGCGGAGCGGTTGGGGGTGAGCCTGAACGCCCTCCACAAGCGTCTGGAACGGATTCGGCAGTCCTGGCGAGGGGGCTGAGGAGGTGTGTCAGGTTTCCCGGAAGACAGCCGTTATCCGAGTACAGGGCGAAGTCTGCGAGTGGGTGCGAACTAGGCTGAGGAGTGGTGAGAGGCATGCGCGCATCGGGTGAAGGCAAAGCGCTAACGTGTGAGGAATGCCGGCGTCTGCTGGAGTCCTACCTCACACGCGTTCTCTCGGCCTCACAAGACCAGGCGGTGCAGCAGCACCTGGCCGGCTGCCTGTCCTGTTTTGACGCTGCTTTCACCCGTGCCAGGGAGCGTGTGGAGACCGGCGAAGAGCCCCTGCGCGAGCCGCCGTCCCTGCGCGCGGGACTAGCGAAACGAGTCGTAGCGTTCGTCCGCGCCGTACTCACCCCGGACAGCTTCCCTATGATTTACTCCTATGCCCCCGCGATCGCCGGGGCGCTGGACGATGAGTCCCACCTGTACACTACTGCCGACCGGCGGTTTCTGGTCGAAGTCACCCCCCTTCCTTCGACTCCGGGTGAGCACGACCCGACCGTCGAGATCGCTATTCGCGCGCACGACCCGCGATTGCGGGGAAGCATGGTCTCCTATCGGGTCCAGCTCCCCTCGGGGGAGACGATCCGCTCCGGCGAGACTAGCCTGGATGCCGAAGGCGTGGCCGTGGTCCAGACGACGGTGCCGCGCACTGATCAGCCCCCTTACCGTCTGGAAGTGGAAGCGTTCCTGCCGGACGCGGAGCAAGGAGGGTAACGTGGACAGGCCCCTCTCGGAACCGGCCGCGCCTGAAGCTGACAGCTATGATCTGAGCGATCTGTACCATCGTCACTGCGAACTCGCCGAAAGGCTGCTCCAGATGGGCCAGGCCCTTCATGCCCTCTACGTGTGCGTGGGCCTCCTGGACCAGTTTCCACCCCGCGGCTCTGGCACTCCGATGCGCTTGCTGGTGGAGGGCGTGCTCAGGCAAGTAGTTCGTCCTGGGGGAGAGAGCATCGCTCGTCTGGGCGAGCGCTTAGCAGCCGATGGGCAACTGCGCGTGAAGTGCCTGCGGTACGTCGAGAGATACCTTGCCGTCTCAGGGCTTGACGCAGACCGACAGGTCATCGCCCAGGAAATACGTGAGAGGCTGACCGCGCTGGATGTAGCCGAGGCCGAGCCCGGCAATGGGGCCTCCATTGACTCCGTTCCTGGGGTGGTGCATGTCGCCTACGTGCCCCTGGCGAAGGGAGATCACGCAGAGTGCCGGCGCCTATACGTGCGGGTCGATACTGAGGGGACGAACGACCAGGGTACCGTCGGCACGCCATGTCCGGGCTTCGGAGCGGAAGCCGGCCGCGCTTACCTGCAGGCGGCCGGTGCCGAACCCCTGGAGGAGGGACCGGTAGAGGTCCTGATTGAGGGCTGGTTCAACCAGGTCAGAGGAGAGAGCTTCGCGCTCCCCATCGCCGTGGGAATGGTGTCTGCGCACCTGGGGATCGGAGTGCCGGAAGAGGTCGCCTTGACTGGGGCGCTCAGCCCATCGGGAGAGCCGAGACCGGACGGCAGCGACGTGGTTGTTCTGCCGGTGGACGCCATCGTGGCCAAGTGCGAGGCGGCCCTGGTGGCCGGCTGCAAGACGGTCTATATCCCCTCCCACGTGGAGCCCGGAGATGAGTACCTGAGGCAGTTGTCGGAGCAGGGCTGCGAGGTGATCCCGGTGGCCACGCTTGGAGAAGTGCTGAGCCGCCTTTTCCCTCAGCACGCGGCCGCCGCCCGCCTGGAGGTGGCCACCGCCCGCGATGTGCTGCATGCTCTGATCCAGCCTAGTCCGGCGCGGGGTTCCTCCTTCCGAACGGCGGCTTCTCTCGTGCTCGCGGGGATTGTGCTCGAGCGCGGGTTGATAGGGGAGTACTTGGTAAGACCGCAGTACGCCTCCCCGGCCGCGGCGCTTGGCGCCTGCGGCCTTGCCGCCTTCGTGGTGGGGGCGACGACCTGGCTTCTCATCGGGCTGCCCGACAAGCTCCCGGAGGAACACCCACTGCCCAGATGGGGAGTGTCTTCTCTACTATTGGGCGCTTCCTTTGCTGTTGCCTGGGGTCTCTACCATGCCTTCCTGCCGTCGGTCCGCCAGTTGCCCCCTCCGCCCCATGACCAGCTCTGGGAGCACCCTTCATTTCAGACCTTCAAAGACTTGTCGGCGGCGGCCTTCTTCTCCAGTCTGTTCGTGGTCTCACCCTCCTATCTGGTGCAGGCCTCGGAGCGGCTGCGCGCCGCCGGCCGGGGTCAATGGGCACAGCAACTGGCCAGTGGTAAGCTTGCCCGCGCGGTCTCCGGCCCCATCTCCAACCCCACCAGCCTCGCGGTGGTAGGCGCCTGTGCCATCGCGGCGTTGTTGCCGTTCGATATCATCTCCGTCCTGCCTGGGAGCAAGCGCTACGGCGCGGAAAGCCCCTGGCAGGCGATTCATGTCGAGTTGAAGGACCTCGCGCTGTCGGTGGCAGCCGCGGGGTTTGTCGCCTGGTTCGCGGGAAAGACCAAGGGCGGCGGCCGCGTTACCCGTGCGAAGGACGCGACGCGGCGCTGACAGCTGCCGCCAGAAGGGGAGAAGAGGAATTGTTTGATCCTCGTATCACGCAGCTGACGGATAGGGCAAGGCAACTGATCCAACAAGAGGCCTGGCCTCAGGTCCTGGAGGTGTTCGATCAGGTAGTGGAGCTTGCGCCCCGCGAGGCCGGCGGGCACTACAATCGCGCTAGTGTGCTGCATCACCTGGGGCGGCTGGAAGAGGCGGAGGCGGCGCTGGCGCGCGCCCTTGCGCTGCGGCCGGTATACCCCATGGCCCAGCAGCTCCTCGCTAAGGTGACGCGTCAGCTCGGCCCGAGGCGACAGTTGGAGGCACCAGGGGGCCCGGTTGAGAGTCGAGGAGTGCAGTCGGGGCTAACGATGCCGATGGCGCCGGATACGGTCGCCCCGCAGCTGCCGCCTGTAGCCGAACCCACCCCGGCCGGCCCTCCGCCGGCCGAAGCGCCCCGGTCCCTTATCCCTGAGCCTGGGGAGGAAGCAGTGGAACCGATCGGCCTGCCTCCGGCCTCGCAGGAGTGGGTACTGGACTCGGAGCCTGAGGAGATAGGGACGCCGTCGCCAGCCTCCGGACAACGGGCATTGGCCCCTAAGTCCGAAGAGACAGAACTGGTGCCGACGGCTAGGCCGGCGCCCACCCCATGGCAGCAGGCGAGGGAGCAGTTTGCGGCCGCCGTCGTGGGCAAGGGGTCTGGAGAGGTCTATCCCTGGGAGATCCCTCCCGATCGCCTCGAACTCGCCGAGGCCTACGATGCTTCGGGCCAGTTTCGGGCCGCCGCCTGCCGCGCCCGAGAGCTGTTGAGCGGACTGCTTAAGCCGGAGGCGACAGAGGAGGCGGTCGAGGCCGAGTTCAGAGTCTACCCAGACATGGTGGGAGTGTTGCCGCGGCCGGAGAAGCCAGGATGCCTCGACAAGCTGCAGGACTTACCTGGCCCCCTTGGCCCTGCGTTCAGCGCTCTGGCCACCGCCTTCTTGGCGGTGCTGGCGTTGCCCTTCATGGGCCTCGGCTGTCTGGCGGCCCTTCCCGGGGTCCTGCTGGGTGTGCTGCTGGCCATCTTTGGCGCCATTCTTGCTCCGCTAGCGATGTTGCTGGTGAAACTCCTGATGGCGGTAGCGCAGCTTGCTGAGCGCTTCCCGTGGATAATGTGGCTCGCAGAATTCCTGGGAGGACGATCGCGACGCATCGCGGAGCGCATTCGCCGCGATCCGCTCAGCCCCTGGGCCATCAAGAGACTCTATCGGATGACGGCCTTGATTCCGAGATTCTGGCGGAGAGGGGAGGTCGTGCAGATCGTCCGACTCGACGCGCGCCGGCGCCTGCGGTTGCTGGGGCTGATACTGTTGGTGCAGGACCGCCCTCTGCCCGCAAACCCCGGCTGCACTGGAGCAGTCCTCGGTCTCATCGTGGAGCGCCTGTTTTTCCCCCAGCGGCGCGTTTACATGCTTCGCCTGGAAGGTGGACCGGAGCAGGCGGACGAGTTCGCCGCGCTGGCGGCAGAGGTACTCGGGGTGCCCGTGTCCCGAGGACATCTTGCGCTTCCGTTCGGTACCCTAAAGATCGGCTAGCTAACGATCTGAAAGCGGAGCTATGAGGCTCTGTCAGGCTCTCTTGCTATGGATGATCAGACGCTACCAGCGGGACTTGTCTCGCTACTTCGTGGGAGCGTGTCGGTTCACTCCGACATGCTCCCACTATGCCTACGGCTGCATTGCGCAGCACGGAGCGTGGACCGGCCTTCGTCTCACCGCGCACCGTCTGCTGCGCTGCCGACCGGGTTACCCCAGCGGCCACGACCCGGTGCCGGATCGCGACCAGGTCTCCCTGACCCTACACGGGCGCTTGGTGGAGGCAGTTGATGACGAAGGTCTGGCAGGAGGCATGACTCGCCGCGAGAGTACTATGCCGTAGAGAGGAGAGAGAGAGAGTATGTCCGGAGATGTGGAGGCAGGTGGCAACAGCATCCGTGTGCGGTGCCCGCACTGCGGGGCCAAGTTCCGCGCTGCCCGTAGCCTCCTGGGGAAGACCGGCCCGTGCGCGAAATGCCGGACAGACTTCACGGTCACCGAGGAACTCGCCGTCTCACGGCCCACGGCGGCCCCGACCATTCCCGAGGCCGCGACGGCAACGCCGCCCTCGCCCGCACCCGTCGTCGCGGCCGGACTGACGCCAGTCCTGGAGCCCGAGTTCCCCCAGGCGAAGGGGCAGGCGGTCGGCCCGTGCCGTGCTCCGGACCGGGTGGAAGCGCGGAGCGACGGCGACCGGGCGCCGACAGAGATCCTGCTGTGCCGATCGGAGAATCGGAAGGCGTTGCTGACGCTGCTGTACGAGCGGCGATGGCGCGCCTTCATGGAGGCGATCGGACGCGCCGCCAGTGACGAGGGCAGCAACGCCGATCGGGAGAGGGCGATCGCACTGTGGCGGCAGTCTGACGACGAGGAGTGGAGCGCGGACTATCCTGCCTATGCCGCGCGTCGATTCCGAGAGGCCATGCAGAGCAGAGACACGAGGCTGACGCCGGCCGCCCTGCGGCTGCTCCCGGAACTGGGGCGAGAGGCCGAGGAGTGCGGCGAGGTCAAGGGCAATCTCAAGACGGCGCTGGTTCTGGGGATAGCAGGACCGATAGGCGGCTACGCTGGTTTCAGGCTGTTTGATTGGCTCACAGAACTCCTTTTCCGCGGCGGACTATGGACGTTTCTTCCCGGATTGGCATTCTGGCTGCTGGGCGTGGTTTCGATACTGGTGATGTTTCTCGCTCTCCCGGCCGCAGTCGTCCTCGCGTTAGTGAGCCTTGGCGACTTACCGAAGACCAAAGCGTACCAAGCGGCCGTTGCCGCCCATGACCTGCGCCTCGTGCCCGACAAGTACCTGTTCAAAGCGAGCGGCGGCTGCGATATGGTCACGTTGGGCAAGGAGAAAGACCCGTGGTTCTCCCCGGAGAAAGGCTCCTGCTCGGCCTGCACGCGCGAGGCAGCCATTGCTGCGGAGAACAAGCAGCCCTATATGGCCGGCCTCACGCGGATTCGGTGTCTGAACTGCGAGACCACGTTCTGTGACAGGCACTGGGACTGGGGGGCGGTGGACGCGTCGGGCAGCAGGGCAAAGCAGCCACTGCCATGCTGTCCGAATTGCCACGCTCCCGTAGATCTGACCGGTCAGAAGCTTGGCCGCCGCGGCCGTTTCGCGGATTCGGTGGCACTCCTGCCCCTGGCGGAGACGGGCTCTTGGAAGTTCTCCAACCTGGGCCATGTCCTCAATATCTTCCGGCACGGCGACTCCTGGATGAGCAGGGCCCAAGTGGAACCGAGGATACTTGAGCATCTCGCCGCGCTGAGGGTCGCCGGGCAGATAGTGCAACGCACGTTCGGGCTCGGGCGCGGGCAGACTGTCCAGTCTGGCACGGTAGGGGAATGGCGGCACGTCTGCCGGGATCTGGGAGTACCGGTCGGGGAGGCATGGTTCCCGTACGTGGCCCCCATCTTCCTCTCCCCGGCGTCGGAGGACTGGGTACGCGGGATCAGCGAGCACTATGGGCTGAGGGAGTTCCTAGCCTCGATGGAGGTCACTGATCTGGCCCCGGAAGACTGGATGATGTCCCATTCATAGTTGAAGGTGCCGGAGGCACCTAAAGGTTGAGGCGGCTCTCTCCGCCCGATTGATAGCCGACGGCTATCTGGTAGAATCGGGCAACTGGAAACTTGAAAAGGAGAGAACCGCCGTGAGAAGAGAGTACCAGATTACGGGACGGAATGTGGGTGTTAAGTGGCCTTGGGACACCGTTGGAGTCGCTCAGACCAGTAGTGCTCCCCCTCTAATGACAGCGCGACGGAGCGCGTGAACGCAGAAGACGGGACATGGACGGCGTGCCCAGCCGTCCGGCAGGACAGAAAGGGGTCACGAAGGCGCGGCCGCACGTTCTCGGTGCGGGGCCGAGCGGAGGTTTTGATCGGCGAAAGGTCAGGCCGCGAGTCGGTACGCGGTGATCCGAGTGTCGGCGAAGACGCGGCGTTCGATGTTGATCGGCAGTCTCTTGGCTGACTTCCCCGGCCTGGTCCACCGTTCGCCGCGATGGATCACCGATGGAGCCGCGCCTCCCAGCGTGGCATGGCCGCGGTACTCATTGTAGTAGACGGCGAAGTCGCGCAGCAACTGGTCGAGGTGATCGAGACCGCGGATCACTGGGACGCGGTTCAGCCACTCGTACTTCAGCGTGAGGATAACCCGTTCCGTAACGGCGATGGAACCATGCTTGCCGACTGCGCCGAACCGCTGCTTCACGTCTCGCCGGGTGAGTAAGCCCCGGAACGCGTCAGAGATGAAGACGCCTTCCTGGTCGCTGATCAGGTGTCGCGGCGCCCCGGACTGGAGGAAGGCATCCTCCATCGCCTCCACCACCCACCCGGCGTTCGGCCCTTCCATTGGACAGCAGACCACGACCTGGCGAGAGAAGTGATCGATGGCGATCAGAACCCACGTTGGCCACAGGCCCCAGCGCAGTACCCGTGTTCGGTCTACGCGCCACACGTGGTTGGGGTAGCGGGCCACGATCTCTCGGGGTGCTGCAGGAGTAGACTGGGCCTTTGCCACAGCCGGCGTCCTCCTGGGCTTGGGCTGCACCAGCACGTTTCGGACCGTCGAGGCGGCCACGAACACGCCCAGCAACCAGACGGTGTTGGCGATCCGGTTCCGGCCGAAATGGGGATTGGCCTCGAACATATCCCAGATCATCCGGGCCAGCTCGGTTGGCGTCTTCCTCGCGCTCTCCATCTGCGCCTTCTTCTCGCCCAGGTCGCCCCGTTCGGCCGCGTGCAACCACCGATAGAAGGTGGAGCGGGCGATCAGGAAG
>Ga0315284_10005785_pt1 | contig 17584 bp, 13 predicted proteins | sample YL17G09_16_MG_FD_203696 | JGI IMG/M metagenome (GOLD analysis project Ga0315284, IMG submission 203696) | Sediment microbial communities from Yellowstone Lake, YNP, Wyoming, USA - YL17G09_16 | ecosystem: Environmental > Aquatic > Freshwater > Lake > Sediment | place: USA: Wyoming | collected...
AGGCCATCTCCCAGCACATCCGGAGCCAGAACGAAGACGGCATTGTCGGTCTATACGGGTTCTCGCAGATTGTCGGCGCTGTGAACAAGAATGAGTTGAGGTACGGCACCACCGGCACAGGGGAAAGATTCTGGGCCGAGTGGAAGGAGAAGGAAGACACTGAGAAGGAAATCGAGCGCATGGTCCAGCGGCCATTGCCGCCAGCGAAGAAGGATGTGTTCTTCCAGGGAAAGTACCGGTATGCGCGTCAGGACTTCGAATCCACAGAGCGGGCAGGCGGACGGCAGGCAACGGGGCAGGACCGCGGGTTGCACAGCCTGTTCCGTCCAGAGCGACTTCTGGAACTGACCTTCCGCTACGTTGTATTCGACGCAGGGGTGAAGAAGATTGCGCGATACCAGCAATACTTCGCTGTTCGCCGGATCGTCGAGCGGATTGCTCCACAGGGGACAGACGGCAAGCGGCAGGGCGGCGTTGTATGGCATACGCAAGGCAGCGGCAAGAGTCTGGCAATGGTCATGCTGGCCAAGGCGATCTCTCTGGATCCGCGCTTCCCGGACCACCGTATTGTGATCGTCACCGACCGGATCGACCTTGACGACCAGATTTGGAAGACCTTCCATCGGTGCCACAAGGAGCCGGAACGGGCGCGAACCGGCAATAACCTTGTGGAGCTGGTCGTTGGCAAAAAGGAAATCATCACCACGGTGATTCACAAGTTCGAATCGGCGGTGAAGCGCCAGAAGCTGGCCGACTCATCGCCCAACATCTTCGTTCTGGTGGATGAAAGTCACCGAACGCAGTATGGCGAGTTCCACACCATGATGCACAAAGTGTTCCCGAATGCCTGTTTCCTTGGGTTCACGGGAACGCCAATCATGAAGCAGCACAAGAACACGGTCGCCAAGTTCGGTGGGCTCATCGACAGCTACACCATCGACGAGGCGGTTGCCGACAAGGCGGTTGTGCCCCTGCTGTACGAGGGGCGGCATGTGGAGCAGATTGTTAACCGCGACGCCATCGACACCTATTTCAATCGGGTGTGCGAGCCGTTGACAGAACACCAGACCGGCGACCTGAAGAAGAAATTCGCGCAGTCCGACCAGATCATGAACACGGAACAGCGCTTGCGCGAAATCGCGTGGGACGTGAGTGCCCACTATGCGGAGCATTGGCAGGGGACGGGGTTCAAGGCGCAGATAACAGCAGACCGGAAACTGTCGGCCATCAAGCTTAAGAAGTACTTCGACGAAATCGGCAAGGTGAGAACGGAAGTGGTGATTTCGCCGCCGGATGAGCGGGAGGGCCATCTGGAGGTCGATGAGGAAAGTGACGACGAAGTTGTGGCGTTCTGGAAGAAGCAGATGGCCCGGTTTGGCACCGACAAGAAATGCAGCGAGGCCATCCGCAACCAGTTCCTCTACGACGACGAACCGGAGATTCTGATTGTGGTCGACATGCTCCTCACCGGTTTCGACGCTCCTCGGAACACGGTGCTGTATATCAACCGTAAACTTGAAGGGCACAACCTCCTGCAGGCGATCGCGCGTGTCAACCGCATCTATCCGGGCAAAGACTATGGGTACATCGTCGACTACTACGGATTGCTTGGCGAACTGGACCAGGCACTGAACACTTATGGAAGCCTTCAGGACTTCGACAATGCGGACTTGCACGGTTGTCTGATGTCGATTGAGGAAGAAGTCAAGAAATTGCCTCAGCGCCATTCGGATTTGTGGGACGTGTTCAAGGAGATCCGGCAAAAGTGGGACGAAGAGGAGTATGAGCGCCTGCTTGCCGACGAGGCCAAGCGCGAGCAGTTCTACATGCGGTTGTCTCAGTATGCCCGCAATCTGGACATCGCGCTGTCAACCGTCAAGTTCGTACGGGAGACTTCGGAGGGGCGCGTTCAGACCTACAAACTCGACCTGCGCTTCTTCTCCAAGCTGCGCCTTTCGGTTCGCCGACGGTATGCGGAGGCGGTGGACTACAGGGAGTATGAGAGAAAGATCCAGAAGCTGCTCGATACGCACATAGTGTCCGACAAGGTGGAGCGAATCACGCCCTTGGTCAACATCTTCGACAAGGAGGCCTTCCGCGAGGAAGTCGCCAAGATTGACGGCACGGCGGCGAAGGCCGACGCGATCGCCCACCGGACCATGAAGACCATCCATGAGCGGATGGACGAAGACCCGGCATTCTACAAGAAGTTCTCGAAGCTGCTGGAAGAAATTATTGAGGCGTTCCGGCAACGTAGAATCGATGAACTCCAGTACCTCAAGAAGGTGCAGGAGTACTTGGTGGCGGTGCAAGACCGTACAACCGAGGGCATTCCGGAGAAGCTGCGAGAGAAGGAACACGCCCGCGCCTACTACGGGAGCCTCAAAGAGATGTTCGAGAACGCCGGGGTTGCGGAGAGCATCCGGGAACCACTCGCCATCGAGGGCGCACTCAGGATTGACCAGATTATTGGGCGAAACGCTGTGGTTGATTGGCACAGCAAACGGGACATTCAGAACAAGATGGTTAACGAAATCGAAGATTTCCTATTTGAAATGAAGGGCGAATACGGCGTAGAACTCGACTTCACCCAGATGGACGCCATCATTGAAGAGGCGATGAAGATTGCCAGAAGCCGGGTGAAGTAGTGCCCATATCCGAAGTCAACACGGTGTCATTTGGTTCCGCAACCATCCGGTACACGGTTGAGCGACGTAGGCGCAAGAGCCTTGCCATCAGCGTTGTGCCATCCGGAGAGGTCGTTGTATATGCGCCTGTCGATGCGGAAGCGGATAGAGTCCGCGAGAAGGTACACAAGAAGGCCCCGTGGATTCTTCGGCAGAAGTGGTATTTCGACGGGTTCGGGAGCGAAGCCCCACCCCGCAGATTTGTGAGCGGTGAGGCGCATCGGTACATGGGGCGGCAGTACCGACTGAAGGTTCTGGCCGGTTCCGATGCAGATGTGAAGCTCATTGCTGGGTATCTGCACGTTCACTTGCCGGACAAGGACTCGCCTGATGCGGTGAACAAGGCTATTGCGAAGTGGTACCGGCAACGTGCCGAGATGAGACTACCGGAGATTGTTGACCGCTGCGCTGAACGGCTCAAGGGCTTCGGTATCGAGCGCCCGGTCTTGCGGTTCAATACGTTTGCCAAGCGGTGGGGAAGCTATTCGCGCCAAGGCCGGATGTGGCTGAACGTGGATCTCATCAAAGCACCGTTGCCTTGCATCGAATACGTGATTACCCATGAGTTGTGCCACCAGAAGGAACACAACCATGGCGGGGAGTTCTTTCGGCTGCTGAACAAGGTGATGCCGGATTGGGTGAAGCGGAAGGAGCGGTTGGAGAGGGTGATGAGTGGGGTGTGAGATCGACAACGGAGAGCAAAATGAAAGTGCTCGACATCGACTTGGACTTCTTTCCAGACAATATCGCGCACGATACTCTCGGAAGGCGGGAGAATACGCAGAAGGGCCCGTGTGAGTGGGTTAGCTCCGTCACCTTCGTGAAGCATCCTTCGTACAAATGTGACAAGGCGGGGTACGCCTTCAGGAACCATGACGTCGGAAGCGGGGTTCTTCAGCTCAAGGTTTACAAGAAGCCAAGGGAGCCATGGGTCTTTTGTTGCGAGGACCAATTCGTTGAGCGGGCCGACGGTCAGGGAGTTCTATTCAATGAGCTTAATGGCTCAACTTACGTCGACGATGGAAGATTCGATGCAATCATTCTGAATCAGTCGCCCGAGTTTACGCCGAAGGAAAGTGACTCGTTGCTCGACACCTTCTGCCAATACATCAATACTGGTCATAGTTGACTGCGTGCGGCGCAGGTCTGCATTAGCGCGCTCTTTCGGAGGCGGCAATTCCCTGTCGCACTACCGTCCTCATTGAGTGTGAAATCGCGGAAGCCGCGCAGAGCGCGGTTTGTCATCGCGGGCAATTACTCCACGGCAATCCCCCGTTGTCTGTCAGATAAGCCGCTCAACCGGCAGCTTGAAAAATCCTGCGAGAACCTTCGCCTTTTCCTTGCCGATGCCGCGCAGTCCCGCTTCCCAGTCGTGGACGTGCTGCGGCGTCGCGCCGACAAGCTCGCCGACCTCCCGCAGGGTCTTGCCCTGCGCTTCACGAACCGCACGCAGATAGTCGCCCGGCTTCATCCGCGTTTCCATGTCGCGGTACCAGTCGGTTTCGGTGATGTCAACGGACTCTTCGTTCTCAACGATATAGAGCGCATACCTCGCCTTGATCTCTTTGAGCACGACAGCGGGAGCGTTGAAAGCAATGTTAGTATGGCGCGTCTTCACGGCTACCGGCATAGTACACCTCGATTGTTATGGTCCCTTGCTCGTGCCGCCAACATGCGACGTAGCGATATGTCAGGTGGCAATGGTATTCGTCTTGACTGAGCTTGCTGTAGTTCTGCCATGCGTGCGGCCCTGTCGGTCCGTGAGCCGCCAGAATTGCGACAAGCGTCTTGACCTTGTTCTCGATCTCCGACGGAAGTCTTCGTAGCCCCCGCAGAACCTTCTTCTTGATGAATACCCTATAGACCATATCCATAGTATCCTTTCCCCTAATATACCATGTTTCGGGGTAATTGTCAAGCGGTGCCCTGATTAGCCGTCTCTGACTATATTGATGGCACAGAATCGTGTACTGCAATTAACCTAGAAGATGGCGGTAGAAAGAAGCTACTATGAGCAAGGGTGTTACGCAAGGGAAGAGCTCAGGATACAGAACATTGCTGGCATATTCCAGGAACGTGAGGATGATCTTCCTCTATGGATTCTCGAAAAATGAAAGAGACAGTGTCTCCTCAAAGGAACTCGATGCTTTCAAGACACTCAGCAAGGACTATCTTGCCTTGTCACAGTCGCAAATCGAACATGCTGAAGCCACCGGAATACTGATTGAACTGGAGGACTCCAATGCGCAACAGGATCAAGAAGGCGATCTCAGAATCGGTACAAGACATGGTTGGCGCTGGTTTCGGCACCTCATTCACTGCCAGGGAACTGCGTGAGTTGGGCGTCAGAATGCCGCCGCTTCGAATTGGCCCTGAAAGAATCAGAACAATCCGACAGAAGGCGCGGGTAAGCCAGACCGTCTTTGCGAAGCTGTTGAATGTCAGCCCTTCGTCTATTCGGCAATGGGAGCAAGGTAAACGAAGACCGACGGGGTCAACAAAGGTACTTCTCGATGTTCTTGAGAAAGAACCGCATGTTCTCGACTACCGCATGGAACCGTTCGGACTGCACAGAAAAAAAGGCCGCCTAATCCCATGACGGCACGCGGAGCCCCAAGGCTCCCGCTGGTCGCCTTGCCCGGTGCCGCAAGTTAGTGCCGACGTTCCGGCGCGGCTCTGCCACGCGCGAAGGCACCCAAAGACAGGACGGTGCTGCACGATCGGCTCAGCTTCGCGGCGGAACCAACGGCTGCTGACCGACGTTATGCCCGGGGCTGCCATTTTCCTGGGATCTACGCGGATCGTATCTTGGTAGTCAGTCTTTCAATCGAACAACCGGTACACATTGTCCCGATGATTACCTCGAAAATCAATAGCTTGCATAGATCTTCGCGGGAGTTTCCCCATCCGGGCCTTCACCACTCGCTATCCTCCCACGCAATCGAGTTGTCACCAAACTCGACCTCTTCACCGAAGGAAGGCTTGTTCCCGTAGGCAGCATCCAGCTCTTGAAGAATGAATGCTCCTTCGGACCCGCCGATCGATCCTTCCTCAATCTCTCTGTGTCGCGCATGATATGTCAATTGCGCTGGATATCCACGACATCCACCGACGCTTCTCATGGGCGAGCTTCAGCAGGAATGCCCTGTCATGGCTTCGATGCGTGATGCGGTCATTTTCATGCAATTTTGCGCCGGTACCCGCCCGGGACGTAGGTAAGAAATCGCCAAACACATGATGTATCTGGAGAGCTGCGTTTTTGCCGGAAAAAGAGGTTCATGCATTTTGTAAACCATAGACCTATACCCTTGGCGCCAGCCCCGCCGTTTGGCGCTTAACAACCACTCCGTCAATATGCACGATCTTCGCCCGTCGGGCCTGCGGAGACGTTTGACTCCGAAGGATGTGCTGCAGCGCCGCACTCACAATCGCCGGGATATTGAAATTATACGAGGTGAGCTGGTAGGCGTGGGCATGGAAGGAGTCGTCAAATGACGCAACGGAAATATCCTGAGGGACTTTTACCCCGCATTTACGGAGAAACTCCAGAATAAAGACGGCGATCTGGTCGTTGGCGCCCACCCAGGCCGTGATATGCTTGTCTTTGAGTGTCTGCTCAAACAGATCCTGAAGCGCATTGCGCGCAACGATCTGACTGTCGAGCTTGGCATGAAACATGGCTTGCATGATCGTTGCCTCCCTGCGCAATGCCGGCGATTCATATTTCGCGGGCCATTCCAGTTTGAGTCTGGGAACGCTGGACGGGTCGCCTTGGAAATTCTTGTCGCCAAACCATGTGTCGTAATTGATGACGCAGGGCAGCACCGCACCGGGCAGACCGGCCTGCTCAAAAGCAGCGGATAGTCCCTTGAGCCGGGAAACCGACCAGATTCCCGAATGATACGGTGAGAAATAGGCAATTCTCGTATGGCCCAAGCTGAGAAGAAACCGTCCCACGTCTTCCCCGCAAGCGGTGGTAATGCCCACCGGAATGACCATCACCGGGCGCCGGCGAATCCAGGCTGGAAACTGCCAGTACCCACCCTGCTCCAGAATTACTAGCGGTCTGTTCTGCCCGGCAAGTTTTCTGAGCAGAGGATCTAAGCCCTGGTCTTCGGAGAGAACGTAAATGTATCCAAGGATATTGGGAGATTGATCTTTGGAGAATAGAAGCGAGGAAGAATCAACGCATAAAATTGACTCATTGGACCGGTGGTACGGTTCCACGATCAGGCGCACCCCAGCCTGCGACGCATAGAGCTGCGTGTCCCTGATGTAGTCGTGCCCCTGCGGTATCCCGAGGTTGTAGTGCTCCAGGTATTCTTCGTACGCTAAGAAACCAATAGCCGTGCCGTCTATGCCGGATGGAAATCGCGGCACCGCAAACCCCCTGCCTCCCGCCTCCAGAACCCCTTCGGCACAGAGCCCTGTCAACACCCGCTGGAGAGAGCGCGTTGACGTACGGTACTGCGCTTCGAGTTGTTTCAGATGCGGCAAGGGGACGCCGGGCTGGTAGCGTCCCTGGAGAATGTCTTTGCGGATCCGGGCGGTCAGGCGATTCCGTGCCGTCCTGCCGTCGGCCGCGCTGGGAGTTGGCCATACGTATTCCGCTATGGAGCGTTTCTCCCCTATTGGCCATCCCGCGACCCTCGGCGCCTCGCCGCTCTTTCCGATAAGGTGGCTTTGCTTTTTCAGCCGGTTCACCGCTTTCCACATAGTAACAAACGAGACCTTTGCCTCCGCAGCCAGCATCCTGATCGACGGGAGAAACTCTCCGGGCTTAAACCGGCCGGCATTGATGCCACCCATAACGAACTGGGCGGCACTTTGAACCTTGGGTTGAGTTTTTGCAGGCATGATAAGATTCACGAAAAATGGTTACTGCCCTTCTTCATTGCAGCGGGATGAATCCGCGCCGCTGGGCAGGGGCAAAGCTGAACCCATCGTTATGATCGCAGGAAAATACTTGAATCAAGTAGATACACCCTTGAAGGTTTATATCAAAATATATCAACCTGCCTTGACTGTCAAAAAATGAGGCAGGCTTATTCCGGGGAATGATGTTATGTTATTCCAACGAGCATGTTTAACCAAAGGCGCGGCCGCCGGTGAATTTATGCGCGTAAATTGGTCGGTTTGAAACTGCGACGTCGGACAAGGACATGGGCGAGGTCGCTTGCCCAATATGGACCGCCTGAACAAGTTCTGAAGAAGATATTGTCATGATCGCCTGAAGAAAACCGCATGTTCAAACCGGCGGGTTTCCTACAGAACCAGACCGGCGGTCACAAAAGGCGCATCTTTCCAAAAGAAAGGATAGTCTTATGAGTAACATCAGAGCCAATTGCAGAACTCCCGAATCTATTGACGAACATCGCGAAATTTGTTCAATTTCGCCACTTTTCATCGGGATAGCGGAGTTTTGCAGTTGTGTCATCATATCCAGGATTTGCTTTCTATGCATCGCTTTTTTGGCGCTAAACATGTATGCGCAGGTCCCGGCATATGTTCAGGAGTCATGGGACAAGCAGTGGACCGAGCTCACGGGTATCATCCGCGCGAACCCGAACAAGGAAGGGCGCGGAACAATGTTCCGGTTAGATACAACAGGCGTTGAGTTGTTGCTATGGAACGCGAGTTTTATAAAGAACAACAATTCTACATTTCCCGTTTCGGAAGCCTATAACATTCAAGCGGTCCTGATGTCAACCGACACCGATCCGCTTGACATTGTGCTTCGACGCACACAGGCCCTGCTAACAGATCTCACCGATCTCGGTGCACCCAACATCAGCGCGATTGCGGCACAATTCAACCAGCTTAAGGGGCAGGCCGCGGCAGCAACGGGCGATGCGCGTCGAACGCTTTACAATCAGATCTGCGCGGTCCGGCGCAAGCTGGCATTTTCAAATCCATTGCTTTCGTCTAACGATCTGCTCTTTATTGAAACAGGGAAAACAACAGATCATATGTGCGCTCAGTATTATGCTTGGCGAGAAGGGGGAGGTCTATACATTCTCAAGAATTACAAGACCGATGCGCCGACGCGAGTCGACCTCTTGCAGAACGCGACGGTCCAGAACGGCAGTCTCGCCGGGCAAAAATTGACAGGTGGCGCTTTCTTGCGACAGGACCTGTCGTATGACGGCTCGTCCATCCTCTTTGCCTGTACCAAATCGGGATGCTACCATATCTTTAAAGTCAATGTTGACGGGTCCAATTTGCGGCAATTGACAGATGGCCACGCTTATCTCAGGCAGGGCGTCGCCGATGTTGCCTGGCCTGACTCAAGCCAGAATGACTTTGACCCGTGCTGGTTGCCGAATGGCAGGATCGCTTTCATTTCGGAGCGTCGTGGCGGAAATGGCCGCTGCCATGGCGGGTGGACGCCCACGTATACGCTTTTCTCCATGAAAGCGGACGGCAACGATATATATCCGCTCAGCTATCACGAAACAAACGAATGGAACCCGTCTGTTAATAACGACGGCATGCTTATCTATACGCGGTGGGATTATTGCGATCGTGGCGATTGTATTGCTCATCATCTCTGGTATTGCTATCCTGATGGACGGGACCCACGCTCCAATCACGGCAACTACCCCAATTATGATTTAACGGTCCCCTGTTGCGATGCAGACTATGGGCCTCGCCCCGAGGGTGAATGGAACAACAGGGCGATTCCCAATTCCCCAAAGTATATCGGAACCGCCGGTCCGCATCATGGACAATCGTTCGGATCGCTCGTAATGATTGATCCGCGCATACCCGATGACGGCGCGATGGCGCAGATCAAGCGTATTACACCCGACGAAGGATTTCCCGAAGTTGAGTGCGGAAGAACTGCTTTTGACAAGTATGGTACCGCCTGGCCGCTGAGCGAGAACTATTACCTGTGCATGGCCGAACGAAATCTATACTTGCTTGATTGCTTCGGCAACAGGGAAATCATTTACAAGTGCGTAACCGGGGGGACAGATAACATCTTTGCCGCCATCCACCCGATCCCCTTGGCCGCCCGGCAAAAACCGCCGGCGTTGACCACGGCAACCTGGCAGGGCGAGCGAGCGTCCCTGCCGGACCACAAGGCTGCTGTGATTTCCGTTATGAATGTGATGAATTGGGACCTTCCCATACCGGCGGGCACAACAGTGAAATGGATGCGCATCGTGCAATTCTTTCCTCAGGAGACCCCCACCAAAGACACTCCACCGATCAATTTTTTCAGTGAAGCAACGCCGCGCATGTCGTTGGGAGTCGTGCCGGTCGAAGCCGACGGCAGCGTCTATTTCCTGGCCCCGGTCGAAAAGTTGATTTACTTCCAGCTACTTGATGATAAGGGAATGGCTGTTCATTCGATGCGAAGCGGAACGTATGTACATCCCGGTGAGCATTTGAGCTGCGCCGGATGCCATGAGGACAAATGGAAAGCAATCCCGCCCGCCAACCCTCTTGCCTTGCGCAGGGCCCCGTCTGCGATGCAGCCCGAGGCGGGCATGCCTTTCGAGCCGATTAGTTTTTATCGACATGTTAAGCCTGTGCTTGAAGCTAAATGCGCATCGTGCCATGGTCAAGGGGCAAAAACGCCCCTCTTGGGGAGCTATTCCAGCCTGAAGGCATATTGCTTTGGCTACTATGGCGATTTTGGCACACAGCAGTGGCCTTCGACTAATGGTGGAGGCGCGCGGACACCGCCCGGGTTATTCGGCGCACATCGATCGAGAATGATCAGGGCGCTCAGTGATGCCAATCATGCGGGAAAGGTAAGTTTGACAACTGACGAATTGCGCCGGATGACTTTGTGGCTTGATAACAACTCCAATGAATTGAGCGCGTATCACGATCTTGACAAACAGCGTGCCGGCCAGCTCGTATGGCCGCGAATAGATGTAGATCCGGCGAAGCCCCAGGGTGTCGAGAAGGATCTGGCGCCGCCATCCCGGATTGAGCGCGACTCCCGCATGCCGGCAGCTTCGCCATCGCGGCTGTTGACGATTGTTCGATCGGGAGGCCATTGGAGCGCGCGCATATCGGTCCCCCCGCATCATGGACCGCAACCGGTAGTGCTGCAAGTGTATAGCATGCGGGGAGAGCTTGTGCATACGATCTTTGCGGGCAGCTTGAATGAAGGCGTTCATCTGATCGATTTGGCGGAAGGGCTCGCCCGTCAGAATCATCCTGCGACGGGGAATTATATTATTCATGCCCAGATAGGGAGATCTGAAGACGTGCGGCAGTTTTATATGTAAAGACACCGGCGTGGGTGATTTTGTCATTGCAGTGCGCAGGCTGATTCCACCACTTTAGCGAAAGGGTTTCTGATGCGGGTGTTTCAATCATTTTCCGTACTCACGATGTTCGCGCTTGTCTCGTATTGTTCCGCGCAAACTATAAAGCATAAATTTATCGCTATCGACGAATCGCGTGATAGTAACGACTTTCAGGAGGCATACGATCAGCACCAACCATGAAAATTTCTTTGCAGTAGGGATAATAAATAACCAGGTCGTTGGTCACAGTTACGTTTATCGAATCGGCCCATGTCAATGGATACTATACAATTGGAGGATCCATGCAGCGCTATCATATCAACAATCACAGCCGGGCAAGCCGTTTTTCTACGGCCGGCGGATGTGATGAAATCCATTGCATGGTCCGCTCCGATCAGGGGATGTCCTTTGACGCCGCTCTGGATTCAATTGTCAAACGATACGCCGAAATGTGCGAACAACTCAAACTTTCCCACAACGATGCGGTTCTGGCCCGCGTGTATCTCAGCGACATCGAAAACCAGAAGAACACTTTACGCACATCCGCATTACCGGCATTATTCCCGCATAGCGTGATCAGTGTGGTTCAGGGCCGTCCTCTCATGTGCGGTCCGATTATGCTCTCAGCGTATCACCTCTTGATTCCCAGCGCCTTTTCATGGCAACGGACCGAGTACAATGAGTCGCTGATGCGCATGTCAACCATAGTTCCGGGCCGCCATTATCGCATGCTTCTCACAGCCAATTTCGGCGGACGCGGGGCGGTTGACTCGTACGAACAGACTAACGGGGTACTCTCCTCGCTTGGTCCGGTGCTCGAAAGCAGCGGCATGACGCTATGCGACAATACCATTCGCACCTGGATTTACGTCCGCGACATTGACACGCGGTATTCCGGCATGGTGAAATCGCGGCGCGAGTTTTTCGCCTCTAACGGCCTGACCGAAAAAACGCGCTACCTTGCCAGCACGGGCATCGAAGGCAAATCGCTGAACCTCGAAAGCGCGATTTCGTTCGATTCGCTCTCCATTGCTCCGCTTGATCCTGCGCAAATTGTGCGCATGGAGGCGCCCACGCACATGCCGCCGACCATATCGTACGGCGTGACCTTCGAGCGCGGCTTGCGCGTACATTTCGGCGATCGATCGCATTTGTATATTTCGGGAACCGCTTCCATCGATGCTGCTGGCGCCATTGTGCACCCGGGGAATTGCCAAAAACAGGCGCAAAGAATGCTGGAAAATGTCAAGGCGCTCCTGGAAAAGCAGGATGCAACTTTTGACGATATGGCATGCGCGATATTGTATGTCCGCGATATTCACGATGCGCCGATGGTGTATGATATTGTTTCGCGCGCACTGCCGCCTGATACGCCCCTAACCGTTGTGGAAGGATCGGTCTGCCGGCCGGGTTGGTTGACCGAGATGGAGGGAATCGCTATAATAAAGGACACAAACGGGTATGCCCCGTTTCTTTAAGCCAATACGACACGCAACAAAGAACGCCATGAAATCAACTCCTCACAATTATGCGATCCGTGCATTGCTCCTGCTCTGCCTGGGGTGCACTGGGAGCTCATGGGGTCAGCCGCGTCTTGACCGGCTCGATTTCTACGACAAAGCGAACAATGCCCTCTTCTTCGTCACCTTCGAGTACGACGGCGGCGGCAAGAACACCGGCCGGACCGTTTACATGAGCGACAGCACCTTCGTCCGGCGCACTGTATTCGTCAATGATGCGGCCGGCAACCGCGCGCGCGAAACATCGTTCAATTTCAACGGGGATACCGCGGGATACACCACATTCACAACCGTCAATACCAAACCGACCATCTCGGCATTCGACCAGTTCGGCCTGGAGCAGCTTGGCGGGCCGGTCAGCTACGGTGCCACGGCGACCAATGAATACGATGTTTCGCAAAAAGGCGCGACCGTCAATAAAATGCAGTACCAGTGCGATGTTTCCAATAACCTCATGCGCGTCAATGTGCAGGACGCGGGCGGCCAGCTTCTGTATTATGCAATTGTCAATTCGTCGACAGGGGCGATAACCTCTCCGCACCGCGCTTCTCCGGCGCCGTCTCTATCGGTGATCGGCTCGCGGTACTGCCGCATACGATTGACAATTGATAAACCGTCGGTTGTGAACCTCGATGCGTACACTCCCGCCGGCCGAAGAGTCGCCGGAATACTCTCCACGATCTGCGGGCCGGGAAATGCCGATATATCCGCCGATCTCGCTGCCGCGCGTATACCGAACGGCCTGTACCTTCTGCGCGTATCAATCGACGGCGCCACGGCGTTATCCCGGCGCTGCGCGATTGTCGGCATAGCCGGAGGTGACCGATGAAATCCGGCATTCGCGCCTTTATCATGGGTATGGGAGCGCTGTGCGCGGTTATCCGCGGTCCGTCGGCGCAACCGAACGCGACGCAGGTCGTGCCCCCTTCCCTGATCTTCGAGTTGCTGGCCTTGAACGGCGACCTTGAAACCGCGGCAAAGCCCAAGTATCGCTCCCCCGCTGTGGTCATACCATCGCCGGACAAGACAACGCTTTACGTTGCGGAACAGACCGCCAAGAGAATCGCCGTCATCACTGTCGCGTCAAACGCCGTCACTCGCGAGATTCTCTTGCCCAACGAACCCACGGGTCTGGCCATCTCCGCCAACGGCGCCACGCTCTACGCCACCTGTTCCTCTGAGCGCTGGCCTGCGGGTATGGTGTGCGCGATCAACACCTCGGTAGGTACCGTCACGAAGCGCTTTGCCGTGGGCCACAGCGCCCGAGCGCCCGTGATCAGCCCCGACGGCAACACGCTCTATGTATGCAACTGGTTCGACAATAATGTGTCGGTGATAAATCTGTCGTCCGGCGCTCAGACAACGGTTATTCCAGTTACCCGCGAGCCATATGCCGCAGCCATCACTCCCGACGGCAAAACACTGGTAGTCACCAATTCCCTGCCCGATCAGAAGGCTACCGATACTGCCGCCATCGCATGCAAAATCACTCTTATCAACACCGAGACCCAATCCATCACCGCATCCATCCCCCTGCCCGTGGGAAGTCATTCGCTCTTCGGGGTGTGCGTTTCCCCGGATGGAAAGTACGCCTTTGCCACGCACCTCATCGGACGGTTCACCATTCCGGCCATTAAGATAACGCAGGGCTGGATTCATTCGAACAACCTGGCGATCGTGAATATCGCAGCCCGCACACTTGTCAATGACGTTGAATTAGACGACGCGAGTGACGGCGCGTCAAATCCCTGGGGGCTGGCGTGCACGGCGGATGGCGGGTTTCTCTGCGTACTCCATGCGGGAAGCAATGAGATGTCCATGATCAACCTGCCCCAGATGCTTACCAAAGTGGTAGGCGCCGCGAATCTGTCGCATGATTTCACCGCATTGCAAGGAATGAAAGAACTGATCCGCCTGAATACGGCTTCACCCCGTGCGCTTGCCATTATCGACAATAAGGCGTATGTGGCCGGATATTTTAGCGATGCTCTGGATGTCGTGGATATCAGCTCCACGGTAAGCAACCCGAGAGTCGCATTATCGCTGGGCACGGCAAAGCCTTTCACCACCGAACGCCAGGGAGAGCGCAATTTCTGCGACGCCTCCATATGCATGCAGAACTGGCAGTCGTGCTTCTCCTGTCATCCGTTTACACGGCCCGATGCGCTCAACTGGATACTGGGTTCCGATAACAATACCTCCAAAAACGTCAAGAGCATGCTTCATTCATTCCAGACCCCGCCCACGTCATGGGCGGGAAAACGCACAGGCGCGGGCGGGCCCAACGGATCGGTACGCATGGGAATTGCCAACGAACTCTTCACCGAACCCAACGAGCAGGTTGCCGTACCGCTTGACACCTTCCTCATGCGGTTGAAGCCGGTACCTTCCCCGAAGCTGGTGAAGGGGCGGCTCAGCGCCTCTGCGCAGCGGGGCAAAACGCTGTACGAGAGCAACCGTGTCGACTGCAATTACTGTCATGCGCGACCGTTGTTTACCGACAAGAAATTTCATAACACCGGGGTGCCCGACCCTTACGACGCCAATACCGAATGGGATACGCCTTCGATAATCGAAGCATGGCGCACCGGGCCGTACGGGCACCTCGGGTCATACGACAAACTAGACGAATTGCTGAAAATGTCGGGTCACTCATTCGACGCGCGAAATCTGAGCGCCCAGGATTTCGCGGATTTGATGGAATATGTGCTATCGCTGTAGGCCTTGACCGGGGAAGGACTGAAACCTTGAAGTCGCTGATACGCATTGCCGCCATAAGCTGCATTACAATGCAGACCGCCGCGTGTTTCGCCGTGGAGATCGCACCGGGAAATCTGACGCTTAACGGGTGGGGATGGCTTACTGCGGGACGGGTGGAAAAATCGCCCACACAGTCGCTCAGCGGCGACTATGATATCAGTTTCGAAAAAGAGGTGCTTACCGATTTCGAGATGGGCGCGAAACTCACGGCAAAGGTTGGCAATTTCAGCATGGCGCGGCTGCATGCCGGTCTGGGCATGTACTATCTCGTGTACGACAATAAAAAGGCGACCGGCGAGTTTCTGAGCAAAAAGGTTGTTCCCTTCATCTCCGACGCCACATTCCAGTCGACCTTCTGCGTTCGAGGCGACCGCGACACCATTCGCACGGAATTCGGGTATTTCCCGGTTAAATACAACCCCGAATCCCGAAACCTGGGAGAATATCTCTTCCGCAGCGGCACCTATCCCGGCTATCTTGTTACCGGCTATGAAATGGCCGACAAGGTGAAGCTCTGCGGCGTGCATGGGTCGTATGCTTTCGACAGCCCGGTAAAGGTCAAGGCAGACCTTTATGCCTTTACAGAGATGGAATCATACCCGCTTCACGACCTGTCGTTTGCCGTGATCGCGTCGGTATCTCCTCAACGGAAGTTCGTGGAATTCTCCGCGGGCGTGGATTTCGCGCATGCGCTGTCATTGGATGAAAAAAAGATAACACCGGCGCTGGATACTGCGGTGTACGATCGCTATTACGGCGGGGATCTGCGCTGGGTCGGTCATGCGGATTCCATTTCCGGCGATACCACGCTGTACACTTTCCGGGGAACAAAGGTCATGGCGCGGCTGACCATCGATCCGAAGCAATTCTTTCCCCAAGTGACGATCTTCGGCAGGGAAGACCTCAAAATTTATTCCGAGGCCGCGATCCTCGGCGCAAAAAACTACGATGGCTGGTATGAAAATATCGAGGAGCGCATTCCCGTGATGGTTGGGTTCAATGTTCCCGCCTTCAAGCTGCTGGATGTGCTGACATTGGAAGTCGAATGGTACGGCAATAAATACTGGAATGCCCAGGAATATGTCTGGAAAGCCCGGTCTCCCGTGCCCTACACCGGCGAAATCTTTCCCGACGAGGCCAACTGGAAACCGCGCACCCGCGACGATCTGAAGTGGTCGGTGTATGCGTCCAGAAAGATCGGCAAGCATATCCGCATCAGCGGTCAGATAGCCAGCGACCATCTTTCGCGAACCCGGTACACCCCCGGGCCGCCATCGTTTGTCAAATACACCGAGATCTGCTCGGATTCCAACAACTGGTACTGGATGATACGCACCGCTTTCTCTTTTTAGCAACGGATACAACGCCAATGACCATTCAGCGTCACGTCACAGCCAGAAATACCGCATCCTCCTTTGCCACATCCCAGGGCACCGAAGAGCACTTCCTCTGCATTGAGCCGGATAGCGGCCTTTCCTGCGCTGATGCGATATCGCAGGTGCACGCGCGATACCGGCAGGCACTCACGCAACGTGCGCTCTCCGCGGATACGCAGATATTCACCCGAGTCTATCTCAGCGATATCGAGAATCATATGTGAGCAACAACACCGGCCTAGTATCAGATGTAGACATAGTCTCCGCCGACGGCAAAGGCATGTTCGGGATTCTATCAGCCGACGTAGGCGGCAATGGACCTTTTGTTATCCGGCGCACTTTTATCAAAGGCTTTAATGTCGGTATCCGTACCTGCGGCAGCCAGAGCGAGATGATTTTGCCAAATGGGCTTTCATCGAGAACTACAAAACCAACGGGCGCAGCGACGTGCAGGCGTTGCAGGCTGCGATAGACGATCCGGCAAGAACCACCGTCTGTCTGCCGCGCGGCAAAGTCTATCAATTGGACCAGCCGGTCTATGTGCGGGTCGCCATCACACGAATCATTGGAACCGGCTCTACGTTCAATACAGCTTCATCAGGTCAATTTACTATCGACGACGGATCCGCGCCCGCGGTGCTGCTTCAGAATATCTTCCCCGGGTCGGAATTTATTCCTCTCACCAAACGCACCAGTCGTACGCTGATCATCGAAACCGCCGGGTTCAATTTGTCAATTCTGGGAGGAGGCGAAACCTATGTGACGGACTGGATTGGCCGGCAGAACGTGATCGACAATCCGCGACTTTGGGGCTCACCTAAATTCCCCTCGTCCTGCTCACTAAAATAGGATGTTCTACTTCCGTGAGTGTCGAGGCAGCGGGGGCTTACCGTGTGTCATGCGTCAGTGCGAGCTGGTATGGGAGCGGGCGGCCTTTAGAAGGCCGCCGCTTGGTGGGGCTGGAGCCGCTC
>Ga0315284_10005786_pt1 | contig 17583 bp, 15 predicted proteins | sample YL17G09_16_MG_FD_203696 | JGI IMG/M metagenome (GOLD analysis project Ga0315284, IMG submission 203696) | Sediment microbial communities from Yellowstone Lake, YNP, Wyoming, USA - YL17G09_16 | ecosystem: Environmental > Aquatic > Freshwater > Lake > Sediment | place: USA: Wyoming | collected...
CTCCCGGGCGATGCGCCCCGGGCACGTCCCCTCTGCCAGCATCTCCTCGCCCTCGGGCTCGGCATAGGCGGCCGCGCATCGAAAGCGGGCGCGGCGCCGGTGGTCCGGCACCTCCGCCATCAGCCCAAGCACTTTCCGGCAGAGGTCTTCGTCGCTGGCCCCCTCGCCGGCGTAGCGGGCGGAGTGGATGCCCGGCTCTCCCCCGAGCGCCTCTATCTCCAGTCCGGAGTCGTCGGCGATGGCAGGAAGGCGAGTGCCTTGCGCGGCGTGCTCGGCCTTCGCGGCGGCATTCGCGGCGAAAGTGGCTCCGGTCTCAGGGGGCAAAGTGATTTCGGGGAAGTCAACCAGACTGACGACTTCAAAATCCAGCCCCTCGTCGGCGAGGATCTGCGCAATCTCCGCGGTCTTGGCCTGATTGTGGCTGGCGACGACGAGGCGCTTGCGCTCACTCACGCACTACCCTCTTCCAGCGCCTTCTTTTGGAGGTCGATCAACTGCTTGATCCCGGTCTCGGCGAAAGAGAGCATATCGTTCATGCGCTCGCGGCTGAAGGGCATCCCCTCCGCCGTGCCCTGCACTTCGACGAACTTACCGCTGCCCGTCATCACCACGTTCATGTCGACTGCGGCCGCGCTGTCTTCGGGGTAGTTGAGGTCGAGCATGACCTCGCCCGACACGATGCCCACGCTCACCGCCGCGAGTGGCTCGAAGATGGGAATCCGCGGCAGCACTCCGGACTTCTGCAATCGCTTGAGCGCCTCCATCAGCGCCACATAGGCCCCTGTGACGGAGGCCGTCCGGGTGCCTCCATCCGCCTGGAGCACGTCGCAGTCCAGGGTGATGGTGCGCTCACCGAGGGCGCCGAGGTCAACGATCGCCCGCAGAGCGCGCCCCACCAGGCGCTGGATCTCATAGGTGCGGCCGCTGCTCTGAATACGGGAGCGCTGGGTGCGCTCCGAGCCGGCGCGCGGCAGCATCCCGTACTCGGCCGTGACCCAGCCGCGCTGACCGCCCATCATGAAACGCGGGACTTCCGAGGCTACGGAGGCGGTGCAGATCACCACCGTATCGCCGAGTTCGATCAGGCACGACCCTTCGGCGTACTTATTGTAGCCGGTGGCCATGCTTACCGGGCGCAGCTCGTCGTTGGCGCGGCCGTCGGGTCTAGGCATGCGCGCCCTACCCCTGGGCCTTCTTGGCGATTCGCTTCAGCTTCAGCCGCGCATAGGATGGCAGCGGGCCGCCGATCAGCGGCCTGGCATACTCGATGAAGGCCGGAGTGACATCGTTCCCGTCGGCGCTGATGAACTCGGCCGGCATAGGCCGCTCGGCGTTGGCCACGGCCTCCAGCGGAGCCAGGTCGGTCTCGCACCGGTACGGGTTCTGGCTCACTCGCTTGAGCACCACCATCTTGTCGGTGACACCGTTGCAGGCGTTCGCTACGGCGGCCATGCCCACCATTCGCGCCTCTTCGGCGTCGACCTCGGACTGGGCAAGGCCGAACGATCGCTGAATGGTGCCGGTCTTGTCGAACCGCGCCTTGATACCCAGCTTCTCGGCGATCAGGTTCACCAGGTAATCGCCGATGCCGCCGAGCTGGCTGTGGCCGAAGGAGTCGGTGCCGATGGCATGCTTGAACGAGACCAGCACGTTGCCTTCCGCGTCGCGCAGCCCCTCGCACACGGCCACCACGCAGCCGTTGCCCGTCTCCACCTGCTTCTTCACGTCCGCCAGGAACTTACCCTCGTCGAAGGGCCGCTCCGGCAGGTAGATGAGATGAGGCGGGTCGCCCGGAAGCTCGCGGGCGAGAGCGGTGGAGGCAGTGATCCATCCTGCATTTCGGCCCATGGTCTCGACGATCTTGACCACATCGACAGTGTGCATGGCAGAGGTATCAAGACCTGCGTCGCGGGTGGACAACGCGCTGAAGCGGGCCACGCTGCCGTAGCCCGGGCAGTGATCGGTATAGGCGAGGTCGTTGTCGATGGTCTTGGGGACGCCGATGGCCCGCATCTCCCAGCCGGCCTGCTGCGCCAACTGGCCCACGCGGTGGGTGGTGTCGGCCGAGTCGTTGCCGCCGATGTAGCAGAGGAAGCGAATGTTGTGCGCCTTGAAGATCGCCAGGAGGCGGTCGAAGTCAGCCGCGCTCAGCTTCTTCCGGCAGGAGCGAAGCGCGGCGGCAGGGGTGTGGGGAAGCAGGGCGAGGGTGTCTTCGGACTCGGCGCGCAGATCGGCGATCTCCTCTTTGAGCAGCCCCTCCACGCCATTGACCGTGCCGTAAATGTCATCAATCTCGGAGCGCTTCTTCGCCTCCTCGATCACTCCCGCCAGGCTGGCGTTGATCACAGCCGTGGGGCCTCCGGACTGCCCGACCAGCAAGTTCCCTTTCAGTGCCATCGTCGATCTCCCAGGTAGTTACCGGCTGAGCCATCGGGTGATGGCATCGAAGTTCTGGTTGCGGCTCGCCATCAGTCGGTCGATGGCCATTTCCAGATCGGCTCCGCCGCGCACGACCATATTTACCGCGAGCGCGAGCGACATCGGGTCGTCGTCACCGGGGAAGAGCACGCTGCGGCCCACCAGCGCGCCGCGCACGTTGCTCCTGGCGCGGATCGCGTCCGAGAATTGGGTCAGCATCGGGCTCGGGTCGTCGCCGGAGCCGCCGGCGACCACGACCAGCGGCAGGGTGGTGCTGCGAGCGACGCGATCGAAACCTTCGCAGTAGGGGACCTCCAGCCAGAGGCCGCGCGAGGAATCCCCGAGCGCGGAGGCGACTCCCATCACCTTCACGATGTCCACGACGGTCCGCTTCAGCCGCAGATGGCCGCTGGCTTTGGTGACGGGGACGGGCTCGACGAACACCGGCAGACCGCGCTCATTGCATTGCGAGATAGCGTCGGCGCAATAGGAGAGAGTGCGGTTCGTCAACTCCGGCTCCTCGAGACAGATGCGCACCACAGCCTTGGCTCCGTCCATGCCCAGATCTTCGAGGGAGTCAGCGGTGAAAGAGGTGACGCGGTCATCCGTTTCCCAGGCGGAGCCGGCCAACCCCGAGCGGTTCATGGAGCCGAGCAACACCTTCTGGTCGAGGAAGGTGGGGCCACCCGCCTCCCGGATCAGCGCCTGGACGATCAGCAGGTCCTCGATGACGTCGGTGGTGGCGATGATGCCGTCCAGGCCCGGTACCGTCATGATACGAAGGACACGGCCCAGGTACTGGTAGCGGTCCCCCATGGCGATGGGATTCTCGCCGACCGCGGTCAGCATCCTCGCGGGATGATCGGCGGCCAGCAGCACCAATCGGCCGTCGGTTGCCAGGTCGCTGCGGCGCTTGCGGCGCTCCGCCTCCTGGAGTATGAGCTGGGGCCGGCGCACCCGCACCTCGGTGATCCGGTCGAAGATCGACATCGGGAAGAACGCGCCGAGATCGAACGAGTACTCACCTAGGTCGTAAGAGAGCAGCATGACGATAACACCTCCTCGTTAACCAGATAGGGCGGACGCTGACCCTTCAGGCCGGCGACCAGGTTCTCCGCGGCCATACGCGCCATGAGGGTACGCGTGGCCACGCTCGCGGACCCGACGTGCGGCAACAATACCACATTCTCCAGCCCCAGAAGTGGGCTATCTTGGGCCAGAGGTTCTGACTCAAACACATCCAGGCCGGCGGCGAAGATGACCCGCTCTCGCAGGGCCTGCGCCAGCGCGGATTCGTCCACAATCGGCCCCCGGGCAGTGTTCACCAATACCGCCGTCGGCTTCATCATCGCCAGCTCTTTCGCCCCGATGAGGTGCCGCGTTTCCGGCGTCAGTGGCGTATGGATGGAGACGAAATCGGAGCGTTTCAGCAGCTCCGGCAGCGTCACGAAGTCGGCGCCGATCTCCTTCTCCGCCTCGGGCTTGCGAGAGCGGGCGCAGTAGAGCACCGTCATCCCGAAACCCTTCGCCCGACGGCCCACTGCCTGCCCGATCCTCCCAAACCCGACGACCCCGAGCGTCGCGCCGTAGATATCCTGTCCGAGGAGCAGCTGCGGCGACCAGCTCTTCCAGCGGCCCTCCCGCAGATAGCGATCGGCCTCGGATATCCGTCGCCCGGCGGCCATCACTAGCGCCCAGGCGAGGTCGGCCGTCGTCTCCGTCAGCACGCCCGGCGTGTTGCAGACCATCACCTTGCGGGCGGTGGCGGCAGCGACGTCGATGTTATCATATCCCACTGCGACATTGCTGACGACCTTCAGCCTGGCGCCGGCCCGCAGCAACTCGGCGTCGATTCGGTCGGTGAGCAGACACACCAGGCCGTCAATGCCGCCAGCTTCCCTCAGCAGCACCTCGTAAGGCGGGGGCAGATCGGGGTCGGGCCAAACGGATACCTCGGCGACGTCGCGAAGCATCGCGACCGCCTCCTCGGCGATCGGCCGCGTAATGTAGACCCGGTTCGCCAACAGTCCGACCTCGCTGCACGGCAGGGGAATGCACCTTGCGGCCGGGAAACAGCGCAAGGCCTGAGAGAACCCTACGGGGCGTTCATACGAGTTTCGGCGGAGCGAGGGGAAATCCCTCGTTTGCCTAGTGCACTATCGCCGGTGCAACCTGGTGCGGTCTCGCAGCCCCCTACAGCCTCGACCAGGCCTGCGTCAGCGTTCGCTTGGCGTTAGCAATCACTAGCGCGCTGCTCTCGCCTTCCATCGGGCGCACCTCGAAGCTCATCACGGGCATCGTGGTGGGGGTGTTGCGCTTGAAGTAGCCGGCGTAGATCAGGGCTTCCAGGAAACGCTTCAGCTCCTCCACTCCGTTGGCGCCGCCGAGGAGGCCGAATCGCGGGTGCTGGTCGCCGTAGGCCGCGTGACCGGGGTCGGAGGCGACGCAGTTGCCGATGTGGACGTGGATCAGGTGGTCCACTGCCGACAGGACCATCTCGTGGACGCTCTCCCGCAGCAGCGGCTGGTGGGAGAGGTCGACGGTGAGGCCGAAGTTGCTGAACTCGGCGTAAACCGCCTCCGCCACTTCCGCCGCTTCCTTCGTGGGACCGATCAGGCTCTTCTTGTCGAGTGTCCGGTCGAAGTTCTCGAGGGAGATGGAGAGCATCCGGTCGCTGGACTTCTGCTGCGCGTCGGCGCAGAGCTGCTTGAGAGAATCGACCAGCGCCGCGCTGGCCTTCGGGCGATCGGCCTCGCCCGGGTCGGGCCCGCTGTAGACCGCCATAATCGCCGCTCCCAGCTCATAGGCCTGGTCGATCAGCGCCTTGCAGCCGTCGACCGCCTGCTTGCGAACGGCCGCATTGAGATCGCACAGGTTCAGCTTCTGCTGCATCATCGGCGGCTGGGCAGCGAAGATGACGTCCAGGCCGGAGGTCGCCAGAACCTTCGCCGCCTCCGCGCGCACCTTATCGTCCTTGATCCAACTGACCTCGATAGCCGAGAAGAAAGAGTCGCCGGCGATCTGCTCGATCGTCTCTAGGATCGGACCTTCACCGGACATAGTCTGAGGAAAAGCCATCGGGTGCACGATTCCGATGTGACAATACGCCTCGATTGGGTCCTGCATTGACCGCCTCCGTGATGCCGCAGCTTCCCGGCGCTGGTGGCTCGGGACCTCGCTCGGCAGGTTGCGTATCCTAGCAACTGAGCGCGATAAGTGTCAATCAGCGCCGGCCCGCGCGATCCGCCAACAGGCGCTAGCCCTCATACCACCGGTTGGGCATCGCCAGTGTGCCGTTCCAGAGGCCGCAGATCATGTCCTTTGACTCCTGGCAGTGCCGGATGACCTGGGCAATGTCGTGCCCCTGGATCTCACAGATGATCGGTCCTGGGTAGCCGCTCTCCTTGAGCCTGCCATAGGTGCCTGGGAAGTCGAGCAGATTGTTCAGGTGCGGCGGCTGATGCTCCATGTATGCGCCCCAGTAGCTGTTGACGCCATTGTGGTGCACCTCTGCGACCCGCCCTTGAAAGGCATCGAGGAAACGGAAGTAGCCGTCATCGTCGCTGACCGCCATACGGGCATGACCGATGTCGAAGTTGATACCCCAGCCCGGCACGCGGTCGCAGACGTACTTCAGAGCATCGAAGCTGCCGACCTCGTAGCCGATGGCCAGCCCGTGAGGGCGCGCCTTCTCGATGGCGCGCTGGGCGAACTCCACATTGCGCTCTCCCACGGTAGGCCGGCCGGCAAGCTGACCACGCCCGGCTCCGCCGGGATGGAACGTGACTGCCAATGCCTTAAGCCGGATAGCGAACTCGACGCACTTGTCGTAGTACTCCCAGGTAAGCCGCAGCAGGTGGCGGTTGATGCTCGCCAGGTTCCAGTCCAGGTGGGGCGCGTGGATGGTGACCCACTTGAACACACTGAGAGCCTGGCTCAGGCGGTCGATCTCGGCGTCATTCGCCTCGAAGAGATCGATGCCCACGTTGGCGGAGTTGCAGGGAGGGCCGAGCTGAGCCTGATCGAGCGTCGGGACGATCTCGAAGCCGGCGAAGCCAGCGTCATGGACCATGCGGATGGCGTCGAAGATGCTCTCGCCGTGGGTAGCGGGCAGGAAATGGGTCGAAATGCCGATGCGCTCCTCGACTGCAGGCACTGCTATCTCTCCTCAGGTCTGTAGTGGGTGCGCGTACTGCTCATGACAGCGACTCCAGGATCTCATGCTCGAGCCCGACGGAGTCGTCGCCGAGGTACCCCGCGCAGATCGCTCGCGCCTCCCCATCCGACAGAGGCTTCGCCCAATGCGCGAGTTGGCGCATATGGAAGAGCAAGCGGCTCCGATTCGGCCAGCGGATGGGGTGTAGTCCATCCAGGTCGGTCAGCAGATATTGCCTGGCGCCGTCTGTGCCTGTGACCAGCACATTCTTCACCAGATCGCGCAGATACACGCCGCGGTCGTGCCAGAGACGCATATGTCGGGCGAACTCCTCCAGCAGAGGGGCGCGGTCGTCAGCGGGCGTCTGCTTCAGCAACTCCGGGAAGGGAACCACCCCCTCCATCCATTCCGTGACCAGATACTCCACGACTCCAGTCTGAGCGGACCACGCTTGCGCGGCGCCGATCACCCGCGGGGTCAGTAGGCCCAGCCGCGGCAGCAGATGTCCGGCGCGCCACGAGCGATCAACCCGAGAGCACCGCAACCGCCGCTCGAGGCCGTGAAGCGGGCGCAGGGACGGGAATTCCTTGACGAAGAGGTCGCAGTCTGAACCGGGCACTGTGACTCGGGCGCAGCGGAAGTTGATGCTCCTCACCCCGCCGCCACTTCGGTACTGGTCGACCGCCGCGCGCACCTGGTCTGGAGAGTGACCGAGCGCGGCGCGAAGGCGGCAGTGCGGGTACCTCCGCGCGGTGCGTGGGGCCCCCAGGCCCAGGTAGAAGCGCGAGTTGATCCAGAGATAAGCTCTGACCTTGCTCGGCGTGACAGCGTCACCAGGCTCCGGACTCTGTCCTCCCATCTCGGGGCTACCTCGCCGCTCGGCGGCCTGGGATTCTCGGCCATGGCCTGGGGGCAATCACCTCGCCTTCAAGCTCGGGCACCAGCATGACCTGGAGTTTCCGCGCCGACAGCAGTCTGGCGATGATGGGCCTGATCTCGCGGCGCTCCCAACCGAAGACCCAGGCGATATCGGCCTCGGTGGTGGCCACGACATTCGATACGAATCGCGCGATCAGGCTCTCTTGCGCCGCAGCCCGTGAGAGCTGGTCCGCCTCGGCGCACAGGTCCGGCCGCACCCACCGCTCGACCAGCTCCCAGCGATGGTGGCTCCAGCCCTCCGTGTCCCCGCCTGCGGCGGTGATCAGGAATCGCCGCTGGAGATCTACCAGCATCGCCTTGACGCGGCGCGTGTTCTGCTTGCTGCGGGGCGCGAACGCCACTCTGATCTCGCCCGTCATCATGGGTCCGTTCGCCTCGATCATGTCCAATATCCGCTTTTCGTCCCGATCGAGCAGGCCTTCCCGATAGAGCTGCTGATAGGGCTTTCGCTGCCCGTAGACCGCCCCGAAGTGCGGAAACCACTCCCAGGAGATGAAAGTGCCGCGGTTGCGCAGGAGATGGCTGTAGTAGCAAGCCTTCCGCCCGGGGAGGGTCTGCTTCCAGTCCCACCAGGACCACTCCCGCGCGGTGGCACGATGGATGCTGGGCAGCTCGGCGCCGGCGATCGGCATCAGCAGTACGAAGCCCAGTTCGCGGATCAGGCGCAGCGCGCCCCGCTCATCGCCGATCTGGCGCGATGGATCGGTCCGCCACAGGTAGCGGCGAATGCGCTCGACCTCTTCAAGCGGAAAGCTGGGGGCGGCCATGATATCGCCATGTTAGCCCAGCGGCAGGCCGCCTCCTGCCTATCTGGGACATGCAGAGGCTTGCTGGAAAGGAGCGCCGAGAGCGAAGCAGAACGCGAGAGTAGTAGGTGACGGGCCGGGCGAGCATGAACCTTTCCGATCCTGACTTCTACAACGAGCAAGCGAAGCAGCTATGGGAGAATGGCCGGCAGGACGAGGCCATCCGCTCCTGGCGCGACGCCATTGCCGCCAACCCCGAGTCGGTGGAGGCGCTGACCTCCCTGGCCTGGGCGCTCGGGGAGCAGGAGACGGTCGAAGAGGCCCAGGCGCTGGCCGAACGCGCGGTTACCATCAACCCGGACGACCCTGGCTCGCGCCGAGTGCTGGGGGAGCTGCTGTTCCTTCAGGGACGGTACGCCGATTCCGCCGAGCACTACCGGCATGGGCTGGAGCAGGAGGCTGGGCAAGCGACGCCGCTCGCCGCTTGCCTCCACCGGGACCTGGCCGACTCCTGCTACATGCTCGGTCAGTTCAAGGAGGCCCGGCAGGAGTACATCTCAGCCTTGGCCACTGGTGGCGACCAAGCCTACTGCCGCCTCTGGCTGGGCTGGACCAAGCAGCAGCTTGGTGACAGAGATGGCGCCGTGTCGGAGTTCAGCGCCGCTTGTGAGTTGGCGCCTGAGTGGCACGAGGCGCTCTACGCGGCCGGCCAGCTTCTGTGCGCGCAGGGACAGTATGCCCGAGCGCGGGAGTGTCTGGAGCAGGCGCTGTCCCATTACCCCAGTGAGGACGAGGAGGGAAGAGCGGCCGCAACCTGCGAACTCGGTAACGCCACCCGCGGCCTCGGGAACTTGACAGCCGCGATCGACCTCTACCGGCAGTCGCTCGCCCTCGACCCCACTCATCCCATCGCCAGGTTCAACCTTGGGCTCGCGCACGGCGAACTGGGGGAATCCGAGGCGTCCCTAGCCGCGTTCGACGTCGCCGCCCAGCTCGACCCGGGCGATGCCGACATCCAGGTGGAGCGCGGCCGGGCCCTGTTCGAGCTGGGCCGACACGCGGAGGCGATCGAGGCCTACCAGTCCGCACTCGGCCTGCAGCCCGGGGACCCCGAAGCCTACAGCGGCCTTGGCCTGACCTATTACTCGCTTGGCGTGTACGACACCGCGGCTGGGCACTACCTCCGCGCGGCAGAGGCCGAGCCGGTCGACCCCTGGCCGCGGTACAATCTGGCTGTTACGCTCGACGCAGCCGGCAGGCACGCCGAGGCCGATGAGGCCATGCGCCAGGCCTGGGAGTCGGTGGGCGAAGATCACCAGGTCTGCATCGCGATGGCCCGCGCGCTCACGGCTCAGGGCCGGGATCCCGACTTCGCGGTCAGCGTCGCGCGCCACGCCTGTGAGCTGGCGTCGGAAGATGCCGAAGCGCACGACGCGCTGGCGTCGGCGTTGTTCTCGGCCGGCAGGTACGAGAGCGCGCTCGGGGCCGCGCAAGATGCCGTCCGCCTGATGCCAGAAGCGCCCGAATATCACTACTGCCTTGGCTTGATTCAGCAGGCTCTAGGCGATCTGCCGTCGGCGAAGGGCAGTCTCCTGCGCGCCGTCTATCTCTCCCCGGATTTCGAGGAGGCGCGAGGGGCTCTGCGCCGGCTGGAGCAGCAGCCCTGATCACACGCGCCGTGGCGCCAGGATGGGGGCTTAGCTCCGCCGTATCTGACACGCGCCCGGCAGTTCACGGCCCGAGGGAAAGGTGGCGCCCGTGAGAGCTTTCCGCGATCACTTCCAGGATTTCAGAGTCGGTTCCCTTCCCTTCGACTACACCGCGGTGGGCGAGTACCACTGCCTCGATCTGCCCACTCTCCCCGGCGGCTGGGCGGACGCCACGAATCACACCGGCTGGGGTAGGCTGGGGAACTGGCAGGTCGTAGACGACCGCGGTCGGCGCGTGATGCAGCAGGCTCGTCTGCGCGCCGAGGGCATGCCCATGCTCTCCGCGGGAGATGTCGGATGGCGCGACATCACGGTTGAGGCGGAGGTGCGGTTGCTCTCCCCCAAGACTGAGGCTGGCGTCATGGTCCGGTACGCGAACAACCGCACCCATTATTCGATTCGGCTCGACGGCCAGGGGAGGGCCCGCCTGGTCTATCGGCAGCACGAGAGCAAGCGGGTACTTGCCGAGAATAGGTGGCCGGTCGAGTTCGCAAGTTATCACACCCTGCGGATCGAGGTGAGGGGAAGCGCGATCCGCGCACTGCTCGATGGCAAGCCGTTGTTCGAGGCCGAAGATGCCGAACTCAGCCGCGGCCGCATCGGGCTGCTGGCGACCGGTCCGGCGCGGTTCGCCCGTGTCGAGGCGGACATAGATGAGGCTGAGCGGGCGCGGCTGGAGGCAGACGCGCGGCGGGAAGCAGGCGAACTGGAGGCCGCCTCCGCGCTCCAGCCCAGGCCGCGTCTCTGGCGAAAGATCGATACTCCAGGATTCGGCGCCGGCCGACACGTTCGCTTCGGTGATCTGGATGGTGACGGGCGGCTCGAACTGGTTCTGGCGCAGTATACCGATATGCTGAACGGTGGCGATTTCGCGTTCCTGAGCTGCCTGACTGCTATCGATCTCGACGGCAAAGTGCTGTGGCAATGGGGTGAGCCGAACCGCGAGCATGGCATCATCCCCGCCGACCTTTGTCTGCAGGTGCACGACTTCGATGGCGATGGGCAGGCCGAGGTCGTCTGCTGCCGCGACTTCGAGATCTGCGTCCTCGACGGTAGGACCGGCGAGGTCAAGTACTCCGCGCCCACCCCCACCCCAGGCCCGATGGCCACCTGGCTTCCCGAGGACGACCTGTTCCGGATTCCCGGCGACAGCATCTGCTTCGCCGATCTGGAAGGCGTCGGTGCGCGGCGCAACCTGCTCGTGAAGGACCGCTACAGCAACCTCTGGGCCTACGATAGCCGGCTGAACCTGCTCTGGAAATGGCACGGCAACACCGGCCATTTTCCAGCGGTTGCGGACCTGGACGGTGACGGGCGAGACGAGGTCATGATCGGGCACACGCTGCTCGACCACGACGGAACACTGCTGTGGCGGATTGATGTCGCGGACCATCAGGACGCTATCGCCATCGCCCCCATCGATCCCGACCAGCCGCATCCGCTGATCGCGCTTGCCTCCGGCGAAGGCGGGACGGTAGTCTGCGATCCGGCCGGCAGGATTCTGTGGCGCGACCTGACCGGGCACGTCCAGCGCCTCACCGCTGCCCGCGTGCGGGAGGATGTGCCCGGGCTGCAGATCATCACCAAGACCTTCTGGGGAAACCCCGATATCATCTGCCTCTACGACGCGAAGGGCCGGAGACTCGAGTCGATCGAACTTACCGGGGGCGGGGCAGTGCTCTCCCCGGTGAACTGGCGGGGAGACGGCACTGAGCTGCTGCTCACCTCCGGCAGCCTCAGATTGGGTGGCCTGCTCGATGGGAGATTGCGCCGCGTGGTCTCATTCCCCGATGATGGGCATCCGACGCTCTGCGCCGAGGCGCTGGAACTGACCGGCGACCCGCGCGATGAGATCATTCTGTGGGACCTGGACAGCATGTGGATCTACACGCAGGACGCACCGCCGCCTGATGGCCCGATCTACCGACCGAGGAGGCAGCCGCACTACAACATGAGTGACTATCGCGCCGAGATATCCATTCCGGAATCCGAGGCCAAGTGAGATGATCAGACTTACCAGCGACCATTTCGTCAGCGAGATGAGCAAGGCGCACCCCCCCATCTACAGCATCAAGGAGGGCGAGACCGTCATCGTCGAGACTCTGGACTGCCAGGGAGGCATGGTGGGGAAAGACGGCATTCCCGCCAAGAAGCGCGCCTTGGTCAACCCCGCCACCGGCCCCATCGAGATCAAGGGGAGCCAGCCGGGTGACGCGATCGCCGTAACCATCCGCAAGATCCGGCCGGCCGACTGGGGTTTCATTGGCGGAGGCGGCAAGGAGGGGGTACCCTTCACCATCATCGAGATGAAGAATGACGTGGCCGCCTACCCGTGGGGGCTGCGTCTGCCCCTGGATCCCATGATCGGTGTCATGGGGCTGGCGCCGGCCGGCGACCCGGTGCCGACCACCACGCCGGGAGACCACGGCGGCAACCTGGACACGGCCGAACTGGGCGCGGGCGCGACCATCTTCCTGCCTGTCGCAGTTCCCGGTGGTATGCTCGCCCTTGGCGATGTTCATGCCATCCAGGGCGATGGCGAGTGCGGGGGAACGGGGATTGAGTGCGCGGCGGAGGTCACGCTGTCGGCGCGGATCGTGAAGGAGCCTCTCTGCGCGGTTCCCTACCTGGTGCGAGGCGACCGATTCATGCTCATCGCTTCGGCCGACACGCTCGACGAGGCGGCCTGGAAGGCGGTGGAGGACATGGCGAAGTTGCTGGCTAAGCTCACCGGTCTCACCGACCCCGAAGCGCGCCGCCTGCTGTCAACCGCCGGAGAGATCAGGATCTCCCAGATCGTGAACCCGAGGAAGACCTGCCGCGCGGTAATCCCACGAGCGGCTATTGCGAATCACTGGCCCTTCTGACCTGCTCCCGGCTCGCCATCCGCGATGGTCTGCAGGATCGCTCTCCCCACCTGGTCCAACGACGCGGCCGAACACTGGTCGGGCGTGTCAGCCGTAGTATGCCATTGGGGGTAGTCGAAGTCGATCACATCGACGCAGGGGATGCCCCGCGCGATGAGGGGCACGTGATCGTCGATCACCGTCGGCCCCTTCTCCTCAACGAACGCTGAGGACCCGGCGCGTCGGGCGGCGGTCCACACGCGTTTCACGACGTCACCGGCGGCGGCCAGCGAGTTCTGCTCCTGCTCGATCCTCAGACCCTTCGCCCCCACCATGTCGAGCAAGACGGCCCAGTTCACAGGTGGGCCGTCGAAATGGGCCGCGTAGTGGCGCGATCCCAGGAGCATATCAGCGACGGTTGCCCCGTAGTCCTCGCCATCGAAGAGCACGATCGTCACTCGGTCTGTGGGCGGGCGGCTCTTCAGCGCGCGGGCTATCTCCAGCAAGACGGCCACGCCCGAAGCGCCATCATTGGCGCCGGGAACCGCCTGGCGCCGTTTCGCTGGATCGGGGTCCGCATCCGCGGTGGGCCTGCTGTCCCAGTGAGCGCAGAGCAGAATGTGCTGCTTGCCCTGGGGGTTGAAGACGGCCTGGATGTTGACCAGAGGGACCGGCTTGTTCTTGACCACTTGGGTGAAGCGCTGGGTGGTGACGCGGTCAGCGGTGCAACGAAGCTGAGCAACGAGCCATTGCGCGCACTGGTCGTGCGGCTTTGTCCCTGGTACGCGCGGGCCGAGAGCGCACTGCGTAACCAGATCCTGGAACGCGCGCGGGGCGTCGAATGCGCGAGCCGGCAGCGCCTCCGAGCGCGCGCTGGATAGACAGGCGAACAGCAAAATGGCTGCGCCCCAGTTCCCCATGGCTGCCGTTCCGCCGGGCGGCCGCGCCGGGCCGGCTCACTCCTGCAAGCGAAGCTGGTTGATCTTCGTCGCGGGGTTCGTGCGCCGACAGAGCCGCAAGCCCTCCAGGCGCGCAATCGCGATTTCGGCGAGGTAGAGTACCCGGCAGCCTGGCTCGAGATGCCCCATGTAAGTGGTCTCTTTGACAGAGATGCAGGTGTGCAGATGAGGCGTATGCTCGGCGATGAGGCCATCGATGCTCAGCAGCTCGATGGGACCCTCGTACTCGACGAACTGGTCGATCGATGGGTACCCGGTGTGGGTGATGTGATGTAGCCGCGCCCGATCCAGCGTACCGATGCCTGAGATCACCACCCCGGTGTGCACCCCCAACTCTCTGGCGGCCTGAGAGATGGAGTCGAGCACATCGTCCCCCTGATCCAGCCGCAGCGCAATGACCTCGCCGACCTGACCACCCGGGAAGATCTCCATGGTTCTGCCTCTCCTACTGCACCGACTCGTCGAGCGGCCTGCCCAGTGACTCGTAGCCAGCGCGGCGCGCTCTCTTGTCGGCCTCCAGCTCTTCGCGGGCGTAGCGCGCCACCTCGGCCGCGATATTCTTCGGAACCACGATCACGCCGTCGTTATCGGCCACAACGATGTCGCCGGGCGCCACCCTCACGCCGCCGCAGTTCACGATCTGATTGAGCGACTCGAACTCCGACCGGCCAATGACGGTGGTGCGAGCGTGAGCACGACACCAGACGGCGCACTGCTGCCGCGCCATCTCGGCCGTGTCGCGACAGCCGCCATCGACCACGACTCCCCGAACGCCCTTCTCCACCGCGGCCAGGCCGACGCGTGATCCCCAGAATCCTACCTCGAGGCCGCTGAGGTCGAGCACCAGGAAATCACCGGGTTCGAGGATGTCCATGAAGGGATAGGTGCACTTTTCGCGGTACCAGCGCCCGGAGTAGTCCGCATACTCCTTCGGGCTCATCTGGGGGACGATTTCGCTGGTGGCGACGTAACGCGCGGTGACGGCCCGACCTGCGGCCTGTGCGCCTGGCCAGACGGAGCGAATGGCAGCATCCACCAGGCCAATATCGCGCCGGCCAACGGCGTCCATACCATCGGAGACGTCAGCGACTCGCAGCCCTCTGAATAGCTCGACCGCGTCGTCAGCCCTGGCCACCGCGCGCACTCCCGGGCGCAATCGGAACTGGGGAACACGTTCGCCGGCACGGAAACGCCTCCCTGCCAGAGGCACGCACGGGTATCCGGAGCGACCTGCGGGAGGCGCTGTCTACTGGCCACACCAGGCGGGAGCCATCCGCACGCAGTGGGACGCCTCCGACAATGCTATGACGAGAACCGCAGCAGAGAGGTCACGGTAGACCACACCCGCGCAAATCCCGATTTCCCCTGTTTCGCCGAAAGCGACGCATTGCAGGCCTGGCAGCGAATATGTGTGTAGGCGTTGTCTACACCACACTTCGGGCACTTGATGCCGACGAGATCGCGCTGCCGGCGGACTCGCTCATAGCGAACCGCCGACTTGGTTCCCATCTTGACTGGCAGAATCGCTTTGCACTGGACGCACCGAGTCAACCCGACTTCGTTCTCCGTCTTGCACTTCGGACAAACCGTCATTTCCCCAGAACCTCCAAGGCATTTACTGGCGAACTGAGTGCCATCGCTGGCGCCGCGCGGACAGCCGTACCACCCCGGGCCGGCGCGAAACCCCTCTCGCCATGACCCGGCGCGAAGCCGACGAGAAGCCAGCCAATACCTTGGCTGGCTTTGCCTGAGCCACCCTAGTCCCAGACTTCGGGCGCGGTACATCAGCGATACCACGCAGGGAGGGTACCCAAACGTTTTTCCACATTCGCCGCGGCTTTGGGACCTCCTCCTGGCGCCAGAAGCCGCGCCGGGAACAGCCGGGAGCGCGCGAGAGGGAGGAGACGCGCCACCGGGAACCCTATCCCCGGGGACGCTCCAAGCGCCGGTTGAGGCCGCCGGGGCGCTCGGCCGCGTTGGCAACTTCCAGCGGCTCCAAGTGTCGAAACCCCTGCCCATCATAGTCCAAGGAGCATAGCATGGCGCGCGTCTTCACTTCTGCCGCCCTACTCGGAGCGACCATCTGCCTGGCCCTTGCTTCCGCCATCGCTGCCGGCGTCGCCGGAGCCCCTGTCATATGCCCCCGAGTGGCGACCCCTCCGGTCCTCGATGGCCATCTCGATGACTGGCCCGCGTTACCCCAGATGGTCATGGCCAGCCCGGATGAGTGGCATCCGGCGGACCCGCGGTACACCGAGTATGGTGGGCCAGAGGATATCTCGGCCGAGGTTCGCCTGGCCTGGGACAACAGCGCTCTCTACGTTGCCGTGGAAACCCGTGATGACAGCCTGGTGCGGGTCAACTCAGCTTCCGAGATCGACCGGGGGGACAGCGTCGTGTTGACCGTCGCCGGTGAGGGCTCGCCGACCCCGAGCCAGTTCGTGGTCGCGCTGCTGAGGAATGCTTCGCTGGTCTGGCGATCCCAGCCGGCATCACGCGCCGGCGAGAGTAAGATGGTGGGCCGGGCCATCTGGGCCCGGCCTGACGAGGCCGGGGGCCTGCGGGTGACCTACGAGTTATCGATCCCCTGGCCCGATCTCGCTCCCCTTCGCCCCATCCCCGGGCAGGAGTTCACCCTCGCCGTCTCGGCCTGTGATGACGATGGCCGAGGCATGAAGGGCTGCCTGGAGCAAACGCTACCCGTCGTCTTCGCCGCCGACGGCGCAGGCCTTCCAGAGGGGCCGCCAAAGCCAGCGTCGGTAGCCCCCTCCTTCGCCAGGCCGGACCTTGTGCGGTTCGACCACAAGGCCTTCATCATCCGCAATACGCCGACTCTTCTCTTCGGAGGCCGCGTCGATTACGCGAGCCTGCCCAAGGCTGCGTGGGCGGATCGGCTGGTTCTGCTGAAAGCGGCCGGCATGAACGCGGTGGATGTCACCGTCCCCTGGTCGCATCATCAACCCAGACCCGGGGCGCCGAACCTGTCGGATCTGAGCGAGTTCCTCGGCCTGTGCAAGCAGTCGGGGCTGCTCGTTCAGCTAACCCTCGGCCCGTATGCAGGAGATGACTGGGAGGCCGGCGGCGTGCCCGGCTGGGTGGTCGCCCGGACCTCGGAGGAAGGTGAGCGCGAGCTGGTCGAAACCTGGTACCGCGCCCTGCTGTCAGCCGTCAGGCCGCAGCAGCTCACCGCCGGAGGTCCGGTCGCGGCGGTGGTGATCCGGCCGCTTCCCGACTCCTCCGGCGGCACCCAGGCCCGTTCTCTTCAGGCTCTGATCGAGCTGGTCCGGGGAGCGGGGATCGAAGTGCCCTTGCTCACCGCCAATGCTACTGCCGCCCGTCAGAATACCAAGCGGAGCCTGTCGAATCTGCTCGATACGCTCGCTCTCTATCGGCCCGTTTCGGCCGCGGACATGCTCCCCCAGTTGCGCGCTCTTTCGCGGGAGGAGAACGGCCCGACGGTGGTTTCCGCGCTCACTGGCAGCTACCGCGACCCCGCGTCAGCTCGGCGGAGCGCATCCCAGGTAGAGGTGGCCCTCGCGGCCGGCTCGACCGCCATTCTGCTCAAGGACTTCGCGCCGGGCCTCCAGCCGACGCGAGTCTACTCGCCCGATCAAGCGCCTGATTTCGGCGTGGTCGACCCGGCCGGAACGCGGACTGCGGGCTATCGGGAGATAAAACTGATCGGCGACTCGCTCCGCGCTTTCGGACCCGAGATCGTCAGCGCGATCTCGGCGGAGGGCGTGGTGAAAGCGGACGACCCGGAGGTGCGGGCGGCGGTCCGCCTATCGGAGAAGATGGGGTTCGTCTTCG
>Ga0315284_10005787_pt1 | contig 17579 bp, 21 predicted proteins | sample YL17G09_16_MG_FD_203696 | JGI IMG/M metagenome (GOLD analysis project Ga0315284, IMG submission 203696) | Sediment microbial communities from Yellowstone Lake, YNP, Wyoming, USA - YL17G09_16 | ecosystem: Environmental > Aquatic > Freshwater > Lake > Sediment | place: USA: Wyoming | collected...
TGGTGTTGTAGGGGCACGATGCATCGTGCCCACAGAATATGGCGAGGGCACAATTCCTGTCTGCGTGCGGACCTGTCTGCGTGCGTACACGCACAGGCAGGCACGCACAGGCAGGCATTGTGCCCCTACCATAGATATAATCTGTTGAAAATATTTTTAATTTATTGTAAAATAAGTCTGATATAATATAAACAAAAATTTAGGTGAGGCAATTTTGGACACTGAAAAATTAGATAATAAAGAAAATAAAGCTAAAGAGAAAGCTTTAGAATTAGAATATGAAAAACAGAATTATATTAAATACCTATTAGATTACTCATCAGATTTTCAAATAACCCTGGATAGCAAGGGAAAAATTATGAGAGTGAATCAGGCTTTTGAAGAAATTACTGGAAAAAAGAAGGAGGAATTAATTGGTAGTTTTATTTATGAATTCATACCTGAAGAAATAATAAAAAAATTAAGAGATAAAATAATAAAGGAAAAAAGGGTAAGGGATATGGAAATAAATGTAAATAGGCCAGGAAGAGAACTTTTAATTGGTGACTTCTCAGGTGTGGTATTCACTAGTAAAGAAGGAGAGACTATTATTTATCTAAGCGGTAGGGATATTGCTACTGAAAGAAGAAAATTACAACAAAATCTTAGGGAGTTAAATAAAAACTTAGAGAAAAAAGTAATGAAAAAAACCAAAGAATTAAGAAAAGTTCAATACCAGCTTATTCAATCGGAAAAATTATCTCTAATCGGAGAATTGGTGACCAGTGTAGCCCATGAGGTTAAGAATCCTTTAGCTACCATAAGCCTAATTGTTCAACATTTAGGGAGCAAATATGCTGATAATTACCAAATAGAAAAATTAAAAGCAATTCAAAGAAATATAAATCGCATAGATAAGATTGTCTATGGCTTGCTAAATTTTTCTCATCCCCCTCGCTCTAATTTTGACTATCACAATGTCAATGAAATATTAGAAAGATTAGAGCCGATTTTAAAGCATTTTCTTCCAGAGAATATAAAGATCATTAAAAAATATGATTCAAAATTGCCCCAGGGCTGGTTTGATTCAGATTGCCTAGAACAGGTTTTTTTAAACTTAATTTCTAATGCCATACGGGCGATGAAAGATGGTGGAGAACTTTATATTACTACCAGTTTTAATTCTACCCGAAAAGGAATAATAATAAAATTTGAAGATACGGGGGTAGGCATCCCGGAAGGAAATCTCAAAAAGATATTTAACCCCTTTTTTACTACTTATGAGGAAGGCACTGGTTTAGGTCTCTCTATTTGTCAGAATATCATCAAGGAACATAAGGGTAATATTTCGATAGAGAGTAAGTTAGGAAAAGGGACAATTTTTACTATTTTCTTACCCCTGGAAAAAAGAAAAGAGAAAAAGCAGGTGGTGGATGGGATATAATGACTAAGGCTAATATTTTAATAATTGATGATGAAGTAGATTTATGCCAGAGTCTGCTTGAATTATTAGAGGAGGAAGAATACAAAGTTTTTATTGCCCATAGTGGTAAGGAAGGTTTGATAAAGGTCAAAGAAAATTTGCCTGATTTAGTCCTTTTGGATATAAAGATGACCGGAATAGATGGGATTGAGACTTTAGAGAGAATAACAGCCCTTGATAAGGATATCTCAGTGATTATGTTAACTGCTTATCAGACGGTAGAAACTGCAGTAAAGGCGATGAAACTTGGAGCTTACGATTATATTAGTAAGCCTTTTAACTATGAAGAATTAAAGATAATCATTAAAAGAGCTCTTCAGGCTCATGATTTATCTCAAGAAGTAATTTCCTTAAGACATCAACTGAGAGACAAATTTAATTTTAAGAATATTATTGGAAAAAGCGATAAAATAAAAGAAGTGCTGTATAAGATTGAAAAGGTTGCTCCCACCAATGCTACTGTGTTGATTAGAGGAGATAGCGGTTCCGGGAAAGAATTAATTGCCAAGACTATTCATCAATATAGTCCCAGAAGAGATAGACCATTTATAGCCGTTGATTGCGCCAGCTTGCCAGAGACTTTGATAGAGAGTGAATTATTTGGTCATACTAAGGGGGCCTTCACCGGGGCAATAGCGAAAAAAATAGGTAAATTTGAATTAGCGCAAAGCGGGACATTTTTTTTAGATGAGATTGGTAATTTACCAGTTAATATTCAAGCTAAGTTATTAAGAGCACTTCAGGAAGGGGAGATAAACCGTATCGGAGAAAAATATCCGATTAAAATTGACGTGCGGATGATCATTGCCAGTAATACCAATTTAGAAGAGGATATAAAAAGAGGGACTTTTAGAGAAGACTTATATTATCGTATAAATGTTTTTTCTATCTTCCTTCCTACTTTAAAGGAGCGGAAAGAAGACATACCCTTATTAGCTTTGCATTTTCTAAATCAGTTTAACCCGATATTTAGAAAGAATATTAAGAATATCTCGGAAGAAAGTATGAAGTTGCTGATAAATTATTTCTGGCCAGGTAATATTCGGGAACTTCAAAATGTTATTCAGCAGGCCATTATTATGGCTGAAGATATTATTCTACCAGAGCATTTACCTTTTTATATAAAAGAGAACAAAATAGGGGCAGACCTGATGCCTACCCTCCTATCGGAAAAAGACCAGAATAATTTCCCCCACGACTTCTCCCTTAAAAAAAATATTAGCCAACTTTCTCGAGATACGGAAAGAAGAATTATTTTAGAAGTTTTAAAAAGAACTAATTGGAATAAGGCTAAAGCAGCTAGATTATTAAAGATAAATTATAAAACCCTCTATCTAAAGATTAAAGAATATAACCTTCACCCTACCAACTTGTAGGGGCACGATGAATCGTGCCCTCGACAAACGGAAAACAATAAAACAGGAAGGGCACAATTCCTGTCTGCGTGCGGACCTGTCTGCGTGCAGGCACGCACAGGCAGGCATTGTGCCCCTACTATATGGTTAATAGACCATAAATATGGTATGAAAACCATAAATGGGAGGAATAAATTAAAATAAAATAATTAGAAACGAGGGTTAGAAAAAAATTATTTTTGGTTAAAAGCCTTGCTATAAATGCATTTGGAGAGATCCGAATGCATTTTTTATTTTAACCGGTTAAGTTGGCACGCTATTTGCTTATTATAATGATAGAGAAGGATCTCCTTAATATTATAATAATATTAGTTCATCTTTTTCTATGAGAAAAATAAAAAGAGTTTTGGAATGCAAAGAGTTGATTGAGAAAGTTAGAAATTAGATTACATCGCTCCTTTGCTAAGGAAGAGCTTAGAAGATTTTCTCTTCTTATAGAAAAAGATGAACCAATATGAAAATTTAAAAAGAGGCAATAACAACATAATATGGCTAAAATATTAGTAGTTGATGATGATCTGGATATGTGTCAAATTATTTCAGAAATTCTCAAAGAAGAGGGATATAGTGTAAATAGCTCTTATAATGGGGAAGATGCTTTGATGAAAATTAAAAAGAATCACTATGATTTGATTGTCTTAGACTATAAACTTGATGGAATGTCTGGATTAATGGTCTTTGAAAAAGCTTTACAAATGATACCTTCACTAAAAGTAATGATGATTTCTGCTTTTGCAGATAAATCTATTAAGGCCAGGGCGAGAGAATTAGGGGTTGGTGATTTTTTGGATAAACCATTTGATATAAAAAGATTTGTCCAGGCAGTTCAAGATATTTTAACCGGGAAGACCAATAAAGAGAAACTCAAAGAAGAATAACTATTTCTATTAAATTCTATCAAAATATAGTTGAATATAGAAATTAAAATTTACAAAAAGAAATAACTAGATCTCTTTTTGTAAAAAAAATCTAAAAATGAAAGGAGGTGAAAAAAAATGGCAGTAGAAAAAGCAATCGCTTCTTCAAGTTTGGTAGAAGTTATTGACAGAATCCTGGACAAAGGTGTAGTAGTTGATGCATGGGTAAGAGTCTCTTTGGTAGGAATTGAACTTCTCGCTATAGAAGCAAGAGTAGTAGTAGCATCAGTGGAAACTTACTTAAAGTATGCTGAGGCTATTGGTTTAACCGCAACAGCAGCCTAAGGATTGAGGTCAGCCCGGTTAGAAACGGAATTTCTAAACGGGGTAAAAGGATTCTTGCTGGGTCATCCTTAGAACCACGGAAAGACGGAATTTACCTGATTCCTTGGTTGCAAAAGTATGGTTCACCAAGATATTCCTTCTTTTACTTTAAGCAAAAGGAGTAAATTTAATGGGAATTGCCGACGATATAAAAGGATTAACAAATGAGGTTGTCTTTTCTTATGAGTCCCGAATCTCAGAAGTAGGCATAATTATTGACAATACCTACCGTATTCTTGAAGAATTCAAAACCAAAAGAAATGAGATGAGTAACCAACTCAAAGAGAACCTTGCCAAAGAAGGATCCCTGAGAAAAAAAGATTTTGATAGTATGATGGTAGAAATATTATCCCGGCAAGACGAAAGAGAAAAACAGGTAAAGGGCTTATTAAGAACCTTTCTGGAAGAACAGAAAGAAGCGGCTCAAACCATTAAGAAGAATCTGGCAGAAGGTGAAAAGGTGAGGATAATTGATTTTAAAAAGATACTACAGGATATTCAGGCAAGGCAGAAGGGCGGTGAAAATGAAGTAAATATGATGCTAAAGGAATTTCAGAAAGAGCATAAAGAGATGGCCGAATCTTTGCGCACCCTTTTAGATAAAGGAGAAGCAATACGGGCTAATGATTTTAAAGAAATGATTAAGAATATCCGCTCAAGGCAAATAGAACGGACAAATGAAGTTAGAGAAAAACTGGATGAGTTCAGAAAAGAACGTCAGGAGTTCAGAAAAGAACGTCAGGAAATGGCTTCCGAGTGGCAAAAACTAACCATTGCTATGGCTAAAAAAAGAGCCGATAGTCTGAAAGGAGGTGAGAGCAGAGAAAAAGAAGAGATTACCAACGGCTGATTTTATTTTTTGGTTAAGTAAGTTAGTTAATTAGGTTTAATAGGTATTTAAAATTTTTAAAAAATAAAAAGGAGTAAATAAAATGGGAATATCAAATGACATGAAAAAATTACGTGAGGACATTGTTGCTGATTATGATGTGCGAGTAAAGGCGATAGGGGTATTAGTAAAAGATACCCACAAAATGCTTAAGGGATTTCAGGCAGAACATAAGGAAATGGCTACCAACCTTAGGGGAGAACTTGCAAAGGGAGAAGAGAAGAGGCTTAAGGGAGAGGAGCAGAGGCTTAAGGATTTCCAGGTAACGATGGCAAACATTCAGAAATTTGTATCAGACCTAGGCAAGGAAGTGAGCGCTATGATTGAAAGATTCCAGAAAGAACATAAGGCTATGGCTGATGAACTAAAGGAAAACCTTGAGAAAGGAGAAGTAGACCGGCTTAAGACCTTTAACGATATGATGGGAAATATCCATCAGGATATTAATCAAATTGAGACTTATGTTGCCAACAAACTTAAGGAATTTTCAGATGCCCATGCTGACATGAGTGAAGAACTCAAGAAAATGCTAGCCCAGTATGTAGCTGATATGGTTAAGGCAACCAAGAATTTGATGGGTGATATTCAAAAACGACAGAAAGAAAGAACCGCTGAGATTGCCGATCTCAACGCTGAGGTTGCCGATTTATTGGATGCCTTCAAGACCGAAAGAGAAAAGATGGCCGCTAATTGGCAAGCCCTCACTGCTACTATGGCTAAAAAAAGAGGAATTAAACCAAAGGTGGAGGCAGAGGTAAAGGTAAGGCCGGTAAAAGAGGCGATTGAAGAAAAGGAAGAAGAAGTGACTCCTGATATGGACTTAGATGAAAAGATATTACAATTTATTAAAAAACATCCAAAGGGGGTAAGGGTTGGCGATATGGAAGAGACCCTTGGAGTCGTCAGAATGAGATTGGGTGTAATAGCCAAGAAACTATTAGAGGAAGGTAAGATTAGAAAAGAAGAGAATATGTATTTTCCACTATAAAAAACCTCTAGGCTTCCTAATATTGGACTATTACGATTTTAGAAGATTTTATGCTTAGTAATAAAAGGAGGTAAGATATGAGCTTAACAACTTGTGCATTTTGTAAGGGAAGAGGAAAAGATCCATTTAATCTCCTCTCTGAACTTTCTACCTGCCAGGTGTGTGGAGGCAAAGGCAAGGTTAAGGTTGAAGAGCCAGCAATTAAGTGTGCTTATTGTAAGGGTACTGGTGTTTATCCTTATGGTAGTCGGCTCACCTGTACTGTGTGCAATGGTAAGGGAATGGTGACTGTAAAAGGAGCTACTGAGAAGTGCCTCAGGTGTAAAGGAACTGGACAGGAAATAGAAAGCGGCCTTCCTTGCATTAAATGTGGAGGTAAAGGGGTTGTGCGTAAAAAGTAGAAAACATAGCTTACAGCAGAAAGATTTTATTAGAAGCCCAGATTTCAAAAGAGTAAAGAAAACAAAAATTTAAAGAGATAAGGAGATGAGGTAGAATGATTGATGAGATGACCACAGTATTAGAACCACGTCCTCTACCAGACTTCGTGGAAACAAAGTACGTAAAGGATATTACCAATAGGACCCTTTCCTATATTAAGGCAGGTTTTCCGGTTCATCTTAGAGGCCCCTCGGGTACCGGCAAGACGACTCTGGCAATGCATGTCGCCACTAAAATCGGTCGACCGGTAGTTATGATTCATGGAGATGAGGAATTTACAACCACTGATTTGGTCGGGGGCGAATATGGCTACAGGTTCAAGAAGGTTGTTGACCGCTTTGTGTCCCGAGTCTTAAAGGTGGAAGAGGATATGGTAAAGCGATGGGTTGATAACCGTCTGACCGTTGCCTGTAAATATGGTTTTACCTTAATCTATGATGAGTTCACCCGCTCAAGACCGGAGGCAAATAACATCCTTCTTTCAATCTTGCAGGAGAAGATGATGGATTTACCCTCGGGAAGAGGAGAGGAGCCATATTTAAGTGTTGATCCGGATTTTACCGCTATTTTTACCAGTAACCCCGAAGAATATGCAGGGGTTCACAGAAGCCAGGATGCTTTGAGGGACAGAATGATAACTATGGATCTGGACCATTTTGACTATGATACAGAGGTAGCAATAACCAAGGAAAAATCCAAACTCTCTAAACAGCATGCAGAGATTATAGTTAATATTGTAAGGGGCTTAAGAGAATCTGGAAAGTGTGAATTTGCACCAACCATTCGCGGGTGCATAATGATTGCAAAAACCATTAAGGTTCAAAACATTACCCCTGTCAAATCTAATGGCCTCTTTAGGGTGATTTGCCAGGATATTCTGGCATCTGAGACCAGTAGAGTTGGCTCAAAGACAAATCAGGCCAAGGTAAAAGAGGAAGTTAATGAGCAGGTTAAAAAATATTGTTAGTAAATTATTAGTAAATGGAGGATAATCAAATGACTTTAATGAAAGCATTTTCTAGGTTGGAAAAAGATGGGAAGATAAAACTCCCTGTCAATATTCAGTTAGCAGCAGGCCTTAAAGAAGACCTGCTGGTTGAGCTGAAGATTGTAGGGACAAGCGCTAACAAAAGTATTCTTCTTACCGCAAGAAAAAGTGCACGGTAGCCGGCATTGATTGCTCAACCTAAAGGTTTGCGGCTAAAGGAAAAATTACAATCAGGAGGGATTAAGGATGGAAAGAAACATAAGTGATATCAGTGGTCTTCAAAATATCAGGAGTATGCGCAGCACGGGCAAGAACTCTATACCCAAAAATCAAAACTCGACGTATTTAGATTTGTATATGCTCAATAAAAAAGGCCAATTGATTGAGCTGAAGATTGTAGGGACAAGCGCTAACAAAAGTATTCTTCTTACCGCAAGAAAAAGTGCACGGTAGCCGGCATTGATTGCTCAACCTAACGGTTTGCGGCTAAAGGAAAAATTCCAATCAGGAGGGATTAAGGATGGAAAGAAACACAGGTGATCTCAGAGGTCTTCGAAATATCAGGAGTATGCGCAGCTCGGGCAAAAACTCTATACCCAAAAACCAAAGCTCGGCTTATTTAGATTTGTATATGTTAAATATAGAAAAAAAAAGACTCCTGAAGGAAGATGAGAACCTATCTATAAGAAAGGATACTATTAGAAAACGCCTGGAAGAAATAAAATTACAGATGGATAGTCTACAAGAGGTTAAGGATATTGCTGGAGCCACCAGAAACGTAGGTTCTTCAGGAGGTACTTTTACCCAGAAAGATGAGCTTAAAAAAGATTGGAAGAAGATGCCTTTAAATTATTAGTTACAGAAAGGAGATATTATGGTGTGGAAGACATTTGACTTTAAAGGTGGAAGAACAAGGTTGGGCCGAAAAATGGGCGAAATTTTAGAAGGGGATAGGTTTAAATGTGCGTTATGTGCCGGTAGCGGAATATTAACCAGAACCAAAGACATAAAATGCCCGGTTTGCAAAGGTGCTGGCATATTTTCTTTAACTGGACCAGTGGTGGTATGCGTTTATTGCAAAGGTAGAGGTGAGTATCCACCTAGATCAAATATTACCTGTTCAGTTTGCGGTGGGAAAGCCTTGGTAAGTGTTACTGAGCCTATCGAGACATGTGGTCATTGCCGTGGAAGCGGGGCAGAACCAAATAATAAGCTTCCGTGCTTAAAATGTAAAGGTAAAGGTGTTGTTACTAAATTAAATAGACCATGAGCATAACAGCTACAGAATTGGAGATTTTAAAGATTATAAATGAGAAAAATGGTTTGCTATCTATGAAGGAGCTAAGCAGCAAAGCAAGATTTGAGATAGGTTATACCTATTTATTATGTAAGTCACTTTCGAAACATGGTTGTGTAGGTTTTTTTACTCATTCATCTTGCAGGATAACTGCAAAAGGAAAAAGTCTGGTAATAGAACAGGAGAGAATAAAGGCGGAGCGGCTTACCTAATAAACCGGAAGCTTTATTATTTTAGAATAAGTATCTTTGCTAAAAAGGAAAAGAGGAGGTAGATAGTACAATATGATAAACAAGAAGAATGAGAAAGACGAAGATTTGGGTATCGATTTTGGTCTGGGGGGTTTATTTAAGGGTATTGAGAAATTAATAGACCTTGCTGCAGATTTAAAAGAGGCCGGTGATGAAATAAAGAAGGAAGGAGAGATTGACTTCAGTCATCTTAAAAAGGGAATGAAAGGGGTATATGGTTTTTCAATAAAGACAATGACGGGAGGAAGACCAGTAGTTGAGTCCTTTGGTAATATTAAGAAAACTCCTAAAGGTCCTACTGTCGAGGAAGAAAGAGAGCCCCTTACCGATGTCTTTGACGAAAAGGAGGAGGTTCGGGTCTATGCTGAAATACCCGGCGTAAATGAGGAGGATATAAAGTTAGATTTAAAGGGGGATATCCTTGATATTTTAGCGAAAAGCGGAGATAGAAAATACCATAAAGAAATATTGCTTCCCGTAAAAGTTAAGTCTGAAACTCTTATCTCGAGTTATAAAAATGGTATCTTAGAAGTAAAAATAAGGAAATTTTAACTAATGAAAAAAGACTTTGTAACTTTAACCCTAAAAATAAAAGAGACCTTACCAAAAGATGTAGGCAGGGCAATTGCCAGGATTGATCCAGCAGATATGAAAACACTTGAAGTTGAAGCAGGGGACATCATAGAGATTGAAGGTAAAAGAAAAACGCCTGCGAAAGTAATGCCCTGTTATTCCGAAGATAGGGGTAAAAAGATTATTCAAATGGATGGAATATCAAGAGAGAATGCCCAAATTAGTTTAGATGAAAAGGTAAAGATTTACAAAGTTGGCTATAAACCGGCTAATAAAATCACGCTCTTGCCCTTAACTATCTCGAGCCTTCTTCAAAGAGATGAGGATACTAAGTATATCGGCTCACTTATAGGAGGCCTCCCGGTGACTTCTGGTGATAGAGTTAGGGCCACTCTTTTTGGGTCAAGGTCGTGCGAATTTAAAGTATTGGATACTTTACCTGAAGGGATAGTCTTGATAGATTCCACTACTTTAATAAGGATAAAAACAAAAGAGGTGGGAGAAAGTAGAACAATAAAGCTAACCTACGAAGATATTGGCGGGCTTGGTACCCAAATTCAAAGAATCAGAGAAATGATAGAACTTCCTCTAAGATATCCTCAAGTATTTGAAAGGTTGGGAATTGATCCACCAAAAGGTGTTTTACTCTACGGGCCCCCGGGGACAGGAAAAACATTAATCGCTCGGGCAGTGGCTAATGAAACTTCTGCTTACTTTACTCATATAACAGGTCCAGAGATTATGGGCAAATTCTATGGTGAGAGTGAGGCTCGTTTAAGAAAGGTATTTGAAGATGCTCAGAATCATACTCCAGCCATAATCTTTATCGATGAGATAGATTCTATTGCCCCTAAAAGAGAAGAGATGGGTGGAGAAAAACAGGTGGAACGGAGAGTCGTAGCTCAGCTTTTAGCTTTAATGGATGGGTTAGAATCCCGAGGGCAGGTTATAGTTATAGGGGCGACCAACATTCCTAATACTTTAGACCTAGCCTTAAGAAGGCCGGGTAGATTTGATCGAGAAATTTCTATTCCTATTCCTGATAAAAATGGAAGATTAGAAATCTTACAGATTCATACCAGAGGAATGCCTTTAGCAGAAAATGTCAGTTTAGAAAGGTTAGCTGAGATTACTCATGGTTTTGTAGGTGCGGATTTAGAAGCACTAGCAAGGGAAGCGGCAATGTCGGCTTTAAGAAAGATTTTGCCAAAAATTGATTTTGAAATGGCAGATATTCCTTATGAGACGTTACTAAAATTGGAAGTAACCATGGATAATTTTTATGAGGCAATGAAAGAGGTTGAACCTTCAGCGATCAGGGAATTCTTTGTGGAAGTGCCAGATGTCAAATGGGAAGATGTGGGCGGGCTTGATAACATAAAAGAAGAACTTAAAGAAGCAGTAGAATGGCCGTTGAAATATGCTGAGGTGTTTAAAGAAGCTCATACAAATCCTCCCAAAGGAATTTTACTCTATGGCTCGCCGGGCACCGGAAAGACTTTATTGGCTAAGGCAGTGGCTAATGAAAGCGGGGTTAATTTTATTTCTATAAAAGGTCCCGCTCTTATATCCAAGTATGTGGGAGAAAGTGAAAGGGCCATTCGTGAGGTATTTAAGAAAGCAAAACAGGCTTCCCCCACCATTTTATTTTTTGATGAGATTGATGCCATAGTTCCCAAGAGAAGCTCTGCGAGCACAGACGGACATGTGACAGAACGGGTGCTAAGTCAATTTTTAACTGAACTGGATGGGATTGAGGAACTTAAAGGAGTGCTTGTTTTAGCCGCCACCAATAGATTGGATTTGGTTGACGGAGCATTACTCCGAAGTGGAAGATTTGATCTTTTACTTGAATTGCCTGTCCCGGATGAAAAAACCAGGGAAGAAATATTTAAAATTCATACTAAAAATAAGCCACTTGCTGAAAATATTGATTTGAAAAATTTAGCTAAAGAGACTGAAGGTAAGGTGGGTTCTGATATTGAGCTTATCTGTAGAAAGGCAGCTATGTTTGCTATCAGGGAATACCTAAGTAAGAAACAAGATATCAGCAACCCTGGTAACCGTAAACCGAAGTTTAATATTTCAAGGAAGCATTTTACAGAGGCTATTAAATTGATAAGAGAGCAAAACAACAAAAAGAAGACTTAAAAAATAGGGGAGGTTATTTATGGGCAAAATGGGTAAAAAAGGAATATATATATATGGAATTATAAATTCTAATAGTGCCTCGGACCTTTTTACCCCCAAGGATTCTTATAAAAAAGAAAATGTATATACCATTCCATATCAGGATGTCTCGGCAGCAGTAAGTAACTCTGAGATAATTGATTTTACTTATAGTAGCAAGGATATCTCGGCGCAGCTGTTAGTTTGGCATCAAAAGGTTATTGAAAAAATTATGAGCTTAAAATATACCATTATTCCGCTTAGATTAGGGACTTTTACGGTAGATGAAGCTGAAGTAAAAGATATTTTAAGTAAAGGATATAGCCTTATAAAGAATATAATGGAAAAGATAAGAGATAAAATAGAAACTGATCTCGTTGCGACCTGGGCTGATTTTGGTTCAGCCCTTAAAGAAATTGGAGAAGAGAAAGAAATTAAGAAATTGAAAGAAAAAATTTTAGCTAATCCTAAAAGGATAACTGTAAACGATCAGATGGAAGTAGGGGTTATGATTAAAAAAGCACTGGATAAAAAAAGAGAAAAATATGCTCTTCAAATACAGACTTTTTTAAAAAGATACTGTACGGCTTTTAAAGTTCATGAACTTATGGATGATGGGATGGTTATTAATCTAGCCTGTTTAATAAATATAGGCCAGCAAAAAGATTTTGATAGAAAAGTAGGGGAGATAAATACTAAATTTGCGGAGAAATTAAATTTTAGATCTGTTGGTCCACTTCCTCCTTATAGTTTTTACACGCTTGAGATAAAGAAAATGCAATTTGAAGAAATAGATTGGGCAAGGAAGTTGCTGCGTCTGGGTAGCAGAGCAATAAAAGAAGAAATCATTAAAGCTTACAGAAACGGCGCCAAATTATACCATCCCGATAAGAGCCCTGACGTTCCGAGTGCAGAAAGGCGATTTAATGAGATATACAGGGCATATAGAATCCTTCTCGAATACTGCCAGGGGGATTTCTGTTCATTCGATGAAAGGGAGTTTGGTCAAAATGCCGTCATTGTAAGGGTAAGAGAATAGACACCCCCACCCCAACCCTCCCCCTTCGAGGGGGAGGGAAGGGAGGGGGTAAGGGAGTAGCGTTATGGAAAAAGAAGGAAAATATATCTATTGTATCATCGGCACAAAGCAGGAAAGTAATTTTGGGCCTATAGGGATAGGTGGCAGAGGTGATGAGGTTTTAACTATCGGTTATGATGATCTAAGTATGGTGGTAAGCAGCTGTCCTATGACCAAATTTATTGTGAGTCAAGAGAATATGTTAGCCCATATGAGGGTAATTGAAAAAGTGATGAATGAATTTGATAGCGTGCTTCCAGTCAGATTTGGTACCGTCGCCTTTAATGCAGATGAGATAAGGAATCTTTTGGATAGAAGATTGCGAGAATTCAGGAGTCTTTTGAGAAATATGGATCACAAGGTAGAATTAGGCGTTAAAGGATCATGGAAGAATATGAAGGTTATTTTTGAGGAGATTATAGAGGAGAATAGAGAAATTAAGAAGGCAAAAGAGAAAATTCAAAATGAGGTAGGTAAAAAAAATATACCGGCTAAAACAGAAGTTGGCAAGATGGTTGAAGAAGCTTTGAAGAAGAAAAAAGAGCGGGAAGCAGAAAAAATAGTAGATGCATTAAGAAGGACAGCCTTTGAGTATAAACTTAATAAGATTATTGGCGATGAGATGTTTATGAATGCTGCTTTCCTGGTAGATAAAGGACGGGAAAAAGAGTTTGATAATATTATAGAGGATCTAAGTGAGAGATATAGGGATAGAGTAAAGTTTGTGTATGTAGGACCTGTGCCAGTATATAGTTTTGTCAACATTGTTATTTATCCTGAAGAATGGGAAAAATAAGGCGGCCTTAACTGTTATAACTGTGTTGTCTGATTAAGAGAGATAACCAAGGTTAAGATAAAGAATAAAATTTCTAAAGGAGTAAGATGGAAGAAGCTATTAAGGAAGGAAAATATATTTATTGCATAATAACAAAAACAGTTGCTAAAACTTTCGGTTCAATAGGGATTGGTGGCAGAGGAGATGAATTGTATACCATTTGTTTTAACGATATTGCAGCTGTGGTGAGCAATTCCCCCATAATAAGATATGCAGTATCGAGGGAAAATATGCTTGCACATGAGAAGGCGATTGAAGAGGTAATGAAAGAACACACAGTTTTGCCGGTGAGATTTGCTACCATTGCTGAAGACGAAGAAAAGGTTAAAAAGATATTAGAAAAAGAATACAGTAAATTTAAAGATTTGTTAAATAAGATGAAGGATAAGAAAGAGTTAGGGCTAAAAGCGATTTTTAAAGAAGATGTTATATATAAAGATATCCTGGAAAAATATAAAGAAATAAGGATATTAAAAGAAAAAGTCGCCTCGCTTCCCTCCGAGAAGACGTATTTTAAAAGAGCAGAAATAGGAGAGATGGTTGAGGCTGCACTGCAAAAGGAAAAGGAGATTTATAAAAAGGATATATTGAATACCCTATCTGCTTTGGCGGCAGAGGTCAAGAGTATTAGCAGTTACTATGAACTGATGATTATAAATGCTGCCTTTTTGGTAGAAAAATATAAAGAGACAGAGTTTGATCAAAAGGTAAATGAAATTGAGGCAAAATACAGCAGTAAACTAAAATTAAAGTATATAGGAAAAGTGCCACCATTTAATTTTGTTAACCTGGTAATCGATACTAAAAAATATTAAGACCATATTAAGATATCTTTAATTAGCTGTATAAAAGATAAAAATTAATTTTAACTTTATTATTATAACTTTTTAGTTTTTACTTTTTAGTTTTTAATTTATTATCATAGGAAGGGTTAAAATAATGTTAGAATATTTATTATATCAGATACTTGTAGAGCCTACAGCAAAGATCTGTAAAAATATTGTTGAAAAAATCAGAGACATGGCAGAGAACGAACTATATGGTGAGGATAAAATTAAAGAAGAGCTGGTCAAGCTTCAAATGATGCTGGAAATGGATGAAATCACTGAAGAGCAATACGATGAGGCAGAAGGCATTTTAATGAAGAGGTTAGAGGAAAGTGCTAAGCGTAAGGATGGCGAGGAGTAGCAGCAAATGCAAAAATTAAAATTCTTAGATAACCCTGATTTACAGTTTATACTCTTTGGCGGCAAAGGGGGAAGCGGCAAGACCACTTCCGCAGCGGCTGCTGCCTTACATTTAAGTAAGATGAAACCCCAGAAAAAGATACTGGTTATCTCCATTGACCCGGCCCACTCTTTGGGTGATAGTTTTGACCTGATCATAGGCAATAAAATTACTCCTATCGCCGGAAATATCTGGGGTTATGAAATAGATGCTGAAGAGTTACTGGAGAAATACAAAGCGGAGAATGGAGCCATAATTAAAAAGATGGCTGAAAGGGGAACTTTTTTTGACCAGGAAGACATCGAGAACTTTTTTGTTATGTCCATGCCGGGACTGGATGAGGTTATGGCCATAATAAAGATTGCCAATATTTTAAATAGCCGCGAGTATGATCTAATCATTTTAGATACTGCCCCTACCGGCCATACTACAGTATTTTTATCTCTGCCTGAGAAGATGCTGAAGTGGGTTGAAGTAGCGGATATGATGATGGAAAAACATCGTTACATGACCAGACGTTTTGTGGGTAAATATGTAAAGGATGAGTGTGATGAGTTCCTTGAGTCACAGAAAAACGATGTAAGCAAGGTAAAAAAACTACTTACAGATTCTATAACAACCGAGTTTGTGCCGGTGACCATTCCTGAGCCAATGAGCATTTATGAAATTGAAAGGCTGGTTCAACTACTGGAGAATACCAGAATTCCGGTTAATAGTGTTATTGCTAATCGTATTATTATGGAGGACAATAAATGTCCTTTTTGTTTAGCCAGGAAGAAAGAGCAAGAAAAATATGTAAAGGAAATTGAAGAAAAGTTTGCTTGCTATAATTTACTCAAGATGCCTTTATTTCCCAGGGAAATTCGGGGAATAGAAGATTTAACTTTGTATGGGGAAATTCTTTTTGGAGAAGATGGACCTAAGCCCTATAATGTAGGGGCAACCCTTGTGGTTGCCCAAAAAACAGGGCAGGGACAAGCCCTGCCCCTACATTTATCTGAAATTCCTTCCCTTCCTCAAGGAGGGATGGAGGATCTTTTAGAGAAAAATCTTAAACTTATTATCTTTGGTGGAAAGGGTGGTGTAGGGAAGACCTCAATAGCTTGTGCTGCTGCTTTGCAGTTAGCCCGACATAATAAGGAGAAAAAAGTTCTCATTTTTTCAACTGACCCGGTACATGCCTTGTCCGACAGTTTCGATCAACAAATAGGCAATGAGCCCCGCCAGGTGCAGGACGGCACAGACAATCTGTATGCCTTAGAGTTAGATGCCAGCCAAATGCTGGCTAATCTTAAAGATGGATACCGGGGAGATATAGCGGGGGTATTTAATAAGTTTGCTTCCTCAGGAATGGACATTAAGTTTGACCGGGAAGTAATGGAAGAACTTATCGCTCTCACTCCGCCTGGGTTGGAGGAACTTATGGCCTTGAAAAAGATTATTGAACTTATGAAGACTTCCCTGCCCGACAGACAGCAGGTGGGTGGCTATGACCTCTTTGTCATGGACTCTGCCGCATCAGGGCACCTGCTCAGATTTTTAGAGACACCGGATATAGTGAGAGAGTGGCTAAAAACTGTGTTCAGATTGCTTTTAAAATATAAAGGAGTAATAAATTTATCCAGGATACACTCAGTGGAAAGTCTCTTAGATTTGTCACGGGATGTGCGTAAAATACAAGAAACATTGGCTAGTCCTGAGACAACTGAGTTTGTAATGATTACTATCCCTGAAGAGATGGGGATACGAGAGATGGAAGACCTTTCCGCCGCACTTCGGAATCTTAAAATTCCCTATTCTCATAACATTATTAATATGATAATTCCGTTAGCTGATTGTAATTTCTGCACTGCTAAAAGGCAAGAGCAACAAAAATATATTCAATCTATCGAATCCAAAGTGAATCCTGGTGTTATCTATCTACCCTTATTTCTGCATGGGGTTAGGGGTAAAGAAAGCTTAAATGAACTTGCTGAAATTATGTTTTCAAACGGATAGGCAAAATGGCTAAAAAGCGATCTAAAAGAGGATTACCGTCTATGCGGAGTCTCAAAGGCAAAGGCGAGTAGTCTAAAAGATTAAAAAAAATTAAACTAAAGGAGGAGTGAAAATGGCAAAGGAATTAGGAACTTTAATTGAAAATGCACGTAAAGAATTAAGTAAATTGACCGGGCTTACAGTTTCTTCTACTACAGGGGCTACCAAAGATGAAAAAGGATGGCATATCTCTATTGAGCTGGTAGAGAAGCATTCTATTCCCGATCAGATGGATATCTTAGCTTTATACGAAGTTCTTTTTAATGAAGATGGAAATCTTTTGGGTTTTGAGCGAAAGTCAATGCGTAAGCGTATGCAGGCAGAGGTAGCGGAGTAATTTAAGTGTACGGCTAAATAGAGTAGTCATTGCGAAGCAAAGCGACAAAGCAATCTCAACACTGATGAGATTGCTTCTCCTGCTTTTGCAGAGCCTGCCCTCATGAAAATGGGGGGCAGGTCCTCGCAATGACAAACTGAATGGGGAGAAGGAGGCAGAAAATGGCAATAGAGGCGATAAGGGATACAAATGGTACTTTAGTTGATGTCATAGACCGTATCTTAGATAAAGGTCTGGTGATAAATGCCGATATCACTATATCTGTTGCTGGGGTGGAGCTTCTGGGTATCAAGGTTCGGGCAGCATTGGCTTCCTTTGAGACTGCTGCCAAATATGGTTTGGAGTTTCCAT
>Ga0315284_10005789_pt1 | contig 17579 bp, 15 predicted proteins | sample YL17G09_16_MG_FD_203696 | JGI IMG/M metagenome (GOLD analysis project Ga0315284, IMG submission 203696) | Sediment microbial communities from Yellowstone Lake, YNP, Wyoming, USA - YL17G09_16 | ecosystem: Environmental > Aquatic > Freshwater > Lake > Sediment | place: USA: Wyoming | collected...
GGAATTCAAAGATTGTTTTAAATATTATTTGACATAATGTGTCCGAATAGGGGATAATATTCCCTGTAAAAGCACGAAACATCAAATTGGCATTGGTTCGATGGTTTGTATCTCGTGCATGCACAGGGGAACTCATTCCCCTTAGGGTAACGGATAATAAAGTGAGAACAGCCGAATTCTTTGCTATGCATCCCGTCTTTTCACTTGATGAGGCGGCGAAAGCATTGGCCCCGCCCGGCGGCCGAGCAGGGACGGTGGAACGGCTCAAGCATTATCTCGAGAAAAGACAGCTGAAACTGGTGACGCGCAGGGTCTATGCCGTTGTATCGCCCGGCTTGAAGGCCGATCAATTTCGGCCCGATCCTTTCCTTATAGCGCCGGCCGTTCGGCCGGATAGCGTTTTTTCGCACCACAGCGCGCTCGAACTCTTGGGCGCAGCGCACTCGATCTGGAACCAATGTACCGTCTACACAGGAAAGAGGCGCAGGCGGCTCCAACTGGAGGGCGCGACCATCCTCTTTCTTGAGCATCCCTTTTCCATGCGGGAGGGAACTTCGGGAAATTTGGCCACACAAAGGATTGAACGGCGGGGAAGATTGCTTGAAGTGACGACTCCTGAGCGAACACTCGTGGAGGGATTCCGCCGGCCGGCTTTAGCCGGAGGGCTGGAAGAACTGGTGCGCTCGGCCGGAGGCTTTCCAACCCTCGACCTTGATCTTCTTGAGGCAGTTCTGCGCCGTTATGATATGGCTTATCTCTGGGCCGCGGTCGGTTGGTTTCTGGAACGTTTCCGACAAAGCTTACATATTCCTGATGAAGTTATTCGCTGGATGGAGCAACGCCGGCCGCGATCACCTCAGTATCTAGAGAGAAAGAGTCGAGGCGGGATGTTCGTGCCGAAGTGGAACCTGATCCTGCCGAAGGCGCTCTCGCGTTTGGGAGAACCGGATGAACCTTAGCCAAAACGCAAGAGAACTCATAGAAAGGGCTTGGACGAGGGCCGCTGTGTTCCTGCAGCTTGCACCTCGAGAGGAAGAATACATCATCGGAATCAACAAGGGCGAAATGCTTTCCGAGCTTTTATTCCCGGATGACCCCGACGAGGCGGCAAGATTCGCCGGCCACCCCGCAATTCTCTGGAAGTTATCCAACGTGCGTGCACACTTGAAGCGGACCGAAAGAGTGCGAAAGGACACTATCCCTTGCAGCGGCAAATCGGAGGGTTGATTATGGCTCTGAAGCGGATCGCCTTTGCCGAATGAGTCCAGATTTTATCTGGGCGAAATAAACCTTAAATCTGGAGATAATAGGAAGAATCTCGCCCAAATCCCGTCCTTTAAGAAATATCTCATCCCCGAATTTCCCTCATATACTTCCTGGCGTAAAAAGATCTCAAGGAAAATATTAATTTTGCAAAAATGAATAAGGAGGAATTGCTTAAGGAACACGAAAACAAATACCTCGTTTATTATTTAGTGGAAAAGCAATCGTTGGGCCAAACGCCATGGCATCAAATAAATAGGTTGATCCCGACACATGGTTGATAAAAAAAGCAAAAATATGTATCATTGGCGAAAAGCTCGAGGATTCTATGACGACAATTAAGAATGTTCCCAGAATAGAAGAATTATCTATAAAAAATTACAGGGCATTATTTAATCTTTCGCTAAAGAAATTGACCCCCCTGACTGTCTTTTTAGGTACAAACGGAAGCGGGAAATCGACGATCTTCGACGTTTTTGCTTTCCTTTCAGAATGTTTTTCTTTAGGACTGAGAAAAGCATGGGATAAAAGAAGCAGATTTAGAGAGCTCCGTACTCGAGACACCGAGGGCCCGATTACGTTTGAACTGAAATATAGAGAGAAACATGGCTCGCCACAAATTACTTATCATTTATCTATACAGGAGGGAGAGAGAGGACCCTACGTAGAAGAGGAATTCTTACAGTGGCGGCGAGGCGCTCGCGGCAAGCCGTTCCGGTTTCTCGACTTTAGAGTAGGCAGAGGTCAGGTTGTGAGCGGAGAAATGCCAGACGAAAAAGACCAGCGCATCAGTGAGGAGTTAGATTCTCGAGAAATGCTTGCAGTGAATACGCTGGGCCAGCTGGCTAAGCACCCAAGAGTTAGTGCGCTTCGGCGCTTTATCACCGGTTGGTATCTTTCCTATCTAACAGCAGACAGTGCCCGCCTTGTACCGGAAGCAGGACCACAAGAGCGTCTTTCAGCTTCAGGTGATAATATTTCAAATGTCATCCAATATTTAAAGGAACAGCATCCTGAGCGTCTGGAACAAATCTTGAAAATTTTATCTCAGCGCGTTCCTCAACTTGAGAAAGTTGATACGGAAATGCTTGCCGACGGTCGTCTGCTGCTTCAGATAAAAGATGCACCTTTTGAGCGGCCAATTTTGGCTAAATTCGCATCTGATGGTACGCTTAAAATGTTGGCTTATCTTATAGTTCTATATGATCCGAAGCCGCCTGAACTAGTCGGCATTGAGGAGCCTGAAAATCATTTGCACCCTCGCCTATTGCCGGAACTTGCAGAAGAATGCAGAGTCGCAGCTGCCCGTACTCAACTTTTTGTAACCACTCATTCCCCCTTCTTAGTTAATGGTCTGAAGCCGCCGGAAGTCTGGATTCTTCAACGAGATGAAAAGGGATACACGCAAGCAAAGAAGGCTTCCGACGTGAGAGGTGTTAACCAGTTTATGGACGAGGGAGCGTTGCTCGGGCAGCTCTGGACCGAAGGGCACTTGGACATAAACGTACGTGGGTCTAATTTTTCTGCGGCTTCAAAAAAATAAATGCATCTTGAAATCTTAGTTGAAGAGCCGTCGGCGGAAGCCGCTTTAGAATGCTTGCTTCCGAGAATTCTCGTTTCTACTACAACTTTTAAAATATATCCTTATGAGGGGAAGCGAGATCTGTTAAAGAAACTGCCCCATCGATTGCGAGCCTATAGGCGTTGGATCACCGCCGACTATTGCATCATAATATTGATAGACCGCGATAACGATGATTGCCATGATCTAAAAAACAGGCTGGAGCAGTACGCCAGAGATGCCAATTTCCCAACCAAAACGAGTTCTTCCGGTAGAAGCTATCTCTTAGTGAATCGACTTGCGATCGAGGAGCTGGAGGCCTGGTTTTTAGGAGATCTTGATGCGGTTAGATCGGCATATCCGAAGGTTAGAATAAATGAATTTAGTGCGCGCTATCGCCATCCCGATCAAATCGCAGGCGGCACATGGGAAACGCTAGAAAGGGTGTTTAGAAGGGCCGGATATTTCCAAACAGGGATGCCTAAGATTGAAGTGGCAAGGAAGATTTCTGCTTTCATGGACCCGCATAGGAATCGCTCAAGAAGTTTTCAGGTATTTAGGGACGTCATTCTTCAAATATCTAATTAACCATTTTTTTGTTTTTTAAGGATTGGGAACTATGACTAAAGGCCACAAAGGGGAGAGCTGTTCAGATGCGATTAAAAACAGTATCAAGCCAGTCGTGATATCACTCGGCTTCAACCGGATTGAACTTGACAGGTTATTGGGATAATTTTTATAGCCTGAAGGTTCATTACTACAATTTTATGGGTTGGAAATATTGGCAATGCCAGGAAGTCCTTAACCGAGCGGCCTTGCCCGACAATGAGATCTGGAATTCAAAGAAATGACAGGCCGCCCAGGCGCCAAGAAAGCTTAAAGGCGATAAAAAATAGATTGAGAAGAATTCCTTCTACAACCGTCGTTATTTAGTGAACTCGTCAATCTCGGCGCTTAATAATGCCCTTGAGATCTCCAGTTCAGGATGCATCTCTTAGGAGGAGAGATGTGCTATAATGAAAACAAAACTTATATTTATGAGGGCAACATGCCGCAAAAAGATCTCAAGGAAAATATGAATTTTGTCGAAAAGAATCGAGAGGTATTGCTTAAGGACAAGGAGTTAGACTGACTTGTCCAAGGGCTAAGCGAGAAATATAGGTTGGAAGCGGAAAACAAATAAGGTATCTGTGACCAGCCCCCACTCATTGTACGACCTGGGCAAGGTCCCAGATGACAAGAGTGTCGTCCAGCATCGAGGCAATCATTGATGCATCAGGGGAGACAGCCAGCACCTTGCCGAAATCGTGTTCTACACACTCGGCTGGAGAACCTTCCGACCACAGCCATACCCTATGAAATACTGGCGCTTTGGCACTCACCGATACCAGTAGTTTGGAATCGTCCCGATTGAAAGCAAGAAAGTCTACCTCGCCGTGCTCCGCAACTATTGCTTTGAACTTTTCGTCATATCCCACAATAGAAGGTTTGATTGAAGGCGCGGTCTCACTAGGCCACTCTCGTAAGCTAAACCCTCCTGCCGCGAAGGTTTTTCCGGAGTGAGAAAAGCAGACTCGCCACAAAATAATGGATTTATATTCTACCAATCTTTGTGGATAGCTCGATGGGTCAAGTGCCCAAACAATCGCTCGACCATCATCCGCTACTGAGATTAGAAAACGACCATCAGGCGAGAAGTCAATGTCATTGATGCGATTATCCAAAGGATGTTCCACCACGCTGAGTTGATGCCCCCCAAAAAGCATCTCTTGCCCCGTTTCGATATCAAGCAGATAGTTGTTGGGATGCCTAGAGCGAACATGATAATTGCCGGTTGAACAGGCACTAGCTAATCTGCCACCGTCGGATGAAAGTGCAATCGCTTGGGTAAAACCATGCAAGGGGTCATTGCATGTGCTCAAGTCTTTCGAGAAGACGTTCTTGCCGGTGTCCAAGTCCCAAACCCCAACTGAGCGACTCGATTTTCTACGTACAGCCATGCGCCTTCCATCGCGTGAAATGGCAATTTCGGCAATTTCCCTATATTCCTTTTTACCAAACACAACATTAAACTCTAAACCAATATCAATTATTTTCAAGTTGGAACGCTGTTCTAGGTCTAAGAGGCGGACTTGACCATCCTTGCATCCTATGGCCACGGCTTTGCCGTCGGGCATAAAGCTGCATGCTAGAGCCGAAACGTTAGTGAAATGAGCAATCCGAGTGACTTTCCGCTTCTCCCTGAAAATCCTCGCCCATAGACCCAATTTAGTATGCTCCTTTCGCTCTGACATTTCATTTACCTCCTTCTGCTATCGCATATGACCGGCCTACATTCGCCTTAGTCTATTTTTTAAATTTTTCCTTATTTTCTTCCCACCATTGCTGCCAGCGGTCAGACTGCTTTCCTAAGTTTTGCTTTGTGATTTTCTTTAAAGCGTCCACATAGATTTTATCCCTATCTCCCTTGTTTACGGACTCTTTAAGTGCATTGATGAGAAATGGAACAGCTTCTATGGCTTCGGGACCGATCTTCCCGAGCACCTCGGCGCCGGTAGCTCTTACTGATGCAGAACTATCTTGCAGGAACTTGCAGAGATCAGGGACTGCCTCTACAGCCTTCGGACCGATCTGCCCGAGCGCTCTGGCGCTGGTAGCTCTTATTGGTACAGAACTATCTTGTAGGAACTTGCAGAGATAAGGGACTGCCCCTGCATCCTCCGGACCGAACTTATCAAAAGCAAAAGAGCCGTTCAGCCGTATATACGTGAGATCCCACGAAGACTGTGGATTTACTATAGAATTCCCAACTCTAATCGCACTCTGTCGCTTTTCCTCCGATGCAGACTTGAGCAATCGCATAAGACCGGGAATAGCCTCGGGAACCGGTTTGTTACTCAAATAGAACCTCACAGCTGGAATATGGAATCGCCGATCTTCCGTCTCCAGTGCATTCATATAGACTTTGCTTGACGGCCAGAGCTTCGAGAGGGCACTTAAGAATCCTCCTTGCCAGGCTTGATCGAACGGAGCTTTTTTCGCATCCTGACTACAATTATCTTCAGTGATCAACCTGGAAGTAAAATTGTCAATGCTTTCAGACCTGAAATTACCCCCTGTCTCTGTGAGAGTGAGTGTCATTTCAATCTTATAGTCTGCCTGGGCATAGCAGTTCATAAGTTTGCCGGACCCTGAAGTGAATTCCAGTTTCCCGGCTTTTCCCGTGAAGAGGACCTTGAAATTAGCGTCACAAGTCTCTCCAACAGGTACTATTGTCATCCCCATCCCTGAAAGGAATTGACTGACCTTTCCTTCCAAGGAGAGGGAGAAATCCTCCTTGATATCTGGATAGATCTCTTTTACCTCAAGGATGAGAGTTTTAATGTTTTTTATAGCGTCCTTTTGCTGGCCACCGATCAGCGGAGTGAGACAAGTTACGAGCAGAAAATACAATATATATTTTTTCATCACATCCCTCCTTTTACTTTGTACTAAAAATTAACTCTAGATAAACCAAATGTCAAATCCTCAAATACCCCCATTCTATCCTTGCCCCAATTCCCCTCCGGCGTCTCCATGATGACGTAGTAGTTCGCCTCGGTGACGGGCCTCTTCTCCAGATAGCCTAGGGCGTCGGCTTTGCTTTCGGCAGTGTGGACCTCATAGGTCCGGAGGATACCCATGGGCCCGCGTTTGTTTTCTTTCACCTTGAATTTCACCTCTCCGGCCGCCTTGGGAGCGTCCCGCTCTGACAGGGAGGGTCCGAACACCTCGAAGACCTGGTCTTCGAAAAACCTCTTCCGCTCGGCTGTAAATGTCAAGTACTTTTCCTACCCCCGCGGTAAGGACATTTCCCATGAGCACGGTAAGGATATTTCCCACCCTTGCGGTAAACAGATTTCCCATCCTCCATCGGCCGGGCAGTGCTTCCGCAGGACCTTCACGATAGCCTCCCCCTGCCGATAGAATTCTCCCCGGGCGGCGAACTTGTGGTCCCGGAGAGTCTGCCGGATCACCACCGGCTCCGGATGGTTTAGGTAGGCCGCCGTCCAGGCTACGCGGAGTTCCCGCTGGGGATCCGGCTTGTGGTTGACGCTGTCGATGTACCGCTGCTCGTCGTCCCACAGATACGGAAGCACGTCCTGGGACAGGAACTCCTTAGCTGCGTCGGCCTCGGCAAAGACTCGAACAGGCTTCTTCTTCCAAACCTGGTTTAGCCAGTCCCCAGTGATTAGGAGGGTGCGCTTTTCGGCCCCTGGGCTGGGCTGATTTTCATGTGTGACACTTGTGGGCTTCTCGTGCGGGCCCGGTTCGTTACCTTTCTTAGAGAACCTATCTAGGATTCCCATGTCGTCCTCCAGCAGGTTGAACGCCGTTTTATAAGAAACTTCTTTTCCGCTCCGCTGGCTGGATGAGCGTTCGTGCGCCTATTTTGCCTCATCCCATCGTTAGGGATGATAAATCGCAGCGTTGTCAGATGTCAAGGCGAGCTGGGGACAGAGAAAGGCACGTTGGAAAGCTTCGAGCCAAAGGCTCTGCCAAAATCTTCTAGCGCCAACCCGTCAAGAATTATTAAAATCCTCAGGAACGTCAGAAATCCGTCGCTTGGACTCCGACAATTCTGGTATTTCTGGTGTTTCTGAACTTATTTCAACTGTGCAGTAGTTTTATTGCTGCGGTCCAAATAGCTTGCCACAACTTCCTTGATGATCGGCCGGAAGTAGCCGTATTCCTTCTCAAAACGGCCCTCGTAGTCTGAGAGGAACCGATCGAAGTAATGGAACAAAACCCGGTAGAGGACAGTCCGCTCGGAATGTCGAGGACGATACACTCCCGCCGTTACCGGAGAATGGCCTCAAGAAACGGACCAACATTACGGATAAGGTCGGAGCTCCCTTAAAGGTCGAGAAGGGCGCCGGTTCGGACGGGGAAATCAGGTCGAGAAAACGTCAACCGGAGTCGATGCTCGACCAGGAGATGAGGCGGAAGCCTTTTCTCGTAGCGGCCATCAGATCGGTAACATTTTTTTCAACCATCCCCCGCATCGAACCACCCGAATTTTAGGGCAAATCAATCCATAATTTTGATGACAGACGGGACGAATAACGGGGGGCAGATCAACAGTGGCGCTGGCTCCTGACGGGTTATAACGAGCGTTTCCCCGAGAAAGCGAGAATTTCAAGTGGCACACTTGGGATGTTCGCCGAGTTTTATTTGAAAAAATCTAATAAAAAGGCCGCTCATTTAAGCCGAACAAATCAAATATATTGAATTTCTCTTGACATAAGCCACGGGACTGCATTATCAATAAAAATGAAAAAAGAAGATCGTTCGGGGAAGAATATTTGCTATCAAATCGAGAGGACGCTTTAAGAGCGGATCTCAAACATTAGAGTCATATCCGATTCAACGGCATGACTAAATATATTAAGAGTAACTTTATGAGAGACAAGAAAAAGAATCGGGGTAGCATTTTAAGAGAAAATGAAAAGATTAGGAGTAAATATTTAAGAGACAAGAAAAAAAAGAGAGCCATAAGAACAATCGTTCCAATGAGTTTCATCATTGTGATTGGAATTGTCATTGTATTTCAGAGGAAGAACGAATTTCTCACAGCTTATCTCATCAGTTTGGTTTTGGGTGTGTTAGTTGGAATATTATTGCTTGCCAAACCTGAATTTAGGAAATTGGAAGAACCTTTCCTTGCAAAAATAGTATTTTTAACAGGCATTTGTTTCGCAGCTGTTGGGTTCCCCTTTATATTGATTACATGGATTTTTTCTCTTTCCACCGCTCTCTATCTCTATTTGGGACTTATTGGATCGGTTCTTGTCATATCACTTACATATCTATATAAATCTCAAGGATTTGGAAGAAGCACTACGCATCATTGGGTATATAAGACATCAGGTCAACGTGCCGGTTCGGCGACTGATAGGGATGTCCATGAATACTCACATGGAAAAGGTTCCTGGAGAAAAGAGGTTTGGCTAAGACGAATACTTCTCCAGGTAGTCGGTTTTATTTTATTATTATTACTTGCGTTCCTAGTTATAAAAATCACGGCTTTTCTTGTTGGAATAATTCTTGTATTTGGAGTTTTTTGGATTGTAGGAAAAGGAGACCGACCAAATTTAATATGAAAATATCAATGGCAAATACTAGTCGACCTCTTCAATATTTTTTTTATCATAAATAATTTCTTCGTTCTAATATGTTAAAGTTCCTATAATTGTAACGTGGAATGCCTTTTTGTGGTGACCTGCCCCCCTCATATCGCTCCAGCCCATGTGATAAAATATTGCGAAATGGCGGCCGACACCGGCGCAGAATACATTGATCATAACTCTAAAGCCATTTTCGCCATTTTTCTATTGACAGGGCTTTTTCAGAGTGATAGGCTTTTTTCACTACATAAGAAGGGAAGATTGTGGAGTTATCAATAGACAGAAAAACAAATTTCCTGTTTTTTTATTTGGGAATTATTTTCAATAAGAAAGAAGGGAGGGGAGGAATGCCTGAGACGAATACAGTGAAAAATATCTTTTTGGTCATCATCCTATCGACATTTTTATCCGGTTGTGCTAACGAAGAAAAAGCCTGGGAGCAGGCACGTTCTGAGGATTCGACTTCAGCTTATGAAAAGTTCATCAACAAGTATCCAAAAGGACAATTCGCAGATTCGGCAATACAGAAAATCGAAGGGAAAAAAGTCTTGATTCATTCGATTCCCAGCAAGTTAAAAGTCTATTTGGCATCCGTGGATGCCGATAAAGCTGATCGAAATAAAATTGAGGGGGGTTGGGTGCCCATTTACAATAAAAGCAAAAAAAAGCATGAACTGATCGATGATAAGAACTACAAAGGCACTTCCCCTCTAGTCTTGAATGACATGAAGACCGGACACTATATCGTTGCCCTGGAACCGGTTGAGTTTTTAAATAGCGATATGTCATTTCAGAATGATGATCCGTTTTTAAAACCTATCGCTTTTGTTTCTTCTTTTTCCATGGAAGAAAATGAAATGATGAATAAGTTCAAGTCTGGAGAAATAAAGCAAGAGGGCGCTGTCATTTATAAGTTTGAAAAAAAGAAAGAGAAAAAAGAGATCGTTATCATTCATGTTAAAGAAAATACCACGCTGGATGAACTCAGTTCAGAATATCCAAAGGACTTGAATTTCGCTTTCGACAAATTGAAATTAGATCAAGAATTGGGAGAGAAAAATATTAAACCCTTGATGACCAATAATGAACTTCAAACGACCCTGGATTTACTACAGCGCGGAGGCAAAGCGATATTTCAAAAAGGGGATATACGGGTTTTGATTGAGATTTTGGACGATCAGAATTTCAAAATAGAAACACAGCGCAAAATAAAAAAATATTAAAAGGGAAAATATTTTCTGCTCCTAATTGAGCCGTTCAAAAAAATATCAATCCGGCCGCCGCACTCAGCGCAGAGCATTGCGTCGACTTCATAAACCTAATGATTCAGTATACCTTTATGAACCCATATTCATTTTTCTCGCGGACTGCAGCGTATTGGTCTTCATCCAAGCGGCCTACTGTTAAGCTCCAAGGAAGAGGCGCTGCGGCTGATACGGAACTACAAGTTTTTTGAAATGCTTCGAACACTTAAAGATCGAACCCGTGATCTTTTCTCCCAGGGAATTGCTCAAAAGTAAGAAAGATGACCGGGAATTCCTGTCTCTTGTCAGGGAGGGGATAGTCCTTTGGGACAAGACGAATGATGGCACTCGCCCGTGCTCAGGCGAGAAGAAAGATAGGGTTTTGAAATTCTGAGGTGCACGGGGCTAGGGCGCCCGAAAATTATGATGGGATTTCTATCCTGAGTTGGTCTGACCACCTAATTAGTGACAGTCATCTAATTTCCCTTTTTAGTAAGGGCAGTGTGCGATCCATTAAAAAGGTGAAATAGATGCTTGTCACCATTTCTTTTCACCATTTCTTTTTCTACCCTGCCTGTTCTTCCTTAAAGTCTTTCTTGCGGATCATCTTTCCGCATGAGGGACAAGGACTAGCCGAATCGATCACTTCTTTAGATTTAAGAGTGGACTCGACTATAATCTTAGTCATTCCCGTAAGCTCTTTTCCACAATGTGGACACCGAAGCTCATTCATACTCCGACCCTCCTATAATGATAATCATCTCCCGAATAGGGAAAGCCTATGGCTTCCAAGCCAAATACACTTGGCGTAAACAAGGCCATTTTCACACCTCCCTAATATATTTATTGATCAATTGTAGCTAATCGCTGTTTTTTATCGTTGTCTTTCTTTTACTTTTTTACTTCCAGAAGTGCCACCACTTTTTTGGAACTGACTCAGGACTTTCGGCCGTCTCATTCTCAATACAGTCTTTAAGTTTGGCCAGATTCTTTTCGACCGTAGCTTGACGTACTCTCCCACCATCAGTAAACGAAGCCCCGCCGCTCGGATTAAACTCATATTCTACCAAAGTCGTTTGCTCACTCTTTGGTCTTAAAGAAAGCGCCGTTTTCATGAACATAGAAGATATCTGCATTTCCCGTTGATCCTTTACAATTAGCAGATCTGATCTATTCCCGTTTTCCCAGGTTATTTTAGCCCCATTTTGCCATCCAGGATTAACGCTTGAGATAGAAGCTCCCCACCATTTCTTCCAATTTTCAGGCTTCTTAAAATAATCCCAAATAATCTCACTCGACCTGTTGATCGCAATACTGACTTTTGGCATGGTAAACCTCCTCATTAGAATTGTGTCCGGTTTTATGTAAAAATCGTAACTTATTTATAAGCATTTGCTTTTTCGCGCGACGCGATGATCCCTCCCGTTCAGATCGGAATCGGTATTACCCTTCACGAGAAAAGTATATTTCCGGCCACCGATCGATGTCAACATCACAAAGATGGCCGCGGAAGAGTCCGTCCGGCTTGATCATGGTCGCGCCGGATCATCGCCGCCCAGCCTTTGGAAGGGACGGGCTTGAGTTCCTTCTCGCTCATCCGCAGGTGGCCGATCCTGCGACATGGATGAAGTTGGGTACGGCTCATGGAATCGCAGCGTCTGGGCGGCACACGAAGCACGTTCGTGGGCGTGGCCGTTTCGGACGAAAAAGCCCGCCTGCTCGTGGGCGCCTATGCTGGAAATTCGCGCGCTTATGTAGTGGGGGAGAACGGTGTGAGGCTGTTGACTGGGGAAGGCTCGCCGTCCAGGCTTGGAAGCGGGCAAGTCAAGCCGTGCCCGATCATGCTGACGCTCGGCCCCTACGATATTCTCCTTCTTATGAGCGACGGCGCCTGGACTCCCCTCGGAGGTACGTACAAGCTGCAGAAAGCGGTGGCCAAGGCGGCGATGCATCATTTTTCCGAAGTTCCGCAGGCGATTCTCGACGCGGCCGCGCAGACCGGCCGATATGATGACATAACGGTCGTGGCGCTCCGGATTCGGTGATTAATGCGAGATCCCGGCTTATTTCGGTCGGCCTCTTAATTTATCCAGGCTAAAACTCTTCAATAAGCTTAACAACGTCTTCTTGCCTAATGGTCACGACTTTATCAACTAATCTGGCGAGCGCATAAGATCCGCCGGGGAGTATTCTTTGATTGGACGCCTATCAGCACAACCACCCTTTTTTTCATAGATAAAAAAAAGGGGGAACATGCGAGGTTCCCCCGGGGTATAAAAGTTTAACCGTAAAGGTTAAGCGTTCTTTTTTTTCTAAAATTATCATATAGCTCATTGACGTCATAAGTCAAGGTTTTTCGCTATCGCAAAATGAGACGAATTAGGAAGGGCAAAATTCTCACCTATATATAAATCCTGTCCTTTTAGATATATCTCATCCCCGAATTTCCCTCATATGCTCCCTGGACTTGGGATAAATCTTAGACATCGCGTAAGTAACATGACGAGAGAAAGAGACAAAAACCATGGCTGAAGAAATGCGAGATCCTGGCTTCTTTCTACCCTGGAATTGCTCAAAAGTGAGAAAGATGATCGGGAATTCCTGTCTCTTGTCAAGGAAGGGATAGCCGTTTAGGACAAGACGATGGATGAGGCAGGAATTCAAAGATTGTTTTAAATATTATTTGACATAATGTGTCCGAATAGGGAATAATATTCCCTGTAAAAACACGAAACATCAAATTGCATTGGTTCGATGGTTAGTATCTCGTGCATGAACAGGGGAACTCATTCCCCTTAGGCTAACGGATAATAAAATGAGAACAGCCGAATTCTTTGCTATGCATCCCGTTTTTTCACTTGATGAGGCGGCGAAAGCATTGGCCCCGCCCGGCGGCCGATCGGGGACGGTGGAACGACTCAAGCATTATCTTGAAAAAAGACAACTGAAACTGGTGACGCGCAGGATCTACGCCGTTGTATCGCCGGGCTTGAAGGCCGATCAATTTCGGCCCGATCCTTTCCTTATAGCGGCGGCCGTTCGGCCGGATAGCGTTTTTTCGCACCACAGCGCTCTCGAACTCTTGGGCGCAGCGCACTCGATCTGGAACCAATGCACCGTCTACACAGGAAAGAGGCGCAGGCGGCTCCAACTGGAGGGCGCGACCATCCTCTTTCTTGAGCATCCCTTTTCCATGCGGGAGGGAACTTCGGGAAATTTGGCCACACAAAGGATTGAACGGCGGGGAAGATTGCTTGAAGTGACGACTCCTGAGCGAACACTCGTGGAGGGATTCCGCCGGCCGGCTTTAGCCGGAGGGCTGGAAGAACTGGTGCGCTCGGCCGGAGGCTTTCCAACCCTCGACCTTGATCTTCTTGAGGCAGTTCTGCGCCGTTATGATATGGCTTATCTCTGGGCCGCGGTCGGTTGGTTTCTGGAACGTTTCCGACAAAGCTTACATATTCCTGATGAAGTTATTCGCTGGATGGAGCAACGCCGGCCGCGATCACCTCAGTATCTAGAGAGAAAGAGTCGAGGCGGGATGTTCGTGCCGAAGTGGAACCTGATCCTGCCGAAGGCGCTCTCGCGTTTGGGAGAACCGGATGAACCTTAGCCAAAACGCAAGAGAACTCATAGAAAGGGCTTGGACGAGGGCCGCTGTGTTCCTGCAGCTTGCACCTCGAGAGGAAGAATACATCATCGGAATCAACAAGGGCGAAATGCTTTCCGAGCTTTTATTCCCGGATGACCCCGACGAGGCGGCAAGATTCGCCGGCCACCCCGCAATTCTCTGGAAGTTATCCAACGTGCGTGCACACTTGAAGCGGACCGAAAGAGTGCGAAAGGACACTATCCCTTGCAGCGGCAAATCGGAGGGTTGATTATGGCTCTGAAGCGGATCGCCTTTGCCGAATGAGTCCAGATTTTATCTGGGCGAAATAAACCTTAAATCTGGAGATAATAGGAAGAATCTCGCCCAAATCCCGTCCTTTAAGAAATATCTCATCCCCGAATTTCCCTCATATACTTCCTGGCGTAAAAAGATCTCAAGGAAAATATTAATTTTGCAAAAATGAATAAGGAGGAATTGCTTAAGGAACACGAAAACAAATACCTCGTTTATTATTTAGTGGAAAAGCAATCGTTGGGCCAAACGCCATGGCATCAAATAAATAGGTTGATCCCGACACATGGTTGATAAAAAAAGCAAAAATATGTATCATTGGCGAAAAGCTCGAGGATTCTATGACGACAATTAAGAATGTTCCCAGAATAGAAGAATTATCTATAAAAAATTACAGGGCATTATTTAATCTTTCGCTAAAGAAATTGACCCCCCTGACTGTCTTTTTAGGTACAAACGGAAGCGGGAAATCGACGATCTTCGACGTTTTTGCTTTCCTTTCAGAATGTTTTTCTTTAGGACTGAGAAAAGCATGGGATAAAAGAAGCAGATTTAGAGAGCTCCGTACTCGAGACACCGAGGGCCCGATTACGTTTGAACTGAAATATAGAGAGAAACATGGCTCGCCACAAATTACTTATCATTTATCTATACAGGAGGGAGAGAGAGGACCCTACGTAGAAGAGGAATTCTTACAGTGGCGGCGAGGCGCTCGCGGCAAGCCGTTCCGGTTTCTCGACTTTAGAGTAGGCAGAGGTCAGGTTGTGAGCGGAGAAATGCCAGACGAAAAAGACCAGCGCATCAGTGAGGAGTTAGATTCTCGAGAAATGCTTGCAGTGAATACGCTGGGCCAGCTGGCTAAGCACCCAAGAGTTAGTGCGCTTCGGCGCTTTATCACCGGTTGGTATCTTTCCTATCTAACAGCAGACAGTGCCCGCCTTGTACCGGAAGCAGGACCACAAGAGCGTCTTTCAGCTTCAGGTGATAATATTTCAAATGTCATCCAATATTTAAAGGAACAGCATCCTGAGCGTCTGGAACAAATCTTGAAAATTTTATCTCAGCGCGTTCCTCAACTTGAGAAAGTTGATACGGAAATGCTTGCCGACGGTCGTCTGCTGCTTCAGATAAAAGATGCACCTTTTGAGCGGCCAATTTTGGCTAAATTCGCATCTGATGGTACGCTTAAAATGTTGGCTTATCTTATAGTTCTATATGATCCGAAGCCGCCTGAACTAGTCGGCATTGAGGAGCCTGAAAATCATTTGCACCCTCGCCTATTGCCGGAACTTGCAGAAGAATGCAGAGTCGCAGCTGCCCGTACTCAACTTTTTGTAACCACTCATTCCCCCTTCTTAGTTAATGGTCTGAAGCCGCCGGAAGTCTGGATTCTTCAACGAGATGAAAAGGGATACACGCAAGCAAAGAAGGCTTCCGACGTGAGAGGTGTTAACCAGTTTATGGACGAGGGAGCGTTGCTCGGGCAGCTCTGGACCGAAGGGCACTTGGACATAAACGTACGTGGGTCTAATTTTTCTGCGGCTTCAAAAAAATAAATGCATCTTGAAATCTTAGTTGAAGAGCCGTCGGCGGAAGCCGCTTTAGAATGCTTGCTTCCGAGAATTCTCGTTTCTACTACAACTTTTAAAATATATCCTTATGAGGGGAAGCGAGATCTGTTAAAGAAACTGCCCCATCGATTGCGAGCCTATAGGCGTTGGATCACCGCCGACTATTGCATCATAATATTGATAGACCGCGATAACGATGATTGCCATGATCTAAAAAACAGGCTGGAGCAGTACGCCAGAGATGCCAATTTCCCAACCAAAACGAGTTCTTCCGGTAGAAGCTATCTCTTAGTGAATCGACTTGCGATCGAGGAGCTGGAGGCCTGGTTTTTAGGAGATCTTGATGCGGTTAGATCGGCATATCCGAAGGTTAGAATAAATGAATTTAGTGCGCGCTATCGCCATCCCGATCAAATCGCAGGCGGCACATGGGAAACGCTAGAAAGGGTGTTTAGAAGGGCCGGATATTTCCAAACAGGGATGCCTAAGATTGAAGTGGCAAGGAAGATTTCTGCTTTCATGGACCCGCATAGGAATCGCTCAAGAAGTTTTCAGGTATTTAGGGACGTCATTCTTCAAATATCTAATTAACCATTTTTTTGTTTTTTAAGGATTGGGAACTATGACTAAAGGCCACAAAGGGGAGAGCTGTTCAGATGCGATTAAAAACAGTATCAAGCCAGTCGTGATATCACTCGGCTTCAACCGGATTGAACTTGACAGGTTATTGGGATAATTTTTATAGCCTGAAGGTTCATTACTACAATTTTATGGGTTGGAAATATTGGCAATGCCAGGAAGTCCTTAACCGAGCGGCCTTGCCCGACAATGAGATCTGGAATTCAAAGAAATGACAGGCCGCCCAGGCGCCAAGAAAGCTTAAAGGCGATAAAAAATAGATTGAGAAGAATTCCTTCTACAACCGTCGTTATTTAGTGAACTCGTCAATCTCGGCGCTTAATAATGCCCTTGAGATCTCCAGTTCAGGATGCATCTCTTAGGAGGAGAGATGTGCTATAATGAAAACAAAACTTATATTTATGAGGGCAACATGCCGCAAAAAGATCTCAAGGAAAATATGAATTTTGTCGAAAAGAATCGAGAGGTATTGCTTAAGGACAAGGAGTTAGACTGACTTGTCCAAGGGCTAAGCGAGAAATATAGGTTGGAAGCGGAAAACAAATAAGGTATCTGTGACCAGCCCCCACTCATTGTACGACCTGGGCAAGGTCCCAGATGACAAGAGTGTCGTCCAGCATCGAGGCAATCATTGATGCATCAGGGGAGACAGCCAGCACCTTGCCGAAATCGTGTTCTACACACTCGGCTGGAGAACCTTCCGACCACAGCCATACCCTATGAAATACTGGCGCTTTGGCACTCACCGATACCAGTAGTTTGGAATCGTCCCGATTGAAAGCAAGAAAGTCTACCTCGCCGTGCTCCGCAACTATTGCTTTGAACTTTTCGTCATATCCCACAATAGAAGGTTTGATTGAAGGCGCGGTCTCACTAGGCCACTCTCGTAAGCTAAACCCTCCTGCCGCGAAGGTTTTTCCGGAGTGAGAAAAGCAGACTCGCCACAAAATAATGGATTTATATTCTACCAATCTTTGTGGATAGCTCGATGGGTCAAGTGCCCAAACAATCGCTCGACCATCATCCGCTACTGAGATTAGAAAACGACCATCAGGCGAGAAGTCAATGTCATTGATGCGATTATCCAAAGGATGTTCCACCACGCTGAGTTGATGCCCCCCAAAAAGCATCTCTTGCCCCGTTTCGATATCAAGCAGATAGTTGTTGGGATGCCTAGAGCGAACATGATAATTGCCGGTTGAACAGGCACTAGCTAATCTGCCACCGTCG
>Ga0315284_10005790_pt1 | contig 17577 bp, 18 predicted proteins | sample YL17G09_16_MG_FD_203696 | JGI IMG/M metagenome (GOLD analysis project Ga0315284, IMG submission 203696) | Sediment microbial communities from Yellowstone Lake, YNP, Wyoming, USA - YL17G09_16 | ecosystem: Environmental > Aquatic > Freshwater > Lake > Sediment | place: USA: Wyoming | collected...
GAGCTTTCCTATACCGGTAAATTCCTTGATGCGAGGAATCTGATCGACCGGCTTATGACCTCCTATGGCATGTCCGGGGAGGATATTCTTTTGCAGATGAACCGCGAGGTGATGAATCTTACCCTTCCTGACGAGGTCAAGGTGAAGGTTATAGACCTTGTCGGAGAGGCTAATTTCACGCTTGTCGAGGGCGCGAACGAGAGGATACAGCTTGAGGCGTTGCTTGCAAGGATAATGCTTTTAAAGCACGGTAAGTAATAAAATAATATAAAATGTCTCATCTGGCTACAGCCCATAGAAGGGTCGCAGCATCGTCCAGCCGTCATTCGAGGAAAAGCCGTACACGTTGCCGCCTTGAAGTCGCGCTTTCCAGGGACGAGAAGGGGATGGCATACGATATCCTGTGTAAGGAAGGCAGGCTGAATGCGTGCCCCAGTTGCGGCGGCATCGATCTTTCCATCCCTCCCACGGCTGTCGACGTTTTAGGCGGCTTTTCAGACAGCGGGAAATATTACTGCGTAGACTGCGGCTATGAAGGTAAACCCATAGCCTTCAGGAACGAGCGCATCTATGAGAAATTCTTTCATGCAAGAAGGCTTAAATATAATGAAGGAGCCAGGCTTGAGCCGAATTATCTTATTCCTTTATCGACAGGTAGCGTGAGTCGTTCAGAGCCCTATATCGCTTCTTTGTTCAGTTTCGTCCTGCCTGGCATGGGGCAGGCCTATAACGGGGAGAGGGTGAAGGGCGCATCTCTTGCAGTAATCTTCCTCCTCCTGGAGTATACCATCTTTCAGGTCGTGAGGAGCGCGACAGCAAATCTTTTCAACATGTTCTCTTTGATAGCGGTGTGTTTCATGATACTCGTCTACGCCCTTTTTGACGCCTACTTTATCGCTTCAAAGAAATTGAAGAATTACAAAACCGCTGCTTGACGCATGAAACACCATACTCTTAAGGCTGTTTTGTCTGATCAGGACAAGGCACTTGTATCAAGTCTGCTGAAAAAGAAGGGAGAGGTGAAGGCGTGCTCAAACTGCGGCGGACTGGATTTGACGATTCCTCCGACCAGCATTGACGTTTCCATAGGCATGGAATCCCTTACTGCCGGTAGCTACTATTGCAGGGACTGCGGCTTTGAAGGCATCCCCACAGTTTTCGATGACAAGAATGCATATGAGAACTTCTTCCTTTACAGGCGCGAGAAATACAACAAAGGAGAGGATCAACTCACCTCCAGCAATATCGCTTCAGGCGCTATACGTAAAGAAAGGAAGTGAACGGCGGTGCCTTTTTTTCAGCATATTTTGTTGCGAAAGACCTAAAGATTAACAGACGATGAAGCAAAAACTTTTCGGGACCTCGGGCATCCGGATGAAGGCTGCCAGCCTCACGGACGATTTCGCTTACGATCTTGGAAGGGCTGTTGGCACTTATTCAAGGGATAAGGCCATTGTCGTAGGCAGGGATACGCGGAAGTCCGGGCCAAGGCTTGAACTGGGTCTTATTTCCGGCATTCTTTCGACCGGTAAGAACGTAGTCCTGCTGGGAATAGTTCCTACCCCCGTCGTCGGCGTCGCAGCTATGGATCACGGCACAGGCGTTATGATCACCGCTTCGCATAATCCTGCGGAGTATAACGGTTTCAAGTTCTGGGGGCGGCAGGGGGCTTATGATGCAGAACAGGAAAGAGAGATCGAGAGGATATTTTATTCAAAGGATTTTGCTCAAGGAAAGAAGGGTGGGATCACTGAGGAGTCGTATATCGAGAGGTATATAAACCTTATACTTTCACGGGTGGGCCCTGCCAGGAGGAGAGTAAAAATATTTCTCGACTGCGCCAATGGTGCAGGCTCTGTTGTCACACCCATGCTTCTTGAGAGGATGGGTTGTGAAGTGATCTCTGTTAATACCGATACTGAAGGCGATTTTCCTCACGGTCTTGAGCCCAGGGCAGAGAATTTGCGCGAGATATGCGGGATGGTCAAGGAGTCGGGTGCAGAGGTAGGCATAGTACATGATGGCGACGCAGATCGGTCCGCGGCCATAGACCATAACGGTGAACTGATAGACTGGGATTCTTTTCTCGCGGTCCTAGCCTATGGAAAGGATAAAGTCGTTACGACGGTTGATGCATCGATGAGGATCGAGGACGTATGCAGAAAAGTTATCCGGACTCCAGTAGGCGACGTTGCGGTCGCTAATGCCATAGTACGGGAGCATGCGGATTTCGGCGGCGAGCCTTCGGGTTCATATATATTCCCTGAAGTGCACTTGTTCCCTGACGGCCCGCTTACGGCGGCCGTCGTTGCAAAGATGGTTTCAGAGGACCGCTTCTACAGCGTCCTTGCGAAGATAAAAGTCTACCCTACTGAGCGATTGAAGATCCCGTGCGATGACGGCTCTAAGAAAAAGATCATGGAGAACCTTAAGGGCGTGCTTGGGTCGAGGAAGGACGTGGATTATACCGACGGCATCAGGATATCTGATGAGGATGGATGGATCCTTGTCCGGCCGTCGGGTACCGAGCCGTATATGCGGATTACTGCCGAGGCAAGGGATGAGGTGGCGTTGAAAAGGATCGTGGAACTCGGCAGGTCGTGGGTTTCTAAGGCGATGTCTTGAATACGTTTTTTTATATATCATATACTAAGTTATTATCTTATTGATTTTGTGGAAGGCTAAAATGTCTCAAAGAGTTAACCGGTCTGAGTACAGGGGCGGGTCCCAGGAACGGGGTCCAAGGAATTTTAAGACGCATGTCGTCAGGAAGGAAGGGAATGTCGTGCAGATCGCCGAGAGGAACGTTGTTTCGACGCATCCTTTGAACTCGGTCAAGAACGTGGCGAAGCTCATGAAGGAGCATGACTTTCGCAGGATTCCCATAACCGATGCCGGCAGTAAGCGGCTTGAGGGTCTTGCGACGGCCATGGACATACTGGATTTTTTGGGCGGCGGAGAGAAGTACAACATCATAGTCAAGGACTACGGCGGGAATCTTCCCGCAGCCATAAACTGCCCCATACGCAAGATTATGAGGGAGGCAAGCTTCCTTGACAAGACCGCTTCCGTAGACGATGCAGTTAATATAATACTCACAAAGCACACCTCTGCGATTCCCATAGTCGAAGACAGGAAGGACAAGAAGGTTATCGCCATAGTCACTGAAAGAGACGTTATGCCGCAGGCTGAAGTGTTTGGTGTAACCGTTGAGGAAGTGATGAGAACGGATCCCATAATCGCGACGCCTGGCATGATGATTTCAGACGTTTCCAAGGTCATGGTACGAAACGGCTTTCGTAGGCTTCCGGTCATACGGGAGCGCAAACTCGTCGGAGTAGTCACCGTGTTTGACATCCTGGAGTTTCTGGGCTATGGGGAATTCCATCACGTAGAGGCTGAGGAGGCTTTGAGCGAGAGGGTCGAGGAGATTATGAGCAGCGAAGCCGTGACTGTTGACGAAGGCCAGGATCTGGGTGAGGTGGCAAAGCTCGTAAAGGATACGGGCATCGGAGGTTTCCCGGTGGTTAAAGGCGGATGCATCGTAGGTATCGTTACCATCAGCGACCTTATAAAAGCAGCCTATGGGAGCAGGTAATCTCTTTTCTTATTTTTAAAGGCCAATTCTTAAGTTATTATTCATTTAAAATACACACTTTTTCTGAGGTTTTTAATTTGGATAAAACAGTTGTTTTTGCCAGGCACGAGGTCTTAAGTGCTGATGATGCTGCGAAGATTTTGGAGTTATATAAAGTATCCATAAACGACCTTCCGAAGATCCGGAAGAACGACCCTGCATTGAAGAGCTTGGAGTTCAAGACCGGCGATATTGTCAAGATCACGAGAAAGAGCGCGACTGCGGGTCAGTCTTTGTATTACCGCGTAGTTGTTGATTGATTTACGTTTTATTTTCGTTTTACATTTTTCATGTTCGGTTTGTAAACACAAGATGAATATAAAAGATTTCATAACTAACGAGGATTTGGTAAGATTCCAGCTGGATTCCGTTAATTGGCTGATTGAGGAAGGGCTTCAGGAAGTTATTAACGAACGAGAGCCTTTGGATGTTGATATTGAGGGCTACAAGCTAGACCTCGGGAAGATACGGGTCGGGACGCCAGTAGTCAACGAGTCGGGTCAGGGCCCTGAGAGCAGGCATCCTTTTGAATGCCGTCTGCGTAACCTTACTTATTCTGCGCCCATACTGCTCGAATTCATCGAGAACGGAAACGTCGTCGAGGTAGAGATAGGTCATATGCCTATCATGCTCCGCTCCAAGATATGCCTCCTCCATGGCATGGGCGATGAGGAGTTGATATCCCACGGAGAAGACCCGCTTGACCTAGGAGGATATTTCATAATCAATGGGACGGAACGGTCGCTAATAATTGTCGAGGACTTGTCGCCTAACAAGATAATAACCAACATAGACGAGGTCGCGGGCAGGGATGTGATAATCTCCAAGGTTTTCTCGGTAAGGCAGGGTTTTCGGTCCCGCGTCACTGTAGAACGCAGGGATGACGGAAGCGCAGGCACTTTGTTCGTGACTTTCCCGGGCATTCCCAACAGGATTTCTCTTCCTACTTTGATGAAGGCTCTTGGCATGTCTGATGAGGAGATACTGGGCTTGTTCGATGACGAAGAGGCAAAGCTTGAGGTGTTAATGAACCTCGAACTCAAGGAGACCAACCAGAAGGATGCCTTCGAGCAGCTCGGCAAGAGGGCTGGTGCGGGCCACGCCAAGCAGTATCAAGCGACGAGAGCCAATCAGGTCATAAACAATTTCCTGCTCCCGCATATCGGAAATACCGAGAAAGACAGGAAGGCTAAAGCCATTTACCTTGGCATCATGGCAAGGAAGGTCCTTGAGCTGGCCTACGGGAAAAGAGAGCCCGACGACAAAGACCATTACTCCAACAAGAGGCTCCGGCTTGCAGGAGACCTCATGCAGGAACTGTTCAGGGTCAGCTTCAACAAGATCGCACGAGACATAAAGTATCAGCTTGAGAAGCAGAATGCAAGGCATAGGCAGGTTAATGTGCGAACGGCTGTCAGGAGCAACAACCTGACTGAGAGCATATGCTATGCCCTTGCCACGGGGAACTGGACAGGCGGAAGAGCCGGTGTAAGCCAGGTGCTTGACAGGACGAATTATATGAGTTCCCTTGCTCACCGGAGGAGGGTGTCTTCGCTACTCAGCAGGAGCCATCCGCATTTCGAGGCAAGAGACCTTCACGCGACGCAGTGGGGCAGGGTATGCCCCAGCGAGACGCCTGAGGGGCAGAACTGCGGACTAGTGAAGAATCTGGCCGTAGCAGCATACATCTCGACCGAAGAAGATGAGGCCATCATCGCAGAATACCTCCAGAGCTTTAATGTGAGAGAAGAATTCAAAGACTCGAAAGGGACTGAGGTATACCTTAACGGGAAACTCGTGGGCAAGAGAAAAACAGAACCCGAATCCCTTGTGAAGAAACTGCGCACACTGCGTAGAGAGGCAAAGATACCCTTCACTGTCTCGATATCATACCGCGAAGAGAACAACGAGATACAGGTATACACCGATAAAGGACGCGTCCTGCGCCCTCTTGTCGTAGTGGAGAACAAAAAGCCGCTCCTCACTGAAGCATACATTAAGGAACTCCGGGAAGCAAAGACCTCCTGGACGGACCTCGTGAACAAGGGCGTCATAGAATACATAGATGCCGAAGAGGAGGAGAATGCGTATATAGCGGTCTCTGACGACCGACTGACGGCGGACCATACGCACGTTGAGGTCGCAGCATCCCTGATACTGGGCGTTTCGGCAAGCTTCGCTCCCTATCCCGAATTCAATTCAGCCCCAAGGGTCACGATGGCATCCGCGATGGCCAAACAATCTCTCGGATTGTACGCATCCAACTACTATGTACGGTTTGACAGCAGGGCGAACGTTCTGCACTACCCGCAGACGCCCCTTGTCAAAACGAGCATCACCGACAGCATCAAATACCACAGAAGGCCTGCAGGACAAAACTTCGTCGTAGCGATCATGTGTTATGAAGGCTACAATATGGAAGATGCCGTCATACTCAACAAGAGCGCTCTTGAAAGAGGCCTTGGACGCTCCACATTCTACCGGACTTATACGACCGAGGAGAGGGGTTATCCAAGCGGCCAGCACGACATATTCGAGATACCGGCCGAGAACGTCGAAGGAAACCAGTCTCCTGAGACTTATTCAAAACTCGACCAGGACGGAATAATATTCCCTGACACCGTAGTCGATACAGACGAAGTGCTTGTCGGAAAGACGTCTCCTCCAAGATTCCTTGAGGAGATCGGCCCCTACGGGATCGTTGAGGAGAAAAGGAGGGAGAATTCAACCACTGTTAGGCACATGGAGTCCGGCGTAGTCGACAGAGTAATACTTACAGAGACTCTCGAGAAGAACAAACTCGTCAAGGTAAGGGTCAGGAGCCAGAGGATCCCGGAACTTGGAGACAAATTCGCCTCAAGGCACGGGCAGAAAGGAGTCGTCGGCCTGCTGGTTTCGCAGCAGGATATGCCCTTCACGAAAGACGGCATAGTCCCGGACCTTATCATAAACCCGCACGCGATCCCCTCCAGGATGACCGTCGGCCACATACTTGAGATGTTAGGCGGCAAAGTCGCATCCATGAACGGCCGGCTTGGAAACGGCACGGCATTCGCCAGCGACACGGAAGAGTATGTAAGAAAAGAGCTTACAAAGCACGGTTTCAAGGACACGGGCAAAGAGGTCATGTACGACGGCACAAGCGGCAACCCCTTTGAGGCCGAGATATTCATCGGAGTGATTTATTACCAGAAGCTGCACCACATGGTCGTGAACAAGATACATGCGAGAAGCAGAGGCCCGGTACAGATGCTGACAAGGCAGCCCACCGAAGGACGCGCAAGGGAGGGAGGTCTGCGGTTCGGAGAGATGGAAAGAGACTGCCTGATAGCGCACGGCGCATGCATGATGCTGAAAGACCGTCTCCTTGACGAGTCAGACAAGATAGTGGTTCCGATATGCTCCAAATGCGGCTTGGTCGCAGTGAAAGACTTCGAGAAAGGGACCGTCTACTGCCCGATATGCGGCGACGTGTCGACGAACAGCATAGAGATGGCATACGCCTTCAAGCTGCTCCTAAACGAGTTAATGGGCATGTGCATATATCCAAAACTAAGGTTACGCGATAAAGCATAATCCTCCAACCAAAATGATAGTACGAAAGCAGATCGACGAAATAGAATTCGGGCTATTCTCCCCGAAGATGATAAAGAAGCTGTCGGCCGTAAAGATACACACACCCAACACATACGACGACGACGGCTACCCCATAGAAGGCGGTCTTATGGATCCACGCCTCGGAGTCATAGACCCGGGCATAAGGTGCAAGACCTGCGGCGGAAGGCTTGGCGAATGCCAGGGACACTTCGGCCACGTAGAGCTTACAAGGCCGGTAGTACACGTAGGATACGCAAGAGAGATATACTTATTGCTTAAAGCGACATGCAGGGGCTGCGGAAGACTCCTCCTGACGCCTGAAGAGGTTACGAAATACACTAAGAAAGGCTTCTATGCAAGGATATGGGAAAAATCCGCGAAAGTCTCGGACGCCGAAGGAAAATGCCCGTACTGCAGCGCCAAACAACACAAGATAAAATTCGTCCGGCCCTACTCGTACTATGAAGGAGACGACAGCCTCCTTGTGACGGAAGTAAAGGAAAGATTCGAGAAGATCACCGAAGAAGATACCAAGACGTTGGGCCTCAACATAAGGCCTGAATGGATGATTCTTTCTAGTATACCGGTTCTGCCAATAACTGCAAGGCCGTCGATCACGCTGGAATCAAGTGACAGGAGCGAAGACGACCTGACGCACAAACTCGTCGATATCCTGAGGATCAACCAGAGGCTTGAGGAGAACATAAACTCAGGAGCCCCGCAACTGATCATCGAAGACCTGTGGGATCTCCTGCAGTATCACGTAGCGACTTATTTCGACAATGGAATAACCGGTATACCTCCTGCACGCCACAGGTCCGGAAGGCCTCTCAGGACGATCGCGCAGAGGCTTAAGGGCAAGGAAGGGCGTTTCAGGAACAACCTTTCAGGTAAGAGGGTCAACTTTTCGGCAAGAACGGTCGTTGGACCGGATCCAAATATCAGCATAAATGAGGTAGTAGTACCTTATTTAGTGGCAAAGGAGCTGACGATTCCTGAAGAAGTCAATGAAAGAAACATAAAGAAACTTACGGAATGCATACTCAACGGTCCGGACGTCCATCCCGGAGCGCACAATGTCATAGCCGCTATAGGACGTAAGAGGATAATGGAGGATAACAAGGAGAGCATTGCTGAAGCTCTTGCGGTAGGCGACGTCGTTGAGAGGCACATAATCGACGGCGACATAGTGATGTTCAACAGGCAGCCTTCGCTCCACAGGCTCTCCATGATGTGCCACTACGTGAAAGTCCTGCCGCATAACACCTTCAGGCTCAATACCGCTGTATGCGCGCCATACAACGCAGACTTTGACGGGGACGAGATGAACCTGCACGTTCCACAGTCCGAGGAAGCGCGGGCAGAAGCCGAGGTCCTGATGAAGGTTTCAGAGAACATAATCTCTCCAAGGTTCGGTAAACCCATAATCGGCGGACGACACGACCACATCACGGGAAGCTACATGCTGACCAAAGACGAAGTCGTGCTGAGCAGGGGGGATGCGATGCAGCTGACAAAAGAGCTCTTCCCATTGCCCAAAGACAAGAAGAAATTCACCGGAAAAGAGATATTCTCGCTCTTGCTTCCTGAAGACTTCTCATTAGACTTCAAAGGAAAGATGGGGCCTGTATCCGTAAAGAAAGGAAAAGTCGTATCCGGCGTCATAGACAGCGAAGGAATGTCCGGCAAGCTATTGAACGAATTATTCATAAGATACGGCTCAGAAGTTGCAAGAATATTCATAGACAAATCGACAAGGCTCTCCATACGGGCTTTCATGAAATACGGCATGAGCGTCGGAATAGACGAAATAGACCTATCCAAAAAAGCAGAGACCGAGATAGCAGACCTGCTAAAGAACGCAGAATCGAACGTAGACCGCCTGATAAAGTCCTACAACAAGGGAGAACTTAAGACAATCCCTGGAAAATCCCCTGCAGAATCGCTAGAAGACTACATAATGATGGAGCTCGGAAAATCAAGAAGCGAAGCAGGACGCGTCGCCGAACGATCAGCAGGTTCGAACTCCGCAGTCATCATGGCAAAGACCGGCGCAAGAGGAAGCCTTCTAAACCTGACGCAGATGGCGGGCTCCGTCGGACAGCAGGCGGTAAGGGGTCAGAGGATCAAGAGAGGATACCACAACAGGACTCTTTCGCACTTCCAGAAAGGCGACGTTTCCGCAGAAGCGAGTGGCTTCGTCAAATCAAACTTCAAGCAGGGGCTTAAGCCGACCGAATACTTCTTCCACGCGATGGGCGGAAGAGAGTCGCTCGTCGACACGGCTATTAGAACAGGTAGAAGCGGATACATGCAGAGACGGCTTATCAACGCACTGCAGGACCTCAAGGTCTACAAAGACGGAACGGTAAGAGGCGACGGCGGAATGATAGTACAATACACATACGGAGAAGACGGCATAGACCCGATGAAGAAAGGCTACTATAAGGGCCCCGGCGACAAGGAAGGATTCGAAAGAGCCAAAGTCGTCTCAGGCGAAGCTGTCGGAACAGTGGCCGCGCAGTCCATCGGCGAACCCGGTACACAGATGACGCTAAGGACATTCCACTACGCAGGAGTCGCCGAACTGTCGGTCCCTTTAGGCCTTCCAAGGCTTATCGAGATCATAGACACCAAGAGGTCTCCGAAAAACGCGGTCATGACGATATTCATGGAAGACAAAGTCAAGCACGACAAGAAAGCGGCCGAGGCGATAGCAAACCAATTGCAGGAGAGATTCCTAGAAGACGTCTGCAAGATAAAGATAAACATAGAAAACAGATCCCTTACGATCGAGACAAAAGATACGGAAGCAGTCGAGATGCTGGAAAAGCTGACCGAGGAAAAGGCGGCAGGCGGAAAATTCGTCATACAAAAAAAGACCCTCTCGGACATAACAAAGATACGAAACAAGCTCTTCAAGAAGAGAGTCGCAGGGGTGAAAGGGATAAAGAGGACGTTCGTAAGAGAGCTTGGCGGCGAATACGTGATTTATACCGAAGGATCGAACCTGAAGCCGGTGCTCAACACCGAAGGAGTCGATATCCTGCGCACCCGGACCAACGATATATACCAGATATATGAGACGCAGGGCATAGAAGCCGCGAGGGATGCGATAATAGCCGAGGCCATGCAGGTCCTGGACGAGCAGAATCTCGACGTAGACCTGAGGCATATAATGCTGGTAGCCGATCAGATGTCCGTCACGGGAGACCTTCAAGCGGTTGGAAGAACGGGGATAAGCGGGGCAAAGGAGTCAGTTCTCGCAAGGGCCGCATTCGAGGAAACGGAGAAACACATACTGAACGCCGCATTATACGGGGAAGTGGACGTTCTTGACGGAGTGGCCGAGAACATCATAATAGGGCAGCCCATTCCCGTAGGTACTGGAACCGTAGAGCTTGCAGCAAACTGGGAGATGATGGCAGGAAAAGCCAGGAAAGAACCAAAAGAAAAAGCAAAGGCGAAAGAAGAATAAAATAAAATGAAAGACATCAGGGGAGATATGGGAACAGTGCTTAAGACCGGGAAGATATCTATAGGGTCGGAGAGCGTGGTTTCTGCTTTATTAACGGGCAATCCAAAGTTGGTACTCATTAGCGGCAACTGCTCTAATGACTTAAAAGAAAGGGCCGTATACTATTCTCAGCTAGCTAAGATACCCTCCCACATAACCAAAGAGACAAGCACGGAACTCGGCTCTATCTGCGGAAAACCATTCCCCGTATCCATTGTTGCGGTGATGGACGAAGGCGAAAGCAGCATACTGTCGAAGTTCGAGAAAAAACACTAAAGGATCGCGCGGTCAGACAAGAGATGGCAAAGGCTAAGATAAGGCTCAACACAGACGAGATAAAGTATATAACCCTTTTTGAGAGCCTGACCGGCGCCACGATAAAGGACTGCGTCCAGGAAGAAGAAGGCCTCGGATTCCTGGTCAAAAAAGGCGACATGGGGCTTGCAATCGGCAAGGCAGGCGCCAATATCGAGCGGGTCAAGAGGGCGATGAATAGAAACGTCTGGGTCATGGAGTTCTCAGACGATATAAACGAATTCGTGAGAAACCTCTTCCAGCCTACGAGGATAAGGCAGATACGTGTCAGCGACACCGAAGCAGGTAAGATCCTAACCCTGGAAGTAAGCCGGAAAGACAGCCGCAGAGTCATAGGACAGAACGGCAGCAAGATAAAGACGGCAAAAAATCTCGTCGAGAGGCACTTCGCCATCGATGATATAAAAGTAAAATCCATATATTAAGTTCCAATTATCATAATCAAGGATTTTCATCCGATAGATCTAAAATGGGAAACGGAGAATTCGCAGGAAAGAAGCTGAACGATTTACGCCACAAGTTCAGATGGAAGAAGGAGGATTACTCTAGAAGAGTCCTAAAGCTCAAGGAAAAACACGACCCTCTCGAGGGCGCGGCGCAGGGCAAAGGCATAGTACTGGAAAAAGTAGGGATAGAAGCCAAGCAGCCTAACTCGGCGATAAGGAAATGCGTCAGGGTACAGCTCATAAAGAACGGAAGACAACTGACTGCATTCGCTCCAAGGAACAGGGCCATAACATTCATCGAAGAACACGACGAAGTGATGATAGAAGGCCTCGGAGGAAGAAAAGGCAGGTCGATGGGCGACCTTTCAGGCGTCAGATACAAGGTCATAAAGGTAAACGACATATCCCTGAACGAACTGGTACACCACCGGAAAGAAAAACCTAAACGATAAACTCACGGCTTATGTTTTTTCCTGATTTTTAAGCCTGATTTTTTATATTACTTAACCTATCCCTTTCAAAAACTAAACGTTTAACCCAAAATGATGAACGACCTTATAAACAACGCGATAGCAGACATAAAAAACCACGGGAGAACTGGAAAGTCAGAGGTCGTGGTACGCCCGACTTCCAAACTCCTGATAGACATACTCAAGATATTCCAGAAAGGGGGATACATAGGAGAGTTCGAAGTGCTTGAGGACAAAAAAGGCGGACAGGTAAGGATCAAACTCATAAAGAAGATAAACGACTGCGGCATCATAAAGCCCAGGTTTCCCGTACCGCTCGATGAATTGCCAAAGTGGGAGAAGAGATATCTTCCTGCAAGAGACTTCGGGATACTCGTGGTCACGACACCTAAAGGGGTTATGAGCCATAAAGAAGCCAAGGAGAAGAAGACCGGCGGAAGGCTTCTTGCATACGTCTACTAAAAAATCCGGAAATGGCCAGACCGATCATTCAATTCGTAAGAAGGGCCGCGAAAGCGGAGAAAAAATCCGTAACCAAGAAGGCTAAAGCCAAGCCCAAGCCGACGATCTATGAGGTTACGATACCTGCAGGCGTCACAATAACCGTAGAAGAAGGCGGCCTCGTCAAAGTCAAAGGAAGCAAAGGAGAGCTTTCAAGAAAGTTTTCCGGTGCCGGCATGTCCGTTGGGAAGGAAGACAACAAGATGATCTTCTTAACCCCCTCCAAAAGGAAGAAAGACAAGGCGGTTGTCGGAGCTGCCCAGGCTCATTTAAAGAACATGATACACGGAGTCTCGGAAGGCGTCGTGTACAAGATGAAGATCGTCTACTCGCATTTCCCGATGAACGTCAAGGTTCAGGGAGATAAACTGGTCATAGATAACTTCCTGGGAGAAAAATATCCGCGGAAGGCCCCCCTGCTCAAGAACGTGAATGTTGAGATAAAGGGGCAGGAAGTGACGTTGAAAGGCATAGACAAGGAACTGGTTTCCCAGACGGCCGCCAACATCGAGCAAATAACCAAAATAAAAGGAAGAGATCTGCGGGTTTTCCAGGATGGGATATATATCACTGAAAAAGACGGCAGAAAAATGGTATAATAATATTCGAGGATACAATGGCTGCTCCAGAAAAAAAGACACCTGCTCAAGCAAAAAAGAAAGAGGCTGGAAGACCTGCGGCAAAGGCCGAGAAGAAACCGCCAGAGGCCGCAAAGACCGTTAAGAAGCCCGAGACCCGGCCAGTGGCTGAGGAGCGTAAACTAAAGTTAGCGCCCACAAAAAAGCCCGCAGAAAAGCCTGCAGAAGAAAAACCAGCGCCTGAGAAGCCTGTAAAAGCAGAGAAGATCGAAAAAGCCGAGAAACCCGACGAGGCCGGGAAACCTGTAAAGCCTGCGGCTAAAGAGGTTCCGGCTAAGAAGGCTGAGGAAAAGAAGGCGGTCAAAGAAAAAAAGAAAAAGCCTGCAAAAAGAAAAGCCAAACCCGTGGAGAAGATACAATTCCTCGCCGAGAAGAAACCCTCCAAAGAGGGGAAAGACCTCATCTCCAGGAAAAAGGCGAAGCCGAAATTCTCAAGGCAGGAACTTTACAAGATCCCAAGGCTCAAAGAAGTCTGGAGGAAGAGCAGGGGAATAGACAGCAAGAAACATGAAGGAAAAAGAGGCAAAGGCTGGACCCCCAACCCCGGATACAAGAACCCCGAGATACTGAGAGGCATCCACATAACGGGGTACTATCCCGTAAACGTCTGCAACATAAAAGACCTTGACAAGATAAATCCCGGGACGCAGGCGGCTGTCATAGCGGCATCGATTGGCAGAAAGAAGCGCAACGAAATAATAAAAACGGCCAACGATAAAAAGGTCTTCATACTAAACCCGAGAAAGAAAGAGAGATAGAGATGAACCTGACAACCCAAAAAAGGCTGGCGGCAAAGATACTAAAAGTCGGCGTGAACAAGGTATGGATTGACCCTGCAAAAGCCGACGAAGTCTCAAGAGCCATAACCAGAGACGACATAAGGCACTTCGTTTCAAATGGCTCGATAAATGCGGCAGCAGAGAAGGGCAACAGCCGCGGAAGGTTCCGTGAGAAGAAGGCTCAGAAAGACAAGGGGCGTAGGAGCGGTCATGGCAGGAGGACCGGGACGAAATCGGCAAGAACGCCCAGGAAGGAGAAATGGATGAATAAAGTCAGGGCGCTCCGGGACGAATTATCAAAACTGAAAGAAGATAAGAAGATAGACACGTCGACATACAGGAAGACCTACCGTAAGGTCAAAGGAAACCTGTATCACAGCAGAAGGCATCTGCGCGAGAATCTAGGCATAAAGAATTAAGATGGCTAAGGGAGCAAGTTTCGTGGTCCAGTACAGGAGGAAAAGAGAAGCAAGGACCAGCTATAAGAGCAGGCTTGACATGCTTAAATCCAGAAAGCCCCGGCTCGTAGTCCGCAGGTCCAACAAGAGGATACTGGCCCAGGTAATCAACTATGCGGAAGAAGGCGACAGGACAATCATCACGACAAGCTCAAACGAGCTCGCGAAATACGGCTGGAACTATTCGGGCACCAATCTTCCGGCAGCCTACCTGACGGCATACCTGTGCGGTAAAAAAGCCCTTGAAAAAGGCCTAAACGAAGCGGTGCTGGACATAGGCCTGCAGCCAAGCGTAAAAGGATCAAGACTATACAGCGCACTAAAGGGCGCGATAGACTCGGGCATGAAAATACCAAGCGGGGAAAAAGCCTTCCCTGACGAGAAGAGGATAACAGGCCAGCATGTGGCAGAATACGCATCAAAGCTTTCCAAGGCTGATTATGACAAGAAATTCTCCGGATACGTCAAAGCAGGAGCAGACCCTAAAGACATGGCAAAAGCCTTCCAGGAAGTAAAAGACAAGATAGCAAAGACTCCTCTCCAAACAAAATCACAACCTAAAATATCCAAAAAATGAGGTACAAAGAAAGAAGAAGGGACGACGACGAAGACCACCGGCGTGACCTGACACTGTGGGTTCCGAAGACCGAGCTGGGAAAGAAGGTCAAGAGCGGGGAAATAAACACGATCCACGATGTCATAGCCTTGTCGATACCGATAAAGGAGGTAGAGGTTGTTGACAAACTACTCTCAGAACTGTCCGAAGAGATAATAAACGTCGGACGGGTGCAGAGAGTTACGGATTCAGGCAGGCGGATGCGTTTTCGCGTAGTCATGTCAGTCGGAAACAAAAACGGCTACGTAGGCGTTGGAGAAGCCACGGGAAAGGAAGCCGGCCCCACCATACGCAAAGCCATCGAAAGAGCCAAACTCAACGTCAAAGAAGTGAAGAGAGGCTGCGGAAGCTGGGAATGCGGATGCAGAACCCCTCACACAGTCCCTTTCAAAGTACTGGGGGCTGCGGGAAGCGTAAGAGTCAGACTCTCGCCCGCGCCTAAAGGAACAGGCCTCGTAAGCGGGGAAATAGCAAGAAAGATACTCGCGCTCGCAGGTATAAAAGACGTATGGGTCCACACGGAAGGCCACCCCCGGACAAGCATCAACTTCGCACACGCCATAATAGACGCTCTGGTCAACACCAACAACGTTAAGATAGACGGTGACGCAGTGACAAACCTGGGCGTCGTTTCAGGCTTAAGCAAGGTCAAGGAAGATGGAAAAGAAACAGCAGTCGCAAACTAAGAAAAAGCCCCCGGCAGAACAAAAAGAGCCGAAAACAGAGAAGAAGAGGCTTGCGCTCATAAGGATAAGAGGCAAAGTACACGTGAGACAAGAGATAAAAGACACCCTGAAACACCTCAACCTGAACAGCGTCAACCACTGCGCTGTTATAGACAACAAAGACTCGTACAGGGGAATGATACTGAAAGTAAACGACTACATCACCTGGGGAGAAATAGACACCGAAACATTCGGAAAACTCCTTGAAAAACGCGGAAGGATCACAGGAGACCAGTCGATAAATGACAAATACCTGAAAGAAAAGACCAAACACCCTTCCGTGAAAGAATTCTCAGAAGCCTTCATAAAATTCGAAGCAGAGCTATCCGACATACCCGCGATAAAAAACGTCTTCCGGCTCAGTCCCCCTGTTGGGGGCCATGAAAAGAAAGGCATAAAGAAGCCCAAGACACTGGGAGGCGTACTGGGATACAGGGGCAAGGAAATAAACGCCCTGATAGCGAGGATGATCTAAATGGCCCACAAAGACCGCAAGATTCAGAGAATGAGAGGGACCAGGAACTGCGGCTGGGGCAACACTCAGAAGCACCGCGGCGCAGGAAGCCGCGGCGGACGAGGGATGGCCGGAAGCAAGAAACAGAAATGGTCCTACGTCAGCAAATACATGCCAGACCACTTCGGCAGGGTCGGATTCAAAAGACCCCTGAAGATGATTAAAGAAGACGTCAAAGTCAACATAGGCATGCTCGACTTAAACCTTGAAAGGCTCGTCAGAGACGGGAAAGCAGTTCAGAGCGGCAAAAAATACGCGATCGATCTGGAAGCGTTGGGCTATGACAAACTGCTCGGCACGGGAAAGGTCACACACGCGCTTGAGATAAAAGTAGCCAAGTCCTCGAAGATTGCGGCAGAGAAGGTGGCAAGTGCCGGAGGAAAGGTCGAACTGCTTACAGCGCCTGCACGGAAAACGCCTAATAAAGAATAAATAACAAATTCTTTTTAAACAAAAAATGAATCTAGAATTCATAAGGCCTTTCCTTAAATACATACCTGAGATAAAGCTGCCGAAAAGGCACGTAGCCTTCAAAGAAAAACTCATCTGGACTACGGTCGTTCTCGCCTTATTCTTCCTAATGGGTAACGTCCGGCCCATAGGCGTCTCGGCGGTCGACCTTGGAAGTTACCAGTCGTACCAGATCATATTCGCAAGCAGCATGGGCAGCATCATATCCGTCGGAATAGGCCCGATAGTCACTGCATCGATCGTTCTCCAGCTCCTTGTAGGGTCTAAGATGCTGGACATAGACCTTACCAACAACGAGGGCAAGGCTCTCTTCCAGGGAACGCAGAAAATCCTGACCGTCCTGATATCATTCTTCGAGGCTACCTTCATAGTCCTTGGATTCCGTCTGGGAGAGAAACTATTGGGAACCGCATGGGCTCCGACTCATCCGATAGTCCTCAGCGCGATATTCCAGGTAGCTTTGGGTTCGATACTTTTGATGTATCTCGACGAGATAGTCTCTAAATGGGGCATCGGGTCAGGGATCGGCTTATTCATCGCAGGAGGCGTATCGTTGCACATAATAAGCGGGTCGCTTGGAATACTGGGCTGGATAGACCCTGTAAGGTTCAAGGGCCAGCTCGGCGTGATACCCAACTTCCTAGAAAACCTCGGAAAGGGAACGGATATATCGCTAACATTAATGCTGCTATTCCCGGTAATCGCGACGGTAGTGGTATTCCTGATAGCCGTCTACGCGGAATCGATGCGCCTGGAGATACCGTTGTCCTACGGCGGCGTCAGAGGAGTCGGAGGCCGTTACCCTCTGAAGTTCTTCTACGTATCGAACATCCCTGTCATACTCGCTTCAGCCCTTATAGCAAACGTCCAGATGATGCCCTCCATCGTAGGCG
>Ga0315284_10005791_pt1 | contig 17576 bp, 21 predicted proteins | sample YL17G09_16_MG_FD_203696 | JGI IMG/M metagenome (GOLD analysis project Ga0315284, IMG submission 203696) | Sediment microbial communities from Yellowstone Lake, YNP, Wyoming, USA - YL17G09_16 | ecosystem: Environmental > Aquatic > Freshwater > Lake > Sediment | place: USA: Wyoming | collected...
AAACGTGTGATGATATCAGTATTTTTCTTGTTTAGCTCCTTTATTAAATCTTTTATAGAAATCATTCCCAAACAATCTTCGTCATTATCATCTAATATAATAAGATGTCTTATATCTTTAAACAACATTTTACTCATACAAGTCTCTAGACTATCATCTTTTCTTGCAACAATAAGATTTGGACTAAATGTTGAAATATCTTTAATTTTTATATTATTAATATTATTTTTATTCATAAATGGTACCTTTGTAATATAATCCCTTTCTGAACAAACACCTACAACTTTATTACTAGTATCTGTTACTGCTAGACAACCAATATTAAAAGCAGTAAACTTGGCAACTGCTTCATGTATATCAGCATCTTCTTTAATTTTGAAATCTATTTTATGATAACAACTATTTTTGAATACATTCAAAGCATTTACAGTGTTTTTGGTTGATACACTGCGTGATAGTAGGGGTAAAGATCTGTTTAACATTATTTACTAATAATAATATTTCTTTAAATTATTTTTGAATTATTTTTTTTTATAAATGTAAATGGTTGTTCAAATATTTTAAATAAGGATTAGTATTATTAATTTTTATAATTAGTTCATCAGTTGGTTGATGAATTCCAAAATAATTGTCATAATAGATAGTATGTAATGAAAAATTTGAACATTTTTCATCATCACCTATAGGTAAATTCAATTTTATACATCCAGTTATAAAATATACATCTTCATGTTCTGTTAAAAAATCATTTTTATGATCAAGAGTTTCTAAGGGAGGGAAAATTTCTATTATTTTTATCATATCCAGTCTTTTTCTTAAAGATAATCCTCCATTAAAATTTCTAATATTATGATGTATATTCATTTTATCAAAATAACCCCATATGTATTTCATATTTCCACCAATAAAACTTTTATTTAAATTTAAAAAATACGATATGTTATATGGTTCTTTATTCATAATCCATGTATCAAGTTGTATTGTTAAAACATAATCACCATATAAAGAATCCCATAATCCTCTTTTTTTACAAAAGTCGCTATATAATCTAGTATTTTCAAAATTATCATGTTCTAAAGGTCTTATTTCTATAAAATTTGGTAGCATTTTTTCCCAATCTGAAGTATAACTTTTTCCACAATAAAATACATAATTCCAATTATGACCTAATTGTTTATATGTATTAGCAAATAAATATACAATATTTTTTTCAAATCTAGGTTCCACTAATAAAACTGTATTATTATTATTATTTTTATTTTTATTAATAATAACATTTTTAACTTTATAAGTTCTATTTTCATATTTACCGTATCTTATCCAATGTGTTAATGCATCCTTCTCTGTTTCAATATGTTTCAAATCTTCGTAATTATTTATGTATGTTTTCCAATCAAAATTTTTTAAATTATCATCATTTGAATCATAAATAATATTAACTTTATAAGTTCTATTTTCATCTTTACCATATTTTATCCAATGTACTAATGCTTCCTTTTCTGTTTTAATATATCTTAAATCTTCGTAATTATTTATGTATGTTTTCCAATCAAAATTATCATTATTATCATTATTATTGTTATTATTATCATTATTATTATTATTATCATTATTATTATTATTATTAATAACAGTATTTGTAAAATTATATAATAACTGATTTTTAACAAATTGTATATTCTTTTTTAATTGTTCTTTTTTATCTTTTTCATTTTTTTCATTTTTTTTTTTGATAAAATTTCTTTTTAATAATTCTTTTTTGTTATTAATTAAAAACATATAATATTATATTATATTATATTATAATATGATTCCAAAAAATATATTTCAAACGCATAAATCGTTAAGCTACATAAATTCTAAACCAAAAGTAGCAAAAGCCGTTAGTTCTTGGTTGAAATATAAAATACAAAATAATTTCAAATATTATTTTTTTACTGATGCTATGTGTGATACATTTATGAGTAAACATTTTAGTGGAAAAGTTTATGAAGCTTATAAAAGACTTCCTATGGCTGTCATGAAAGCTGATTTGTGGAGATATTGTATTATATACAAATATGGAGGCATTTATGCTGATTCAGATACAGTTTGTAAAGCAAATCCAAATCTTTTCATAACAGATGCTTATATGACTATTGTCCCTGAAAATAATGGCGCTTTATGTCAATGGGTATTTTCCGGACAAAAAGATTCACCTATTTTAAAAAGCATCATTGATTTATCTGTAGAGAGAATATTAGCTATTCCTGAAATAAAAGGGGAACATATTATACACTATTTAACTGGACCTTCTTTATTTACTGATGGTATTGAAAATTATTTAAGAGAAAATAATAAACCTGTTTTTGATGACAGAAAAAAGTATTTCAAATATCCTGATCAAATCTTAAAAGTGTTTAATGCTGATTTTTTTCATGCAAATATAGTTCAGCATTTATTTACTGGTGACGATAATGATGGTTGGAAAAAAGAAAGATATAGAAAACTTATGTAATCAACCTTTGGAAAAGGTTGAGCCAAATCAACCTTTAAAAAATCAACCTTTGGAAAAGGTTGAGCCAAAATATCTAAATTTTTGTTATACTTTTCAAAAAAGTATATTAAAAGTATATATAAAATGAAATTCCTTTTATTACTTACTTTTATTTCTTTTTCATTCCAATATTCAAATTTTTTTAATCATTGGCATTGTATTGGTATAAAAAATGATATTGATTTTTCAAAACCATATAAATTTAACATTGGTGATTTACCTCTTGTTTTATGGAAAGGAACAGATAATAATTTAATAACAACTGTAAATGTATGTAAACATATGGGATCGTCACTTGATAATGGTAAAATTAAAAATGGATGTTTACAATGTCAATATCATGGATTAGAATTTTCACATAAAGATAATTTTGGTGAAACAATGAATCATCAAGGTAAATTATTTTGGTCATATAAACCAATAAATGTAAAACCAGATCTAATACCATTTTATGATGATAATAATTATGTAAAATCATTTTTACAAATTGATATGGATTGTTCTTTACAAGATAGTGCGTATAACACAATGGATGTAAGACATCCTGAATATGTACATAGTATGGGTTTTGGTAGTATTAATCCACCAAAAAATATTAAACAATACAGATATGATGATACTGTTGGTTTAGATTTTGAATATGCATCAAATAAAATCATGAGGTATTTGAATAATGATGTAAAATCAACGCAAAACTCTCATGTTTATACTTATCCAAGTTTTTCATATTCAATGGTAAATTTTTATGATAATAATTTAATTATTGGTGTTAATTTATTGCCATTAGAAAATAAAAAAACAAGATGGTTTATAACAATATGTCATAATTACAAAAAAAGTGAATTAGGAAAGGATTTTATGAAATTATTAGCTTCTACTATATTGAATCAAGATTATCATCAAATGAAAAATCAATATCCTGAAAATGAACTTAAAAAGGAAATATTATTTGAACATATTTTCAAAGACGAAGAGGTAATTGTTTGGTTAAAAGATATGTTTCAAAAATATGAATATCCAGATATCAATAATTGTGCTGAATTATATAGGGATTATAAAGAAACGAAATTATACTTTTTTTAAAAGTATATATTTTGCTCCACTTTTTTTAAAAGTGGATATTTTGGCTCAACCTTTTCCAAAGGTTGATCATCTATAAATCTTTCTTTGATTCCATAAATTTCCATAATAATCAACTTTCTTATTATGATTATGCTCATTTATATAACCATCATAGCTTTTAAAAATAATATGTTTTTTATAAAAAATATATCTATTATTAAAATTTTCTAAATAATCATGATACATATCCGTTTTTTTCTTATCTTCTGATGATAGCAAATTAAATAATAATTTAGGTCCTGTCGGTGATAAACAACTATTACCATAAAATTTATGTTTAACATTATAAACAATTTGATTTATTGCTCTTAATAATAAATTATTTCCTGGTAAAGCAACTAATAAAGCATTATAAATACCTTGTTTATCTTCATCTAATACTAAATGTTCTTGCTCTGTTAAATTTATTAATTTAAAATTATTCACCGAAATATATTTAATATCTATGTAAATTCCACCCAGTTTATATAAAACACAATATCTCCATAAATCCGCTTTGAATGCTCCTGGAACTAAACTATCATAAGCATGTAAAACATTTGAATCAAAATTGTTTTTTATAAATTCTCTACAATCATCATCATCATATAAAAAATGTTGAAACTTAGGATTGTTTTCTTTTATACTATTTACTGCTTGATTCATTAAAGGAGGTAAATTTTTTGTATGCCATGTTTGAAATATATGCAAAGGTATAATAGAATGATATGAATTTTTAACTGGAAATCTTTTTGTTAATTTTATTAGTATACTTATCTTTTTTTGAATTTGATTTTTTTGTTTCTTAAGATTTCCTAACATAAAGATTTCACCTATTTGTTTTAAATTTATCATATTCATTAAAATATATTATCTACGAATATATTTTAATTATTTTTTATACTTTTAACCTTTAGATCAAAAAAAATATTATTTCTAAATGCTTTCTAAAATTTTATCTTCAAGAATTTTATAACGCTCATTTTCTAAACTCATTTTTAACATTGACCATGGTGTACATGAAGAAATGGCTTCTAGCCCCTTTTCGCAAAACGTATTCAAAAGTGAAGGGCTAAAACCAGACATCATACTAACATTTTCTTGAAATGATAATACAGGAAATCCACCTGTGGAACGCAAATTCCAGAATAAAATATGAGGAGGTTTAAAAGGAGTTTTAAATTTACTACGAATTCCCGCTTCTTCATACATTGATTTTATAGTATCATACAAAACTTTGTTATATTTATTAGAATTAGAAGAATTAGAAGAAATAGTTGGATCATGACATTGATCAATTTGCATATCTGAAAAAATTACAAAGACCATATCTTCAACATCTTGTGGCACCATTCCTGACTCTAAAATGGTATTCAAAATTAATCTGAAAGAAGCATACAAGTCTGTGTAAAATCCAACTCCAGAGTTTTTTATTGCTTTTACCATATCTACAAATCCATTGTGATTTTCTAAATTAATCCATGAAGGATTCACAGAAAAACTCATCACACGTTTTCCTAGTTTTGATTTTTCAGCAACTCTTATTGAAAGCGCAATAGCCGCGTTTAATGGTTCACCATCCATAGAACCAGAAATATCACACATAGCTACAAAATTACCGAGAGCTTTTGTCAAACTTGAACTATTGTTCCATTGTAGGTTAAGAAGTTCAATTTCTTTTTTTACAGTATTATCATTTTTACCAGTATTATCATTTTTACCAGTATTATCATTTTTACCATTATTATCATTTACAGTATCATCTAAAGATAATAATAAAGCGGTTTTGGTGAAATCATTTAAACCAAGTCTTTGTCCCTTTATTTTTACTTCACCATTTTTACCCTTTTCAATATACTCAACAAAATTATCTGCACATTTTACTCTATCTTCATTATCCGGATATCTAATTTGATTTCTTATTCCTTTAACATTCAGAAAACCCTTTCTCTGTTTTGAAAGTGATATTGAAGTCACATTATCAAAGTTAATAGCAGACCAACTATTATCACATTGCTTTATTTGAAGAGTATCTAACTTTTTATTTAACTCACTACAAATTTTACGATATTCTGTCTTACATTTAAGTGTTGCCTTTTTTACAGATTCATCAGTTTTAGCACTCTCTGTATACTCTGGAAAATAATGTAGTGCAAATTCTTCATATAACCAACCAAATTTTCCATGTCTTTCTCTTGGTGACCATTTTGCTGCTAAACTAATATTATTATTATTATTATTATTATTATTATTATTATTATTATTATTATTATTATTATTATCATTATTATTATCATTATTATCATTATTATTATCATTATTATTATTAATTGTATTTATATCCAACCTTATTTGTTTGTTAATTAACATTATCGCATGTTGAATTAAAGGATGTTTACTATTCATACCAGTAATACGACAACTCTCACAGAAATATTTTATATCCTTCCATGAACCATATTGATGAATAGATACACCATCTTTGTTAGTCAAATTTACAAAACATTCCAATGCAAAAAATGCTAGTTGAGGATAGAAATCATACCAAACGCGTATCATCATGTATCCAATGTCGTATTCACCTTTACCATCAATAATGTCACGTGTTTGACCGATCATTTTGTAAAGTATACTCAAATAATTTCTACATTCTAGATCACAAGATAATTCTTGTTTCATTTTTAAATTTGAAAGAAGTGATCTTAATACATCTTCCAATTTTCGTATTTCTTCTTTATTGGCTCTTGTAATCTGGAAGTTAATTTGAGTAATCTTTTCTTGAATATTATTTGACCAACCATATTCTAAATGTCCCTTCTCACCAATTTGTGTAAGTCTAGTATTATCAAGTGCATTGATGAGTGCTGTCATTATTTATGATATATATTATTTGTAAACATCTTTATATTATTTTCTGTATGTCTTTTTTTTAGTATTTAAATTTATATATACCCTTTTAGTCACATTTTTTATTTCTTTTTTATCATTAGAATGTTCATAAAATATTAAAAATAAATCGTTTAGATCTTGAAACATATGAATGGTTTTATCAAATGTGATTGCATCTATATTTCTTATAGGTGTTAAAAAAGTATTCAAATATTTTTTATTTAAAAATAATTTTACATCTTCTGCATCTAAATTTATATTGTATTTTAAAATTGAAAGTATACTAAATCTTATATTATTGTCAAATGAATTCCTCTTTATTAATCCAATTATTTCTTCTCTAGAAATATAATTAGGTTTTGACATGTAAAATGTGTCATCCTTTATTTTTTCAATATTATTATTTTTGTTTATATAGACATAATGCAGTTTTGTGTATAATAAATCATCTTTATAAAAGTGTTGATATAACTTATCATTATTTTCAAATTCATGAATCCAATCATCATTTAACTTGTTTTCATATTCATTTTTGTTTTCATATTCATTTTTGTTTTCATATTCATTTTCTTTTGCATATTCATAATGCATATTATACATTACATATAAAATACATATAGGGTTTTAACTAATTGTAATCATAATCCATATAATCTTCAACATATGAATTTTCATTTTCTTTTGCATTTTCATATTCATATTTTTCATCTAGTTTATCAAAATAATTATAATCATAATCTGGGGATATATACATTTTTTCATATTCATCTTCACCCCAATTATTAATGTATTCATTTTTCCATGAATAATATTTTTGTGTTAGTACTTCTACTACATCATAAAAATCGTGTTTAAACATTTCTTTTTTTTTTTCTCCATAAACAAAATTTGTTATGTTATTGCTACTAGTAAGTTGTACCCAACCAGGTTTTATAACTTCTTTGTATTCTTCTTTTTTTTCTGTTACTTTTTTCAATGTTTCAATAAAACTTGTATTTTCTTTATCTTTTTCTATTTCTTTATCAGTTTCCTTTTCTTTTTCTTTTTCTTTTTCTTTTTCTTTTTTACTACATAATTCAGGAAATGATGATTTATCATTTAAACTTTTTTCTAATTCTAACATTTTTCTTTCCTTTTCTTCTTTTTCATATTTTATTCTTTTTTCTTCTTCCTTTTTATGTATTTCGCTAAAAGTCATTTTACCATTAAACATGTTTTTTGTTGTCTCTGGTTCTCTTTCTCTAAAATAATTTGATCTTTCTTTTTCTGGTTCATCAGTAAATATATTTGATTTTTTCTCAATTATTAGAGGTATTTCTTCTTCCTTCTTACTATCTTTTTTATCATCTTTTTTATCATCTTTTTTATCATCTTTTTTATCAGCTTTTATAGTATCTTTATTGTTATCAGCTTTTATAATGTCTTTCTTATTATTGGTATCTTTTTTGATGTCTTTTATATTATTATCTTTATTTTTGTCTTTATTGTTTTTATCTTTATTGTTTCTATCTTTTTTATTGTTTATATTTTTATTACCTTCTAATAAACCACTAAATCTTGATGTTTTATCGCTCATTATAGGAGTTATCTAATTATTACCTAATATTAATTTATAATGTTAATATAATTTTAAATACATTTGTTTATATCTTAAATAAGCATTTAAAGATATTGAATATGTATATATGTCTCCTAACAGCAATCAATTAAATTTATCATATAGTTTAAATTATAAAAAAAAAAGCTTCGTTTATATATATTTACAGGAGACAGTATCCAAAAAAAATAAAAAATATACAGATTTTTTTTATTTTTTAATTATATTTATTTTAATTTTATTTACATTATTTTTTTATTTTTGTAACATGCGTAAGGGTTTAAATATCATCAACATTTACTTCTTCATCATCTACATAAATTTTTGATTCAGTTCCAGAAGAAGCAACTGTTTTCTCAATTAGTTCTTGATACTCTAAAGATGCATTATTATTAGTAAACTCAATTTCTGAATATTCACTACTAATATTTGATTGCTTATTATCATTAGATATAAATAAACTCCAATTCACATTTGTAACTGTACTTTTTAATCTAATCTTATCCATATCATCATAAACTTCTAATAAATCACAATTTTCTAGTTTTTCTGAATTATCTCTCTCCGTTTCATAATCTCGCAATCCAACTAATACCCATGAACCAGTAGAGATAGTATTATCCCTTTTACCTCGTCCTCTAAATTTACCACGAATATGACATAATCTTGTATTTCCGTCCTTTTCACAAACTACATGACACATTCCATTCCCTAAATTTTTATCAACTTGCGCGTATACTTCAAGTTCATCATTTGAAACACGCAATATACTCGTTTGTTTAACATTTATAAATTTACGACCTTGTTTCTTTTGCTTGCAACCACCAGTATTCTTTACCATTTCTTATTACTTTTGCTATTATAATTTACTATATTTTACTTTAAATTATTTCAATTTTTTTTAAATATTTTTATATATTTTTATATATAAGAAACTTTATTTATATCAGTTATTAAATCATCATCAATATCTAATATACTATTACGATTATGTTCTTTATAAAATGTTGTCCATATTCTTATATTTTTTATTTCTTGAATTGATTTTTCTTGGATCTCCCTCTTTTGTTCATCTGGTTCTAAATTAAATTGGTTATAAAACTCTTCTTCGTTATAATATGAATCAAACATTATTTTTTCATTTTCTGTATCAATACTACCATTATACATCTTTATTCTTGATTCCCATAATGGAGATTTTGCAGCATAGAATAACCAATTATCTTGATATGCTTCACGTATTTCTTGTTTTTCTCTCTTCAATTTGAAAAGAGATAGATAATTTTCTTCATCAATGCAAGACATTGCACCTAATGGTAATATTTTATAAGCTGGTAATATAGGTGATAAAGAGTTCATTTTAGTATTCATATTTGTTTGAATTGTTTCATACATGATTACATCATTTTCATCAACATGAACATATAATTTTTTACCCATTGGTATATTTTTCAATAATGCAAACCAATGCATTATTTTTGATAATATAATTTTTCTATTATTTGTATTATTTGTATTATTTGTATTATTTGTATTATTTGTATTATTTGTATTATTTGTATTTTTTATACATAATTTCTCATCAATTTTGATACCTTTATCTATAAAATAATCAATAGAATATTTATACATTTCTGTTAAATGTATTTCAAATACGTCTTCTAGTATAAATGATGTTATCATTAAAGACTCTTCGTTATCTAGTAATATTTGTAATTCATTTTTTGCTACATCTACATTACTACTTTGTTGATATTCGCAAATATATGATTTATCTATGTCACAAAATTGTATAATCTGTCTACAAATAAATACGTCCATATTATGAGGACGTATCATAAAATTATTTACAATTGCTGATACGTCTGTATCTTTAGAGAAACTATTTTTTTTCATTTTAGTCAATAAATATTTTTCAAATGTTGGATTTAATGTAGCATAAAAATCATAATATATATTCCAAAATAGGTCTATTAATTCATTTATTAATCCCGAATAATAAAGTTCATATGCCCAAAAGTTTGCTTCATCTTTTTTATTTAGAATAGAAACAAGACATGCCAGTTTTACTTCTTCTTTTTCGTATAAGTAACGCGTAAAATGAAAACTCATATTGATTTAAATTATATATTTTAGTTAAATAACTAATTTTAATAATCAATTTTATTTTTTTATTAATTATTTTATTTTTTTTAATAATTATTTTATTATTTATTTTATTATTTTTTTTATTATTTTATTATTTAATAGTATAATGACTGCCTGGAACGATTTTGTTAAAAAAATTTATCATGAAAATCACGACAAAGATAGTAATTACCAGTTTAAACAAGCTTTGAAAGATGCAAGTGCACGTAAAAGTGAAATGGGTTCTTCTTCTTCTTCTTCTTCTTCTTCAGCCGAAGGAATTAAGAAAGTTAGAAAGTCATCTAAAAAATCTAAAACCGCCAAAAAATCAAGAAAGTCAAGAAAAGGTAAGAAAAGCAGCACTAAAAAGAGAAAAAATTAAATAAATTATAAAATAAAAGATTTTTGTATTTCTTTCATTTTATTTTCATGAATAGCATTTATAAATCTCCATTCTCTATTATCATTATATAACTTATTATGGAAAAACAATGTATTTGTTAATGTTTCTCTCTTTAATGGTTCTGGATCAATGTTTTTTAAAAATATTATTAACATTTTGTTCATAAAAGTATCTTGTAGAGAGAAAACCTTTATTGTATTACAAAACATGTACAAATATAAAATACTCAAACTATAGTTGTCCCATGTATTCACATATTGTAAAATATCTTGTATAATCAATTTTTTGGGCTTATTGATATACTTTTTTAAACTTTCAATACAAGCATTTTTATAAGAATTTCTATAATTTTCAGAGAAAAAATCTAATATATTCAATTGATTCACATAATTATCACAAATAGATTCAATAAACGTGTAAGATAATGTTATTTCATCATTTTTTATTAAATAGAATAAAACATGAACTTCTAATGGTTTATCTATAAAATCTTCTATATCTTCTATAATAGTAGTAATGTAACTATTCGTGAGATCATCCATTAGTAAACTTTTTTCAAAGTTTTTTATCATTGGTCTATAATTTCTTGTAAAATATACGTTTTTCGCAGATAAATTGAAAAAACATAACCTACTTTCATTTAATTTTATTATTTTGGTTAATAAATCTTTATATGAGTCTAAAATATGGAAAATGAACAATTTTGGAGTAGGTAGATTGAATATGAAAGTAGTAAAATTTATACTTTTTTCATTATTATATCTACATAACATGTATTTTTCATCTTTTTTAAGATCAAATTCTTCTATTATTTTATTATTTATATTTGCTAGTTTTATATCACGAATATCTATTAAAATATTAAAATCATCATAAAAATATGGTATTTTTTTTACTATCGTAGATATTTTTATCTCATTTTGTAAAAAAAAATTTAATATTTTTATTTTTCTTTTAAATGCATATTCTTGTACATTATTTTCTTCTCTTTCTTCCATTTCTTTATTTTCTAAAAGATTCTTATGTTTTTTTATTAAATCAATTTGAATACTATTATCCATATAAATGATAGTCAATTTAACTTTATTATTTTATTTATTATTTATTATTTTGTTATTTATTATTTTGTTATTTTATTGTTTGTCAAAATAAAATAACGATTTTTATATGTTTTCTTGATTTTCTCTTTAATTTCATTAGAATTTTTTATACCATTTTTAATGAGTACATTTACTTCTTCTCTCAAAATATCTACATGATCTTTACAAAAATCTGTAAAAGCATCTGAAGGTTTATAATCTTTATTATTTATATTTTGTAAAATATGCTGATCTATTTCATTCAGAAATTCTTTTTGAATGTTTATGTAAACCCTTCTGTTTTTTGGTTCTTTTTTTTGAGTGCTTTTCTTTCTGAAATAATATCTTGCGCTTTTATACATTTTATCTATAGTATCACCATTATATCCTAGCGATAGTACACGTCTAATTTCTATGTCAACTATATCTGAATTTTCATTTACCCATTTTTCCCATGCTTCTTTAAAATCTTCTCTTTTATCATACTGATGAATTTTTGAAAATACAAATAAATGTTCCATAAATTCATTTGTAAATTTATAACGATATATGTTTATAGTAAATTCATTATTTTTTTCCTCATTTCCATTAATATTAATTTTACTATTTGATGATTCATCAAATGTATCAAATCTATTATTATTTGTTCCATCATTATCACTATGATCAATAATAATACTGGTATTTGTAGTATTTGTATTAGTATTTGTATTGGTATTGGTATTGGTACTGGTATTAGTATTGGTATTGGTATTGGTATCTGTAATTCCATGGTTCATTTATTTAAATCTAGTTTATAAAAAGATATCTATCTAATTTGTAAGGTATATAATGTATTTTAAATTACTTTTATATTTCAATTTTTTTAAATATTACAATTTATTATAATGGCTTCAACATTTGTTCTTTATATTCAACCATATTTTGATCATTGTAATAAATTTTATAGAAATATTGTTACAATAAATACATTACCAAAAGGTCCTCTTTCTAGATTTATTAGAAAAATAAAATTAATGCCTCTAAGTGAATTTAAAGAACCCATGTCACAAAAATGTGTTTTGGGTTTATCATCTTTTACAAATAATTATCGTTTAATGGATCCTGATGAAATACCTAGTTTGTTTAATTTTTTACTAGAAAATGGATACAAAATTGATACTAGTATAACAAAAATGTTAAATAGTAATGATATTGTTTTTCATACTGAAAATGCTAATAAAACTGTATGTTTTGTTACATATCATGGATAATAAATAAGAAAAGGTAAAAAAAATTTTAAATTTTAAATTTTAAAATTTTTTTTTAATAAAATTGATATAATAATATATAAAAATATATCATTATATATCATTATATATTAAAAATGAATCAAATAGAAATAAATGATATCCATTTTGATTTATCTGTTCCAAAATACGTTTTATCTATGTCACTAGAAAATCAAAAAGAAATATCTATTTATTTACAACAATTGAATGAAATAGAGAAAAAAGCATATTTAATCGCATACAATCATCTTGGATCATCATTTAATATTTATAGAAGTAATGGGTTTAAAGACTGGAAAAATAAAAAATAAATGAAAAAAACTTTTAAAAAATTATTTACGATTCTTTCTTGTTTTTCGTCTTCCATATTTACAGTGTTGGCGTTGAGAAAATCCGCGGGGTTTATTACAATTTATACTCTTTTTGTATTTATTTGACCACTTTCTTGGTTTTTTCATTGACATTTTATTCATCGGTGTTTATTATTATATTATTAGAAAAAATATTATAATAAATAATTATACTGAAAATCTAACCTTTTTTGTTTTTTTATTCATATTATTTTTTTTATTGATGCTACTTTTTAAATATTTATTGGTGTTCATAAATTTATTGGTGTTCATGAACTTAGAAATGGATCCACCTATTCTATTTTCTATTTTATTTTTTTCTTCTACATTATCATATAATTTTCCTTCTTCCAATTTTTCTTCCATTTTTTCTTCCTTTCCTTCTTCCAATTTTTCTTCCATTTTTTCTTCCTTTCCTTCTTCCATTTTTGTTTTCTCCAGTTCTTCTTCAACATTTTTCTTTGTTTCTATAAATAATTCTGATCCTGCTTGAGCCGCTTCAGAACCAGCTTCTACAACAGCACTTACTCCTTTTGATGTGTCATTTACTATTTTACCTAGATCTACTATAGCTCCAAATCCCGGAACAGCCGCCGCAACATCCGTTCCTACTTTTACTGCTGAAGATAATACACTTGATACTGCTTTTGTTCCTGCTTCATTTATTTTATCAAGTGCTTTATCTAGTGGTTTATCTATTGCTTTTAATCCTATTTCTGCAACTTCTGCTCCTTTTTCTAAAGATTCTGATAATTCTTCTTTAAATTTGGGGTCATCAAGCTTGTCATTTATATTTTCTAATAATTTTTCTGTTACCTCTTTAGTATTTTCAACTGCTTGTGAAACTGTTTCATTTACCAAAGAACTATCAATTACACTATTTACACCTTCAATTGCGGTAGCAGTAGATTTTGTAGCAAGATTTGTAGCAGTATTTGCCACTTCTGACATTTTATTATCTATTTCTTCATTCTTTTTTTTTAATTCTTCATCTTCTTTTTTAATTGGTTCAGCACCAAGTAACCTTAATGCTTTTGGATAAAGATAACTACCTGCACTTGAAGCTACAGCTCCTACTTTTTTAGTAACAAAATCAATTATTCCTTCTTTTTTTATTTCTGAATTTTGTTCTCCCACAGGTTTACCACCGAAATATTTTTTTGATTTTCTATTTTTTCTACTATTTATTCTTTTTTTATTTTTTTTTGTTTTTTTTCCAGTCATAATTATAATATATCAAGTTTTTATTTTATATAATTAAACACTCTTTTTTTCATTCTTTAATAATTCTTCATTCTTCATTTTTTTGAAATCAGCAAATGTCATAGCATATTTTTTATCAACCGCTTTTCTATCTATTTTTTTAATAATACTAAAATTGATTATTTTTCCTTGATACGAGTAATTATTTGCAAGTTCTTTTAATATAATTGTTTTACCTTGATCATCATTTATTTTCATGTTAGGAATACTATTTTTTGGTGGCACACCAATGTTTACTCTTCCTGTACCTGCTTCTTTATTATAACTTTTAAATTTTGCAAATACATTTTTCTTTTCAACAACATCTTTATTTTTTTCTTTTTCTTCATTCATTTTTTTCTCTCTTTCTTCTCTTATTCTTTCCTTTTCTAATAATTTATCTTCATATTTTTTTAATTCATCTGTCATAACAACATATAATGGTTTACAAAAATATGTAATCACATATTTTCTAGAAATTGTTTCCAAATATCTGTATGGAATTGTATTATCACTATAATAATCAAATGTTTTTCTTTTATTGTTATAAAACATAATTACGTTTCCCACTGGTGTTTTTTCAAAAATAAAATTTTTATCTAATTTATCCAAATAGTTATTTATTGATTCTTCATTCTCTTCATTAGTTTCTTCATTAAACATGTATTTATTTTCCATTTTAATAAATTTATCCCAGTATTTATCTTCATATTTTTCTACTTCTAACTCTACTTCTAATTCTTTGTCTAAATTTTGTATTTCAAAATCTTTTTCTCTAGTTATATCTTCTCTAAAAAAAATAATTCTCTTATTTATTACATTATCCAAAAAAAATAAAAAAAATAATACACTCATTATTGGTATTGTATAAAAGTTTTCAATTATATCCATTAATAATTAAATACATGAAAATATTTTTAAGCTTTTGTTTTATTAACTTGTTTTATTAACTTGTTTTATTAACTTTTTTTATTCACAAGTTTTAGTCACAAGTTTTATTCACAAGTTTTAGTCACAAGTTTTAGTCACAAGTTTTAGTCTTTCGTTATTCAAATCATCAATTTCTCTTTTCAAAATAGGTAATGGAATCAATTCATATGTTTTTTCTTCTGCGTCTGGATGCAATCTTACCAGAAATAATTCTTTTATAACTTTTCCATATTTGTCTTCTAATATTGACTTGTATGTATTTAATTGAAGCGTATAATGCCAAAAATTTGAATCTGGCATATGTGATATACATTTTGTTACTGCAAATTTATTATATGTATTGATTCTAGTTATATCTTTACAACGTTTCCAATCATAAATACTTAATGTACCATCTTCATTCTCATATATCATATCAATAGAACCTGCTAGTTTTAATTCTTCATGATATATTGTCCATTCTGTTCTATAAGGTTTTAATGTAGGATTATCTTTTACAAATTCTAAAAAATATTTCCATTCTAGAGTTGAATAAATAAGATTATTTTGATTATTTTTATTTTCTTTATTTTCTTTATTTTCTTTATTATCATTATAATAATTATTTATTAATTCATGGTGTGTATAACCAGCTTTTAATGTTGGATTGTTCATAAAACATTCAATTTCATAGTGCATATTTGTTCCAGCACTTGAAACTGCTGAACCATTATTTGACCATTGTTCTTTAATTTGTTCTCCTGTTAATCCCCAGTATTTATGTCCTTCTTTCCAATTTTTACCTCTCATCATGTTTTTTATTATTAAATTTGCGTCAAATATAGGAAATTGTTTATGATTCCATGTTGTTACAGACGTATATGTACTGTTTGCATCACATGTAATTGTGTATTTATGTCCTTCTTCTTCAAAAACTATGTGTGAATCTCGTTCATGTTTATTTTCTACTGATAAAACGTTGTGCAATTGTGTTGTCATTTGTAAATATATAAATACATCTGTTTTGTATATTTACCTTTCAATTTTATTTTCTCTCTTTTAGAATTTTAACTTCATTTTTTAATTCCTTGATTTCTTTGATTAATATTGGAATTAGTCCTGTATAATTCACACTTTGATAATAGGCACCATCTTTTTCACCCATTACTAATTCTGGATAATATTGTTGGAGTTCATGTGCTATTAATCCAATGTCTTGTTTTGAGGTTTGTGTATTCATATATGTGAGTGGATTTAAATTATCTACTAAAAATGCATCATTTAATGGAATTACATCTTCTTTGATACGATAATCTGATAATTCTGCATGAAGGGCAGAATTATCAAGATATAAAAGGTAATTTATCGGTTGCAAAGTAACAGTTACCAAAGCACGTTCAAAGAACGCCCACTCTTTAGGTGGGCGTTTTAAATGTGTAAAGGTGTAAAAAGGTTGGTTATATTGTGACTTTTATTATAATTATTCCAGCACCTCCACTACCTCCTTGCGAACCAGCCGAGATTGGTCTAGCATATCCTCCTCCTCCTCCTCCTCCTCCGAAATTTCCTCCTCCTCCTCCTCCCCCGCCACAATACAGCTCAAATACTGCTCCTCCATTTCCACCTCTATCTCCTCCATTTCCTCCATTTCATCCATTCGGATTTAAAGTAAATGGATAACCATCTCCTCCTCCTCCTCCGTAAGGACTATTTTCACTACCCCCTCCTCCTGCGTTAACACCATCTCCTCCTCCAGGACCACCACCTATTCCTGATATTGCTGTATAAGAACCACTTCCTCCACCTCCACCTAATCCACCCGACTGTCCATATACTGCGTTAACATCCCCATACCCACCTCCACCTCCACCTCCACCGTAATACAACCCTGTTGTTGAATATAAAGTTCCATTACCTCCTGGTTGATTACCACCACCTCCTAAAGCAACTGTTCCTGACGATGAACTTAAGTTAATAGCAGTGCTACTTACAACTGCAGTTGAAATTCCTCCTCCTCCTCCTCCTACGGTTATACTAAAAGAATTAACACTAGTGACAGTTACAGGTGTATT